>ERZ795044.4572-NODE-4572-length-11317-cov-27.193127_pt1 | contig 11317 bp, 11 predicted proteins | sample MGYA00375128_ERZ795044 | MGnify/ENA primary metagenome ERZ795044 (study PRJEB30173, sample SAMN05720213) | anaerobic digester metagenome | isolation source: active sludge of municipal wastewater-treating anaerobic digesters | place: USA | collected 2014-12-22 ... | reverse complement strand
TACCTAATATCAACGTATTACGCACTGGTCAGATAACTTTAACCGGACAGCCGTGAATATGTATATTATTTTCGCCAGACGAAGGAGTAACAAATATGACAAAGTCGTTTAATGTAATAATCGAAAGAGATGAGGACGGTTCTTTTGTGGCTACTGTTCCCGGATTAAGAGGATGCCACACTCAGGCCAAATCGCTGGACAAACTGCTGGAGAGGACAAGAGAAGTTATTGAGCTTTGTCTGGAAGAAGAGAAAGAAGTTGTCATCAGTGAATTTATCGGTGTCCAGCGTCTGTCCGTAAATGTATGACAAATATTCCTTCTCCCACCGGTAAGAAATTAATAAAAGCCCTAAAGCACATTGGTTTTGAAGATGTGCGAATGAAGGGCCGTCATCATTTTCTGAGACATCCCGACGGAAGATGCACGGTTGTTCCCGCTCATAACGGTGAGACGATCGGCAAAGGTTTGCTGTCTCAAATACTAAAAGATTGTGAGCTTTCCAAAGAAGAACTGCAAAAATTATTGTAGCCTAAAATCTTTCAGCCTAAACCGCTTCAGTCTTTTGTTAACTCACAGTCCAAATTCCTTGCTTTTAAAATAAGACATTTTTTTCTTCCCTGATCCCCGCGATATTTTTAGCCAGCTTCTTCTTTTGTTCCAGATTGCCCTGGCGGGCGATCATGATGCGCTGCGCCTGAGGCGAACCGGCGCCGTGCATCGACTCCGTGCGGTAGCCGACCGCCGCCGTGCCCAGCGTCAGGTTTTCCACCAGACGCATGATGCGCGCCCGGTCTTCACAGGAAACGTTGGCGTTTCCCTTCAAGTATTTCTCCAGAACCTTGCCGATCTCCGGATGCTTCAAGTCTTTCTCCGAGGCCATGGTGACCATCATCCCCCCGGCAATGTCTTCGGCCAAACGGCAGATTTCATAGGGGAACCGGGTGACGTTCTGTTTGCAGACGTTGGCCAGGAGCAGATCAATCAGATACGTGCCGGAGGCGGTCTTGTGCCCCTGGGCGGAGCAGGCAATGCCGCAGGAAAAGAGCGTTTCGTTCAGATGCGTCATTTCGATGAGCTTGTCCTTGATATGGGAGGCTTTATTCGCGCCATTGTAATCCGCCGCCAGCGCCGCCGCGCCGATGAGGACGTCGCCCACGCCGACCTTGCAGCCGCCGTAGCTCTGGCGATGGTAGCCGGCAAACCGCTCGACGAGCATGCCGGAAAACTCATACTCGCCGCACATCAGGACGTTTTCCCAGGGAATGAAGACGTTGTCGAAGACCATCAGGGCTTCATGGCCGCCAAACCGGGCGTTGCCGACGTCAATGGCGCCGCCTTCCAGTTTCCGCGTGTCGCAGGACTGGCGGCCGTAAATGTAGAAGATGCCCTTTTCATCCGCCGGGCAGACAAAGGATACGGCATAGTCCGCGTCGTCTTTGGTCATGGCGACGGTGGGCATGACGAGCACCCAGTGGGAGTTGACGGCGCCGGTCTGATGGGCTTTGGCGCCCCGCACGACGATGCCCTTGTCGTTCTTCTCGACGATATGGACATACAGATCCGGGTCGGCCTGCTGATGCGGAGGAAGTCCCCGGTCGCCCTTGACGTCGGTCATGGCGCCGTCCACGGTCAGGTCTTCTTCCTGAACCATTTTCATGAAGGTGATGAATCGTTCATGGTACTTCGTGCCGAGTTTCTGGTCCATCTCATAGGTGGTGCTGTCGACGGCGTTCATGGCGTCCATGCCGACGCACCGCTGAAAGCAGGAGGCGGTCTGCTGCCCCAAAAGCCGCTGCATTTTGACTTTCTTGATCAAATCGTCGGTGCTCTGGTGCAAATGGGTGAAACGGTTGATTTTATTCCCGGTTAGATGGGATTTGGCCGTCATCAAGTCTTCATATTCCGGCTTCTGGGCCAGCGCATAGGTCATTTTGACGGAGTTCATGGACGGACGAATGATGGGATGGTCCACCCAGTTCTTCACCAGCTCTCCCATGAGATAAATTTTAAAGTTCATCTTTCTCAAACTGTCTTCATACTGTTCGGGCGTCTTCAAGGCCATGATTTCTTCCTCCAAAAAATCTTTCTATTTACGATACATCCGATTGAAATCTCTTTTCAAATCCGCTCTGAAGTCCGGATGGGCAATAGCAATAAGTTCTTTTGCTCTTGCCTCGATGGTTTTTCCCATTAGATTTGCAACGCCGTATTCCGTAACAACATAGTACACGTCGGTGCGATCGGTTGTTACCGCGGCGCCTTGTGTAATGAGGGCACGAATTCTGGATACGGTTCCGTTGACCGCCGTCGAATGCAGGGCAATAATGGACCTTCCCCCGTTCGACCACGCTGTGCCTCTTACAAAATCCGGCTGACCGCCGGCCCCGCTGTATTGCGCAAAGCCGATGGTATCCGCGACAACCTGTCCCATGAGATCAACCTCCAGCGCGGAGTTGATGGATACCATGTTGTTATTTTGGGCAATGATCGACGGATTGTTGGTGAAGTCCACGCTGAACATTTCGACGATGGGGTTGTTATGGACAAATTGGTAAAGCTTTTCCGTGCCCATGAAAAAGGTGGCCACCATTTTTCCGGGATGAAAATTTTTTTCAGAACAATCAATTACCGATTCATGAAACAGATCCACGACGCCGTCCGAAAACATCTCCGTGTGTATTCCCAGATGTTTTTTGTGTTTCAGGCAGGCCAGAACGGCATCCGGAAGGGCGCCGATGCCAAGCTGCAGGCAATCCCCGTCGTGGATCAAGTCCGCGCAGTACTGTCCGATGGTTTCATCTTCCGAGGTGATCTTTGAAGTGGGAATTTTGATGGGGTGAGCGTCGCACTCCACGATGCAGTCGATCTTTGAAACGTGAATAAAAGAGTTTCCCAGGGTTCTCGGCATGTGAGGAGAAACCTCGGCGATCACCAGTTTTGCCGTTTCAGCGGCGGGCTTGGTGTAATCGACGGAAATGCCGAAAGAACAAAATCCATGCTCGTCCGGCGGGGAAAGCATGCAAAGGACCACATCGACCGGCAGAATTTTCTGCTTGAATAAACGGGGAATCTGGCTGAAATGGCAGGGCGTGAATCCGGCCCGGCCCTCATGAATCGCCTTTCGAGTCGTATTCCCGGCAAAAAATGAGTTGTGAACGAAGTAAGGTTCGTTTTCCGGAAGGCAGTATTCAGACGGCCCCATGGCCACCATATGAGCGATTTCCACATCCCGGTAGGATTCTTTATTGGCAATCATGGCCCTGATCAGCGTTTCCGGAGATCCACAGGCGTGCCCCACGACGACACGGTCGCCGGATTTGATTCTTTTAACGGCTTCTTCGGCCGTGGTCAGCTTTTGATGATACAATTCCCGCCATTTCATAAATGGTATTCCCTGTAAAAAGAAATTTTCGGCGTCACGCCTTTTCGGCCGCGTTGAAGAATTGCACGGCTATACTGTTGAACATTTTACTCTCTTCCATGAAGAAACAATGGCGACGCCCGGGATATAAAAGCAACTCGGCATCCCCAATCAGCTCCTTCAGAATCGTTGAGTTTACCGACGGCACCAGGGGATCATCGTCTCCGGCCGTAATGAGAACCGGAACGCTTATTTTATGAAGGCGATCAACCGTGTCGTGTTTTTGACAGGCCGCGAACTGGCGTAAAAAAGCGTCGGGGGGCTGATAATACCGAAGGGAGATTTCGATGAATTCCTTCACTTGGTCCGGCTGATTGGCGATGAAATCGTCGGAAAAATAAATGTCCATGTCTTTGCGGAGAATTTCCTCGGGCGTCAGTCCCTCGTTGGCCGTGAATTTTTTCATGCGTTCTTCGCTCATGATGACCGCCCGGTTCCCGCCGGGGCTCGTACAGCCCAGGATCAGGCTGCGCACCATCTCCGGATGTCGGATGGCGAGTTCCTGGGCGATATACCCCCCCATGGAGATGCCCAGGACATGGGCATTCTTTATATCCAGCGCGTTCATCAAGCCTGCCGTATCATCCGCAAACAGACCGATGGAATATTCCATCACCGGTTTATCCGAACGTCCCGCGCCCCGGTTGTCGAAAGCGATCACCGTGAAATGCCGCGACAGCTCCGGCATCTGCCGATACCACCAGGAGATATTGCGACGGAGTCCCATGATCAGAATCAGGGGATGGCCCTGGCCGGACACTTCATAATACAAATTGATACCATTCACTTTGACGGTTGGCATATTCATCCTCAATGGATACATTTAAAACGGTGAACCCGTTAATTTCGGGCCTTGCGAAACATTCCAAAGTTTCGCGCCTTTTCCAACAAATGGTTGAACCCGGCCAAAAGACCGTTGGGCATGACAATAATCAGGATCACCATGACGGCGCCGTAGATCATGAGTCTGTAGTCCGCCAATCCCCGAAGGGCTTCCAGTCCGATGACCAGAACAAAGGCGCCGAGAATCGGACCGAAAAACGTGCCGATTCCCCCGATCAGCGTGATCGCGACGATTTCCACCATTTCCCCCATTCCGAAAACGGCATCCGGCGCCAGAATGGACACGTAATGCGCGTAAAAAGCGCCCGTCACTCCGGCAAAAAAGGAACCCGTTAAAAAAGCGATCAGTTTATACCGCGTGATGTTTACCCCCAGGCTGGCGGCGGCATCCTGCTCTTCGCGCATGGCCTTAAAGGCCAGGCCAACCCTGGAGCTTGTTTGAAAATAGATAAAGAGCAGTGTTATAAAAAAGATACTCAACATGACGTAATAATAAGGCACTTTCGCGCCGCCCGAAAAGACAACGGGAAACAGGCCGAAAAGAGAAAAGTCCCGGAGGGGTGGAATCCCGGAAAGACCCATTTCCCCGCGCGTCAGGGATACCCAGTTTTTGCAAATCACCAGCAGAATTTCAGAAAAAGCGAGCGTGGCAATGGCGATATAGGGTGCGATGCGAAGACGCAGACAGGGAAAGCCGATGACAAAACTGAGCAGGGCCGCGAAGCAACCGCCCAAAGGGATCCCGATCCACGGAGACAGATGAAGTTCCATGGTCATGATGGCGGAGAAATAGGCGCCGAGTCCGTAGAAGGCCTGATGACCAAAACTGAGGATGCCGGCGTAGCCCACCATTAAATTCCAGCTGACCGCGAGCGTTGCATAGATCAGGCAGATAATCATCACGCTCAGATAATATTCGCTTTTAACAACAAGGGGCAATATCGCGAGGACGACGAAAAAAGCCCACATGAGGCAGGGATTGGCGGCCCTGAACGTTTTGAGCAGGCGGTCCTGATAAGTTTCGTTTTTCACCACTCCTTACCTCCAAAAAGTCCGGATGGCCGGATCATCAAAACAGCAATGAGGAGAGCAAAGCAAATCAGATCCTTCCATCCCGATCCCAGAAACAAAACGGATAAGCTCTCCGATATGCCGATGATGAATCCGCCCAGAATTGCGCCCGCAAAGCTGCCCAGGCCGCCTAAAATGACCACGATAAACGCTTTGATCAGAGGGCCGCTTCCCATCCAGGGGTTGACGGAAAAGATAGGCGCCAGGGCCGTGCCGGCAAGGGCCGCAAGAGATGCGCTGATGCCGAAGGTTGCCATATATACTCTACGATAGGAAATACCCATGAGGGTTGCGGCTTCAATATCCTGGGCCGTGGCGCGCAGCGCAAGGCCGAATCGGGTCCTTTTCATCAACTGCCAGAAAGCAACCAGCACAATCACCGCCAGGCTCAGGATATAGATCCGGTGCCAGGCCAGGGTAATGTTTAAAAAGCTGGTGGTTCCTGAAATCATGTAGGGCACTTCCTGAAAATCACCGCCCCAGAATTTGAATGCAAAATTTTGAACAAAAATTCCGATGCCCAGTGTTACGACAATCGCTCCGACATCCCAATCCGGTCGTCCCAGCATCGGTGAGATAAGCCCTTTCTCCAGCAGCGCCGCCAGAATGAAAATCACCAGCAAGACGATCGGAACCGCCATCCAGGGCGCCAAATGAAAATAAGAGACTCCAAAGAACAGGCCAAAGCCGCCCAGCATGTAAAGCTCACCATGGGCAAAATTGAGCATTTTCATCGTTCCCCAGATGAGCGTCAGGCCGCTTGCCACCAGCGCATACATGGAACCCAAAACAAGGCCGTTGACGATTTGTTCGAAAAGAATGGGAAAGCTGGTCATATAAACTCCTGAACGTGCATTTTCACAGCCCCAGATAGGCCTGTTTGATATGAGGGTTTGACAAGAGCATTTCCGAACGGTCACTCATGACGATTCTGCCGCTTTCAATGACATACCCTCGCTGAGAAATCTGAAGAGACACGTTCACATTCTGTTCAACCAGGAGGATCGTAACCCCGTTGCCGTTGATCTTTTGCACGGCCTCCATGACGCTTTCCACCGTATTCGGCGCCAAACCCAGTGAGGGCTCGTCAAGGATCAACATTTTGGGCTCGGACATGAGCGCTCTGGCAATCGCCAGCATCTGGCGTTCGCCGCCGCTGAGCGTTCCACCTGGTTGTTTGCGGCGCTCCTTCAGCCGGGGGAAAAGATCATAGAACTGTTTCATCATGGATTGTCTTTTCTTCCACGCTCGTTTTGTATAGGCGCCGATGGCCAGGTTTTCTTCCACCGTCATCCCCGGGAAAATTTTTCTTCCTTCCGGGCACATGGAGAGTCCGAGGCTGACCCGCTCTTCCGCCTTGAACGCCAGCAAATCGGAATCATCAAAGAGAACGGATCCTTCCCGGATCGGCAGGAGGCCGCAGACGGCTTTCAGCAGAGTCGTTTTACCGCCGCCGTTTGCGCCGACCAGGGTGCAAATCTCGCCCCGGCGAACCTGGAGGTTGATGTCCCACAAAGCATGCGCATCGCCATAATATACTTGAAGGTTGTTTATTTTAAGCATTTGATTTTCCCAGATACGCCTCAATCACCTGTGCATTGTTGGCAACCTCTTGGGGGTTCCCTTCGCAGATCTTCCGGCCATAATCCAAAACCACTACCCGGTCGGAAAGCGTCATGATCACTTTCATCAAATGTTCGATCAGCAGAATGGTCAGCCCACGGTCGCGAAGTTTGCCGATAAAAGTGATCATTTCAACGGTTTCGGATGGATTAAGACCCGCCATGACTTCATCGAAAAGCACCAGTCTGGGCGACGTGGACAAGGCTTTGGAAACTTCCAGTTTTTTTCGTTCCACAAGATTGAGGGTGTCGGCCTTCGAGGAAATTTTATCTTCCAATCCGGCAAACCGCAGGATTTCCCCGATCTTGTTCAAGGAGTCTTTGCTCTTTCCCAGGCCTGCGCCAAAGCAGGTTCCGACCATCATATTTTCCAGAAGCGTCAGGTTTTTAAAGGGCTTCGGCACCTGAAATGTTCTGGCAATGCCGAGCTTGCAGACGTTGTGAGCTTTCAGGTGCGTAACGTTTTGCCCCTGGAAGCATATTTCCCCCTGTTCCGGAAGGAAAGACCCCGCGATGACATTGAATAAGGTGGTCTTACCGGCCCCGTTGGGGCCGATTAGACCGACGATTTCGCCTTGATGGACATGCATGTCCACCTTATCCAAGGCCACCAAACCGCCAAATGTTTTCGTAACACCCGTTATCTTTAACAAGGGTTGTGTCGTCATCATACGCTTTCCGATTGCGTTGGAATATCATCGAATCCAAGGCTGAGGTTGATATTCTGTGTCTGCCATTTTTGTCGGCCAGACGATAATATTCTTCCCGTTCAAGATCTGCGCTGTCGGGATAGGAATATAATCCAAACCATCCTTTAACTCATGCCTGTCCAGGTTGTATTGATAACGTCCCAAAACGGCGCGGTAATCCGTTTTTGCGATGGCATCGACGACTTTTTTGGGATCCAGAGAGCTTGCTTGCTGAAAAGCCACAAAGACACCCAGCATGCCGTCGTACCCGGCGCCGTTTTGATTGTTGATGTCTTTGCCGTATCTTTTCTTGAATCTTTCCTGGAATTTCGCCTGGTACTCAATCTTGGCCGGATTCAACAAAAGCGGCGTCCAGATCAGGTAATCCGCCGCTGTTTTGGCATTCTTGATCAGCTCCGGATAGAGGGGATAATAAATGGCCATGTGCGAACTGGTCATTCCGGTCTCCTGGTACTGTTTGAGGAAAGAGGTGCCCGAGTTCAACGCCGTGAAGCAGGAAACCACGACATCGGGATGGAGAGACTTGATCTTGGTCAGCTGCGGGTAGAAGTCATTGTGGCCGATCGGGACAACTTCGTACGCCACTTTTTTCCAGCCGACCTTCTGCATCAGTTCAAAAGCCGAATCCGCGTTGGATCTGCCGAAGTCGGTTTCTTCAATTACAAAAGCGATCGTCTTGTTTTTGGGTTTGTAAAGGCCTTTCTGCTCTAAATAGATGTAGGTGTCATGAATGGTTTTTCCGTATGCGCTGCTGGCAAAATCACCCTTCCAGAAGTTCCAGTATTTTTTGGGATTGCTTTTGATCTTGTCGGAAATCTCGTTGCTGGTCGGCATCCAGCTCTGAATCGGAATATTGTATTTTGGCGCCAACTCCATGACGGCCATGGTCACAGAGCTGTGAAACGCCTCGCCCACCAGGAAATGAACTTTGTCTTTGGTGATGAGTTTTTCCGCTACCGTAACGCCGATGGCCGGTTTGGACTGGCTGTCTCCGTAAATGATCTCCATTTTCATTTTCTTTTTGTAGTCTTTGATATAAATACCGCCGGCGCTGTTTGCTTCTTCCACCAGAAGATCAGCTCCTTCTTTAATGGCGGCCCCGGCCCAGGCGGCGGGACCGCTTAACGGCGCGATGATGCCTACTTTGATAACCTCCGGAGCTTCAGCTGCCGCGGGTTGAGTCGGCAAACAGAAAACAGAAACTCCCATAAACAAAACGACCGCTAAAATCATGATCCCTAAACGTTGCTTCATCTTTGCCTCCTTCTTTGTTTGAGCTTTTACGTTCGTTCTCTTTGCGGTAAGGTGACGAGCTGTTTTTACTTGGCGATCAACTTACCAATCAAAACTTTATGTTTTTTGGCGCACTCAGTGGTGAGCAAACGGCATACCATTTATTGGCAGCCGTAAAATAATTCCTATTTATAAGAATTTATTAGGAAATTTAAGAAAGATGGATCAGGGAAAATTCTACCGTGCCTTGAGAATATGCAAGATATTTCGATAAAAAATTATATCTATATAAATTATCAATAATTACGCATGATTAAAATGCATGCAATTATGCAATGCTATTTCTTTTTTGCAATACCAAGAATATAGCCTGTAATATCTCAAAATTATTGGCAAAATTTTATTTTATCGAGTATTTTAGCATTTTTCGCCAGAGCGTTGTCGGATGTAACCGAAGCGCTTTAGCGGATTCTGCAATAGTTTTATGTCGCCGGATCGCTTCCTTGATCAATTGAGCTTCCCATCCGGCCAGCGCGTTTTTCAACGGCAAGGTTCCATCTTCTGCTTCCCTGGGGTTCATAAAGGGCTCCCTTAAATCATCCGGAACTGGAATATCCATCAGGCAAATGTACTCGTCTTCCGACATGGTAAACATACGCTCGACCAGATTGATGAGTTCCCTGACGTTGCCCGGATAATTGAACTTTCTTAAACTTTCTAAGACAGATGGATCGAGGCGTTTGTTTGTTTTGTGCTTCTGATTGATTTTCGACACGATCCTGGTGACCAGCGCCGGAATATCGTCCCGCCTCTCCCTCAATGGGGGGATGTGAATCGGCAACACGTTAACCCGGTAGTATAGGTCTTCCCGGAAAAGACCTTTGGAAACAAGTTCGTCCAGGTTTTTGTTGGTGGCGGCGATGATGCGAATATCCACTGCCACGGGTTTCGTACCCCCGACGTGGGTGAAGATCTTGTTCTCCAATACATTAAGGAGTTTCACCTGTAAGTTTGCACTGAGCTCGCCTATTTCGTCCAGAAAAACAGTGCCTTTGTTGCCTATTTCGACCAGGCCGGCCTTTCCGCCGGGTAAGGCGCCCGTGAATGCGCCTTTCTCATAGCCGAAAAGTTCGCTCTCAATGAGGGATTCAGGAATTGCGCCGCAATTGATGGTTACAAAGGGATTCTCCCTGCGGGCGCTCATGTCATGGATAAAGCGAGCCAGCATGCTCTTGCCGACGCCGGATTCGCCGGTGATCATCACCGAAGCATCAACTTTTGCAACCTTGATCGCCTTTCTTACGACCTGTACCATGGACGTACTTTTGACGACCATTTCCCCGAGAAAATGTTCCAGCTCTTCCTGTTCCAGAATGGATTGATGATAGCGCGAACTCAGGCGGCGCGTTTCCTCCAACTGTGTGCGCAGCTGATTCAATTCCGTAATATCGCGCACATTGGTCACTACCATGGAAATTTCACCGTCTGCGTCGAAAATAGGCGCGCCGGTAACAATGACCTCTTTCCCGCCTTTAATGTGCTGCATGATGGTGACGGAGCGCTTGCTTTTTAGAACTTCAAGCGTAACCGAGTGATCGTACAGCTTTTCTTTTACAAGATCTTTCATGTTGCGGCCGATGAGATTATTCCGGGAAATGCCCGTAATTCTCTCATAGGCGCTGTTGACTAAAAGAGTTTTCGCTTTTCCGTCCGTGATATACAGCCCGTCGTAAGAGGATTCGATAATGGCCTCCAGGCGCCTGTGGAGTTCCTGATAACTTTTGAGCTCCGTGATGATATTTTCATATTCGGAGATATCCTGGAAAATAGACACCACGCCTTCGATTTGGCCGTTGATGACAATGGGGGTTCGATTCACAATGATGGCGCTCTGCCGCAGATTAATCCTCTTGCCGATCTGAGGCTGTCCCGTCTCAAGGATATTCTTTACATCCCGCCAACCCGTTTTGCTGAGGTCGGAAAACAAGCCTCCGGTGGAAAGAGAGACGGCGCCCTCTTTGAAAATTCGCCGCGCCGCTTCGTTGCACCCGACAATGACGCCGTGGCGATCGATGATGATAATGCCGTTGTGCGCGGCATCCAGAACGTAAGACCATGCGGCGAAGGATTCTTTGAGGATTTGAATAGGATTTTGCATCATTGCGACCCCTGTTTACGCGTCCGGGAAATTGCGTTCAAAATGACTCATTGAAAAGGTGCGCCAATATCCATTCATTATAAGCAGTCTGGCATTCTTGTAAAATGTTGTCAACTGAAGAGTCGTGAACCGTCATTGCTTCAGCGGCGGGTGATGAGCCATCGGTCATGACTCATGAGCCATGACCTACTCCTGCTCCTTCCTCAGCCACGCGGCCAGGCGCGGTTTTTCGTTTTTCGTCCACTCCGGAGAAAAGCG
>ERZ795044.4569-NODE-4569-length-11321-cov-11.379904_pt1 | contig 11321 bp, 8 predicted proteins | sample MGYA00375128_ERZ795044 | MGnify/ENA primary metagenome ERZ795044 (study PRJEB30173, sample SAMN05720213) | anaerobic digester metagenome | isolation source: active sludge of municipal wastewater-treating anaerobic digesters | place: USA | collected 2014-12-22 ... | reverse complement strand
GGTTACAGCACTTCGAACACGCCCGCCGCGCCCATGCCGCCACCGATACACATGGTGACGCAAACGAGTTTCGCTCCACGACGCTGGCCTTCAATGAGGGCATGGCCCGTCAGCCTCTGTCCGCTCACACCGTAGGGATGACCCACGGCAATGGCACCGCCGTTGACATTCAGGCGGTCGCCCGGAATGCCCAGCTTGTCGCGGCAGTAAATCACCTGCACGGCAAAGGCCTCGTTCAGCTCCCAAAGGTCAATGTCGCTTACCTTCAGGCCCAGACGCGACAACACTTTAGGGATGGCAAACACGGGGCCAATGCCCATCTCGTCAGGCTCGCACCCGGCCACGGCAAAGCCCAGGAATCGCCCCAGGGGTTCCAGGCCCTTGGTTTGGGCCAGCTTTTCGTGCATCACCACACAGGCACCACCGCCATCAGAAAACTGGCTGGCGTTGCCGGCTGATATCAGACCCCCAGGCAAGGCAGACCGCAGCCCGCTGATGCCCTCTTTGGTCGTACCCTCGCGAATGCCTTCGTCCTGGCTGACTGTCACTTTTTTGGTGGTCAGTCCCATCACCTTGTCGACCACGCCCATGGTGACAGTAATCGGGGCAATTTCATCGTTGAACAGACCGGCAGCCAGTGCGGCGGTCGCACGCTGCTGGCTGGCGGCACCGTACTCATCCATGGCTTCACGGCCAATGTTGTAGCGCTTGGCAACCTGCTCGGCGGTCTGCAGCATGTTCCAGTAGATTTCGGGCTTGCTTTTTACCAGTGCGGGGTCGGCCAGCATGTGTTTGTTCATTTCCTGCTGCACGCATGAAATGCTTTCCACGCCGCCGGCCACGTAAATGTCGCCTTCTCCGGCGATCACGCGCTGCGCGGCCAGCGCAATGGTTTGCAGGCCAGATGAGCAAAAGCGGTTGACTGTCATGCCAGAGACGGTTACGGGGCAGCCGGCGCGAAGCGCAATCTGTCGCGCAATGTTGGCGCCGGTTGCCCCTTCGGGGTTGGCGCAACCCATGAGGACGTCTTCCACTTCACCGGCTTCAATTCCGGCGCGGGAAATGGCGTGTTCGACCGCGTGGCCACCCAGTGTGGCGCCATGGGTCATATTGAAGGCGCCTTTCCAGCTCTTGGCCAGGGGCGTGCGGGCGGTTGATACGATTACTGCGGATGTCATGGTGTTCGTTCCTTAGTTGAAGGTTTTGCCTTCGGCGGCCAGTCGGGCCAGCAACGGCGCCGGCAGCCAGAATTGGGCGTCATCCATCGGGTTTTGCGCAAACCGGTTCATGGCCTGCACGACGTTGAAGAGGCCCACCTGATCGGCGTAGTTCATGGGGCCACCGCGATACAGCGGGAAGCCGTAGCCCGTGAGATAAACCATGTCGATGTCACTGGCCTTGGAGGCAATACCTTCTTCCAGAATGTGGGCGGCTTCGTTCACCAAGGCAAATACCAGGCGCTGAACGATCTCTTCGTCCGAAATCTTCCGGGGCGTGATGCCTTGTGCCTTGCGATAGTCCTCGATCATCTTTATCACCAGCTCGCTGGGGATGGCGTCGCGCTTGCCTGCCGCGTAATCGTACCAGCCGGCGCCTGTCTTCTGGCCAAAGCGGCCCAGTTCACACAGCAGGTCAGCCGTCTTGCTGTACTTCATGCTGGCCCGCTCGACAGCGCGGCGCTTGCGAATGGCCCAGCCGATATCGTTACCAGCGAGGTCACCCATGCGGAAGGGGCCCATGGCAAAACCAAACTTCTCGACCGCCTTGTCCACCTGCGCCGGCGTGCAGCCTTCATCCAGCAAAAAGCCGGCCTGGCGGCTGTATTGCTCGATCATGCGGTTGCCAATGAAACCGTCGCACACGCCAGACACCACCGTGGTTTTCTTGATCTTTTTACCCAGCGCCATGACGGTCGCCAGCACATCCTTGCCGGTTTTTTCACCCCGCACCACTTCCAGCAGCTTCATCACGTTGGCCGGGCTGAAGAAATGGGTGCCGATCACGTCCTGCGGGCGCCTGGTGAAACTGGCAATCTTGTTCATATCCAGCGTGGAGGTGTTACTGGCCAGAATGGCGCCAGGCTTCATCACGCGGTCCAGTTCCTTGAACACGGCCTCCTTCACACCCATTTCTTCAAACACGGCTTCAATCACCATGTCGGCATCTTTCAGGTCGTCATAGTTCAGCGTGGTGGTCAGCAGGCTCATGCGCTGCTCATATTTTTCCGGCGTCAGCTTGCCTTTTTTTACCTGGGATTCGTAGTTTTTGCGAATGGTGGCTATACCCCGGTCCAGCGCCTCCTGCTTCATTTCCAGAATCTTGACCGGAATACCAGCGTTCAGGAAGTTCATCGAGATGCCGCCGCCCATGGTGCCGGCACCGATTACCGCGATGGATTTGATGTCGCGTTGTGGCGTGTCTGCAGGCACGTCCGGGATTTTTGATGTGGCGCGATCGGCCACAAACACATGCCGCAACGCTCTGGATTCCGGTGTGAGCATCAGGTTGATGAACATGTCGCGCTCCGTAACCATCCCCTGATCAAACTTCTGTTTGGTAGCCGCTTCAACGGCGTCAACGCATTTCAGCGGCGCAGGGAAATTCTTGGACATGCCACCCACCATGTTGCGGGCGAACTGGAAATAGGCATCGCCCAACGGGTGTTTGCAGGGCATATTGCGCACCAGTGGCAGGGGACGGGCATCGGCCACGGAGCGCGCAAATTCAAGGGCCTCCTGTTCAAGTGACTCCACCGAAGCGGCCATCTTGTCGAACAGTTTTTGCCCTGGCAGCATGGCCAGCATTTCACTCTTGACGGGTTCGCCACTGACGATCATGTTCAGTGCCGCTTCCACGCCCAGTACGCGTGGCAGGCGTTGCGTGCCGCCAGCGCCGGGTATCAGACCCAGTTTGACTTCGGGCAAGGCAACATTGCATCCTGGCGCAGCAATACGGTAGTGACAACCCAGTGACAACTCCAGGCCGCCTCCCATGCAGACGGTATGAACGGCGGCGATGACCGGTTTAGCCGAATTTTCAACCGTCAGAATCACGCTGAGCAGGTTGGGCTCCTGCAGCGCCTTGGGGCTGCCGAATTCCTTGATGTCAGCACCGCCGGAAAATGCCTTGCCGGCACCCGCGATGATGATGGCCTTCACTGCCGCGTCCGCATTGGCTTTGGCCAGGCCGTCGGTGATGCCGATACGTGTTGCATAGCCCAAGCCATTGACAGGCGGGTTGTTCAGGGTAATGACTGCCACGTCACCGTGGACTTTGTATTCAGCCGTCATGCTTGCTTCCTCAAAAGTAAAATAGAACGGTCGTTCTTTTTTGAATTGTAAAGGCGAGGCGCCATCGCGAACTGGCCGTTTTGTAACGGCCGGGACAAATTGACGAGGCCACCACTACTACACCTCCAGCCATTCCTTGCGGGTAGCGGAATCTTCGCGCAGGGAGGCAGGCGTTCCCTCAAACACAATGCTGCCGTGGCCCATCACCAGCGCGCGGTCAGAAATGGCCATGGCGATGGTCAGCTTCTGCTCGATCAACAGCACGGAAATGCCACGGTCTTTCAGCTTTTTCAGATATTCGCCCACGAGTTCCACAATCTTGGGCGCCAAGCCCTCGGTGGGTTCGTCAATGATGATCAGGTCCGGGTCTCCCATCAGCGTGCGGCACAGCGTCAGCATCTGCTGCTCACCACCCGACAGAACACCGGCTTCCGTGTGCTGGCGCTCTTTGAGCCGCGGGAACATCCGGTACATGTCGTCAAACGACCAGCGGCTGCTCTTCCTGCCGCTTTTTCTACTGCCCTTTTGCCCAAGCAGCAGGTTTTGCTCAACGGTTAGCCTGGGGAAAATATCGCGATTTTCCGGCACGTAGCCGACGCCCAGGTGAGCAATCTCGAATGGCTTGAGACCCAGTGTCTCGGTGTCGTTCCAGCGGACGGAACCCAGACAGTCCACCATGCCCATGATGGCCTTGGCTGTGGTCGAACGGCCCGAGCCGTTGCGCCCGAGCAGCGCGACAATTTCGCCTTTGCCCACTTCCAGGTGCACGCCATGCAGCACATGGCTCTTGCCATAAAAGGCGTTCAGATCCTTGACTTGAAGTAACACGTCAGTGCCCCCCTGCCTGCGCATCGGCCACCGAAGAGCCCAGATAGGCTTCCTGCACACGCGCGTTGGCCCGCACGGCCTCCGGTGTGTCAAACGCAAGTACCTCGCCATACACCACCACGGCAATCTTGTCGGCCAACCCGAATACCACACCCATGTCGTGCTCCACGGTCAACAGGGTTTTGCCCACGGTGACCTCCTTGATCAGGCTGATGAAACGCGTCGTCTCGCTCCTGCTCATGCCCGCCGTGGGCTCATCCAGCAGCACCACGCTGGCACCACCGGCGATGGTGATGCCGATCTCCAGCGCCCGCTGTTCCGCGTAGGTCAGGTTCATGGCCAGCACATCATGCTTTTTGTCGAGCTTGATCATGGTCATGAGCTCTTCAGCCCGTTCGTTCGCATCGTCCAGATCGGCCAGAAATTTGAGGAAGGTGTATTTGTAGCCCAGACTCCACAACACGCCACAACGCAGGTTTTCAAACACGCTGAGCTTGGGGAAGATATTGGTGATCTGGAAGCTGCGCGACAAGCCCAGGCGGTTGATCTCATACGGCTTCAGGCCATCAATGCGCTTGCCATTGAGCAGCACTTCGCCACTGGTGGGCTCCAGCCGCCCGCTGATCAGATTGAACAGCGTGGACTTGCCGGCACCATTGGGGCCAATCACGCCAATACGCTCACCGGCTTTCACTGCCAGGTCCACACCCCGAATGATCTCGGTCTTGCCAAAACTCTTGCGCAGGCCTTTCAACTCCAGGGCGTTCATGGGGTCACCTCCCGACGTTTCATTTCCGCTTCGATAAACGTCTGGATGGTGCTCCACCGGCGTGCAAACCCGCGCCGAACCACCTCAAAAAGACCCGCGCCGGTGGCCAGCACTGCCGCCGCGCCGAACCAGCTCCCCACGCTGTTCACCATGAGCTGAATGCCCAGAAAACTCAACTCAGGGCCCATGGCGGCATTGAGTTGCAGGTGATAGACCATCTCCACCAGAGCAGAGGTGCCGATCAGTCCGATCACTGTCGCCATTGCCAACCCGAGGTAGCTGGGCAGCAGTTCGCGCAGGCGGCCAAAGCTCGCCACCCTCAGATTCATCATGATCAAACTGGCCAGTCCGCCCGGTGCATACATCACGGTGAACATGAATATCAGCCCCAGATACAGCAGCCAGGCCTTGGTGAATTCACTGAACAGCACAAACGCCAGAACCATCAAGATGGCGCCCAGAATCGGACCGAAGAAGAAGGTGGCTCCGCCCAGAAACGTGAACAACAGATAGGCACCCGAGCGCCCCGCCCCCACCACCTCAGCCGTCACAATTTCAAAATTCAGCGCAGCCAGACCGCCAGAAATACCCGCAAAGAAACCCGCAATGATGAAGGCCGTGTAACGGATGCGCTGCGTGTTGTAGCCCACAAACTCCACCCGCTCCGGGTTGTCGCGTACGGCATTCAACATGCGCCCCAGCGGCGTGCGGGTGAATGCATACATGGCAGCCACCGAAATGAAGGTGTAGATGGCAATCAGGTAGTACACCTGAATGGGTGGCCCGAACGTGATACCCAGAAACGCATTGCTGGAAACCCGGTTACCCGAAACGCCCCCCTCACCACCAAAGAACTCGGGGATCATCAGCGACATGGCAAATACCAGCTCACCCAGACCCAGCGTGATCATGGCAAACGTGTTGCCTGCCTTGCGGGTGGTGACGTAGCCAAACAGCACGGCAAACCCCAGACCGGCCAGTCCCCCTGCCAGCGGCACCAGCGCCACTGGCAGGGGTAACGTGCCAACCGTCGCGGCGTTCAGTGCGTGAATGGCCAGATAGGCCCCCAGGCCGGTATACACGGCGTGGCCAAAGCTGAGCATCCCGCCCTGCCCGAACAGCATGTTGTAGGACAGGCAGGCAATGATGGCAATACCCATCTGGGACAGCACGGTAATGCCCAGACCACTTTGAAATACCAGAGGTGCAACAGCAAGCACCAGGGCAAACAAACCCCAGGTGATCCAGCGGGAGGAATTGAAGGATTTCGAACGGGAAGTATTTGCCATGGCGTTTTTCATGGCTACCCCTCCCGCTTGCCTAGCAGGCCTTTGGGCCGGAAGATCAGAATGAGCACCAGGAAGAGATACGGCAGGATAGGCGCCACCTGCGACAGTGTGAGCTTGATGTAGGTGTTGTTGAGCACGCCGGCACTCAGCGGCAGGCCTGTCTGTTGGGCCAGTGTGGCCAGCGAGTAGTCAAACGCGACGGCGAAAGTCTGAATCACACCGATCAGCAGGGAGGCCAGAAAGGCGCCCGACAGGGAACCCATGCCGCCTACCACCACCACCACAAAAATGACAGACCCCACCGTCGCAGCCATCGACGGCTCGGTCAGGAAAATGCTGCCGCCAATGACACCCGCCAGAGCGGCCAGGGCCGTGCCGGCTCCAAAAACCATCATGAACACGCGCGGCACGTTGTGCCCCAACGCTTCCACCATGTCGGGGTGGATCAGGGCAGCCTGTATCACCAGCCCGATGCGCGTGTGCGTCAACAGCAGCCAGACCGATGCCAGCATGACCAGCGCCACCAGCATCATGAATCCCCGGGTGGCGGGGAATGGCGAGCACACCACGCGAATGGTGGCATCTGCGGCACTGCACATCTCGGGCGGCACCGCACCGAGCAACAGGCTTAAACCATTGGTCGAATGGTTGATCAGGGTAAAGACCGGCCCGCGCAAAGACTCAGGCGGTTTGAACTCCAGCGCGATACGGCCCCAGATGAGCTGCACCAGTTCCAGCACCACATAGGCCAGGCCAAAGGTGATCAGCAACTCGGCCACGTGGCCAAACTTGTGAACGCGCCTCAGGCATACCCGCTCAAACAGCGCCCCCATCGCGCCCACCACCAGCGGAGCCAGCACCAGCGCGGGCCAGAACCCGGTAAAGGTTGAAATGGTGTAACCGACGTAGGCACCCAGCATGTAAAAAGATGCGTGCGCAAAATTCAGCACACCCATCATGCTGAAAATCAGCGTGAGCCCTGAGCTCAGCATGAACAGCAACAATCCGTAGCTCAGTCCGTTGAGCATCGAGATGATGAAAAACTCCATTGAGCCTGACCTTCCTCAGCTTGACAAATGAAAGAGCCCGATACGGTACACCCGTTCGGGCTCATCTGACGCAGGTGGCCCCGAATCAGGCAGGACGCTTCATCTGGCAGCTGGTGGGCGTGCTGGACACGTAATTCGGATACTCCTTCAACGGCACCAGCGTCATGCCGGTGTTTTCAGGGCTGTAGGGATATTTGGCACTGGCCTTGTCCCACACCGTCATGTACAGCGGCTGCTGCAACTGGTGATCCGCCTTGCGGATTTCCACTTCACCGTTGAAGCTGGTGACCTTGATGCCTTCCAGTGCTGCGGCCACCTTGACCGGGTCTGTGGATTTGGCCTTGGCCATCGCAGCGCCCAGGGTCTCGAAAATGCGGATGGTTGAGCCCGTGTAGAAGTCGTCGTTGTACTTGGCTTTGAACTCGGTCATCCATTTCGACATTTGCCCACCCATGTTGTAGTGGTTGTAAGCAATCTGGTACACACGGCCGGCGCCGTTGGTGCCCAGTGCGGTGGGCGTGCCGGTTACGCCAGCGTAGTAGGTGAAAAACTTGCCGGTGTAGCCACCTTCATTGGCAGCCTTGACCAGCAGCGACAGGTCGGAACCCCAATTGCCGGTAATCACCGTGTCTGCGCCGGAGGCCTTGATTTTGGCGATGTAGGGCGCGAAGTCTCGTGTTTGTGCCAGCGGGTGCAGGTCTTCGCCCACGATCTGGATGTCGGGCCGCTTGCGCGCCAGCGTTTCCTTGGCGTATTTGGCTACCTGCACGCCATGCGAGTAGTTCTGGCCCAGGATATAGACCTTCTTGATGTCAGGCTGGTCTTTCATGAAGCTGGACATGGCTTCCATCTTCATGGAGGTATCAGCATCGAACCTGAAGTGCCAGTAGCTGCACTTGCTGTTGGTCAGGTCCGGGTCCACAGCCGAGTCGTTCAGGTAAATCACCTCTTTGCCCGGATTGCGCTCGTTGTGCTTGGTCACCGCATCTGACAGGGCCAGCGCCACGGATGAGCCGTTGCCCTGAATGATGTAGCGAACGCCCTGGTCGATGGCGGCCTTCAATGCATTCAGGCTCTCCGTCGGGCTGAGCTTGTTGTCAATACCGGTGACTTCAAACTTGACGCCCGCCGGGTTGCCGGTGCCACTGAATTTCTCGGCAAAGAACTGAAAGCCTTTGAGCTGACTGACACCGACCGGGCCAAGCAGACCGGTTTGCGCATCAATGCGGACCATTTTGACAGTCTCGCCTTTTTGGGCGAACGCTGCACCGGCACACACAAAAGCAGCTGTTGCTGCGACTAATTTCATTGCACACGTCATTTGACAAACTCCTTGAAACAGACTGGGGAAAGGGTACAAGAATTTGTGCACTGCAACGCTAGGGGCAATCCCTAGCCACTATCACCAAGGTGACTGCTGCCAGAGGTTTGTCACGCACCAGTTTGGGACTCTCAGACCCCGGGCAACTTGTAGTCTTTCAGCATTTCGCGCAGCCTGGTTTTTTGCATCTTGCCCGTGCCTCCCAACGGAATGGCGTCCACAAACACGACGTCATCGGGAATCTGCCATCTCGCGGTCTTGCCTTCGTAAAAGGCAATCAATTCATCACGTGTCACTTCAGCACCCGGTTTTTTAACCACCGCGATGATCGGGCGCTCATCCCACTTGGGGTGCTTCATGCCAATGCATGCGGCCATGGCCACTGCCGGATGCGCCATCGCGACATTTTCCACGTCGATGGAGCTGATCCACTCGCCGCCCGACTTGATGACGTCCTTGCTGCGGTCAGTGATCTGCATGTAGCCATCTGCGTCGATCGTGGCCACATCACCAGTCGGGAACCAGCCATCCACAAGTGGGGAGCCCCCCTCGCCCTTGAAGTAATCGCTGATGATCCACGGCCCCTTCACCAGCAGGTCGCCATAGGCTTTGCCGTCCCATGGAAGCTCCTTGCCGTCACCATCAACGATCTTCATGTCCACACCGAAAATGCCCCGGCCCTGCTTAAGCCGGACCTTCATCTTTTCTTGCTGGGACATCGGCAAATGCTTGTTCTTGAGGGTGCATACGGTGCCCAGCGGCGACATCTCCGTCATGCCCCAGGCGTGCAGCACTTCCACGCCATACACGTCGTTGAAAGCGGTGATCATGGCGGGCGGGCAGGCCGAGCCGCCAATCACCGTGCGCTTCAGTGTGCTGAACTTCAAGCCACCGGCCTGCATGTGCCCCAGCATCATCTGCCACACGGTCGGCACGCCAGCTGCGAAGGTTACCTTTTCACTTTCGATCAATTCAAAGATGGATTTGCCATCCATTGCCGGGCCCGGAAACACCAGTTTGGCGCCCGTCATGGCAGCCGAATACGGCAAACCCCAGGCATTGACGTGAAACATCGGCACCACAGGCAGCAGGGAGTCACGAGCGCTCATGCTCAAGGCATCAGGTAGAGCTCCCGCGAAGGCATGCAGCATGGTCGAGCGGTGGCTGTAGAGTGCGCCTTTGGGGTTACCCGTGGTGCCGCTGGTGTAGCACATGCTGGACGCCGAATTTTCATCAAACTGCGGCCAGTCGTAGGTGGAAGCTTGCGCGGCGATCCAGGCTTCATAACTTACCAGACCGGGAATGCCGCTGTCTGCCGGCAATTTGTCGGCATCACACAGCGCCACGTAGTGTTTGATGGTGGGGCATTTGCCGTGGATGGCTTTGACGATGGGCAAAAACGTCATGTCAAAACACAGCACGGTATCTTCAGCATGGTTGGCAATCCAGCTGATCTGGTCAGGGTGCAGGCGCGGGTTCAACGTGTGAAGAACGCGCCCGGATCCGCTCACGCCAAAATACAGCTCCAGATGGCGGTAGCCGTTCCAGGCCAGCGTGGCAACCCGGTCGCTGAACGCCAGCTTCAGGCCATCCAGCGCGTTGGCCACCTGGCGGGAGCGCGCGGCAAGGGCTTTGTAAGTGGTGCGGTGAATGTCACCCTCCACCCGCCGCGACACGATTTCGCCCTCGCCATGGTGGCGATCAGCGAACTCGATCAGGGACGAGATCAGTAACTGTTGGTTTTGCATCAGACCTAGCATGGGTGTCTCCTGTTGGTATTTATGTTCACAGCGACGTCTAGTATCCCGCAATCGGACAGCGACCTGCACCCGTGATTGCCCTCAAATTTCCCGGAATTTGTCAGGTGCGGGACAATTCGTCCATGGACACACGAGTTACCCCCCGAATGCGCTGGCGCAACAGTTTTGCGGGCTTGGGCGAGGCGTTTTTCACACGCCTGCAACCCACGGCGCTGCCTGAGCCGTATTGGGTGGGAACCAGCCGCTCAGCGGCCGCAGAACTGGGGCTGGATGATCTGGCTCTCGAATCAGCAGACGCACTGGCTGCGTTTACTGGCAATGTGCTTTTCCCGGGCTCCGAGCCACTGGCCAGCGTGTACAGCGGCCACCAGTTTGGGCAATGGGCGGGCCAGCTGGGCGACGGGCGCGCCATTTTGCTGGGTGAAGTTGAGAACGGGCGTGATCAGACTTTTGAGTTGCAGCTCAAAGGTGCCGGCCTCACACCCTACTCCCGCATGGGCGATGGGCGTGCCGTCCTGCGGAGCTCCATCCGCGAGTTTTTGTGCTCCGAAGCCATGCAGGGCCTGGGTATCCCCACCACCCGCGCGTTGTGTGTGACGGGTTCAGACGAGGAGGTGTACCGCGAATCCGTTGAAACCGCCGCCGTGGTGACCCGGGCGGCCCCCAGCTTTGTGCGCTTTGGTCATTTTGAGCACTTCTCCTACAACGACAAGCATGCGCAGCTGAAGGCGCTGGCCGACTACATCATCGACCGGCTTTACCCCGCATGCCGCAGCACAACCCGCTTTGCCGGCAACCCCTACGCCGCGTTTCTGGAAGCCGTGAGCGAGCGCACAGCCGCGATGGTGGCGCAGTGGCAGGCCGTGGGGTTTTGCCATGGCGTGATGAACACCGACAACATGAGCATTCTGGGCCTGACCATCGACTACGGCCCGTTCCAGTTTCTGGACGCCTACAACCCCGGCCACATCTGCAACCACTCCGACACGCAGGGCCGCTACGCCTACAACAAGCA
>ERZ795044.4564-NODE-4564-length-11327-cov-5.646647_pt1 | contig 11327 bp, 8 predicted proteins | sample MGYA00375128_ERZ795044 | MGnify/ENA primary metagenome ERZ795044 (study PRJEB30173, sample SAMN05720213) | anaerobic digester metagenome | isolation source: active sludge of municipal wastewater-treating anaerobic digesters | place: USA | collected 2014-12-22 ... | reverse complement strand
AACAAAAAAAATTCGCCAATCATTTAAACTTAAAGCGGCGATTTTTTTTACCAAAATTTCTATATTTTCAGCTTCGTTATAAGTGGGAATGACTATGGCTATTTTCATAAATAAGCATAAATTCCCAAAAGTAAACTGCAAAGCAGGGCGATAATAGCTCCGGCGTATTGCATTTTTGTAAGTTTTTCTTTGTTAACCACTACTCCCAAAAATATGGCTATCATCGGATAGCACAGTGAAATGGCCGAGAGCAAAGAAAAATTGATTTTGGTAGAGGCTATAGAGAAAGTTATCCAAGCGATGCAATTGGCCAAACACATAAATAATATGAAAAGCCAATTTTGACGGAGATTGATAAAAGCTCTTTTGACATCGCGTTTCATCAAGAGAAAAGCCAGAGAAAAAATTGTAAAAACAAACCAGGGGAACCAGATGGCTAAATAAGGTGTGGTCAGACGAGCGTTGGTGGCGGTAAAATAATTGATAAGAGAAATCACAACTACTGCGCCCATGGCCAAGAAAACCCCTTTTTCAATCCAATGGTAAGAAGAAAATATTTGTTTTAATTTGCTTTCTTTTTTTCTCAAAGTTGCCAGGATAATTCCGCCAAAAAGCGCTCCGGTTATCAAACTTTGTTCCAGAGTCAAAACTTCTTTGAAAAATAATATTCCCCAAAAAATAGTCAAAGGCAATTCGGCGGTCATTACCGTCTCTACTATCGACAGTTTACCGTGTTTGAAAGCGGAAAAAAGCAGTAATGCAGAGAGGATATGAAGTAGAGCCAGGAAAAAGAGAAAATAAAAGTTGTTGATATTAAAAATTGCCCTTAAGTCGTTTATAACAAAAGGGAACAGCGCAACTGTGCCAAAAATCCCGACCCAAGTCAGGGTGGCGATGCGTCCGATTTTACGGACGAAATATTGCATGGAAAAATCGCTCACGCCCCAGAGGACCATGGCGATAAAAGCGTAAAAAATATAAATATCCATAATATCAATGTTTATTTCTTTGTCGCCTTAACTAATAGAATTCCATGATATTTGCTACTATCTGCGTTGTCGGCAATGATCTTTTCCAATCGTAAAATTTTAAAACCGGCTTCAGATAAATATTGCTTGGCAAATTCTTTATCCAGATAAATAGCCGGATAAAATTTATTTTTTACTTTGTAAGCAACGGCTCCTTCCAAGGCTGTCATCAATAGCGTGCCCTTCGGCTTGAGATATTCAAAAACATTTTTTAGCATTCTTTTATATTCGCTGATATCATCCGTAGAACTTTCCAAACAAAAATTTGATTGGACAATATCGAATTTATTTACCAATCGCTCATCATTCAATCCGATATCGGTAATAATTAATTTTTTAATTTTACCGGCGATCATTTTTTTTCTTCCCCTAATTTCTTTTTTTGATGGAGTTTTGTGCAATTCTTTTGTTAAAGAATGGTTGATAAATTTATCCCAGAAGGAATTTTGTCGGTGCATCCATGTTTTAATAATATCAAGATTTTTTTTCGAGGTATCGGAAAAGGTGATATCGTTAACCTTGGCAGAAGCGGAAATCAAAGGATATATTGTCGGGCCGCCGCCTAATTCCAATAATTTTCCACCTTTCTTCATTTTTGCATAAGTATTTTCATACCATTCTAAAAGAAATTGGTTTTCCTTACTAAGTTTATTGTAGTATTCTTGCAAATATTCCCGGGGAGAAGAAAAACCTTTTTCTCTCTCAATTTCTAGCTGATCATATCGGACTATAGATTTATAAATTTGTTCTTTCTTTAATTTAAATGTATTTTTTACAAAATTATCCAATTTTTTATAGTCAAAAGTTTTACAAGAAAAGATATCCAAGCAAAATTCGCGGGAATTGGTAAAAGTGTGTATGGAAATATGAGAAAAATCTATAACAGCGAAAGCTGTAACACCAGGATTCTCCGGAATTCCGCTTATGACAACCGGCCCTTCTAAAATTTTCATATCCAAAAGTTTGGCAATTTTTATCACCAGGTTATTTAAAAATTTTTTGTCTGAAAGTAATTTGACATCGCAATCGAAAGCATCGACGACGAAATGGAATCTTCTTGAAGTAAATGACTGGTTGGCCATATTATAATGAATTTAAAGTTTATTTATTATTAAGATTCTAACATGTTTTGTCTCAATTTTCAAGGGAGAAATCGTGAAATCGCTATTTTAAATGTTCATATGGGGATATTATAGCATAAAGAGGGAGAAATAAAAAACTGCTTTGCAGGCAGTTTTGTTTCGCTCGAGGCTGGGCGTCCCGACAAAGTCGGGACTATTCGAAGTCGTCGTCCGCCAGTTGGCGGACTCCTCCTTGGAAAACCTTCGGGTTTTCCAACAACCTTTCCTCAGTAAGAGAAAACTCCCGTTTTCTCCCTTTCCCGTTCGAATCCAAGCACAAAATAGTAAAATAAATAACTCCCACCAGGGGGGTTATTTATTTTATGTTCCGAGGCTTGGATTCGAACCAAGATAAGCAGATTCAGAGTCTGCTGTCCTACCATTAGACCACCTCGGAGTAATTGTTATTGTTGATATGCCAATTCAGCGTTTTGTAAATTTTCCAAAAATTGTGCGGAAACGCGACGAACCTGGGAAAATTGCCAGCCCATCTGTTTGAAAACACCGCTGTGCGGAAAAGGTTTTTTAACCCCTTCTTCAATGAGATAAATAGCCGGATTGCCAGCTACTTTGGCGGTGAAATATTGTTTAGTAAAAATCACTGTGCCCGGTTTTTCGGTTTTATCGGTTTTGTGATTATAATCGCGTAGACTGGACATCAAAATATCATATTTATAGCGAAAGTCAACACCGTTTTTGTGTGAGCCGTTGTCATGGACGATAAATTCATTCGTATTGTCATCAAACCCTTTTATTACAACCATGTGGTAAGCTGAACCATCACGACGGAAAATCAGATCCGGATTTTTGAGATCCAAACCATAGTGCAGAGAAATCACCGGACGATTGGCGCGTAATTCATTCTTAATTTGCTCCAGTGTCGGGTCGCGAACAATACGAGTTTTGAAAGAAAGATTATTTTTCAAAATCATTTCAACGGTACGAGTGGCATTACTATTGGCGTTACTTTTATAAATTTTATTTTGCCAAGCAAAAAGTTTATTCATTAAAATAGCGGCATCTTTTGGTGTAACTTTGTTTTTACCGATATAAAAATTATCTACCATCGCGATGCTGGCTTCTTCACAACCATTTAACCAAGGACCGGACCAGATTTTTTCCGGCGCTTCACTGATAAATGGTACCTCCAAGTTGATGATTTCTTTTTGGTCGTCAATTGCGCTAACCGAGCAGGGGAGTAGAAGTAGTAAAAATAAAATAAATTTATGCATAGTTTTGTTTTGTCATTCCTGCACCCGTCAAGCGGGTATAAACTACAGCAGGAATCCAGGGGCGGTGATTAAAAGTCCTAGATCCCTGCTTTCGCAGGGATGACGATTATTGTTTCACTGCTTACTAGCTTATAAGTTTACTGGCTTACCTGCTTTTACACCACTTGTCCGCCAAAATCTGCAGCCAAATCATTGATTTCCGCATTAAAAGGTTTTTCCGCAACTGTGCATTGGAGTTGCAGGTGTTCTCCAAAAATTTCCATGAAAATTTCTTGAAGAAGTTCGTTGTTTTTATTGTCCTTTACCTTTTTTTGATGAAAATCATATGGTAAGGCTAGAGACAAAACATTTTCGTTTATCTCCATCAAGTTGGCCATTTTCATGACAAACAAAAGCGAAGGGCTTTTTTCATTTATTTTATTCAAAACTTCTGGCCATTTTTCATTTATCTCTTCAAAAGATATCAAGCGTTTATTTGTTTCTTCTTTTTTCACTTCTTCCTTTTCTTTTATTTCTGCGACCGTCGGCAGAATCTCTTTTTTTTGTTCAGGTTCTTTTTTGGTCGGTAAACTAACATCTTTCAAAATCGGTTTTTTTGGGAAATTGTCATGATTTATTTTTTTTATCTCTTGAGTTTCTTGTTCAGATAAAGATTCTATTACCAGAAGCTCCAGAGGAAGTTCTGCGATCGGACAGTTTTTGGCAAAAACCATTCGCTTCATAGTCAGATCAGCCAAGTTTAGCAGTTCCCGGTCTGAAACTTTTTTGACTAATTCCTCCATCTGTTTGAGAGTATCGCTGTTTAGCTCATAAAGCGCGGAAGTTTTGATTTTGTTTTTAAGCATTAGGAGTAGTCGCCAAAATTGCAATAAATCATCATGAAATTGAGCCAGAGATTTACCGTCTTGAGTCAAATCGTCTATGATTTGCAGAGCGCCGGCTTGGTTTTTTTGTAAAATAAAATCTGCAAAATCAACTACGGTCTGGATATCTCCGGAAGGTAAAACATTTTGCGCGTCTTCCTGTGTAATTTTATTTTTTCCCAAAGAAAAAATTTGACCGAGTAGGCTTTCGGCATCGCGCAAACAGCCATCGCTTTTGGCTGCCACTTGACGCAAAACTTTTTTATCAACTTTTATTTTTTCTTGTTCGGCGATTTTTTCTAAACGTTCTACGACAGAATCCAGGTTTATTTTTTTGAAATTGAATCGTTGACATCGAGAAACGATAGTCGCTGGAATTTTTTGTGATTCGGTGGTAGCCAGGATAAAGACGGCGTGAGCGGGCGGTTCTTCCAGAGTTTTTAGTAGTGCGTTAAAAGCCGAAGTGGAAAGCATGTGCACTTCGTCAATAATAAAAACTTTATATCTTGATTTAGTCGGTTTGAATTGAGCGTTTTCTATGATATTTTCGCGGACATTATCTACCCCCGTATGAGAAGCGGCGTCCATTTCCAAAACATCAATATTTCGCGAAGCGGTTATCTCGGCGCAAGATGAACAATTATCACAAGGTTCAAATTCTTCCTCTTTGCGATTTGGACAGTTGATGGCTTTGGCAAAGATTCTGGCCAAGGTAGTTTTACCGATACCTCGGGGCCCGGAAAAAAGATAAGCATGGGCGATTTTGTTACTGCTGATTTCATTTTGCAAAGTCTGAACCAAATGTTTTTGTTCTACCAAATCGGAGAATTTCTGCGGTCTGTATTTACGATAGAGAGTTGACATAATAAAAAAACAAGATATCCCCCTTGTTATAATTTAATTAAAAAATTTAGAGACTCGGTTCTATGGAATTTGGTACCGGCATGATAGATCCCAGTGCTGAGCGTTCTAGAATTTCCGCTTCTACCACTTCGCGCGGACGGCCGTATTTGAGACGAGACAGTTCTTTGATAGCCGCAGCCAGTTCTTTGTTGCCCGGTGTCGGAGCGTAGATATTCATATTAAACGGTTTGGCGGCAGTATTGTCAATAAGTAATTTGATATAAACGGTATATTGTTCCACATTCATCAAGTCATAAGCGGAGAAAATCGGAGAAAATTCTTTTTGAAGAATTTCCGCGTCTTCCACCCCGATACGATAAGAAACTATCGTGCCGGCGTTACCAAGCACCGCATCACGAACTGTGGTTTTGCCTTTGTTATCTTCCAACTGTTTGAGATATTGGTGAGCCATGATGAGCTCTAAGCGATATTTACGAGCTTCAGACAATATGGTGGCGATAGAATCAGTGATGAAATTTTGGAATTCATCCATATATAAAAAGAAATCATGGCGATCTTCTTCCGGTATACCGGCGCGCTCCATGGCCGCCATTTGGATTTTGGATACTATGATGAGTCCAAGCAGATTTGCGTTGATTTCGCCTATCAAACCTTTGGACAGATTGACTATCAAAATTTTCTTTTGGTCCATGATTTCTCGGAAATTGAAACCCGAATGAGATTGGCCGATGATATTCCTGATCATGGCGTTTTCGGTAAAACGTCCGACTTTGGAAATGAGATAACCAAGCATTTCGGATTTGTGAAAATCGGAAGTTTTGGCCATTTCTTTTTCCCAAAAAGCCATTACTACCGGATCTTTCAATTTTTTCTTCCAAGTTTCCACAAATTCATCATCTGTAAACATGCGCGGTATTTCTGCGATAGTGCCGGGAGTTTCCAGATCAGACATGAGGGTTAGCATCACGTTACGCATCTGGTGTTCAAACATCGGACCGATCATAGAAGGATCGGTAACCATTTTATAAAACATAGAAATCATTTCCTGACAGGCAAAATCTTTTTGTTCCTCAGTTTTGACTTCGAGCATATTTAACCCTATCGGTCGGTCAGTATCAGCCGGGTTGAAATAAATAACGTCTTCAGCTCGTTCTTTGGGGACGTGTTGTAGAACATATTCGGCAAAATCTCCGTGCGGATCTACAACACAAACACCTTCACCGTTGAGCACATCTTGCACGGCCAGGTTTTGAATAAAGACGGATTTACCGGAACCGGATTTACCGATAACATACATATGACGACGTCTATCAGCTCTTTTCATGCGCACTATGGTTTCTTCGCCACGATAAACAGCTCTGCCTAAAACAATACCTTCTTTTGGCAGATTTAGAGGCGGGGGAGCTTTGCGAGCGCCAAGCCAATTGATACGCGGAGTTTCAGTAGAAGGTAGAGGCATATGCCAAAAAGAAGCCATTTCTTCAGTGGAGGCAACGCGCGTGAATTTTTCATTAAAAGCGCGATAGATAGAATCTTGAATCAAGCGATTTGGTTTACGGGGGATGAGCGCGGAAAAAGAATTGCCGTAACGATAAATATTGTATTGAGAAAAAGAATTGATAATATTGTCCAGGTTTACCTGAGCTTTTTCACGAGTATTGGCCGAACTTACCAGACGTACTGTTAATTCCAATCCACCATGACTGATTTTTTCTTCCATGCCCTTGACCATTTCTTCTTCCATCTGGGTCAGGTGATAAGGTTCGTTGGGTGTGGTCATACCGTCTTTTTTCTGGCTGGAAAAAATAACTTTTTTCCAGCTGGCGGCGGCATTGCCAAGACCAGAACTTTTGAGTACTGATTCAAATTTTTTCCCTTCTTTGATAGTGCGGATTATCCGTACACCTTCTTTGCGCCAAGAAGAATGTGCCGGACGAATGACATATTGAACCAGAGCGCCTTCGTCATTTTCCAATTTGGAAAGCGGATTAAGTAGTGCCGGTAGGGGATCGCTATCACTATTTTTGTAAGTCTTGAAAGGGAAGAAAGATTTTTCTTTGAAGGTCAGATAAGCGCCGACAATATGGCTTTGGGGTTTGAAAATATTATAATCAGGCTCTTGTGTAATCTCGGCGCCGGAGTATTGAGCATGAATCTGTTGTTCTACCAAACTGCTGATTTTTTGTGGGACAGCGACATAAAAAGAGATAGCGCCGTCTTTGACTACTATTTCAAAAGACATGTGATCGTTGCGACCGGCAAGCCAAGCGCCAAGCCCGCTTTGTGGGCGTAAACCGGCTAAGTTGGAAAAAAGAGTTTCCGCCGTAGCGATTTGTTCGCGAATTTGAGTGATGTTTTCTTCACCCGGGCTTTCGGATTTTTCGCCTTTGCGCTCTTTGGGAACACGGACGAGAAAAATAGTTTTTTTGAAAGCCTTACCGCGACGAGTTTTTTCATGCAGGATAACGCGTAAAATTTTGATCATCAAAAATAGACAAACCAAAATCAAAAAAGAAGCGGCGATGATAGTCTGAATCTCCGGGGCAAAACCCAGGGAAGTTAAAATGGGTAAACTTAAATTGATTTCAAAAATTCCCAAAATAGACATAATTATTTTTGGAGATGATTTTTTAAAGCTATGATTTTGTCGGCTTTGATTTTGGCTTCTTGTTCTAAGAAAAAATAATTTACTCCCGGTATCATCTTGAGCCAATCAAAAAGCAAGGCAAATATTTTTTTTACTTTGATATGAGTTTTTTTGAGCAACTGCGAAATCTTTTGCGCGGTTTCCTCGCCTTTGATTTTGAATTCTTGCTGGGCGATAGGGGACATTTTTTCAAATGCTTCTTTGAGCCCTTCTTCCATGATTTTTTCCACTTTTACTTCTATCTCATCTTTGGCTCTTTTGATAGGTAAAACCGGTACTTTGGGTTTGCGAAATAACGGCTTTTTTTCAGTTTCTTTTTTTATCTCTTCCTTTTTCTCCGGTTCTCTTTCGGAAATTTCTTTTGTCTTAGCTTTTTCCGGGGATTCTTTTACGTCAAAACTAGCCCCTTGTTCGGGACGTCCGATAGTTTGATTATCAAGTTGTTTTTCTGGAGTTATAGCCACATTTTTATTTTTTTACATTATAGCATTTTTTTTAAATAATAACAAATACCTATATTTGTGATACTTTCAAAATTGAGTTTTGGCTGAGATTAGACAAAATGAACACTTCTGACTATAGGTTGAAGTGTTCGTTTTAAAAGCAAAAACTCGACCAATTGTGATCGAGTTTTTTTGTCATTGCGAGACCCGAAGGGTCGTGGCAATCCCACTGCTTTCTGAATTTCGTGGGATTGCTTCGCTTCGCTCGCAATGACAGGGAGGTACTTTACAGTTTTACTGCTTACAAGCTTACTTGCTAACACTGGTTCCATCCTTAGTATCTTTGACAGTATATCCCAAACTCTCCAGCCTTTTTCTCAACTCATCACTCTTGCCCCAATCTTTATTTTTTCTTGCCTCATCGCGTTCTTTAATAATTTTTTCCGCGTCATCGGAAATTTTTGTTTTTGTTTTTTGAAGATTTTCTTTGATTTTCAAACCAAACACTTCGTCGAATTTCAAAAGTGTTTTTTGATCTATTTTTTTCTCTTTTATTTTTTCCCAGACAAAAGCCAAGGCACCAGAAGTATCCAAGTCGTTGTTTATAAATTCCAAAAATTTATTTTCAATCTCTGGATTAACTTTGATTTTCTTTTCCAAATTTTTTGCAGCAGTATATAGATGTTCCAATCCGCTTTGCGCGGCATCTAGCGCCTCAAAACTGAAAATCAGTTGTTTGCGATAATGAGCTTGCAGGAGAAAATAACGATAGGCGAGCGGGGAATATCCTTTTTCAATCAATGAAGGCAGGGTGATAAAATTTTCTCCGGATTTGGACATTTTGGCGTCTTTTAAGTTGAGAAATTCGTTGTGTAACCAAAAATTCGCCATAGGTTTGCCAAACGCGCCTTCGTTTTGCGCGATTTCGTTGGTGTGATGCACGGGGATATGATCAATGCCTCCACAGTGAATATCAAAAGTTTCGCCCAAGTATTTGGTAGACATAGCAGAGCATTCCAAATGCCAACCCGGGAAACCCGCGCCCCAAGGGCTTTCCCATTCCATCTGTCTTTTTTCTTTTGGATCGGAAAATTTCCAAAGAGCAAAATCAGTCGGATTTTTTTTCTCACCCATTTCTACTCTGGCCCCGGCTCGCAGAGTTTGGTTTTGCAGATTGGCCAGTTTGCCATAATCACTTAGTTTGGAAGTGTCAAAATAAATACCGTCTTTAATTTTGTAAGTAAAACCTTTTTTCTCCAATTTTTTTATTAAGTCTAGCTGCTCTTTGATGTGATCGGTAGCGCGACAAAAATTATCAGGAAATAAAATATTGAGATTTTGTAAGTCTTGTTTGAAAGCCTCGGTATAAAAATCGGCTATTTCCCAAGCGGTTTTACCGGTGCGACGACTGCCTTTTTCCATCTTATCTTCACCCTCGTCACTATCCGAAACCAGATGTCCGACATCAGTGATATTCATTATGTGCTTCACCTTATATTTATTGTATTGCAAAACTCTTTTGAGGACATCTTCAAAAACAAAAGAGCGTAAGTTTCCGATATGCGCGTAATCATAAACTGTGGGCCCGCAAGTATAAATACCGACCTTGCCTTTTTTGATAGGGGTAAAAAGTTGTTTTTGACGACCCAGAGTGTTGAATAGGGATAGAGACATAAAAGTATTTTAGATTTTTGATTTTAGAATGAGTGTCATTGCGAGACCCGAAGGGCCGTGGCAATCTCGCTGCTTTCTGAATTTTGTGGGATTGCTTCGTCATTACATTCCTCGCAATGACATTAAGATTTTAACTTATTTTATCACATTTTTCAACTCCTGTAGCTTTTAACAATAAAATATGGTATAATTTTACTGCGATTGAAAATTCATTAAAAATTGCAAAATTAAAAATTAAAAATTTTCATTGTATGTTTTTCTCCAAACAAATTTCTTATCTCGGGGTTGATTTGGGCGCTCACGGCATCAAATTGGTGGAAATGAAGAAAGAAAAAAATCGCCCGGTATTATTTACTTATGGCAGTAGTTTTGAAAAGAAAAATATCCACCGTCTTTTTTCCGCCAGTGAAAGAAGTATGGATGATTTAGCTCAAATAAAAACCTCTCCTGTGGGTAAGGAGATGAAAATGATAGAAAACCCGCAAGCCCAGGATCCGGCACAGGTGGAAAACTATGCATCAGAGTTGCGGGCGGTTTGTAAAATGTGTAAAACTGTTTCCAAAGCGGCGACTGCCAGTTTGCCTATTTCTGCCGTTTTTCATACGGTTATCAATTTACCGCAAATGGACAAAAAAGAATTTGATGCGGTTTTGAAAGCCGAAGTTAAGAAATTGTTGCCACTGCCTATAGATGAGATGGCTTTGGATTATCAGATCATCAACAACGGTTCCAAAAACCAAAAAGTAATTGTTAATGCGGTTAGTAAAAGACTGGTGACTTTTTATACTCAAGTATTTACCAAAGCCGGTTTGACATTGGAAGCGTTGGAGCCTGAATCTGTGGCTTTGGCGAGATCTCTGATAGGACGCGATAATGCGGTTACTATGCTTATTGATATGGGAGCGGAGAGAACCAATTTTTTTATCGTTGATCAAGGCGCTCCTATCACTCATCACTCGTTGACTTTGGGTGGAAATAAGATAGATGCTATTTTACAAAAAGCTCTTGGGGTAAAGGTGGAAGAAATAGAACAGATCAAAATGGATCTTTTCCGTTATTATCTGGGCAATGGAAAAAATTCTTTGGAAAAAGAAAAATTTTTGAACCTGCTTCATCCTGTTTTGGATCCTGTAGTCAAACAAATAGAATACGGTTTTGATGTTTATCTGCGACAAGCTGGAAACGAAGAAAAAAGACCGGAAAAAATCATCTTGACCGGCGGAGCGGCCAAAATTCCTTATTTGGCGCAGTTTTTGTCGGATAAATTTCAGATGCGTTGTTTTTTGGGTGATCCGTGGGCCAGGTCGGTTCATCAAGAAAAACTCAAACCCGTGCTTAACGAGATAGGTCCGAGAATGGCGGTGGCGATAGGATTGGCACTGAGAAAGATAGTGTAAAAAATTCTAAATCCTAAGCTCTAAACCCTAAACAATATTTAATATCTAATTATCTAAA
>ERZ795044.4560-NODE-4560-length-11331-cov-4.067755_pt1 | contig 11331 bp, 9 predicted proteins | sample MGYA00375128_ERZ795044 | MGnify/ENA primary metagenome ERZ795044 (study PRJEB30173, sample SAMN05720213) | anaerobic digester metagenome | isolation source: active sludge of municipal wastewater-treating anaerobic digesters | place: USA | collected 2014-12-22 ... | reverse complement strand
CACTCCGGCGCCTTGATGTCCTCGAGATTGATGCCGCCGAAGGTCGGCTCCAGCGCGGCGATGATGTCGACCAGCTTGTCCGGGTCGTTCTCGTCGATCTCGATGTCGAACACGTCGATGCCGGCGAACTTCTGGAACAGCACGCCCTTGCCTTCCATCACCGGCTTGGCGGCGAGCGGGCCGATGGCACCGAGGCCGAGCACGGCTGTGCCGTTGGTGATGACCGCGACCAGATTGCCGCGTGCGGTCATTTCGCCGACCGTGTTCGGATCGCGCACGATTTCCTCGCAGGCCGCGGCCACGCCGGGCGAATAGGCGAGCGAGAGGTCTTTCTGCGTGACCAGCGACTTGGTCGGTGCGACCTTGATCTTTCCGCAGGGCTGCTGACGGTGATAGTCGAGCGCCTGGGCCTTGAGTTCTTCCGAGAGGGACATGGGGTCGCGTCTGTTGAACGAAGGCGGCGGAGAATATCACGCGGGTATGATGCGCTCCCCGCAATGGAGCGAACGCATGATCGACCTGGGCAGCGACGTGAAGACCCGACCGACCGCGGCGATGCGGCAGGCGATGGCGATGGCCGAGGTCGGCGACGAGCAGGCCTTCGAAGACCCGACCGTGAATGCGCTCTGCGAACGCGTGGCGGCCCTGCTCGGCAAGGAAGCGGCGCTGTTCGCACCCAGCGGCGCGATGTGCAACCAGCTCGCCATCGCCACCTGGTGCCGGCCCGGCGACGAAGTCCTGTGCGAACGCACCGCCCACATCGCCGTGTACGAAGCCGGCGGCCCTGCAGCCAACGCAGGCGTGATGATGCACGCCATCCACGGCGAACGCGGCCAGTTCACTGCGGAACAATTGCGCGCCGGTTTCCGCGCCAAATGGCGGCACTGCCCGCAGCCATCCCTGGTCTGCGTCGAACAGACGGCGAATCTCGGCGGCGGCTCGGTGTGGCCGCTGGATCGCTTGAACGCCGTCGCCGAACTGGCGCACGAGCGCGGCCTGCGCACGCACATGGACGGCGCCCGCCTGCTCAATGCCTGCGCCGCGACCGGCATCAGCGCCCGCGACTATTCGGCTCAGTTCGATTCGGTCTGGATCGATTTCAGCAAGGGTCTCGGCGCTCCGATCGGCGCCTGTCTGGCCGGCTCGCGCGCATTCATCGATCGCGCCTGGGTGATCAAGCAGCGCCTCGGCGGCGCCATGCGCCAGGCCGGCATCGTCGCGGCCGGCGCGTTGCATGCACTCGACCACCATGTCGACCGCCTGGTCGAGGACCACGCGAATGCGAAACGACTGGCGGAAGGCTTGGCGGCACTGCCCGGCGTGATCCTGGACGCGGCCAGCGTCGAGACCAATATCGTGTTCTTCCGGCTCGACGTCGAAGGCCTGGGCTTCGATGCGGCCGAGTTCTCGAAGCGCCTCGCCGGGCAGGGCGTGCGCATCGGTCCGTTCGACGAGCGCACGTTGCGCGCGGTGACGCACCTCGACGTGTCCGCCGCCGACATCGAACTGGCGCTCGCCGCGGCGCGCAAGGCCCTGGCGTGAGCCGCAACCGCTTTCCGGTGCCGCTCGATCACGGCGAAATCAACACGCTGCTGGCGCGCCAGTGGGTCCAGCCGGACACGTTGGCGCGCCCGCGCGAACACTGGCAACGGCGACTCGCGATCATCGTGCCGTACCGGGACCGCGAGCCCCATCTGCGCAGCTTCGTTCCGCATCTGCACGATTACTTCCGCATCGACAAGCTGGACCGGCACATCCCGATGCGCATCCACATCGTCGAACAGGCGGACGCGCGGCCGTTCAATCGCGGCCGGCTGATCAATGCCGGGTTCGCGCTGGCTGGCGACAGCGCCGACTACCTGTGCCTGCACGATGTCGACCTGCTGCCGTTGTGGTCGGACTACGCATTCCCGCTGCATCCGGCGCGACTGTGCTGGTACGGGTCGCCGAACTCGCAACAGAAACATCTCTACATCGGCGGCGTGACCGCGCTGTCGTGCGAACACTTCCGCCTGCTCAACGGCTTCAGCAACGACTACTGGGGCTGGGGCTACGAAGACCACGACCTGCGCCTGCGCATGATCGCGACCGGATTGAAGGCCGAAGCCCGCGACGGCGCCTATCGCCCGCTGCCGCACCCGCACAACGGCTTCTCGGGCGACGGCCGCGAAACCGAGGCCGGTCGACGCAATCGCGAACGCATCGAGGCCCTGCACCGCGACGGATTCGAGGGCTGGCACGACGACGGCCTGAACAGCCTCGACTTCCGCCATGTCGACAGCGCGCCGCTGGAGATCGACGGACGCCGCTGGGATCAGGCAACCCGGCATCGGGTCCGATTCGACTGATCTCGCACGGCTTTCGCCGACGACGGGGATTGCTACACTCGCCGCAACCATGGCCCGGATGCCTCAAACGCACGCGCAGAAGCCTGCGCCGCCGATCGATCCCGGCGGCGACGGCGACGGGCAGCTTGCGCGGTTCGCCTTGAGCCTGCTGACCTGCGAACGCCTCGACGCGATTCCGCAGATTTGCGGCCCCGGGTTCTGCGAACCCTTCGGCATCCGCGGCCTGCGCCTGCTCTGGCGCATCGGCGGCGGCACCGGCAGCGACATCCATCGCGGCAGCGCGCCGGCACTGCCGTACACGCCCTATCTGCGCGACCTGATCGACCACTGTCCGGGCGAAGCCGGCGTCGCGCTGCCGCTGGACGCGCAGAAGTCGGAGGCCGGCATCGCCATCTCGCTCGGCGGCCCGCATCTGTTCACGCGCGCGCAACTGCTGCTGTTCGGCGATCCCGCGCGTCTGTCGATCGAAATCGAGACCGATGCCTTCCGACGCCATTTCCTGCCGCTGACGCGACGCGTCGCCGAACTGATCGACCGCGAGCGCCTGCGCAGTTCGCTGCACCGCCTCGAATCGGCCGAGCGCCTGCAGCGCGCCCTGTATGCCATTGCCGATCTGGCCTCCGCCGACCTGGAAATGCCCGAGATGCTGGCCGGCATCCACGAGATCGTCGGCGACCTGATGTACGCCGAGAATTTCATGATCGTGCGTTACGACAAGGCTCGCGCCAAGGTGCGGTTCATCTACTTCGTCGACTCTCACGACAACGACAACCCCGATCCCGACACCGAGTTCGGCGTCGACGACCTGCAGAACAGCCTGACCATGGCGATGTTGCGCCACGGCCGCCCGGTCATGGGGCCGTCGCAGGCGCTGCGCGAGGAACTGGGCGTGGCGCGCGACGAGAGTTTCGGGCCGGACAGCGTCGACTGGCTCGGCGTGCCGATGTTGTCGGGCGGCGAGGTGCGCGGCGGCATTGTCGTGCAGACCTACGACGACAGCCTGCGCTACAGCGAGGAAGACCGCGCCCTGCTCAGCTACGTCGCGCAGCACATCCTGACCGCGCTGGTGCGAAAGCAGGCACACGAGGAACTGGAAGACCGCGTCGAGGCGCGCACCCGCGAACTGCGCGAACAGATCGTCGAAACCGAGCGCGGCGAGCGCCTGCAGGCGGCGTATCGCGCCATCGCCGAAGCCGCGACCGGCGCCGAGACGATGGATGCCTTCTATCGCGAAGCGCATCGCATTGTCGGCGAACTGCTGAACGCGAAGAACTTCTTCGTCGCCCTGCTCGGCGGCGACGACACCTTCTGGTTCCCCTATGCCGTCGACGAGCGCGACCCGCTTGCGCGCTTCGAACCGCGCAAGCGCGGCAAGACATTGACCGACTACGTGATGCGCAGCGCGCATTCGCTGCTGGCCAGGCGCGAACAGATCCGGCTCATGAACGAAACCGGCGACGTCGTCTCGGTCGGTACCCCCGCCGCCTGCTGGCTCGGCGTGCCCTTGCGCGGCGAGTCCGGCCTGCTCGGCGTTATGGTCGTGCAGAGCTACCAGGAAGACGTGCTCTACAGCCCGCGCGACGAAGAGATCCTGAGTTTCGTCTCGAACCACGTGGCGCTGGCGCTGGAACGCAAGCACGCGCAGGATTCGCTGCGCCGCGCCTATGCCGATCTGGAGCGGCGCGTCGACGAACGCACCCGCGAACTCGCCGACACCAATCGCGAGCTGCGCGACCAGATCAAGGTGCGCCAGCAGATCGAACTGCGGCTGAAGCACGAAGCCCTGCACGACGCGCTCACCGGCCTGCCGAACCGCGCCTTGCTGCTCGACCGGCTCGGCCATGCGCTGGCGCGCTTCCGCCGCGACCCGACGCGCCAGTTCGCGGTGCTGTTCATCGACCTCGACCGCTTCAAGATCATCAACGACAGCGTCGGCCACCTGGTCGGCGACGAGTTGCTGAAGGAAGTCAGCGCGCGCATCAGCGGCACCTTGCGCGCCGACGACACCGTCGCCCGTCTCGGCGGCGACGAGTTCGCCATCCTGCTCGCCGATGTCGACAGCCCGGACAACGTGACCGCGGCGGCGCGGCGCCTGATCGGCGTGTTGCAGGAACCGGTGCGCGTCGCCGGCAAGGAATTGTTCACCTCGGCCAGCATCGGCATCGCGCTGGCCGACCCGCGTTACACCCGCGCCGAGGAATTGCTGCGCGACGCCGACGTCGCCATGTATCGCGCCAAGGCCGCCGGTCGCCATCGCGTCGAACTGTTCGACGAGAAGCTGCATCAGGAAGCCCTGCGCGTGCTCGACCTCGAAGGCGACCTGCGCCGCGCGCTGGCGCGCAACGAATTCGAGCCGCATTTCCACGCCATCGTCGACCTGATCGACGAGAACGTGGTTGGCTACGAAGCGCTGCTGCGCTGGCGCCATCCGGAACGCGGGCTGATCCTGCCCGGCGACTTCCTCGAAGTGGCCGACGACACCGCCTGCTCCGAACAGATCGACTGGCAGATGTTCGACCAGGTCTGTTCGCAGATCCAGTCGCTGGCGGTCGGCGAGCAACACGTCGCGATCAATGTCTCGCCGCGGCATTTCCGCTCGTCGGACTTCCTGCGCCGCATCCTCGACCGCACCATCGCCTACGGCGTGCCGCCGCACCGCCTGCGCATCGAGATCACCGAAGGCGCGCTGCTCGAGAATCCGCTCGACATCCGCGAGGCGCTGACGCAGTTGCGCCAGCAGGGCATCCTCGCCTCGCTCGACGATTTCGGCACCGGTTATTCATCGCTGTCCTACCTGCACCAGTTCCCGATTCACGCGCTCAAGATCGACCGCAGCTTCGTCGCCGACCTGCGCCCCGGACTGCCGCGCGGCAACACCGCCATCGTGCGCGCCATCCTCGCTCTCGCCCGCTCGCTCAACATCGAAGTCGTCGCCGAAGGCATCGAGACCAGCGCCCAGCGCGAAGCCCTGCTCGAACTCGGCTGCCGCTACGGCCAGGGCTTCCTCTTCGCCCACCCCCGCCCCCTCGCCGAACTCGCCGCCCTCAAGCGCCCAGCGTGAGGTCGAAGGCTTCGACGCGGTCGAGGCGGATCTTGTTGGCGAACAGGGAGAACGCGAGCATGCCGGCGAGGCCGTTGGCTTTCTGCACCCACGGCGGCAGGTACAGCGGCGGCGCGATGTAGCCGTTGTCGAACCAGGGTTCGAGCGCGATCACGTCGTGCAGGGTCATCTTGCCGGCGAACAGGTTGCGGCAGAGTTTCAGCTTCTGGTTCTTCAGCGCCCAACGAAAAAACGTGTGCACCGACAGCAGCCCGTGCAGGTAGACCGTGTCCTTGGTGAAGGCGGCGCCGCCCTCGACCGGCACGCCGCGGAAGATGCGTGCGGTCGACGCGAAGCTGTCGTTCTCGTTCTGCCCGGATTCGAGGAAGAAGCGGAACACCTCGATGAAATCGGCGCCGTTCTGGGCCAGATCGATGGCCAGGATGCGCAGCGAAATGCGCTTCATGCGCTGGATGTCGATGGCGCCGGTGATCAGTTCGGCGAAGGTGGCGAGGCCTTCCTGGGTGGCGGTGATGCGCGGCGAGTTGCGCGCCATCGAGGCCAGGTGCGGCTGCGCGCGGCCGTTCAACGCGGTCAGCGAATGCACGAACGCCTCGTGCTCGAGCAGCTGGTGGCGGTCGTATTCGGTGAAGCCGGTGTCGGCGCGCAGGCGGATGCGCGTGGTGCCCGCGGCCGCCTTCGCGGTGAGCTTCGGGTCGATCTCGACACGCACGTGATGGTGCACGAAGAAGGCGTCGAGCCGATCCTGCAATTCTTCCTGCATGGTGCCGGCGGAAATCACGTAATCGGCTTCGACGGTGGCGAGCTCCTTCGACAACTCGTCGGCGAGGTCGATGAAATGCCGGGCCGCATCGATGTTGTGGTAGTCCGAACCCGGCAGGAAATCGCCGGGCTTGCCGAACAGCGCCGCCGAATGCACGGCGACGTCGCGGGTGCCGACCGATTCCAGCAGGCGCGTCGCGATCTCCCACGATTCCGCCGTGCGCCGCACGTAACCGCCGATCGGATGGTCCTCGGCCGCGCGCGCCTCGTGCTGGATCGCGTCGAGCTCCTCGCGCACCGCGCTGTAGTCGTATTCGGCGTAGTCGATCTTCGGCAACTCGATGCGACCGCTCTGCCAGCGCGACAGGAACTTGCGCTGCGCCGACGCCGGCCAGCTGATCGCCTCGAGCAGGCGGATGCCGCGCACGGCCTCGACCAGGCGCCGATCCAGCGCCGCGAAATAGGCGAGGTCGGCAGGATCGTGCATCAGCGCTTCCCGTACTTGTCGGCGAGACGCGCGCCGAGCGCCTTGTTCGCGACCCGGTCGGCGGCGCGTTTGGCGTGGTCGGCGGCGCGCAGCCTGGCCGCGTCGCGTTCCTGGACCAGCTTCAGGTAGCCCTCGTAGCGGCGCTCGTCGATGCGCCCGTCGGCAATCGCCGCACGCACCGCGCAGCCGGGCTCGCGGCCATGTGCGCAATCGCGGAACCGGCACTGGCCGAGCAAGTCCTCGATGTCGGTGAAACTGGTTTCCTCGACCGGCTCCTCGCCGGTGAGCTTGATCTCGCGCATGCCCGGCGTATCGATGATGCAGCCGCCGTCCGGCAACTGGATCAGGGCGCGGAACGTGGTCGTGTGACGACCGCGCGAATCGTTCTCGCGCACCGCATTCGTGCGCATCTTCTCGACGCCAAGCAGGCTGTTGGTCAAGGTCGACTTGCCGGCGCCGCTCGATCCGACCAGCACCGCCGTCGCACCCGGGCCGAGCCAGGGCGACAACACCGCGACCTGTTCGCGGTCCTTGGCGTTCAGCGCGAACACGTGGCCACCGTCGCCGGCGAGCCGGCGCAGTTCGCCAAGGCAATGCTCGGCATCATCGGCGCGATCGGCCTTGGTCAGCACGATGACCGGGGTCGCACCGGATTCGCCGACGATGGCGAGATAGCGTTCGATGCGTTTCGGATTGAAGTCGCCGTCGAGACCGCAGACGATCAGCACGGTGTCGATGTTCGCGGCGATGATCTGCTCGCGTCCGGATTCGCCGGCCGCGACGCGACGCAACTGGCTGTGTCGCGGCAACAAGGCCTCGATCTGCCATTCGTCGTTGATCGCCGGGCTCATCCACACCCAATCGCCGACCGAGGGCCGCACCGCGTCCTCGACATCCCTGCGCCGGGCCGACGACTTCGTGCGCGCCCACCACACGCTCCCGCCGTCATGCACTTCAAACGCGTTGCGATGCTGCACGATCACCCGCGCCAGCTTCGCGTCGGCGAACGGCGGCGGCGGGATCGCGGTCTCGTGCCAGCCGATGCGGCGCAGCGGCGATAACGGGTCGATGTCGGTCATGTCCGGATTGTAGGCACGGCCGCGCATGCGCGCACTTCACCGGGTGGCGGCTAGGATGGCGCACATCGAGGTGAACATGCGCGTCCTGACCCCCTTGCTGATCGGTTTGTCCGGCCTGAGCTTTCTCGGCTTCGGCATCGCGTTCCTGATTGCACCGCGGGAGACGCTGGCACTGGCCGGCGTCGTCACCGAAGGCGCGATGGCCGCCACCGAACTGCGTGCCTTCTACGGCGGTGTCGAGGTCGCACTCGGCGCGCTCATCCTGGCCTGCGCAACAAGGCCGTCGCGCTGGCGCGACGGCCTGTGGCTGACGCTGGCCTGTTACGGCGCGATCGGCGCGACACGTGTCGTCGGCATGGCGCTCGACGGCAGCGATTCCTTTTTCCTGCGCTTCGCAGCCGGCACCGAAATCGGCTTCGCGCTGGCTGCCGCAGCCCTGCTGCGGCAACGCCGGACACCGTGAAGAAAAGACGCGGGCACCATCCCTGTGCCCGCGGCTTTGGGGGAACTCAGGGTGCGCTGCGCGCCGCTTGCGGCAGCAGGTTTGCGGCCGTGCGGTTGACGATCGTCACGGCATCGCCTTCGCTCAATTGGGCCTGACCGAGGCTGACGATCTGGGCATCGTCGGCGAGGCCGTCGAGCACCTGCACCCAGCCGTCCTGTTCGCCGCCGAGCGCGACCGGCTGGCGATGTGCCTTGCCATCGCGGACCGCGAACACTTCGGCGCGGCGACCGTCCATCAGCACCGCGGCTTTCGGCAACAGCAGCGCGTCGGCGATGCGTTCGCGCTCGATGGCGATGCGCACGAACTGGCCCGGGCGCAGCGGCGTGTCGGTTTCGGCGACGTCGATGCGCACGCTGGCGGTGCCGCTGGCGGCATCGACGACGGCGCCGACGCGCTCGACTTCGCCGATGAATTCGCCGTCGCGGAAGGCGTCGGCACGGATGGCCACCGGTTGTCCCGCCTGCAGGCCCGCCAGTTCCTTTTCCGGTACCGGCAGGTCGGCGACGAGGTCGTCGAAATCGGCGATCTCGAAGGCCTGCCCGTTCGGCGCCAGCCACTGGCCCTGCTTGATGTGGCGACGGGTGACGACGCCGGCATACGGCGCGCGAATCTCGCTCTTCGAGAAGCTCAGCGCCGCGAGGTCGACGGCCGCACGCTGGGCGTCGCGTTCGAAGCGGGCGCGTTCGACCGCGTCGGCCGCGATCATGTGCTTGTCCAGCAACTGGTTCGCCCGATCGGCTTCATGGTCGAGGCGCTGGGCGACGCTGGCGGTCTGGGCCAGGGCGAGGCGGGCGCGTTCGCCGTCGATGCGGGCCAGCACCTGGCCGGCGGCAACGCGATCGCCTTCCTCGACGTAGATCTTCATGACCTCGCCGCCGTTCTCGCTGACCAGGCTGGCCGCACGCTCGGCCGCCAGGGTGGCGGTGCCGGCGAACGTGCGGATCAGTTCACCGCGCTTCGGCTGCACGGTTTCCACGGCGACGGCCGTGTCGGCGCCGTCGGCGGCCGCGATCGGCTTGGCGTCGCTCTGGCTGCAGGCGCTCAGGCCGCTGCCCACGATCGACGAAATCGCTATGGCAATCAAAAACTTGCGCATGTCAGTGATACTCGGCTTCGGTCTCTTGGGCGGCTTCGGCAGCGGCCCGGGCTTCACTTTCGGTATCCGTCCAGACCTTGTCCATCACGTCCATCAGGGCTTCGAACAGGACCTTCTCAAACGCGTTCATGACGCTCTCCTTCGGTGTTGTATGCAACCATAACACCAGAACAGTTGGACGCCATATGCCGGTCGTCACGCCGCCGATGCGGTTGCCGAACATTCAGATGAAACGGGATGGCAAAAGGTTTCCCGCCACAAGTCATGCATGACGAGCGTTGGGTTGAACGGCGCTCCGGCCGCGCGGGCAATCTGCGGGCAGTTCGGCGGCGAAGCCCATTTCGACGCGGCTGGAACACGCACTCGGTTGGCGCTTGGTTACGATCCCGCCACACCACGTCCTCACGAGTTCCGCCATGCAGCACCAGATCGAGACCGCCACGCGCCTGACCGAAGTCCGCTACGAGATCCGCGGCGAACTGGCCCGACGCGCCCTCGAACTGGAACAGCAGGGCCGCCAGATCGTGAAGCTCAACATCGGCAACCCGGGCCTGTTCGGTTTCGACACGCCGGCGCATCTGCGCGAGGCGATCCGCGAGCACCTGCCGAAGTCCGACGCGTACTGCCACCAGCAAGGCCTGGCCGCCGCGCGCGAAGCGATCGCGATGCGCGAGATCGCGCGCGGCGCACCGAACGCGTCGCCGGACGGCGTCTTCGTCGGCAATGGCGTCTCCGAGCTGATCGATCTGGCCCTGCGCGGCCTGCTCAATCCCGGCGACGAAGTCCTGGTGCCGTCGCCCGACTATCCGCTGTGGACCGCGGCCGTGATCCTCAATGGCGGCAGCGCCGTGCACTACCCGTGTCGCCCCGAGAACGGCTTCGTGCCGGACATCGCCGACATCGAAGCGCGCATCACGCCGCGCACGCGCGCCATCGTCGTGATCAATCCGAACAATCCGACCGGCGCGGTCTATCCGCGCGCGCTGCTCGAACAGATCGCCGAACTCGCCGCGCGCCATCGTCTGGTGGTGATGGCCGACGAGATCTACGACGAAATCCTCTACGACGGCGTCGCCTTCGTGCCGATGGCGACGGTGGCCACCGAAACCGTGTGCCTGACCTTCTCGGGCCTGTCGAAGGTGCATCGGGCCTGCGGCTGGCGCGTCGGCTGGCTCAGCCTGTCCGGCTACCTGAAGCGTGCGCAGGACTATCGCCACGCGCTCGACCTGCTGGCCGCGCTGCGTCTGTGCAGCAACGTGACCGCGCAATGGACGATCCAGCCCGCGCTGTTCGGCCCGAACACGATCGATGCGCTGACCGCACCCGGCGGCCGTTTGCATGCGACCCGGCGTGCCGTGGTCGAGGCCTGCGCGCGCAGCCGTTTCCTCACGCTGGTCGAGCCGAGCGGCGCGCTGTACGCCTTCCCGGGCGTCGACACGACCCTGCTGCCCGGCTTCGACGACCACCGCTTCGCGCTCGAACTGCTCGAGTCCGAAGACGTGTTGCTGGTGCCCGGCAGCAGTTTCAACGTGCCCTATCGCACCCACTTCCGCCTGACCCTGCTGCCGCAGGCCGAGTTGGTCGACGACGTCTTCGCGCGCATCGAGCGCGCCCTCGAGCGCGCCTCGCGCGCCGCGCATCTGCAGCAGGCGGTGGCGTGAGCGCAAGCACCTGCCTCGCCCTCGGCGATTCGTACACGATCGGCGAGGCGGTGCCGGAGGCGGGGCGGTGGCCGGTGCAGTTGGCGGCGAAGCTGGGCTGGTCGCTGCCGACGATCGTGGCGCAGACGGGATGGACGACGGACGAGTTGTCGCTGGCCATCGATGCGGCCGTACTCGCGCCGCGTTACGAGCACGTGTCGCTGCTGATCGGCGTGAACAACCAGTATCGCGGCCGCACGGTCGCGAACTACGCGGCCGAGTTCCGCGTGTTGCTGGATCGCGCGATCGGGTTCGCCGGCGGCGATGCGGCGCGCGTCTTCGCGGTGTCGATT
>ERZ795044.4548-NODE-4548-length-11346-cov-6.897706_pt1 | contig 11346 bp, 11 predicted proteins | sample MGYA00375128_ERZ795044 | MGnify/ENA primary metagenome ERZ795044 (study PRJEB30173, sample SAMN05720213) | anaerobic digester metagenome | isolation source: active sludge of municipal wastewater-treating anaerobic digesters | place: USA | collected 2014-12-22 ... | reverse complement strand
TTCCACCCGCCGTGCACGCTGCAGCACGGCCAGCAGCTGCGCGGCGGCGTCGAGACGCACCTGGCCGCACTCGGCTTCGACGTGCAGCTCGCGGCGAACGAGTCGCACCTGTGCTGCGGCTCGGCCGGCACCTACTCGGTGCTGCAGCCCGAGCTGTCGTACCAGCTGCGCGACCGCAAGCTGGCGAACCTGAAGCCGATCGAGCCGCAGGTGATCGTCAGCGCGAACGTCGGCTGCATCCAGCACCTGCAGAGCGGTACCGACACCCCGGTGCGGCACTGGGTCGAGGTGCTCGACGACGCGCTCGCGTCGCCTTGAGCCGGCGCAAGGCCGCGCCGGCCGCGTCGCCCGACGATGCCGGTGACGCCTTGCCCCGGGAGCGCCCCTTGCCCGCGCCGACCGCCGATCGCCCCCGCTACCACGACCGCCGCGACGCCGGCCGGGTGCTGGCGCGCGCGCTCGCCGCGCTGCCGCTGGTGCCGCTGGTGCCGCCGGTCGTGGTGCTCGCGCTGCCGCGCGGCGGGGTGCCGGTGGCGCTGGAGGTGGCGCGTGCGCTGAAGGCGCCGCTCGACCTGCTGCTGGTGCGCAAGGTCGGCGCCCCCTGGCAACCCGAGCTGGCGGTGGCCGCGGTCGTCGACGGCGATCCGCCGGTGACCGTCGTCGACGACGACGCCTGGGGCTGGCCGGGCGTCGATGTCGCCTGGATCGAGGCGCAGGTGCAGGCCGAGCTGCGCGAGATCGCGCGCCGCCGCGCGGTCTACCTCCGGGGGCGGGCGCCGCAGGCGCTGGCCGGCCGCAGCGTCGTCGTCGTCGACGACGGCATCGCCACCGGCACCACCGTGCGCGCCGCGCTGCAGGCGCTGCGCGGCCGGCGGCCGGCGCGGCTCGTGCTCGCGGTGCCGGTGGCGCCGCCGGAGACGGTGGCGCGTCTGCGTGTCGAAGTGGACGATCTCGTCTGCCCGTGGGAACCGCAGCCCTTCGACGCGATCGGATGCTTCTACGACGACTTCCACCAGCTCGCCGACGACGAGGTCATTGCCGGCCTCGACGAGGCCGCGCGCTGGTCCTGACGCCCGAGCCGAGCCCACGACCCGCCATGAGATCGAACCGCCGCCGCCTCGTCCTGGCCGGGCTCGCCACCGCGCCCTTCGCGCTGCCCGCCCCGGCGCGCGCCAGCCTCGGGGCCGACGGCGCGCCGCGGGTGCTGCGTTTCAGCCACCTGCACACCGGCGAGCGGCTCGAGGTCGCGTACTTCGACGGCGGGCGCTACCTGCCCGACGCGCTGGGTGCGGTCAACCGCCTGCTGCGCGACTTCCGCTCGGGCGAGGTCGGCGCCATCGACCCGGCGCTGCTCGACCTGCTGCACCGCCTGCGCGCGAGCACCGGCAGCGCGCAGCCCTACGAGATCGTCTCGGGTTTCCGCTCCGGCGCCACCAACGAGATGCTGCGCGCACGCAGCCTGCGCAGCGGCGTGGCCAGCGCGAGCCTGCACCTGACGGGCCGCGCCATCGACATCCGCGTGGCCGACGTGCCGCTGGCCGCGCTGCGAGACGCCGCGCTCGGCCTGGCCGAAGGCGGTGTCGGCTACTACCCCGGCTCGAACTTCGTGCACGTCGACACCGGCCGCGTGCGGCGCTGGTAGCGCGCGCCGCGCGGCCTCAGCGGCGGCGTTTCGCCAGCGCGGCCTCGAGCCGCGCGTCGTGGCCGTACAGGTCGGCGGCGAAGTGCAGCCGGCCGTCGTCGGGCGAGACCGTCGCGCTCAGGTCGTACAGCACCACCGGCAGCGGCGCGGCGAGGTCGACGCGCCGGGTGCGCGTGCCGTTCATCGCCGCGACGATGGCGGCGCGGTCCCAGCCGGGCTGCCCGCGCAGCAGCCATTCGGCCAGCGCCACCGGGTCCTCGACGCGCACGCAGCCATGGCTGAAGTCGCGCCGCGCACGGCCGAAGAGCTGCTGCGCCGGCGTGCCGTGCAGGTAGACGTCGGCGTCGTTCGGGAAGACGAACTTGACCAGCCCGAGCGAGTTCTTCGGTCCCGGCGGCTGGCGCAGGCGCAGCACGCCGTCGCGCAGCAGCGCGACGTTCGCCGCGCTCGGCGCCACCGCCACCGCGTCGTCGCCCGGGCCGCGCACGATCTCCAGCCCGTGGCGCGCCAGGTAGCCCGGGTCGCGGGCGAGGCCGGGCAGCACCTCGTGGCGCACGATCGAGCGCGGCACGTTCCAGTAGGGCCGGAAGATCAGGTGTGTCATCTCGTCGACGAACACCGGCGTGCGCGTGTTCAGCGCCTTGCCGACGATCACCGCCATGCCCAGGCCGCGCGCCGGGTCGGCGGCGTCCCAGGCGCGCAGCCGGAACATCGGGATGTTGACCGCGACGCCGCGCGGCGCGTCCAGGTGCGGCAGCCAGCGCAGGCGTTCGAGCGCCAGTTCGATCTGGCGCACGCGCCGCGCCGGCGACACCTGCAGCGCGGCCAGCGTGCCGGCGCCGATCACGCCGTCCACGTCGAGCCCGTGGCGGGCCTGGAAGCGCTGCACCGCATCGGCCAGCGTGTCGTCGTAGCGCCGCGGCTCGTCGCCCGGCGCCGTGCCGGACGGCAGGTCGCCCAGCGCGAGCAGGCGCGCCCGCAGCGCCGGCGTGCCCTCCCAGTCCTCGCCGGCCTGCAGCTTCTTCGTGCCGCGCGGCAGGGCCGGGACCGGCGGCAGCGCCGCGTCGGCCGCCAGCGCGCGGTAGCGCGGCAGCGCCTCGCGCAGCGCACGGTAGGGCGCGATCGCCGGCCGCAGCGCCTCGGCCAGCTCGGGCAGGCGCTGCGTGGCCAGGGCCTCGGCCAGCAGGGCGGCGAAGTCGTGCTCGCGCTGCCGGCTCGCGAGCCGGAAGCCGATCTCGCGCGGGTCCACGCGGCCCAGGTGCAGGTCGCGCAGCCAGCGCAGCACGGCGACGCTGAGGGCGCGCTCGGCCGCAGCCGGGTCGGCGGTCTCGGGCACGCGGTAGTCGGCGGGGTCGAGGCCGTCGTCGGCGGCGCCGGCGATCAGCGCGCGGGCCACGAGTGCGTTGGCCGTGGGTCGGCCGGTCGCGTCGGACCAGGGCCGCGCGGCGGGCTCGGCGTGCAGGCGATCGGCGTCGAGTTCGGCCGGCCCGGCCGCGGCCGCGCCGGCCATCCCGAGGCAGGCGGCCGCAAGCAGCCGCGCGAGGAAACCCGTCAGTGTCATGCGGCGAGCGTGCCGCAGCGGCGCGCGACGCGGCTTGAGCGATGTCAAGCGGGCGGGCTCAGCCGCGCGTGGCGAGCAGGGCCGCCACGGCGTCGCGCCCGGGCATCGCGCCGATCGCGCCGCGGCCGGTGACCGACAGCGCCGCGGCCGCGTTCGCGTGCCGCATCGCCGCGTCGACCGGCAGCCCGCGCGCCAGCGCCGCGGCCAGCGCGCCGGTGCAGGTGTCGCCGGCACCGATGGTGTCGACCACGTCCATGGACCAGCCGGCCTCGTGCACGGGGCCGGCGCCGGGCCGGAACAGGCAGGCGCCGTCGGCGCCCAGCGTGACCAGCACCGCGCCCGCGCCACGCTGCAGCAGCGCCGCCGCCGCGTCGGCCAGCGGCGCGTCGTCGCCGAGCCCCGCGAGTGCGCGCAACTCGCCCTCGTTGGGCGTGAGCAGGTCGCACAGCGCGACGAGCGCGTCGGGCAGCGGGCGCGCCGGCGCCGGGTTCAGCAGCGTGCGCACGCCGCGCGCGCGGGCGATGCGGAACGCGGCCGTCGTCGCCGCCAGGGGCACCTCGCAGGGCGCCATCACGACGCGCGCCGAGGCGATCGTCGCCGTGGCCGCCTCGGCGTGGGCCGGGCCCAGCCCCGCGCCGGCACCGGGGAAGACGGCGATGCTGTTGTCGCCGTTGTCGTAGACGAGGATCTGCGCGACGCCGCTGCGCTCGCCGTCGACCTGCTCGACCTGCGTCGTGTCCAGGCCCTCGCGCGACCACAGGTCCAGCGCCATGCGGCCGAAGTCGTCGCGGCCGATGCGCGCGATCACCGCCACGCGCGCGCCCTGGCGCGCGGCGGCGACGGCGGCGTTGCTGCCCTTGCCACCGGGGCTGATGTCGAAGGCGCTGGCCAGCAGCGTCTCGCCGCGCGCGATCGGGCGCACGACGCGCGAGACGAGGTCGGCGTTCCAGCTCGCGAGGCAGACGACGTCGGGGGCGCTCATGGCCGGTCGCGGCGCGTCATTTCGCGCCGTAGCCCATGGTCTGCGGCAGCCACAGCACGATCTGCGGGAAGCAGGTCATCGCCAGCAGCAGCACCAGCAGCATGACGATGAACATCCAGCCCTCCTTCATCATCGCGCCGATCGGGATGCCGGTCAGCGCCTTGGTCACGAACAGCAGCATGCCGAACGGCGGGTGGATCAGGCCGATCATCATGTTCAGCACGACCAGCACGCCGAAGTGCACGAGGTCGATGCCCAGCGCCTTGACCGCCGGCAGCAGCATCGGCACGAACACCAGCAGCAGCACCGACACGTCGAGAAAGCAGCCCAGCACCAGGAACAGCAGGTTCACCAGCAGCAGGAAGGGCAGCGCGCTGAGGTGCATCGCGTCGACCCAGGCGCCGATGGCCTGCGGCACGCCCTCGGCGGTGAAGGCGTAGTTCAGCATGAACGAGCCGGCCAGCACCATCGTGATGACGGCGCTCGAGCGCGCCGACTCGAGCACCACGCCGAACAGCGTGCGCCAGCTGAGGGCGCGGTACACCAGCCCGGCCAGCACCAGCGCGTGCAGCGCTGCGACCGCCGCCGCCTCGGTGGGCGTGAACGCGCCCGAGTAGATGCCACCGAGCAGCACGATCGGCATCGACAGCGGCAGCGCGCCGCGGAACAGCACCTGCGGCCACTCGCGCAGCGGCACCGGGTCTTCGCGCGGCATGTTGCGCTTCGTCGCGATCACGTGCACCACCGCCATCATCGACAGCGCCATCAGCACGCCCGGCAGCACGCCGCCGAGGAACAGCGCGCCCACCGACGCGCCCGAGACCAGCGCGTAGATCACCATCGGGATCGACGGCGGGATGATCGGCCCGAGCGTCGCGCTCGCCACCACCACCGCGCCGGCGAAGCCGGGCGAGTACTCGGGCTTCTTCAGCATCTGCCGGATCGTCACCAGCCCCGGCCCGGCGGCGTCGGCGATGGCGCTGCCGCTCATGCCCGAGAAGATCACGCTGACGAGGATGTCGACCTGCGCCAGGCCGCCGCGCAGGCGGCCGACGAGGATGCGGCAGAAGTCGAAGATGCGTTCGCTGACCGTGCCGGCGTTCATCACGTTGGCGGCGAGCACGAACATCGGCACCGCCAGCAGCACGTAGCTGTTGTACAGGCCGTTGCCCACCTGCTCGGCGAGCAGGCCGAGGTCCTGCCGCTTCACCGCGAGGTAGGCCACGCCCGAGGCGAGCATCGAGAAGCCGATCGGCATGCGCAGCAGCATGCCGGCGAGCAGCACGCCGCACAGGGCGCCCAGCGCGTTCATGTCGGCAACCCCGCGTCTTCCAGGCCGGCGCCGCGCAGCGCCTGCACCACCGCGACCGCACTGCGCACGGCCAGCGCGGCCAGCAGCACGATGAAGGGCAGGAACACCCACGAGAACGGCACGTCGAGCACCGGCGTGCCTTCGCGGGCCATGAAGCGCACGTAGTCCCAGCACCCCGGGATCGCCCAGGCCGCCAGGCCGCCGACCATCACGTGGCCGGCGATGCGCATCGCCTGCCGCGTGCGGCGGCCGGCGAGGTTCCAGACCAGGTCGAAGACGACGTGCTCGCGCTCGGGCACGACCAGCGCCGCGCACCACAGGATCACCCAGACGTAGAGCACGACGGCGAGCTCGTCGGTCCAGGGCAGCGGCCGGTTGAAGCCGAAGCGTGCCGTGATCTGCACCAGGAACACCAGGAACAGGGCGGCAAACAGCCCGGCGCCGACCAGGTCGGCACCGCGTTTCAGGGCGCGGCGCATCGCGCTTACTTCGTCGCGTTGATGCGCGCCAGCAGGCCCTGCGGCCAGGCCTTGGCCATCTCGGAGCTGCCGTAGGCCGCCTGCACGTGCTTGCGGAAGGCCTCGACGTCGGGGGTCGTCACCTGCAGGCCCTGCTGCTTGAAGAAGTCGACGATCTGCGCCTCCTCCTTGAGGCGGTTCTCGTTGTTGAACGCTGCCGCGGCCTGCGCCGCGGCCTTGACCTTCTGCTGCTGCGCCGGCGTCATCGCGTTGTAGGCCTTGCTCGCGATGGCGACGAAGATGCCGTCGACGAGGTGGTTCGTCATCACGATCTGCTTCGTGACCTCGTAGAACTTGGCGGCGCGCACCGAGGGCAGCGGGTTGTCCTGGCCGTCGATGGTGCCGGTCTTGAGCGCGAGGTAGACCTCGCCGAAGGCCAGCGGCGTGGCGGTGGCGCCCAGCGCCTCGCCGAGGAACAGCCATTCCTTGCTGCCGGGCATGCGCAGCTTCACGCCCTTCAGGTCGGCCGGCGTCTTCACGTCGCGCGCCTCGCGCAGGTTCACCTGGCGCGTGCCGAGGTAGATGGTGGACAGCACGGTCACGTCCATCTTGTCGGCGACGAGCTTGAACATCTCGGCGCCGATCGGGCCGTTGAAGACCTTCTGCTGGTGGTCGGGGTCGCGGATGATGTAGCCGGCGGTGAAGATCGAGAACTCGGGCACCAGCTTGGCGATGTCGAAGGCCGAGATCGACGCGAGCTCGAGGTTGCCGCGCGCCATCGCCGCGGGCTCGGTGCCCTGCTTGAACAGCGTGGCGTTCAGGTTGATCTGCACGTCGAACTCGCCGGGCGCGCTCTTGTCGAGCGAGTCCTTGAACACCGTCCACATCTTCGCGTGCCAGTCGTCGGGCACCGCGGGCGTGGAGATGCGCAGCGGGATCTTCGTCTGCGCCTGCGCGGCCGGCAGCACGGCGCCGCACAGCGCGAGGGTGGCGCAGGCGCCGATCAGGCCGCGGCGCAGCATCGAGGTCGTCATGGTTCGTCTCCTTGTCGTTCGAGGGGTCAGTCGTTCACGGGGTCGATGGTCGCGGCCGCCCACTGCGTGCGCAGCGTGGCCAGGCCGGCATCGTCCAGCGCGCGCAGCGGCGGGCGCACGCGCAGCCAGCCGGCGTCGCCGCTGCGCAGCGCCATCACGCCCTTGAGCGCCGGGATCAGCGCATAGCCGCCCAGCGTGGCCAGCAGCGCCTGCGTGCGCGCCAGGTCGCCGGGCGTGCCGGGGGCGTCGGGCGCGTTGACGAGCCGTTCGACCAGCCGCGGCATGAAGTTCGCCAGCCCGCTGATCGCGCCGCGGCTGCCCAGGCGGCCCAGCGCCGGCAGGTCGAGCTCGTTGCCCACCCACACCTGCAGCGGCGGCATGAACGCCTTCGCGTAGGCGCGCGAGGCCTCGATCGCGCAGCCGCTGTCCTTCAGGCCGACGATCTGCTGCGGGTAGCGCCGGCGCAGCGTGTCGATCACGTCGATCGACACGCCCACGCCCGCGACCTGGGGGATGTGGTACAGGATCACGCGCAGCCGCGCATCGTCGACGCGGTCGATGACCTGGGCGTAGGCGTCGACGATGCCCGCGTCGGGCACGCCCTTCATGTAGAACGGCGGCAGGATCAGGCAGGCACGCGCCCCGATCGCCACCGCGTGCTTCGCCAGCGCGATCGTGTCGGGCAGCGCGGTGCAGATCGCCGAGACGACGATCTTCGAGGCCGGCACGCCGCCGGCCACCAGCGCGTCGACCGCGGCGATGCGCTCGGCGACGCTGAACGCCGGCCCTTCGCCGGTCGTGCCGAAGGGCGTGACGCCGGCGCAGCCCGCGTCGATCAGCGCGCGGGCATGGGCGGCGAAGCGCGGCAGGTCGATGTCGAGCGCCGCGGTCAGCGGCGTCAGCAGGGCCGGCCAGATGCCGTGCAGCGCGTCGGGGTGTTCGGGGAGGGTCACGAGCGGTTCTCCAGGGGGGCCGGCAGGGGCGGGCGCGGCAGGCCGAGCACGCGCCGGTGCGCGCTCTCGAGGTGGTGGGCGAGGCGGCGGGCCACCTCGTCGGCATCGCGCGCCTTCAGCGCGTCGATGAACCAGAGGTGCTCCTCCATCGCCGGCAGCAGCGCCTCGGGCGACAAAGACGAGCCCTCCAGCCGGATCAGCCGCACGCGCAGGCTGTTCACGCGGTAGGTCTCGGAGATCAGCTCGTTGCCGAGGGCGTCGATCATCAGGTCGTGCAGGCCCCAGTCGACGGTGGTCGCGTCGGTCAGCAGCGTGTCGTCGATGCCCTCGGCCCTGGCGCGCTGCACGATGCGGCGGTGGGCGTCCTCGATCGCGGCGAGGTCGTCGTCGGAGACGGTGGCGGCGAAGCGCATCGCCGCCTCGCGCTCGAGCAGGCCGCGCAACTGGAAGGCGTTGTTGATCAGCTTCAGGTCGACGTGCGCGACCTGCAGGCCGCGCTGCGGCACCGTGCGCAGCAGGCCCTCGGCCTCGAGCCGCGGGATCAACTCGCGCACCGCGCCCAGCGGCATGCCCAGCAGCGCCATCAGCTCGCGCTGCGAGACGAACTGGCCGGGGCGGATGTTCGCCTGCACGATCTGCTGGCGAAAGCTCTCGTAGGCGCGCTCGCGCAGCGTCGGCGTGGACGTCGAGCGGGCGGCGGTCGGTGAAGACATGCTGACATGTTAGTCTGCCCTACAGTGACCTGTCGCACGGGGAAACCCGGGGGCGGGCGCTGCGGCATCATGCCGCCATGCCCACCGCCCCGCGCCCATGACGGCCCTGGCCGACCCGACGACCGCGCCGCCGGCCGCCGCCGCGTCGGGGCGCGTGCCGCTGCTCGCGCTGCAGGGCGTGGCGCGCCGCTACGTGCTGCCGCGCACGCGCCTGTGGCAGGGGCCGCCGGTCGTGCAGGCGCTGGCCGGCGTCGACCTCAAGCTGCCGCCCGGCCGCAGCCTCGGCGTGGTCGGCGAGTCGGGCTCGGGCAAGTCGACGCTGGCGCGGCTGGCGATGGCACTCGAGCCGCCCAGCGAGGGCCGCGTGCACTTCGAGGGCCGCGACCTGAACCGGCTCGACGCGGCGGCGCTGCGCGCGGCGCGGCGCGACTTCCAGATGGTCTTCCAGGACCCGTACGGCTCGCTCGATCCGCGCCAGCGCGTCGAGCGCATCGTGGCCGAGCCGCTGCACGGCGCCGGCGCCGGCGCCGCGGCGCGCCGCGAGGCGGTGGCGCAGGCGCTCGACGCCGTCGGCCTGCGGGCCTCCGACGCGCAGAAGTACCCGCACGAGTTCAGCGGCGGCCAGCGCCAGCGCATCGCCCTGGCGCGCGCGCTGATCACGCGGCCGAAGCTGATCGTCGCCGACGAGCCGGTCAGCGCGCTCGACGTGTCGGTGCAGGCGCAGGTGCTGAACCTGATGATCGACCTGCAGCAGCAGTTCGGTCTGAGCTTCCTGCTGATCAGCCACGACCTCGCGGTCGTCGACCACGTGTGCGACGAGGTCGCGGTGCTGTTCGCCGGCCGCGTCGTCGAGCAGGGCCCGGCCGGGGCGCTGTTCGGGGCGCCGGCCCACCCCTACACCCGCGCGCTGATCGAGGCCGTGCCGCGCCTGGACGCGCCGCCGCGCCGCGGGGCCGCACCGGTGGCAGCATCGGCCGCCCCCGCACCGGCCGCGTCGTCGGCCGACCCTGCGCCGGCCGGTTGCGCCTACGCGCCGCGCTGCCCCTGGCGCGTCGAGCGCTGCGTGCACGAACGGCCGGTGCTGCGCGTTCTGGGCGGCACGCAGCGCGTGGCCTGCCACCGTGCCGAATCCCTTCCGACGCCCTGAACCGAGGATGCTGCCGATGAACCGAACCCTGGCCCGCGTCGCGGCCGCCGCCGTCGCCCTGGTGGCGGCCGGCACCGCGCTCGAATCCCCCGCGCAGCCGCGCAAGGACAGCGTGGTGCTGGGCATGATCCTCGAGCCCGCGCCGGGGCTGGACCCGACCGCCGCGCCCGCCGCCGCGATCGGCGAGATCGTGCACCTCAACGTGCTCGAGGGCCTGGTGAAGATCGGCATGGACGGCAGCCTGTCGCCGCTGCTCGCCGAATCGTGGTCGATCGACCCCGACGGCAAGAGCTACACGTTCCGCCTGCGCCGCGGCGTGAGCTTCCACGACGGCGAGGCCTTCGACGCGAGCGACGTGCGCTTCAGCTTCGAGCGCGCCCGGGCCGAGACCAGCACCAACAAGGCGAAGAAGGCGGTGTTCGACAACATCAGCCGCATCGACACGCCCGACCCGCACACGGTGATCCTGGTGCTGAACCGGGCCGACGGCAACTTCCTGTTCCGCATGGGCGAGAACACGGCCGTGATCCTCGACCCGAAGAGCGCCGCCACCACCTCGACGAAGCCGGTGGGCACCGGCCCCTACCGCTTCGAGGACTGGAAGAAGGGTGCCTCGCTGACGCTGGTGAAGAACGAGGCCTGGCGCCAGGCGGCGTCGGTGAAGATGAAGAAGGTGACCTTCCGCTTCATCAACGACGCGTCGGCGCAGGTCGCCGCGCTGCTGGCCGGCGACATCGACGCGATGCCGCGCTTCGGTGCGCTGCAGAGCCTGAAGACCTTCCAGTCCGACCCGCGCTTCAGCGTCGTCGTCGGCGGCACCGAGGGCAAGACGATCGTCTCGATCAACCACCGCCGCAAGCCCTTCGACGACGTGCGCGTGCGCCGCGCGCTCGCCGCGGCGATCGACCGCAAGGCGGTGATCGACGGCTCGCAGGACGGCGTCGCCAAGCCGATCGGCAGCCACATGGTGCCGAGCGACGCGGGCTATGTCGACCTGACCGGCGCGAACCCGTACAACCCCGAAAAGGCCAAGGCGCTGCTGAAGGAGGCCGGCGTGGCGCTGCCGCTGAACGTGACGCTGGCGCTGCCCCCGCCGGAGTACGCGCGCAAGGGCGGCGAGATCGTCGCGGCGCAGCTCGCCAAGGTCGGCGTGATCGCGAAGATCGAGAACATGGAGTGGGCGCAGTGGCTCAGCGGGCCATTCAAGGGCAATTTCGATCTGACCATCATCAGCCATGTCGAGCCGCTGGACTTCGATCGCTATTCCGATCCGAAGTACTACTGGGGCTACGACAGCAAGGCCTTCAACGACCTGCTCGCGAAGTACAACGGCAGCGCCGACGCGAAGACCCGCACCAAGCTGATCGGCGACCTGCAGCGCCAGCTTGCCACCGACTCGGTCAATGTCTACCTGTACCAGCTGCCGCAGTTCGCGGTCGGCAAGAAGCAGCTGAAGGGGCTGTGGAGCAGCTCGCCGATCTTCGCCAACGACCTCGCCGCGCTGGCCTGGCAATGAGCTCATGACGGCCTTGCATGACTTCAGT
>ERZ795044.4544-NODE-4544-length-11353-cov-5.976810_pt1 | contig 11353 bp, 7 predicted proteins | sample MGYA00375128_ERZ795044 | MGnify/ENA primary metagenome ERZ795044 (study PRJEB30173, sample SAMN05720213) | anaerobic digester metagenome | isolation source: active sludge of municipal wastewater-treating anaerobic digesters | place: USA | collected 2014-12-22 ... | reverse complement strand
GAAAAACCACCAATATCAATTGCCAGAGATGCCTCTTCCCCATTTCTATAATTTTTTGCGGCATAATAAGCATAGCGGATTTCTTCTTCTGGTGAAATTATGCTACAGCTGATGCCATATTTATTCGTTATCCAATCAATTAAAGAAGCTGCGTTAGCTGCCTTGCGCATTACACCTGTTGCTATAAGAACTTTTTCCGATTTTAGATAGGAATCCAGCTGGAATAAACTGTTTATTGCCTTTTTTACATTATTCAGCCGTAAGGCGCTTATCCTGTTCCTCCGGAAATTCTTCCCTAAAGCGGTAGTTACTTGGGTTTTATGGATAACTTGCTGCTTTTCTCTATCATAGAGTAAATAATTCAAGTTGTTGGAACCAAGGTCAAAAATGCTGATAAGTTGGTTTCCTTTCCTTTGGCTGTATTTATTTAACACCATACCGGCAACTTCCTTGTTGCAGTTCCGATATGCTTTAGTTTTTATAGTGCGGGGTTGGATACTGTTAAATATAGATTTCCATTCTGCTCTGCTATGTTGCAATGTTTCTATCTGCAGGCAATTGGGATATTTTTGCATTCCTGCAATCAATGCTTTTTCTTCCGGATAATTTTTGCGAGGACAATAGATAATAAATTTGCCCAATTGCGTTGCTTCTGCCAAGGAACTATAACCTGGTTTACAAAGAATGATGTTTGCACTAAAAATAAGGTCTAAAAAATCCTCATCCTTGCTTACCTGAATATGATTTTCTGCCTGCACTCCCGTTTGCGTGGAAATAACAATGCCTTCATAAGCTGAACAGAGCTCTGCATAGTTTAATTCCATAGCTCCTTCGCCGCCAAACATTACAAGTAATATAGGTGTATTTTCTTTTAGGTTATACCGGGAACGGATGTTGTTATAGTGTTCCTTTTTGCGGGAAAGCAATCCACAGGATTGAAAGTGCGGAAAAGCAGACATACTTTCCTCAGTGCTGAAAGGAAGCCGAAAACATTCATCAAAGCGTTGATAACAAGACCAGATTAAGTTCAAAACGGGCTCTAAACTTTTCTTATTTTCAGCAGCATTAACTTCTTTTATTTGTGCTAACTCCGCAAAAATGGACTGATAGATAAAATGCCATTCAAAATTGGTTACCGCAAAAACAGGAATATTACAATATGCTGCAAAATCACTTACCAGAAAGGGAACATCCGCAATGATACAATCAATCTTTTCCTGGCGCAGAAATTCTATTTCCCGCTCCATAATCTCGTTGCGACTATAAAGTAAATCTAATAGTGAATTAACCGTCTCCGTGATATTCACATTCAGATTTTCGCTATGTTTCACTCCCTCGTCTATTTTCCTCGGATGAAGAGTATAATAATGAGGATTGAGATTAGCATATAAATAAGCCGGTTTGTCTGAAATAATATGACAGAAAACACCAAATTGTATAAGTTCTTCAGCTAAAGCGCTCATTCGGGTTGAATGACCAAAACCATGACTGGAAACATAAATTGCAAATCGTAACATCTGTTTTTCTACTGTAATATCAGTTTTTTGGAATTTTGGTTATCTTTAATTTCAATGCTCAATTTATTAGGAAGGCAGATTATCGGCATTGATTTTGTAAAACCTTGTTTAACACAACGCTTATCGGGGCAATCGGCGAATTTCATTCTTACTTTTCCGTTTTTTATTTCCACGGTGTTATGCACATCAATTGTAATGATTTTATCCTGTTTTAAGGAATAAACGCCAAAGAGTTGATTGGCTTTATAGATATACACTTTAGAATCCGGTTTATGCCGAAAGTAATATCCTCCTGAAAAAATGATAGTTAATATAACTAAGACAATTAATCCAATATCTGCCGGCCTTAAATCGTTCAGGATTGAATTTGCCTTCATCTATCTCTTGGAAAACCGTGCGGAATATACATTTCCGGCATAAACATAATTCAGATAACGGGAGGCAATTGCACAGGCATTTTCTACTTCTTCTCCGGTGGTAGGTCTTACGGTCATTTTGTAACCGGGACGGTAAGCAGAAATATGCAGAGGAATATTTTTATCTACCGAGGCGATGAACATAGCCAAATCTCGCAGTTCTTCTTCGGTATCATTATAGCCGGGAATAAGCAAATTAGTAAGTTCAATATGCACGCCTATTTCCTTGGCAATTATGATGTTATCTTTAATAACTTCCAGTTTCCCACCGCATAACTCTCTGTAAAAATTATCTCTATAGGACTTTATATCTATATTAACTGCTTTTATCACTTTAAGGATTTTTCGCCAGGGCTCCTGGTTAATATAGGCATTAGTAACTAAAACAATATCAATTTCCGGAGCTTGGGCTGCAAAATCCAGGATATATTCATACCACATTAAAGGTTCCGTGTAAGTGAAGGCAACCTGCTGATTTTTTTGTTCCCTGATTATCTGAATTAAATCTTCAATAGCCAGATAGCGTGTAGGAAATTCCTGTTGACTGATTTCCCAGTTTTGGCAATACTTACAGGTTAAATTGCAGGAATTTGGACCCAAAGAAACAATCATACTTCCGGGATGAAAATGATAGAGTGGCTTCTTTTCTATCGGGTCTAAAGCCAAAGAAGTTGTTTTTCCATAAGCAGTAGCAATTAACGAACCATTTATCACTTCCCGGCTGCGACAAAATCCTTTTTTCCCTTCACTTAATAAACATTCGCGTGGACAAAGCTGACACCGGATTTTGTTTCCTTCGTGGATGTAGAACATTGCTTCTCGCATTATTCCTCCCTCAGCCATTTTTCCAATGCCTGTAAATAAATATCCAGAGTGCGGGCATTTTCAGTCAAGACCTTTTTTGCTGCTTTACCCATTTTTTCTCTTAGTTCTATATTTTTATATAGCGTTATCAGGTCGTTACCTAAATCGTCTTTATTACTGATAACAATCCCACCTGCCTGTCTTAGTTTTTTTACTGATTCTTTACAGGAATAGTGATAGGGACCGATAATAACGGGCTTTTTGTAATAAGCAGGTTCCAGAGGATTATGACCCCCAAAATCAGAGAAAGAGCCCCCGACAATTGCCAGATCACAAATACAATATGCCTGATCTAAAATACCCAGGGTATCTAATAACATAATTTCCTCGGTTTGGCTCTTTTCGTTTCTGGTAGTAAAACAGCTGTAGGAATAATTCAGCAAAAGTTCTTTCACTTCCTCCAGGCGTCGGGGATGCCGCAATGCTATAATTAAATGCAAATTGGGAATAGCTTCTTTTAAAAACGGAAACAGGGAAATCAGCAATTCTTCTTCACCGGGTCGGGATGAGCCCCAACAGATGATAAAATCATCCTTTTTATAACCCCATTCCGCGCGTAGCTGTTCTGCATTGTAGTCCTTTAACACTAACGAAAATTTCAGATTTCCGCTAATTAAAACCGGCTTGCGGAAAATTTTCCGATAGCGCATAGCATCTTCTTTGCTTTGAGTATGGATTTCGGTTATAGGACTTTGTAAATGCCAAAACAGAAATTTTAACATCCGGTAACTTTTAAAAGTGCGAGCGGACATTCTGGCATTTAAAAAGAGCACTGGAACTTTATGCTGCTTTGCCCACAGCAGCATATTAGGCCAAATTTCCGTTTCTATAATACAAATTAAACCAGGGTTAATGCGTTTCAGTTGTTTATTGCGTAAATGCGGAATATCCAGAACAGAGAGAAAACTATGCACCTTAGGGCTTATTTTATTGGCTTCAGCACAGCTGGTAACGGTGCTGGTTGTAATACTAAGTTTTACTTCCGGATGTTCTTGCAAGTGCTTTATTACAAGGGTTTTGATAGCAGTTAATTCTCCCATTGAAGCAGAATGAAATAAAATTCCTTTTTGGATATCTTCTCCTTGGGCTTTAATAGCGGGTAGATATTTCTTCTGCCTTAAAAATAGATAGAGAAACGGAAATAAAAGGAAGTATAGAACTTCAACCAGGAGATTGAAAAAGAATAGCAAAAACATTATTTATCCAATGCGGCGAACAGGATTATCCACTTTTTAATGAGATGGCGGGAGCGACGAGACTCGAACTCGCGACCTTCTGCGTGACAGGCAGACGTTCTAACCAAACTGAACTACGCCCCCACCTCGTTAAAATGAGTGGCTTTATTATTCCAAAATGGAAAGGAGCTTTTTCTGTCAAGATAAAAGTTTATCTTTCCGTTTAACCCAAGATGTAATTGCATAGCATTCAAATAAGTTAGGCAGGGCATTTTTTATTCCCACTCAATTGTGGCTGGGGGTTTGGAAGAAATATCATAAACCACGCGAGAGATACCTTGAACCTCGTTACATATTCTGTTGGCAACTTCCTGCAGAAACGATAAAGGCAATTGAGAACAGGTTGCAGTCATACCGTCAACGCTATCAACAGCTCTTAAGGCACAAACCTGTTCGTAACTTCGTTCATCACCCATCACGCCAACTGTTCTAACCGGTAATAGAACAGCAAATGCTTGCCAAGTTTTGTTATAGAGCCCGTTTTTTTGCAGCTCACTGATAAAGATTTCATCTGCCAGCTGTAAAATTCTAACCTTTTCTGCATCTACCTCACCAATAATTCTAACGGCTAAACCTGGTCCCGGAAAAGGATGCCGTTGCACAATTGTTTCCGGTAAACCAAGCAAAGTGCCAACTTCGCGAACTTCATCCTTAAAAAGTTCTCTTAAGGGCTCAATCAATGTTAATTTCATCTTTTCCGGCAATCCACCTACATTATGATGACTTTTTATCGTTGCTGTCTTTCCAGCAATAGCTGCACTTTCAATTACATCGGGATATAAAGTTCCCTGAGCTAAATAGCGGACTTCTTTATACTCTTGAGCTACTTTTTCAAATTCCTCAATAAAAGTGTTTCCGATAATTTTTCGTTTTTTCTCGGGATCGGTAATTCCTTTCAGTCGGGAAAGGAATATATTGCTGGCATCTACATAGCGAATCTGCAGATCAGGAAAAGCCGCAAAGGTCTCTTGGATTCTTTCTGCCTCTTTATAGCGCATAAGCCCGGTATCTACAAAAATTGGCAGTAATTGCTTATCAATTGCTTTATAAAGTAAAAAAGCAGTAACAGTAGAATCCACACCTCCGCTTAAACCTAACACTACTTTTTGCTTGCCAACCTGTTTTCTTATTAAGTCAATGCTGGAGCTGATAAAGACACTTGCTGTCCAATCCGGCGTAACTTTTGCTATGTCCAGCAGGAAATTCTTTAGGATTGTTATTCCGTTTTTTGTATTTGCTACTTCCGGATGAAACTGCAGACCATAAAAGGGTAAATCCTGATGAGCTATTACAGCAAAAGGTGAGTTTTCCGTTTCTGCCAATACAGCAAAACATTTTGGCAAAGCAGCAATGGTATCGCTATGACTCATCCAAACCTGTTCCCCATTCCCCAATCCTGAAAGCAATTTGCCTGGATTGATAATATTAAGAATGGCAGAGCCATATTCTCTTTTTGTTGCCGAAAGAACAGTTCCCCCAAAATGAGTTACCAGCAATTGCATACCATAGCAGATACCTAATATAGGAATTCCCAGCTGCCAAATACCTTCATCCGGTTGCAGGGAATCCTGGTCATTAATGCTATAAGGACTTCCGGAAAAAATAATTGCTTGCGGAGCAAGGGATTGAATCTGTTCCATCCTGATATTGAAGGGATGAATTTCACAATAGATATGTAAAGAACGCACTTTTCTGGCTATCAATTGAGTATATTGAGAGCCAAAATCCAAAATAAGAACTTTATGCTGCATCGTGCTTCCTAATTCACAAATGGATTATTAAATTTTTCCAAACCAATGGAAGTAGAGGGTCCATGCCCCGGAAACACTAAAACATCATCCTTCAAAACAAATAGTTTATTTTTTATGGAATCAATAATTGCACTGTGGCTTCCTCCGGGGAAATCGGTTCTACCAATGCTTTGTTCAAATAAAGTATCTCCGCTAATTAAATATTTGCCAGCTAAAAGGCATATACTACCTTTAGTATGCCCCGGAGTGTGAATCACTTTCACTTGCTCGGAACCGAGAAAGAGTTCATCTCCATCCTGCAAAATAATTTGAGGAGATGCTAACTGTAGTTCATAACCCATATAAGTACTCATATTTTTACAGTTATTGGTAAGCATTTCTGCGTCTGCCTGATGAATAGCAACAGGGCAATTGAATGCTTTGGCAAAATATTGATTACCTCCAATATGATCTGCATGACCATGAGTGTTGATAATCATTTTAACTTTCAGTTCCAACTGGTTAATTCGTTTCAGAAAAGTTTCGCTTGGAGAAGCGGGATCAATTAAAAATGCCTCGGAACTATCTCCTTCCCAAAGCAGATAAGTATTGGTTTGAAAGTTTTCCAGTAGAACAGTGCTTTCAATTTTTATCATTTTTTTATCCTTTATCTTCACGAATATGAGATAAGGTATTTTTTAATTAACTCTCTATCTCTCTTAGTAGCAATCTTTATCATCTTACCGGTTATTTTATTATCGGTAATTCTCCAAACATTAATAGTTGTAAAAATCGGAACTTTAGAATGATACAATACAAAGAGAGAAAGTGCTAAATCCAGAGTTTCATAATTTAGCTTTCCGGTAATAAAACCCAAAGGTCCTGTATATTCCTTTGCCTCAAGCATTACCCCTTGTTGAAATATCTGCCTTAGGGTTTCGTTTTCTGCCTCATCTCTTCCGATAATTAATTTCGCTTCTTCCGTTAAACGAAAATGACGACCATAAGCAAGTAATTCAATTGAATGCAGATTGTCCTGATGGTGCTTTTGCAGATCTCGCAAGCGTAAACAGTAATTACGATCTGTAAGTAAACAACCTCCTGCCGGAGAAGGAAAATCAACTACACCTAATTCTTCTGCCAATGCTAATTGAGCTAAACGACCGCGACCCTGAAAGGATAGCATATCTTTTTTATTAACCCAACCTTCTCTAACAGGCAATGTATCAGGAAGTAAATTTTGAGATAAGGGTCTAATAATTAAGTCCTTTACATTGCTTAGTTTACTAACGCTGTCCAGCGCATCACGCCTTTGACTTTTAGGCCTCTGACCCAAAACCTCACCACTTATAAGATAATCGGCATCCCTTTCCAACATCAGTTCCGCGGCTTTTTTAAACATAAAACCGTGACAGTCAATACAGGGATTCATCCATTTGCCAAAACCGTAAACCGGATTATCCAATAACTTTATATGCTCTTCAGATACATCTATCACATCTAAAGTAATATCGTTTTTTTCGGCATAGTGAATTGCTCGCTCCGGAAAAATATATGGAGCTTTAAAAAAAACCGGATGAACTGCATATCCTTTACTTTGCATCCATTTAACTGCTAAAATACTATCCAGTCCACCGGAAAATAATGCTATTGCTTTATGTGTTTTCATATTGCCTATGCCCAAAATCTGCCCTTTTTTGTCAAGCAGGAATTATCACCGGAGAGTTGATGTCCTGGCCGACCAAAATTCGGAGGGTTGGCCTCCTGGTCAACCCCAAAAAATAACATCCCAATTTATTCCGTTACTTCCAACTAAGTATAAAGAATTAGCTCGGAAACCAGGGAAACGACAAGATGTCGTTTCTCCTGAATGATTTTACCAAACAGAAGCTGTGCTCAGTTTTTTAACTGGATTTATATAATTTCTTTGTGGATTTTATTTAAATACTTGTTGCCTGGTCTTTTATTTAACGATTCTTTAACAATTCTTTGACAATACCTTAACTTTGCTAAAGAGTCGCTAAAGAAATGTTACAAGAGCATAAAAGTAACAGCAAGGCAAGAATATAACACTTAGCGAATAAAACTGCTGTTAATCATTACAAAAATAGTTATAGGGATAATCAAAGAACTGGGAATTATTTTGATGAATGGAACAAGCATTGCATAATAAATAGTGGAAGACAAAATAAACGCAGAAAGGTCGTTAGGTATGAAAAACATAGCTTTATTGGCTGTACTATTATTTTCAGCAGTGGTTCTATTTGCAAATGTAACTATGAATTACTCCCTGGAAACACCGAAAATTGAGACCAAAGAACAATATACAAAAGTGACTTTGGAAAAAGCTCAGAGTTGGGGTCAACCCGGAAATCCCGATGTGCCCTGGTTTGGGGTAAAGCTTTTGTTGCCTGCAGGTTTTGAAGCGGAAAAAATAGTTGTTAACAGATATAATCCTGTTACTTACACTTTAGATAAACCCATAATTCCGATTCAAAAATCCTACCCTTTTTCGCATACAAAAATAGAAACACCGGAAAAGCCCAATCTTGAAATTTACGGTTCTCCTCTTCCCTATCCTCAAATTACGGATAACGGATTGAATACTTCCTTTATGTGCGGTCAACCGATAGCTTTTTCGGCAATAAGTCCCTTTGCCTATTATCCTTTAACCAACGAGCTGGTATTTTATAGAGAATTAAGTGTGGAAATTATTTACAGTAACAGTGCCAGAGCAATAGAAGCGATGCGTTTTTTGAAACAGGATGCTTATACGGCAAAGCGATTGCAAAATTCTGTAGATAATCCTCAAAGCATAATTCTTTCCCGCACGAGAGAACCAGGAATTGAATATCTGATTGTAGCAGATGCAGCAAAAGTAACTCAATGGACTCCCCTAAAAACTTTTCACGAAACACGGGGAAAAACAGTTCTTATCAAAAGTATTGGTGATATAATAGCTGAGACCGCAGGAGCAGATACTCAGGAAAAACTACGCAATTACATTATATCTCTATATGCTACCAATCCATTGCGCTATGTTTTTCTGGCTGGAGATACCGATGTAATTCCACATCGTGGTTTTTATGTAAATATAGATAACAGCAGCGAAGGTGTTGATGCAGATATACCTGCTGATATGTATTATGCTTGTTTGGATGGAAACTGGAATGATGATGGCGATAGCAATTGGGGTGAAATTTATGAAGAAGACCTTGCTCCGGAACTCGCTATCGGTCGTTTTTGTTATAATAGCGATACGGAAATAGACAATTTCCTGAATAAACTAACCCTGTATAGCAATGCTCCTGTAGCAAATGAAATAAAATCAGCGTTTTTTGTTGGCGAATGGTTATGGGATGGACCTACCTGGGGTGGTGATTATATGGATGAAATGATAGGTGGATGTAGCACAAACGGTTATACTACCGTCGGAGTTCCTACTTCCTGGAATATAACTACTTTATACGATAGAACTTATGGAGCCGCCGATTCCTGGGGTGCAAGTGAGATTCGTCCTCTTTTAAGTGCGGGACCAAACCTGGTAAATCATTTAGGACATTCCAATACTACCTATACGATGCGCTTATCCAATAATCAGGTAACTTCCTCAACAATAACGAATAATGGCATAAACCACAATTTTTCCACATATTTTACTCAGGGCTGTTATTCCGGTGCTTTTGATAATCGCGAGACCTCTCCCGGACAATATACTTCGGATTGTATAACGGAAAAAATGACTTCTATAGCTACAGGACCCGTAGCAATGATTTCTCATTCGCGTTACGGTTGGGGAACTCAAGGTAGCACTGATGGAGCTTCTCAATATATACATCGGCAATTTATAGATGCAATCTTCGGAGAAAACATTTATGATTTAGGAAGTGCGTTGCAGGATTCCAAAATAGATAATATACCTTTTATCAGCAATACTCCTGTTATGTATTGGGTCTCTTATGAAACTAATCTTTTTGGTGATCCGGCAATGATGCTATGGACAGATACACCTCAAACCATAATTGCCAATTTGCCTCAGCAATTGTTAGTAGGCGTTAATAACTATCAAATTCAAACCAATGCACCTTATGCTGAATTTATTCTTAAAGATGCGCAGCAAACTGTTTGTAAAACTACCGCCGATGCAAATGGATTACTTATCGTTAATTTCCTTGCCCCTCTTTCCCCTGGAACTTATTCCGTTTACATCAATGCACCTAATTTCTATGCTTTTAATACTACAATTACAGCTACCGCAGCTCAGATGCCCTATCTTATGTGTAATAATATCAATGTAAACGATGATGACGGACTTTATCAGCTCGGGGATACTCTTTCTTTGAATTTCTATATTAAAAATGTAGGTTTGCTTGACCTTTCAACCCCCGGAACTTTAACCCTTTCCTGTAATTCATCCAATATTCAAATAATATCTTCCACTGTTTCTTTCGCTGCCATTAGTGCAGGGGATTCCGTAGCTGTGAACACAGCATTCCTTTTCAGAGTAGTTGGCAATTATAATGATCATACCAGTATTTTATTTACTATCCGAGCGAATTACGATTCCTACCTTTCTAACAGTAATTTTTCCTTAAATTTGAATGCTCCGGTTTTGCAGTTGCTTTCATATCAGGTAAATAATTTGGATGCTATCATCTTACCCGGGGATACACCTTCAATCAGTTTCAGCATTGCCAATAACGGTAGCGGATATGCTTACACTCCGATGATGATTTTGTTTAGTAATTCTCCGGATATTATCTTGGGGCAGGATGAGGTCTTACTTACTTCTTTAGCTCCCAATACTACTGCAGATTATCAAAGTGCCATAAACTTGCAGATTTTGGACGGTGCAATATTGGATACCAATTATCTTATCAACTATATGTTTAGCGCTGAAAACGGAAATCTGGTAGAAGGCGATTTTATGATTCATCTCGGAGCTCTTAATTACACTTTTGAAAACGATTATCAAAACTGGGAAGCCATTACTCTCAACAATAACTTTGTTAATCAATGGCATCGTTCTTCTTATCGTAATCATACTGAGAACGGAACTTATTCTATGAAGTTTGGAGGAACCGGTTCAGCTCAATATTCCGGCAGCGCTTTCGGAGCTTTGGAAAGCCCTGTATTTAATGTTAATCCCGGTTGCGAATTAAAGTTTTACCATTGGATGAGTGCTGAAAATCATAGCACAAATCATAGCTATGCCTGGGATGGCGGTTTTGTGCAAATGAGTGTGAATGGTGGCAACTGGAATCAAATAACCCCCGTAGGCGGTTATCCTTATAAGATATATAATAATTCCGCTTCTCCTCTTTCCGCCGATACTTGGGTTTATTCCGGTTCTTTTGATTGGACAGAAGCAACTTTTGAGCTTGGTAATATTAGCGGAACAGCGCAATTCCGTTGGGTTTTTGGCAGCGATGGTTATGTTAGCGGTGAAGGTTGGTATATTGATGATGTGCATGTAGTTGGCTATGTGGAAAATGAAGATGAGACAATTCCTTCCTCTAAAGAAGTAGTTTTATATGAGAACTATCCCAATCCCTTCAATCCGGAAACGACAATCGTGTTTTCTTTACCGG
>ERZ795044.4541-NODE-4541-length-11363-cov-6.210028_pt1 | contig 11363 bp, 10 predicted proteins | sample MGYA00375128_ERZ795044 | MGnify/ENA primary metagenome ERZ795044 (study PRJEB30173, sample SAMN05720213) | anaerobic digester metagenome | isolation source: active sludge of municipal wastewater-treating anaerobic digesters | place: USA | collected 2014-12-22 ... | reverse complement strand
TAGAAATTAGGTTAATTGGGTTAATTTATTTTGTCGTCTCCCCTTCTTGAATATCTGGATTTTTTTCGTCTTTCTTTTGCGCTTGCTGTTGAGCTTTATAAAGTTCTGATCCGACTTTTTGGATTGCTTGAGACAAAGCATCAGACGCCATTTTAATCTCTTCTATGTTGTCGGTATCTTTCACTTTTTTCAATGCCTCAATTTTTTCCTCAATTTCTTTTTTGTTTTCTTCTTTTATTTTATTCCCGAATTCTTTCATTGTTCTTTCAGTTGTAAATACCAATGTATCCGCTGAATTTTTAATATCAGCAATTTCTTTTTTCTTTTTATCCTCTTCGGCGTGTAATTCTGCATCTTTTTTCATTTTTTCAATGTCTTCTTTAGACAAACCCGAAGACGCTTCAATTCTAATTGATTGTTTTTTATTTGTTGCTTTGTCAACTGCAGTTACATTTAATACGCCATTTGCATCCAAATCAAATGTAACTTCAATCTGTGGAATTCCTTTTGGCGCCGGTGGAATACCATCTAAAATAAATCTACCCAACGTTTTATTGTCACCCGCCATTGGTCTTTCCCCTTGTAGCACATGAATTTCTACTGACGGCTGGTTATCTCCGGCAGTAGAAAATATCTGACTTTTTGCTGCTGGAATAGTTGTGTTTTTTTCAACCAATTTAGTCATTACTCCGCCCAAAGTTTCAATCCCAAGCGATAAAGGCGTAACATCTAACAATAAAACATCTTTAACATCGCCCTGAAAAATACCACCCTGCACAGCAGCGCCTAATGCAACCACTTCATCGGGATTAATATCTTTGTGCGGTTCTTTTCCGAATAATTCTTTAACTTTTTGCTGCATCAGCGGCATTCGAGTTTGTCCTCCGACCAAAACCACTTCATCAATATCAGAAATTTTAAATCCTGAATCATCAACAACTTGCTTGGTAATTTTTATTGCCTTATCAATGCGTTCATCAACTAAATCTTCTAATTTTGCGCGAGTAAATTTTATATTCAAATGTTTCGGTCCATCGGAGCTGGAAGTTATAAATGGAACATTTATTTCTGTTTCAATAGCGGATGATAATTCGTGTTTTGCTTTTTCCGCGGCATCTTTTAATCTTTGCACCGCCAATTGATCTTTAGATAAATCCATTCCTTCCTGCTTTTTAAATTCATCAACCAACCAATTCATAATAATCTGATCAAAATCATCTCCTCCCAAGTGCGTATCTCCTCCGGTTGCTTTTACCTCAACTGTATCCTTGGAAACTTCCAACACAGAAACATCAAATGTTCCGCCTCCAAAATCAAAAACTACAATTTGTTCATTTTTCTTTTTATTCAAACCATAAGCCAGAGCAGCAGAAGTTGGCTCGTTGATGATTCTTTTTACTTTTAGTCCGGCAATTTCTCCGGCGTCTATGGTTGCTTTTCTTTGCGAATCATCAAAATATGCAGGAACAGTAATAACCGCTTCGGTAATTTTTTCTCCCAATCTATCTTCGGCATCTTGTTTTAATTTCTGTAAAATCATTGCTGAAATTTCAGCTGGACCATACCATTTATCATTTAATTTAATTTCAACCGCGCCCTCTTTTGATTCTCTAATATCATAAGGTAAAAGCTTTTTATCACGTTGAACTTCAGCATCAGAAAATCTTCTGCCAATTAATCGTTTTACAGAATAAATAGTATTTTTAGGATTAGTTACTGCTTGTCTTTTTGCTAAAAGACCAACCAATCTTTCGTTGGCTTTTGAAACAGCAACAATAGAAGGAGTTGTTCTGTTCCCTTCTTTGTTTTCAATTATTCTTGGTTCGCCCGATTCAACAATCGCCATTGCTGAATTAGTCGTGCCCAAATCAATACCCAATATCTTACTCATATTTTTAAATTTTAAATTTCAAATTTTGAATTTTTATTAAATTTTAAATTATTTAATTTTAAAACCCAAAACCGAAATTAAAATATTTACTTAGATTAAGTTTATTTATTTTTTATTTATTTACTTTTACTTTTGACGCTCGGATTACTTTGCTATTAAATTTATAACCTTTTTGCGTTTCTTCGGCAATTACTCCCGACTCTTTCCCCTCGACTTCCCCTATTGCTTCGTGAAATTCGGGATTGAATTTTTCTCCCACAGCACTAATTTCTTCCAATCCTTGATTTTTTAAAATTCCTTTTAATTGATTATATAATTGTTTAATTCCCTCCTGCCTTTGGCGAGGCTCGCTCGTCTTACCTTCGGCAAGCGTGGCGGCATCTTCAAATTTTATCGCAATTTCAAAACTATCTAAAATCGGCAAAATTTCATAAATTAAACCTTCGTTGGCAAATTTAAAAATCTCGGAAATCTTTGCTTCTTGTTCTTTTCTATAATTAATCAAATCCGCCTTTGCTCTCTGCCATCCAGCCAAATATTCTGCGCGTTCCTGTTCGCATTGTTTCAAATGATTCTTAATCTTCTCAACTTTTTTACTTGAATCATCTGATTCTTCGGATACATATTGAATTTTATCTTGTTTGTTCATTTGAAAAATTATTAATTATCAATTTACAATTTACCCGCCCACAACGCCAAGTGTAGTTTTGGCAGACAGGCAATCAATTTACAATGAATCAATGAAACATTCAATGAAAATTGAAAATTAGAAATTATCCATATCTTCCAATATCTCTTTCAATTTATTAATCAATGCAATATTATGATCATAATTTGTTCTTGTGGGGGTTAAAAATCCAAAAATTTCGTTCTTTTTATTTTGATTTTTACGTCCAGTAACAATCAAACTGTATTTTTTGGTTTTAATCATTGGAATGTCCCTGCCAATAAATACTTGTGTTGTTTCTTCACCGATTTCTTTAAACAAATAATTAAAATGCTGTTCAAAAATATCTTCAGATGATTTTTCGTTTATTTTAACCAATGCTTCGTTTTTATTTTCCGATAAATTTATAAAAAATCTATATGCTTTTTCTGTTGGCACTCTTCCCGCTGAAGTGTGTGGCTGGCTTAAATACCCCGCATTTTCCAATTCCATCATTTCATTGCGCAAAGTCGCCGAACTCACTCCAAATTTTTTTTGGGCCAATGACTTTGAACTTACTGGTTTAGAATTTTTAACATAATCCCGAACAATAAATTCTAATATTTTTCCTTGTCTTTCTGTCATCATATTATTTTTACCCCAAGCTTATCGAGAGGTTAGCACTCTTGTCAATAGAGTGCTAATTTAAATATATTGCATAAAAATTTCCGTGTCAACCCTTCTACCAAATTTACTAATAATTTAAAAAGCGGCGCAAGGGCGAATAGCCCCGCTCTATTCAAGCAAACGCTGCTATATATTTAATATGGTTTAACTTAATTTTAAGATTATTTTTATTTAATACTGATAAATTTGATGATAGAGTCACTTCATATATAAATAATTTTAATTTATGATATAATATTATCGTATGCAAAAAATTCAAATCAAAAATTTAACCTGGGTTGACATTGTTGATCCTAAAAAAGAAGATATTCTGTATCTTCAATCTTTAGATTTTCATCCCGTTGTCTTAAAAGAACTTCAATCTCCCACCCTGCGCCCCAAGGTTGAAGAATATGACAATTATCTTTATATGGTTTTACATTTTCCGATTTATCATCCCAAAGAGAAGACCAGTAAATCAATGGAGATCGATTTTTTAATTACAAAATATTCTTTGATTACCGTACGTTATGGAAAAATTCAACCACTTCAAGAACTTTGGGGAAAATGCCAATTTGGAAATGAAGATTCTTTATTTAATTATTCTGCCGCTTCCGTACTTTATTACATACTTCAAGAATTAAATAAATTCTCTTTCCGACAAATCGACCATATTACAAAAAAAATAAACGCACTCGAAGGAAAAATTTTTAAAAATCATAATTCTAAAAATGAAGAAAAACTAGTAGAAGAAATTTCAATAATCAGACGTGATATCTTAGATTTTCGCAGAACACTTAAACCGCAAGAGACCATTTTAAATTCCCTGCGCACCAGAAGCATTAATTTCTTCGGGCAAATAACTCTTCCCTATTTTGACGATATTATTGGTGACCATTTAAGAGTATGGGAGCTTTTAGATAACCATAAAGAAGCAATTGAGTCTTTGCAGGAATCTCATAATTCTTTACTCTCTAATAAAACAAATCGAATTATAAAAGTTTTAACCCTGTTTACGGGAATAATGTTGCCATTAAGTTTGTTAGCCGGAATTTTTGGAATGAACACGCGCCATGATCCTATTATTGGAAACCGGCATGACTTTTGGATAATCTCGGGATTAATGTTTATATTGGCAATAATAATGATTATAATTTTCAAAAAGAAAAAATGGCTATAACGCTTTGCTACGCAAAGAATTTCTAATTTCAAATTTCTAATTTCTAATCAATTTCCAATGACTAAATTTTCGAAAATTAAACTTTACAATACTCTTTCGCGACGAAAAGAAATTTTTAAACCCATTAAAAAGGGTTTTGTTGGAATTTATACCTGTGGTCCAACTGTTTATTGGTATCAACACATCGGGAATTTAAGAAGTTATATTTTTGCTGATGTTTTAAAAAGAGTTTTTCTTTACGATAAATACAAAGTTAAACACGTAATAAATGTTACTGATGTTGGGCACCTAACTTCTGATGCTGATGAAGGTGAAGATAAAATGGAAAAAGCTGTTTTACGCGAACACAAAAAAGCCGAAGTTATTGCGAATTTTTATTGGCAGGAATTTAAAAATGATTTTAAAAAACTAAACATCGCAGAACCAAATATCTGGTGCAAAGCAACTCAACATATTAAAGAGCAAATTAAATTAATAAAAAAATTAGAGAAAAAAGGAGTTACTTATAAAACATCTGACGGAATTTATTTTGATACTTCTAAACTAAAAGATTATGGAAAGCTTGCAAAATTAAACAAACAAGGATTAGAGGCAGGCAAAAGAATTGAAATAGGTGAAAAGAAAAATATCACTGATTTTGCATTGTGGAAATTTTCGCCATTAATGAACGCTAACGGAAAACTTCTGCCAAAAAGGCAGCAAGAATGGGAAAGCCCTTGGGGGGTTGGATTTCCAGGATGGCACATTGAATGCTCAGCAATGTCAATGAAATATTTGGGCGAACACATTGATATTCACACCGGAGGAATTGATCACATTCCAGTACATCACACCAATGAAATTGCTCAATCAGAAACAGCGACCGGAAAAAAATTCGTGAATTATTGGCTGCATGGAGATTTTTTGAATTTTAAAGGAGAAAAGATTTCAAAAAGTACTGGCGGACTTTATACAATTTCAGAATTACAAGAAAAAGGATTTAATCCACTCGCTTTCCGCTATTTGACTTTTATCACTCATTACCGCGACCCATTAAATTTTTCCTTAGAATCATTACAAAGCGCGCAAGATGCATATAACAGATTAAAAAATATTATTTCTGAATTAAAAAACGATAAAAGAATCAGCAGAAAATATTTAAAACAATTCAACTCGGCAATCAACGACGACTTAGATGTGCCAAAGGCCCTAAGTATATTATGGAAATTAGTAAGAGACAAAAAGACAATGGGGAAAATTCATACAATTAAAGAAATGGATAAAATTTTTGGATTAGATTTACTAAAAAAAGAAAAAATAAACATTTCTGCATCAATTCAAAAACTGCTTCAAGAACGCGAAAACGCAAGAAAAAATAAAAATTGGCAAAAATCCGACGAATTACGCGACAAAATAAAATCTCTTGGTTATCTTGTCGAAGATACGCCGAAAGGACAAAAATTAAAGAAAATATAGCCCACAGATTACTAACAAGTTTTTATCAAAAGCCCGTTTGACTACGGGCTTTTCGATTGATAAAATTAAGGCATGGCAAAAAATAATAAAGAAAAATTAGATAAGCTTCCACCACAAAGCATTGAGGCCGAACAATCTGTTCTCGGTTCATTACTTTTGAATAAAAAAGCAATTATTAAGGTGGCTGATATTTTAAGACCAGAAGACTTCTATCGCGATACTCATCGCCATATTTACGAAACAATGATCGAGCTTTTTGAAAAAAATGAAGCAATCGATATTTTAACTGTTTCTTCCCGTCTTGAAACAAAAGAATTACTAAAAGAAATCGGGGGTTCAACATATCTTACAAATCTAGTAAATTCCGTGCCCACCGCTTCCAATGTCGTATATTATGCAAAAATTGTTCAAAGAAAAAAATTATTGAGAGATCTAATTGATGCGGCATACGATATCACACAACTAAGTTTCGAAGAATCGCAAGACATCGAAAACATCTTAGACCAAGCAGAAAAAAATATTTTTTCCGTATCACAAAAATCATTAAAACAATATTTTACACCAATTAAACCCGCACTAGAAGAAGCATTCGATAGAATCGACCAACTACATAAACATGAAGGCGGAACCTTACGTGGGATTTCGACAGGATTTAAAGATATAGATAATATTTTGGCCGGATTACAAAAATCTGATTATATTATTTTAGCAGCAAGACCAAGTATCGGAAAAACAACGCTTGCTTTAGACATCGCTAGAAATGTTGCCATAAACACTAAAAAAGCGGTCGGACTTTTTAGTTTAGAAATGTCCGCATCCCAATTAGTTGACAGAATTCTTTGCTCTGAAGCAAATATTGATTTATGGAAATTAAGAACCGGAAGATTGTCCGATAAAGGAGAAGACAATGATTTTACCAAAATTCAAGAAGCAATGGGCATACTTTCTGATGCTCCGATTTTTATCGATGATACCGCGGCCTCTACAGTACTTGAAATTAAAACCAAAGCAAGAAGATTGCAATCAGAACATGACCTGGGATTAATTGTAATCGATTATATTCAATTAATTAATCCTACCGGTAGCCAATCTAATCCCGTTCAACAAATGACCGAAATTTCTAGATCATTAAAAGCGCTTGCGCGCGAATTAGATATTCCGGTATTGGCAATTTCTCAATTGTCACGCGCATCCGAACAAAGAGAAGATAAAAGACCGCGTTTATCAGATTTGAGAGAATCCGGTTCCTTGGAACAAGATGCTGATGTGGTTTTATTAATATTTCGAGAAGATTTAGCACATAAAAATTCTGAAAAGAAAAATATTGCCGAAATTATCATTGCTAAACACAGAAACGGTCCAACTGGAAGTGTTGAACTTTATTTTAATCAAGATAAAGTAAGTTTCCAAAATTTAGCAAAACAATATGATGAATAATTTCTAATTATTCTAATTGACCCAATTATTTTAATGTTACCACGTTCAATCCAACACCTAATTGATGAATTCGCAAAACTGCCGTCAGTCGGACCACGACAAGCAGCGCGTTTTGTTTTTTACCTACTGAACGAACCCAGGGAAGAAATTGAAAAATTTGCCAAAAAATTATTTATCTTAAAAAAAGTAAAATACTGCCACTTTTGCAATAAATGTATTGAGCCCGTTTCTGCTCACGTCACAACAAAACTTGATCTTTGTGAAATTTGCAAAGATAAAAATCGCGACAGATCCACAATATGCGTAATTGAAAAAGACACCGACATTGAATCAATAGAACGTACCAAACGTTATAATGGAATTTATTATGTTATTGGCACAGAAGACGAAAATGTTCAGTTAAACCGATTAAAAAATTTAGTATTACGAATTAAAAAATCTCCTTCAACAAATTCGGGACAAATCAAAAAATTAAACGAAATTATTATTGCTACCAATGCAACAACCGAAGGCGAAATAATCGCCCTGTATGCAGCAAGACAATTTGAAGAGCTTAAAAAAACTTATCCGGAATTAAAAATAACCCGTCTGGGACGCGGACTATCTACTGGTTCGGAACTAGAATATATGGACGAAGATACCCTTACTAATGCATTATTAGGAAGAAAATAAACAACATGAAGAAAAAACAAATAGTGCAAAAAAAGGAAGAATAAATAATATAAAAGAAGAAAAGCAAACAGTGATTATTAAAGCGATTATTGAAGCAAACAGTGATTATTAAAGCGATTATTAAAGCAAACAGTGATTATTAAAGCAAACAGTGATTGTTAAAGCGATTATTAAAGCAAATATTAAAAATTAAAAATATTAAAAATATTAAACATTAAAATTTACACCCCGTTAATTGCCATGACATAAAATAAGGTATAAATATTTACTTGTCATTATTTTATTTTTATCATTATTTTATACTAACCTATATTGTACTAATTTATAGTTGTATCATATCAACCTATAATCATATCAACCTATAATATTCTTTAATCTCTTGATCTTCTTCTATTTTCTCAACCAAAAGTATCTTTAATTCGTTTTTACTAAGTCCAAAAAATTTTCTTAACAAATTCACCTCTTCCGTGCATTCATATGGATAGGCCCATACACTTTTTTGAATTTGATAAAAATCAAGTTGTTTTAATTTACCTCTCAATGATTCTCTTTTAATGCAATGTTCGTTTTTAACATCAAAAATTGCTATTCGCCATTTTTTATCCCATGTCTTAGGTTTTTTTATTTTTAAATCGTTAATCTGATATTTACCCGCCCATCTTTTACCTTTATCTGTTAAACTGATATAAATTTGTTTATTACTCTCTTTAATTTTTATCATTCCTTTTGATTTTAAATAAGAAAATGTATCTAAAACCTTATTTCGTTTAAAGGTTTTTAGTAGTTTTTGGCACTCACCTCTTTTAGAAATTTTCTTTAAAACATTCGGCCAGAAATATGGCGATGTTGAAGCAACAGTAATTATCCCAATTATAAATATAGCTTTTAATACTGTTTTAACATAAAAATTTCTTTTTATTATTTTTGCGGTTGGCATAAATTTATAAAATTAATTTTTATTATTCATTATTCACTGCTTATTGATTGTTTTTTCTGTTTTTCACATTATTTTATATATATTTTATATAATATATTATACCACATTTTATGCCATGGCAAATAATGACAGATAAATTTATTTATAATTTACAATACGATTAAAATAAGCAATAAACAAATTTATTTACAAATAGACAAATTTGTTTATAATTTATTTTTATGATTTATACAATTTAATTGATTAATTTTCAAATTAGATACATATTGAACCTTGCCAAAAAAATATCACTTGCGCTTAAAAATGTTTCGCCACACCTATTAAAAAATCTCGTAGAAATTGCTTCTCGAGATTTTTCAATCTGTCTTTGAACTTATGTATGTTTCAACAGGATTTTTAGAATATCATACTAAATTTTACGCGGCGATAATTTCTTTAATTTCTACCTCGGTAAAAGTCTGATGATGACCTTTTTTTGTTTGTTGTCTTTTTTTGGCTTTATATTTGAAAACAATAATTTTATCGGTTCTTCCTTGTTTCACAATTGTCGCCAATACTTTAGCGCCTTTTATCAATGGTTTACCGATCTCAATAACTTTATCATTTTCAAAAAGCAAAACATCTTTGAATTCAATCTGTTTTCCTTCCTTGCCTTCTATTTTCTCAATTTTAATTTTTTGTTTTGGGGAAACAATGTATTGTTTTCCACCTGTTTTTATAATCGCTAACATATTTTTTTACTCTTCAATGTTTATTGGTCCTTCGATTTCGATTACCTCCACTTTTTCTTTACCCTCTGTAAGTTTAGCTGTATCTTTTTCAATTTTAGCAAACTCTTTATAGGCCTTATTATATGTGTTAACCGTTGTCTGAAGGTGTGTTCCTAGTTTAGCAAGAAATTCATTATAATTCAAGAGATGCTTCCTCAAAACTTCAACCTTACTTAAAATTTCTTTTGCCGACTCTTCAATACTTAACGCTCTTAATCCCTGTAAAACTGTCTGTAAATAAGCATAAAACGATGTCGGCGAAACAATAATTACATGCTTTTCTTTAAACGCATATTCAATTAAATCATAAGTACTTACTTTTACTGCTCCAACCTGATTAATCAATAAATCGTAGTAAATTCCCTCTGAAGGAATAAACATGAATGCAAAATCCATTGTTTTTTCAATCGGTCTGATATATTTCGCAGTTTCTTCAATTCTATTTTTCAAATCCTGCTTAAATAATTTTTCCAACTCCACTCTTCTTGTTTCATCTCGTTCATCAACAATACGATTATAATTTTCTAAAGAAAATTTAGAATCAATAGGAATAATTTTATCTTTTACGAAAATTACCGCATCAACCTTTTCACCATTTTTAAATTTATATTGTAATTGATACTGATTAGGCGCAAAAACATTTTGTAATAATGTTTCTAAAAAATATTCCCCTAAGTTCCCTCTTTGTTTCGGATTTGCTAAAACATCGGTTAATTTACTTAATTGATTTTTAACATCGATTACATGTTGGTTGTCGTTGTGAATTTTTTCTAATTGCGAAGTAATATCTTTAATTCTAACATTTGCATCGCGCGCTATACGCCCACTCTCTTCAAACTGTTTTTGCAAATTTTCTAAATTTTTTTCCCGCGATTCATTAAGTTCTTTTCTAATTTCTTTTAATTCTTCTTTTAATTCTTCGTCTTTTACGCTTCCTTTGTTTTGTTTTGCAACTAAAAAAACAATTATTCCGGCTAAAACAATTATTAAAATGTATAAAAAATAATCCATTAATATTATTTTACTATTTAAATAAAAATTCTACAATTAAAAATATAATATAAAATCCGATTAAAATCCATCCCTCTTTTACGGATACTTTTCTTTCAGTAGATAAAAATATATTGGAAAGCAAGATTGCAACCAACATAAAAACCGCTCCAATCATAATCACATTTAAATTTTCTAATTTTACAGGATTAATTATCGCGGTTATTCCTAAAATAAAAGCAGAATTAATTACAATGCTACCGATTAGATTCCCTAAACACATTCCTTCGTGCTTTAAAATCGCTGATTTTATACCGAAAACCAATTCCGGCAAAGAAGTACCAACAGCAACCAAAATAATACTTACTAATGTTAACGGCACATAAAGTTCTATAGCAATTAATTTTGAAGTTTCTACTAATCCCCAAGCAGATAGAACCAAAACAATAGCCGCTAAAATAAAATGCAATATTAATTTTGATAATTTATAGCGATTTTCCGTTTCAATCTGCATATCATGTACTCTATGCCTAAAAGCATCCTTTTGTTTTAATAGACGCCAAATATACCAACCAAAAACAATTAAAAGCATGAACCCCTCTCCTCGTGATAATTTCTTGTCAAAAAGCAATAACAACGGAAACAAGGATATAAAAAAAATAATCCAAGCATCCCGTTTGGCGATTTTACTTTCAACTTTAATTACCTTTGAAATAACA
>ERZ795044.4540-NODE-4540-length-11364-cov-4.491732_pt1 | contig 11364 bp, 9 predicted proteins | sample MGYA00375128_ERZ795044 | MGnify/ENA primary metagenome ERZ795044 (study PRJEB30173, sample SAMN05720213) | anaerobic digester metagenome | isolation source: active sludge of municipal wastewater-treating anaerobic digesters | place: USA | collected 2014-12-22 ... | reverse complement strand
ATCTCTGTTACAGAATGGCCTTCCTTTTTTAAAGTATCAATAAGCGATAAAATATTTTCTTTTATTTCTGTATCGAGTGATGGATGCTGAACCGCTTCCTTAAAATAAGCTATCTTATATTTTTTACCGGGTGATGGTTGTTGAAAGGATATATTTTTCTCCTGCAAAACCGTACTGTCATACCCGTCGGAGCCGCTCATTATTTCCAGCAGCAGGGCGATATCGGGTATGTTATTACCGAAAATTCCAATCTGGTCAAAAGATGATGCATAGGCAAGAAGCCCGTAACGGGAAATTCTTCCATAAGAAGGCTTCAGGCCGGCAATACCGCAAAAATCTGCCGGCTGCCTCACCGAGCCGCCGGTATCGCTTCCAAGACTGGCCATGCATAAACCTGCCTGAACAGCCACAGCGCTTCCCCCGGATGAGCCTCCGGGAACCTTAGTATTATCAAGTGCATTTAAAACCTTTCCATACACCGAATTTTCGTTTGAGCTGCCCATTGCAAATTCATCGCAGTTGCATGAACCGATGATGATGGCATCTTCATCCAGCAGGCGTTGAACCGCCGTAGCATTGTACAGACTTGAGAACCCTTCCAGGATCTTTGACGCGGCTGTTACTTTGTGGTCTTTATAGCAGATCACATCTTTAATGGCGATAACGACCCCGTGTAGTTTTTTAATGGGTTCTCCGGCTTTCCGTTTTTCATCCAAACGATAAGCTTGCTCTATGGCTTCGTTGCTGTATGTCTCTGTGAAAGCATTCAGGTGTTTATATTCCCCGATCCGCTGCAGGTAATGCGCAACTGCTTCTGTGCAGCTTACCCGGTTATGCAGAAGATCATTATGGTATTTAGCTATGTCTGAAAATGAAAACATGGTTAAAATAATCGCAGCATTGTGACTATAAAAAAGCGGCTGAAGCGTTCCCTCTTCAACGGGGCTCACTTCAGCCGTAATACTTTATTCTTTTGTAATTTATTTGCTATCCTTTTCTTTCATGCCCTCTTCAATTTCACTCTTCACATTGTTTTTGGCATCGTTGAATTCACGCATGCCCCGGCCGATCCCTCTCATCAGTTCGGGTATTTTTTTACCCCCGAACATTAATAGAACTACTATAATGATCAGGATCCATTCACTGCCACCCGGCATGGATAACAGAAATATGCTGTTTAAAAATGATAATGTCATAATCTCAATTTAGACAGCAAAGATAATTCAAATAATTACTTGCCTGTAAATTAATGTAACAAAGTTAACCTCTGATTAACCCTACTTAAGCAATTAAAGAATATTAACGAATGTAGGTTCTGCCACACCTGGCTTTTCCATTGGCAGCCTGTTCGGGCGAAATTCCCCTTGCGCAGGAAAATAATAAAATAGTGGTGAAAACTGCAACGAGTGCAAGAACAATCCTTCTCATGGTTTACGGTTTAAAATTTAAAATTTACGTTTCAGAGTAACCTTGGGGTAAAAGTCTTATCGAAGGATTGAATTTTGCGTAAACATAACAACAAAAATGCCAACTTCATAACTTTTTTAAAAGAAAAAGCGAAAATCATTGATTTTCGCTTTAAAAAAATATGAAGATTTTGATTAATTTTTAGCCACTGGCATTCTTTTTTCCCTGATACGGGCGCTTTTACCGCTTCTTTCACGAAGGAAGAACAGTTTAGCTCTTTTTACCTTACCAACTTTATTAAGAACAACGCTCTCAATATTTGGAGAGAATACGGGGAATAAACGCTCTACACCAACACCATCACTCATCTTTCGTACTGTAAATGAGGCTGTTGCACCAGTTCCCTGGCGTTTGATCACATCACCTTTAAAACTCTGGATACGCTCCTTATTACCTTCAAGGATCTTATAATTCACGGTTACATTATCACCGGCTTTGAAGTTCGGAAGTGAGGTTTTGGCCTTAGTGCCTAATTGCTCATGAACAAATGATACTGCGTTCATATTCTTTTAATTTTAACGGACGGCAAAGGTAGGGGTAAATATTGAATATTGACTATCGAATATTGAATATTTTTACCTCGCTACGTTCACAGACCTTTTCTCACGTATTACAGTAACTTTTATCTGCCCCGGGAAGGTCATCTCGGTTTGAATTTTCTGGGCTATCTCAAAGCTAAGTTTATCACTATCTCCATCAGTCACCTTATCCGCTTCTACGATTACCCGCAATTCCCTTCCGGCCTGGATGGCATAGGCTTTTTCCACCCCGGTATAGGCCATTGCCAGGTTTTCCAGGTCCTTGATCCGCTGAATATACTGCTGCATGATCTCACGCCTTGCTCCCGGTCTTGCCCCGCTAATGGCATCACAAGCCTGGATGATGGGAGAGATGACGTATTGCATTTCCATCTCATCATGGTGGGCTCCAATGGCGTTTACTACTGCCGGGTTTTCGCCATATTTCTCAGCCAGTTTTGCACCTAAAAGGGCGTGACTTAACTCAGTTTCCTCATCAGGCACTTTCCCGATATCATGAAGAAGACCGGCTCGTTTAGCCAGTTTGGGATTTAGTCCTAATTCTGAGGCCATTATGGCGCAGAGATTTGCCGTTTCCCGGCTATGCATAAGCAGGTTCTGGCCATAAGAAGAACGAAAACGCATACGGCCAACCATTCTTATCAATTCTTTATGAAGGCCGTGTACTCCCAATTCCATTGCTGTACGTTCGCCGATCTCCATCACCTGGTCGTCGATCTGTTTCTTTGTTTTCTCAACCACCTCTTCAATACGGGCCGGGTGAATACGTCCATCGGCAACCAAACGCTGTAATGATAAACGGGCAATCTCTCTGCGTAACGGGTCGAATGAAGAAAGCACAATGGCTTCCGGCGTGTCATCCACGATTAAATCAACACCGGTGGCGGCTTCAATGGCACGGATATTACGTCCTTCCCGGCCAATGATAGAACCTTTGATCTCGTCACTTTCCAGGTTAAAAACAGTAATGGCGTTCTCAATAGCCTGCTCAGCTGCAGTACGCTGTATGGTTTGGATGACGATCTTACGGGCTTCTTTATTGGCCTTCAGTTTGGCATCTTCAATGATCTCCTGCTGTATCACCAAAGCCTTGGTATGAGCCTCCTGTTTCAGGCTTTCAATAAGCTGCGCTTTGGCATCTTCTGCTGAAAGCCCGGCTACTTTTTCCAGGCGGCGGATATGCTCTTCCTGGTGTTTTTCCAACTCTGTTCTTTTGATATTTACGATCTCGATCTGGCGATTGAGATTTTCCTTGATGGACTCATTTTCCTTGATCTGTTTCTCAAGGTTCTGGTCTTTTTGGTTCAGGGACTGCTCCTTCTGTTTAATGCGGTTCTCGCTCTCAGAGATCTTCTGGTTGCGCTGCATAACATCCCTGTCGTGATCAGCCTTTAACTGAACGAATTTTTCCTTTGCTTCTAAAAGCTTCTCTTTTTTTAGTGTTTCGGCCTGTAACTGGCCGTCGGCGATGATCTTTTTGGCTTGTTGCTCTGCTTCTGCGATCTGGTTTTTGGTATTCTTTGCAAATACCAGTTTACCCAGTATTAAGCCCAGTATGAGTGCGGCTGCGCCAATGATAATGTATAATATTATCGGTTCCATTGAATTTTTCTGTTTTAAATCGGTTCAAAATCATATAGTACTCTCTTTTCATTCCGGGTTAAGGGCCGGAATATGGGATGAGTTGTTTAGCCTACGAAGATAGGTAATTTGTTTGGAGAAATTATAAGCAGGGAGGCTAATAGATGGATTTAAAACCACCGGCTTACCTGGCTTTATCCAGTTGCCTTTCTATTTTCTGTAATGCTTCCAGCATTTCACCCTCCAGTTCAGGGTTGCCATCGGCTTTTGCCTGGGTGGCATACCAGATAAGCACCATGGCCACATAGTCCTGCATATCCTTACCGGCAAACTGGGTTTTGAATTCGATGATCTTGTCGTTGATGGTCTTTAACGTGCGGCGAATGGTTTCTTCATCAGCAGGACTGGTTTTAATACGGTAGCTCCTGTCGGCAATCACTATATTTATGGGGATCAGTTCTGACATGTTTATTCGCTTAGTATGCCAATGCATTTATCAATATCCCGGATGTACCGGTTGATATTTTTTTCAAATTCTTTCTTGTCTGCTTCATTCATTTTCCCGGCTGCCGCTTTCAATATGCCTACCTGTTCTTTTAAGGATTCTATCTGTTGTGCGCTGGATTCCTTAGTCTTTTTCAGTTCTTCTATCAACGCTGTTTGCCGCTGGTTGTCTTTTTGCAATTGCTGGTAACCTTTCAGCAGTTGCTGAAGTTTATCATTTACCCGTTTGATATGTTGCTCCAGTTCACTCATGCATGGTTACTTTCGTATTTCAGCATTTAATTCTTTTTCAAAAGAGGCGATGATCTTGTTCATCATGGCATCAATTTCTTTATCGGTGAGGGTTTTTTCATCATCCTGGAACGTAAAGCTAACCGCCATGGATTTTTTACCGGCACCGATCTTTTCACTCTCAAATATATCAAACAAACTGATGGATTTAAGTTTCTTTATCCCCGTAGCCAGGGTGGCTTTTTCCACCAGCTCATAGGGGAGGGCCTTATTTACTACAATGGCAAGGTCACGGTTTACAGCGGGGTATTTTGATATTTCCCGGTATTCGGTGATGTTTTTTTTATTCAGGCTCAGCAGCCTGCTCCAGTCCAGGTCGGCGTAAAACACGGGTTGCTTAATATCGAACTGCTCCAGTTTTTTATTACTTACCATTCCTGTCTGCGCAACCGGTTCTTTTTTAATATGTGCCTGCAGGCAGTTTGAGAGCCCGGCATTTTCCAATTCATTGTATCCATCCGGCTTTAATCCCAGCAAAGCCATTATTTTTTCAAGAACTGATTTTGTAAAATAAAAATCGGCCTTTTGTGCTTTGGCCTTCCAGCCGCCGGCGTTTATATTACCGGTAACGTAAAGAGAAAGATGATTGGTCTCCGTATAATTCCCGGTTTCATCAACCGAATATGTCTTTCCAAATTCAAAAAACTTCAGGTCGTTGTTTTTGCGGTTTAAATTATAGGCAATGGATTCAAGCCCGGTTTCCATCATGGCCGGCCGCATTACATTCAGTTCCTCACTCAGGTTATTGATCATCTTCACGGTTGTTTGCAAAACATCCGCTGTATAGTAAGCACTGTTGGTGATGGAGTTGGTGAATATTTCCCGGAATCCAAGACCAGCAAGATGTTCAGCCACTTTTTCTGTATACGAAACTTCATGCGCCAGTGTTTCAACAGATGGAGAAATGCTGATCGTTGAAGGGATCTCTACATTGTCCAGCCCGTCTATCCGCATGATCTCTTCCACGATATCGGCCGCCATGGTAATATCGGGCTTGCTGTACGGAACCGAGAAACGCATTTCATCGGCGCCTTCTTTGCAGAGCTCAAATCCAAGGCTGCCTAAAATATTCTTTACCGTATCGGGATGATAATTTTTACCACTTAGCTTTTTCAGGTAATGAAATTTGAGCGCTACTTCTGTTTTCTCTTTTGGGTTTGGATACACATCAATGATGTCGCTGGCAATTTTACCTCCCGCAATTTCTTTAATAAGCATCGCTGCTCTGCGCAAAACATTTACCGTGTTGCTGATGTCAACGCCTTTTTCAAAACGGGTGGCTGCATCGGTACGTAGCCCATGCCGCAGCGATGTTTTACGGATCGATACCGGGTTGAACCAGGCGCTTTCTAAAAATATGCTTTTTGTTTTGGCAGAAACACCGCTGTGCAAACCTCCATACACACCCGCCATACAAGTGGGTTCATCGGCATTGCAGATCATCAGGTCTTCTGCCGATAATTTTCTTTCCTTTTCATCCAGGGTAACAAAAGGAGTTCCTTCTGGCAGATTCTTTATAATGACTTTCTTCCCTTTTATTTGATCTGCATCAAACGCATGCAGGGGCTGGCCCGTTTCATGCAGTATGAAATTGGTGATATCAACAATATTGCTGATCGGCCTTAACCCGATGGCTTTTAATTTTTGTTGCAGCCAGGCCGGACTTTCGGCAATGGTAACTCCTTCAATACTTACTCCGGAGTAGCGCTGGCAGGCGTCTGTGTTCTCAATGATCACCTGCATTTGCAAGCCCTGGTTATCGGGTTTGAAATTATTTTTAAACGGAGATATAATGTTCGTTTCTTTCTTTGTATGATGCGAAAGGTAAGCGCATACATCTTTGGCCACACCCATATGGCTCATCGCATCCATCCGGTTTGGCGTAAGGCCTATTTCAAAAATAAAATCTCCGTAAGGCTTAAAATATTCGGCAGCTGCCATTCCAACTTTTGTACCGGCCGGTAATATCATAATGCCGGCATGACTTTCACCAAGTCCGATCTCATCTTCTGCACAGATCATTCCCTGGCTTTCCACACCACGTATCTTTGCCTTCTTCATCGTCATGGGTTCGCCGGTAACAGGATAAATGGTTGTTCCGATGGTGGCTACCACTACTTTTTGCCCGACAGCCACATTGGGGGCTCCGCAAACGATCTGCAGGTTCTCTGCTGCACCTGTATTAACGGTGGTGAGTTTTAATTTATCAGCATCGGGATGTTTTTCGCAGGTAATCACTTCTCCGATCACTAATCCCTGCAATCCACCTTTGATGGACTCATATTTTTCAAGGCTCTCTACTTCAAGCCCGATGGAGGTAAGGATCTTACTCAGCCTTTCCGGTTCAATTCTTTCAGGAAGGTATTCGCAAAGCCAGTTGTAACTAATGGTCATCTGATTATTTACTGTTTGTTATTGACGGGCAAAGATAGTTATTGAAAAGCAAGCATTATGATTTTCCCACCTGTAAAGCAGGAAACTGAAAAAACTACAAATTCAGAATAGAAAAAGCAAACAGAAAAAAATGTGTACGAGGTGCAGAAAAATTAAATGAAGCAGGATGGCGTGTTAATAAAAAGTTACGTTGTCGGCCCCTGTTTGAATATACTATGTTAATAATCCTGTGAATAACCCGTTAAGAAACTATATTTGCCTGTGGATTCAAAGTGGAAAATCTATGTAAAGGGAGATGAAAAGCAGGGTGTGAATAAACCAAGTCGTTTTTGCATTTACCTTAGCCGCCCTGCATATAGATAACCCTAACAAGCATCAGGACTCAAGCAAATGGAACTTACTAACTTCAATAAAGATAAAAAGCTGCGCCGTAAAGCGCCACTCGATCTCGGGAACATGATGTTTGGCAAAGTACCGCCCCAGGCAAAAGAACTGGAAGAAGCGGTTCTTGGCGCCATCATGCTGGAAAAAAGCGCTTTTGATACCGTGGTTGAAATTTTAAAACCCGAATGTTTTTATGTAGATGCCAACCAGCGCATATATAAAGCAATGCAGGGTCTGGCCATTAAAAGTTTACCGATAGATCTGTTAACGGTTGTAGAAGAACTGAAATTCCGGGAAGAACTTGACCTGGTTGGCGGACCATATTACGTTACCAAACTCACCAATGCGGTTGTTTCTTCGGCCAACATTGATGCCCACTCCAGAATTGTTCTGCAAAAATTCATACAAAGAGAACTGATACGCATCAGTGGCGAGATCATTGGCGATGCCTACGAAGACAGTACTGATGTGTTCGATATGCTTGACGATGCCGAAAGCAAACTCTTTGAAATAACCAACAATCACCTGCGAAAGAATTTCGACAGCATTGATACCGTGTTGGTGAAAACCATTCAGCGTATTGAAGACATGCGCAACCGCCAGGAAGATATCACCGGCGTACCTACCGGCTTCCCATCTTTAGACAGGATCACGTATGGATGGCAGCCTACCGATCTTATCATCCTGGCCGCCCGACCTTCTGTGGGTAAAACGGCATTTGCCCTTAACCTGGCCAGGAGTGCAGCCTTGCATCCAACCAAACCCATCGCCGTAGGTTTTTTCAGCCTGGAAATGAGCAGCGGACAATTGGTGCAAAGGATATTGAGCGCCGAAAGTGAGATATGGCTGGAGAAAATAGCCCGTGGTAAGCTGGAAGAACATGAAATGAAACAATTGTACAAACGGGGCATTGAGCGTTTATCCAAAGCGCCGATATTCATTGACGATACCGCCGCGTTGAATATTTTTGAACTGCGTGCAAAATGCCGTCGTTTAAAGAACAAGCATAATGTTGGACTGATCATCATCGACTACCTGCAATTGATGAGTGGCGCCGGTGAGAACCGCAATGCCAACCGGGAGCAGGAGATCAGCCGCATATCGAGAGACCTGAAAGGACTGGCAAAAGAATTACAGGTTCCCATCATCGCATTGTCTCAGTTAAGTCGTGAAGTGGAGAAAAGAAAAGAAGGGGCCAAAATACCCCAGTTAAGTGACCTGCGTGAATCGGGTGCCATTGAGCAGGATGCCGATATGGTGATGTTCCTGTATCGTCCCGAATACTATGATATTACCGCCAACGAATTTGGCGAAAGCAATAAAGGCGAAACCTATGTGAAGATCGCCAAGCACCGTAACGGTAGTTTAGATACGGTTAAACTGAAAGCTTTGCTGCACATTCAGAAATTCATTGAAGAAGAAGGCGGTGGCGATTTTGCATCGGGCATGCCCGAAGGAAACTGGAAGCCGGTGAAAACGGATGGCAGTGATGGCGCCAAACTCTATATTCAGAAGGGAAGCAAGATGAACGACGGGGAATTTGACGATGATGCACCTTTTTAAATTAAAAATTAAGAATTAAAAATTATGAATTCAGCGTGGATATTATTTTTACGCTGAATTTTTGTTTTATGGCACTTCCATTTTTTTATAAAGAAGATCTGGTTGCATCAAGCACGGACGTTGTGCTGGATGAAGCTGCCAGCAAGCATATTGTGCAGGTTCTACGGATGCAGAACGGTGAACAACTACAGCTTACCAACGGCAAAGGTGATCTGTTCACTGCTGAAATAACTGACAACAACCGGAAAAAATGTGCTGTAAAAATTCTTCAAACCACAAACTCCAAACCGCAAACTTCAAATGTTGCAATCGCCATTTCATTATTAAAGAATACCAGCCGTTTTGAATGGTTTTTAGAGAAAGCCACAGAGATCGGTGTTTCAGAAATCATTCCGCTTATTTGCGAACGAACAGAAAAAACCGCTTTTAAGGCAGACCGGTTAAAAAGTATTTTGGTCAGCGCCATGCTGCAGTCACAAAAAACCCGGTTGCCTGTTTTGCATGAGCCGTTAAAATTCAAACAGATTGTTGCATCAGTAACCCATCAACAAAAATTCATTGCCCATTGCATGGATGATGCAAAACGGAACTTAACCGACCTTAATAATGAAGCATTATCCAGTAAGATCATTTTAATTGGTCCCGAAGGAGATTTTACCCCCGGTGAAATTCAGCTTGCATTGGAAAGTCATTTCAATGCAGTAACGCTGGGCGAAACCCGTTTAAGAACTGAAACGGCAGGTATTGTTGCAGCCGTAATGCTTCTTTCAGGTAAATAACAGCTTCCCTTTGTCCCCGGGCTGTTGTATCTTTCTGAATAAACCGGGTATATGTTTCCCAATCTTTCGGACTCGATAACCATTCCCTGCTTTGTGCTGCTGGGCGCTGTTTTCATCATGTTCGTTTATCATTTTCTGCTTTACATTCAATACCGGGAAAGCGTTATATTAAAATATTGCCTGTACCTCATGGCCATTGGCTTATACCTGCCTGCAGACCTGAATGCAAGGGCTGACCATGCATTACGGAATAACTTTCTTGCCGATGGATTTAATTTTATTGCTATACTGACCTATGCTGATTTCATCATCGAAACGCTGCCGGTTTCAAGGGACAGGTTTAAAAAACTTTTTACAACATGGCGGCTCATCACCTGGGCCACTGTATTATATGTAGGTTTTTGTTTTATCCTCTATTTCTCGGGATTGAACGGATTTGAAAATGCTGTTCATGTAATGAACAATATTTTCCGGGTGATATATGTGATGGTGGGTATTGCGGCAGCCGGCGCTTTTTTTTCCATCATGAACAACCGCTTTCTGAAATGGATAAAGTGGGGAGCCATCAGCTATCTCTTCATCATGGCAATAGTGATGTATGTAATGCTCGTAGATACAGACATGCTGCTGTTGGGCTTATCGCCCATCCATTATGTGTACATGGGCACTTTGTGCGATGTAATCATCTTTTCCGTTGCGATGAGTCTCAAGATCAAAGAACTGGTAATAAAAGTTACAGAGATACGCAACCGGTTATCCAGAGACCTGCATGATGATATCGGCGCTTCACTGAGCAGCATACAGATATACAGCACGGTTGCTGAAAAAGCGATGCATGAAGATGCCGGCAAGGCAAAATATATTCTGCAGCAGATCAGGCAGAATGCCGGTAAGGTAATGGAAGATATGGGTGATATTGTATGGGCTATGAAACCACAGGAAGAGGGAGCCATGAGTATTTCAAACCGTATCAAGAATTACGGATCAGAGCTGCTCTCACATAAAAATATTGAATGCGATTATCGCATAGACCAACAGGCAGAGCAAAAACAATTTACACCTGAATCGAGGAAGAACATCCTGCTGATCGTGAAGGAAGCGATCAATAATATCGCCAAATACAGCGAAGCTTCAAATGCCGAAATTCAGTTCAGCATCAGTGGAAATGATCTTGTTATCCTTATCTCTGATAACGGGAAAGGTTTTCAGGCTGATGATGTATTAACCGGAAATGGGTTGAAACATATCAGGCAGCGGGCAGGTGAAATGGGAGGCGATGTTGAATTCTCCTCGAACCCCGGGAAAGGAACGAAAATGAATTGCCGCATACCGCTAACTAATATTAGCGATAACGGATACAGACCATAAGTACTAATTTTCCTGCATGATTAAACTGCTGATATACGATGACAACAAAGACCGCTGCGAAAGTCTGAAGGCATTGCTGATGGTGACGGAAGGAATGGAATGTGTTGCCAGCTTTCCTGATTGCAGGGATGTGGTTGAACAGATGAAAGCACATCAGCCGGATATTGTACTGATGGATATTGCCATGCCGCATGTGGATGGCATAAAAGCAGTGGAGCTGATAAAAAAGAATTTTCCACAGATACGGATCATCATGCAAACTGTTTTTGAAGATGAAGAAAAGATATTTGCATCACTCAAAGCGGGTGCCGAAGGTTATTTACTGAAAAATGCAACGGCAGAGAAGATCACACAAAGCATTGAGGAAGTATATCATGGTGGCGCATCCATGACACCATCCGTTGCCCTGAGGGTTATGAAATACTTTAACCAGGAGGGTAGTTCAATGGCGGATGATTATAACCTTAGTTCCAGGGAGAAAGATGTGCTTGGCC
>ERZ795044.4530-NODE-4530-length-11381-cov-7.756578_pt1 | contig 11381 bp, 8 predicted proteins | sample MGYA00375128_ERZ795044 | MGnify/ENA primary metagenome ERZ795044 (study PRJEB30173, sample SAMN05720213) | anaerobic digester metagenome | isolation source: active sludge of municipal wastewater-treating anaerobic digesters | place: USA | collected 2014-12-22 ... | reverse complement strand
CGGCGCCGTCCCGGCGCACGCCGTGCCCACGAACTCCGCTGCGCCTGTCCATGCCCTCCTGCCTTGCGCTGCCGCCGCAGCGTGTTCTTCGCGCCGCGAGCGGCGACACCGTGCCCGCCGTGCAGCGCCACGCGGTCGTCGCCGCGGTCCTCGCGATGCATGCGCTCGTCGCGATCGCGGCCTGGACCGGGCCGGTGCCGCGCCGAGAGACGCCGGCGCCCGCGACCTTCGTGATCTCGACGGTCGCCGCCACACCCGCCCGGGCGCGGCCCCCCGAGCCGGACGTCGCCGGTGAACGCGCCCCCACGCAGCAGCCGGCGCGGCCGCGCCCTTCGAGCGGGCACCCCGCACCGCCCACGCCCGCGCCGCTGAACACGACCGAGGCGCCGTCGGCAAGGGCCACCGTCGCGCCCGAACCCGCGTCCGAACCCGCGCCCGAGGCGCCAGCTTCCGCGTCGCCGCGCGTCGAGGTCGCGCTCGCGGCCGCCGCCCCGTCGATGCCTGCGTCGGCCGCGGCACCGCCGCCCGCGCCCAGGCTGCTGCCGCCGTCGGCCGTGCAGTACCTCGAACCGCCGGTGCCCGAGTACCCGCGGGCGTCGCGACTTGCCGGCGAGGCCGGGCGCGTGCTCGTGCGCGTGTTCATCGACGAGGGCGGCCGGCCGCGCCAGGTGCGCGTCGCGCAGTCCTCCGGCCATGCCCGACTGGACGACGCGGCACTCGCCGCGGTGCGCGGCGCGCGCTTCAAGCCCGCCACCGAGAACGGCCAGGCGCTGGCCGGCCATGCCCTGATCCCGCTGACCTTCGACCTGGAGCACTGAACATGAACACCGGCACCGCACCGGGCTACGCCCACTTCATCGCCGAGAGCGGCGCACTCGGCCAGGGCCTGCTGGCGGTGCTGGCGCTGATGTCGGTCGTGACCTGGACGATCGTCGCGACCCAGGCGCTGGCGCGCTGGCAGCAGGGCCGACGCGCACGCGCCTTCCTCGACGCGTTCTGGAATGCCGAATCGCTCGACGCCGTCGCCGCGGGCCTGGCCCGGCGCGGCGGACACGACCCTTACTCGCAGCTCGCGACCCAGGCCCTGCACGCCCAGCGCCACCACGCGCGACACGGCGCGAGCCGGCTGGCGGACGCCGGCAGCGCCGCCGAACTCGTGGCGCGCACCCTGCGCCAGGGGCTCGACGACGAGGCGACCCGGGTCGAACGCGGCCTCACGGCGCTCGCCACGATCGGCGCGACGGCCCCGTTCGTCGGCCTGTTCGGCACCGTCTGGGGCGTGTACCACGCGCTGCTGGCGATCGGCCTGAATGGCGCGGGCACGCTCGACCAGGTTGCCGGCCCGGTGGGCGAGGCGCTGGTCATGACCGGCCTCGGGCTGGCCGTCGCGATCCCGGCGGTGATCGGCTACAACGCGCTGACGCGCGGCAACCGCGTGCTGCTGTCGCGGCTCGAGGCCTTCGCGCACGAGCTGCACACCTTCGTCTCGACGGGCCAGCCGCTGAGCGCGGCCGCCGAACCGTCGGCCGCGGCCGCCGCGGTGCGCGCGCTGCCGTCGCGGCCGGCCACGGCCTGAAGGACCGGCGATGGCCTTCGCCTCCTTCGATGCGCGTCGCCGGTCGGCGCCCCTGGCGGACATCAACATGGTGCCGCTGATCGACGTGCTGCTCGTGCTGCTGGTGGTCTTCATCGTCAGCGCGCCGCTGCTGACGCACGCCGTCAGGCTGCAGCTGCCGCAGGCGAGCGCGCAGGCGAGCGCGGCGCCCGAAGCGATCGACGTCGCGATCGACGCCACCGGCGCACTGCACTGGAACGGCGAGCGCCTCGCGCGCGACGCGCTCGCGCAGCGCCTGGCCGAGGCCGGCGCCCGCCAGCCGCCCGCCGAGCTGCGCCTGCGCGCCGACCAGGACGTGCCCTACCGCTTCGTGGCCCAGACCCTGGCCGACGCCTCGCGCGCCGGGCTGTCGCGCATCGGCTTCGTCAGCGTACCCGAGCGGCCCTGAGCCCTGCCGCCGATGGCGGCCCTCGATCCCCGATGCCCGACCCGCGGCCGCCCGGCGCGCCGCGCCGGCGCCGCCCTGCCCTCGACCCACCCCTTCCGACCCGTGGAGCCCTCGACCATGACCCCCAGGAACCCCTCGCCCGCCCTGCTGCCGCTGGGCGCACTCGCAGCCGGTTTCGGCCTCGCGCTGCCGCCGGTGCTCGCGCAGACCGCCGCACCGGAGGAGACCACGCTCGCGCCGATCGCCGTGAAGGCCACGGCCGAAGCCACGTCGAAGGAGAGCTACCGGGCCACGCAGACGAACCTCGGCAAGGGCACCCAGGCGCTGCGCGACATCCCGCAGTCGATCACCGTCGTCACCGAACGGCTGCTCGACGACCGCCACCTCGACACGCTCAAGCAGGCGCTGCACAGCACCGCCGGCATCAGCTTCATGGCGGCCGAAGGCGGCGAGGAGGACATCCGGCTGCGCGGCTTCTCGCTCGCCGCCACCGGCGACATCTTCGTCGACGGCCTGCGCGACCCGGCCTTCTACGACCGCGACACCTTCGCCAGCGACCGCATCGAGGTGCTGCGCGGCTCGGCCTCGTTGCTGTTCGGCCGCGGCTCGACCGGCGGCGCCGTCAACCAGGCGAGCAAGCAGCCCTTCGGCATGACGCAGCACGAGATCGCGGCGACGGTGGGCTCCGACAGCGCGCTGCGACTGACCGGCGACTTCAACGTCGTCACCGGCGAGAACGCGGCGCTGCGTCTCAACGTGATGCGCCACACGGCCGAGGGCACCGGCAACCAGAGGATCGACAAGTCGGGCATCGCGCCGACGCTGCGCTGGGGCATCGGCACGGCCGACGAGTTCCAGCTCGGCCTGTACCACCTCGACAACCACAACGGCATCCACTACGGCCTGCCCTGGCTGCGCCGCTCGGCGACGAGCGAGGTGCGCGTGCTGATCCCCGGCCGCGGCGCGCGCGACTACTACGGCATGGCCAGCGACACCAACGACGGCAGCGCGACCTACGGCACCTTCACGCACCTGCACCGGTTCGGCAGCGGCGGCGGCGAGCTCAAGACCACCTTCCGCCAGGGCCACTACACGCGCGACCAGCGCGCCAGCGCGATCCGCTTCATCGACCCCGACACGACCGCGCAGACGCTCGACGACGCGACCGAGCTGCGCCGCGGCACCCAGAACAAGGTGCAGGACCTGCAGACGCGCGTCCTGCAGAGCGACTACAGCGGCCGCGCCCGCGCCTTCGGCCTGGCGCACGAACTGCTCGCCGGCATCGACCTCGCGCAGGAGGACTTCCGCAACCACACGCTGACCCCCGGCGGCAACAGCACCGACCCGCGCTTCGTGAAGCCCGGCACCACGATCGGCAGCCCCGGGGCGGGCCCGCGCGTGGCCGAGAACCAGCGCAGCCGCAGCGTCGGCCGGACCTTCGAGGCGCGCGCGCTCGGCCTGTACGCGCAGGACCTGGTGCAGCTCGCGCCCGCCTGGAAGCTGCTCGCGGGTCTGCGCTTCGACCGCTTCGAAGGACGCTACTGGTCGGCGGCGACGGTCGACAACCAGGGCCAGCCGGTGGCCGAGGCGAACCGCCAGCGCAGCGATTCGCTGTGGAGCAAGCGCCTGGGCCTGCTGTGGCAGCCCACGCCGCGGCAGTCGTACCACGTGTCGTACGGCACCTCGTTCAACACCTCGGGCGACACCTACCAGTACGACGACCAGAGCGCGAACACGCCGCCCGAGAGCGCCGGCAACCTCGAGATCGGCGCCCGGCTCGACAGCGCCGACCAGCGCTACTCGACGCGCCTGGCGCTGTTCCGCGCCACCAAGTACCACGAGCGCAATCGCGACCCGGACTCCGCCGCGACGCAGGCGGTGCTGTCGGGCAGGCGGCACAGCGCGGGCCTCGAGATCGACGTCAGCGGCCGGCCGACGCCGAAGTGGGAGCTCTGGGCGTCGTACGCGTACACGCCGGTGGCGCGCATCGACGTCGGTGCGCCGGGCTCGACGCCGGGCGTCGGCGAGGGCGAGGGCACGCGCTCGGCGCTGACGCCGCGCCACAGCGGCACGGTGTGGACGACCTACCAGCTGACGCCGGCCTGGCGCCTCGGCGCCGGGCTCAACGCCCGCGGCGCGCAGACGCCAAACCGCAACCCGGTCGGCGTGGTCGCGCCCGCGTTCGTCACCGCCGACCTGATGGCCGAGGTGGCGGTCCACCGGCAGCTCACGCTCAAGCTCAACGTCACGAACCTCGCCGACAAGGTCTACGCCGACGCGATCTACAGCGGCCACTACGTGCCGGGTGCGCCGCGCACCGTGCAGCTCACCGCCACGGCGAAATTCTGAGGACGCGGCGATGCAGGTCCATCTCCGCCAGGTGCTCGGCTCCGACGAACTGCGCGAGGCGCGCGTGCTGCTGGCCCGCGCGCCCTGGTGCGACGGGCGCGCGACCGCCGGCGTGCAGTCGGCGCAGGTCAAGCGCAACCTGCAGCTGCCGCAGGTCTGCGACGAGGCGCGCGCGCTGCAGGCGCTGGTGCTCGGCGCGCTGAACCGGCACGCGCTGTTCTTCTCGGCGGCGCTGCCGCGCAAGGTGTTCCCGCCGCTGTTCAACCGCTACGCCGGCGACGCCAATGCCTTCGGCAACCACGTCGACAACGCGATCCGCTACGTGCCGGGCAGCGCGGAGCGCGTGCGCACCGACCTGTCGTGCACGCTGTTCCTCGCCGAGCCGCACGAGTACGACGGCGGCGAACTGGTGATCGAGGACACCTTCGGCGCGCAGCGCATCAAGCTGCCCGCCGGCGACATGGTGCTGTACCCCGGCACGCGCGTGCATCGTGTCGAGCCGGTGACGCGCGGCGCGCGCGTGGCGAGCTTCTTCTGGGTCGAGAGCATGGTGCGCAGCGACGAGCAGCGCCGCCTGCTGCACGAGCTCGACGGCCACCTGATGCGACTGCGCCTCGAGCTCGGCGAGACCGATCCGGCCGCGATCGGACTCACCGGCACGTACCACAACCTGCTGCGCATGTGGGCCGACGCGTGAACGCGCTCGTGCATCGAAGCGAGCCGCTTCGACTTCGCGGCGCGCATGCAGTGATGCGAGGCCGCGACAAAAGCCTGTTCCACCTCGAAAGAATCGGCTTTTCACCTATGAAATCTGCTTCTCTTTGCATCACTCACGCATTACCATTCGCTCCGCACGGTGCTATGGAGAAATGAAGGTCCATGCGGCCTTCGCCCATCCCGGGCACATCAACAAGCTACTTGATGGAGAGAATCAACATGGCAACTGCGAAAAAGGCTCCCGCGAAAAAGGCGGCAGCGAAGAAGGCCCCTGCGGCCAAGAAGGCGGCGCCGGCCAAGAAGGCCGCCCCGGCCAAGAAGGCGGCTCCGGCGAAGAAGGCGGCCGCCAAGGCCCCCGCGAAGAAGCGCACCCCGAACGCGGCGTTCATGAAGGCGATGACCCCGAGCGCGGCGCTGGCCGCGGTCATCGGCGACAAGGCGCTGCCGCGCACCGAGGTGACGAAGAAGATCTGGGAATACATCAAGGCCAACAAGCTGCAGGACCAGGCCAAGAAGACCATGATCAACGCCGACAACAAGCTGAAGGACATCTTCAAGAAGGCGCAGGTCTCGATGTTCGAGATGACCAAGCTGATCAACGCCCACCTGAAGTGATCGGGTGAGCCGCGGCCTGCGGGCCGACGATCCTGGAACCGGCGCCTCGTGCGCCGGTTCTTCTTTGGGGGCCCGGCCGCGCGGTCTGCGCGCTGCCTCAGCCCAGCAGCGCCGCCAGGTCCGACAGCACGCGCGGCACGTCGATCGGCTTGGTCCAGTAGGCGTCCATGCCGTTGGCGAGTGCGGCATCGATCTGCGCCTGCATCGCGTCGGCCGACAGGGCGATGCACCGCAGGTGGCGCGTCGAGAGGTCGCCGCGCAGCGTGCGGATCAGGTCCAGCCCGCTCATGTCGGGCAGGTTCATGTCGATCAGCAGCAGATCGGGCTGCCGTTCGCGCGCCAGGCGCAGGCCTTGGGTGCCGGTCTCGGCGATCGTCAGGGACCATTCGGGGCGGGCGCGGAAGACCTCCTCCATCAGCAGCACGTTCAGCGGTTCGTCCTCGATGTAGAGCACGCAGCGCTTCGGCGCGTGCGGGTCCTCGGTCCGGGGCGGCGAGCCGGCATCGCTCGGCGCCGCGGGGCGCGGCGGCGCCTGCGCCGCGCCGAGCAGCACGCTGAAGGTCGATCCCTCGCCCGGACGGCTGCGCAGCTCGAGCTGGCCGTGCATGCCGAACACCAGCGCCCGCGAGATCACCAGGCCGAGGCCCGTGCCCTCGATCGGGCCGTTCTCGGCGCCGAGCCGGTCGAAGTGCTGGAACAGCCGCGACTGCTGCGAGTCGCTGAAGCCGGGGCCCTCGTCGCTGACGGCGATGCGCACGACGCTGCCCTGCAGGCCGAGCGCCACCTCGACCCGGCCGCCGGCGCGGTTGTACTTGATGGCGTTGGACAGCAGGTTCATCAGCACCTGCTCGAGGGCGCGCCGGTCGGCCATGACCCACAGCGGCGGCGGCGCGTCGAACTCGGCGAGCTCGACCTCGGCGTCGCGCGCCAGCGGCCGGATCATCTCCAGGCAACCCGCCACGGCTTCGGCCGCGTCCACCGGCTCCAGCGCCAGGCGCTGCTCGCCCTGCTCGATGCGCGACAGGTCGAGCACGTCGTTGATGAGCCCGAGCAGGTGCCGCCCGGCACGCTGCACGCCGTCCAGGCGCCGCTGCTGGGCGAGCGCAAGCGGGTTCTGGCGGTCGAGCTCCATCAGCTGCGCGAAGCCGATGATGCTGTTCAGCGGCGTGCGCAGTTCATGGCTCATGCGCGAGAGGAACTCGCTCTTGGCCCGGTTGGCGCGCTCGGCACCTTCCTTGTCGCGGCGCAACTGGTCGAGCGCCACCTGCTGCGTGATGTCGCGGCAGGTGCCCACCAGGCTCACCGCGCGACCCTGGGCGTCGGTCGTCACCTGGCCGGTGAACTCGAGCGTGGCCAAGGCGCCGCCCGGCCGCACGATGCGGTAGCGCGCCTCGAAGGCCCCGTGCCGCTCGATCGTGCGCCGCAGCGTGGCCTCGGCCTCGGCGCGGTCGTCGGGGTGCAGCGAGGCCATCCATTCGGCCAGCGTGTAGCCGGGCCGGGGCCAGTCCAGGCCGTGATTCGCGCAGGCGCGCTCGTCGAAATCGAGCCGGCCCGTGGCGAGGTCGACTTCCGCGATGCCGATGCCGGCCGCGGCAGCCGCCATCTGCCAGCGTTCCTGGCCCTGACGCAGCGCGTCGCGGATCTCGCGGCGCTGCGTGACATCGGCCGTGAAGGCGTGCCAGCGCGTGCTGCCATCGTCCAGCCGTTCGGGCATCGCCCGCATCTCGAGCCAGCGCGTGCGGCCGTCGGACAGCACCACGCGGTACTCGGCGTGCCACAGCGTCAGGGTCGATGCCGACAGCTCGATGCCGTCGCGAACCGCGTCGATGTCGTCGGGGTGCACGACGCGGAAGGCGCGCATCGGGTCGGCCCGCAGCTGCTCGCCCGACACGCCGAACAGCGCCAGCACGCCGTCGCTGACGTACGGGAAGCTGCTGCTGCCGTCGGCATGGCGCACGTACTGGAACATCATTCCGGGGATCTGCGACGACAGCTTGCGCAGCAGCTCGTCGCGCTGCGCCGCCAGCCGCTGCGCAATGATCTGCGCCGTGACGTCGCGCGCGGTGCCGCGCCAGCCGCGGAACTGGCCGTGCTCGTCGAACACCGGCAGCGCACTGCGCGACACGAACAGCCGCCCGCGCGGCGTGTCCTTCACGGTGACCACGCGCGACAGCGGCTCGCGCCCTTCGAGCCGCGCGAGCAGGCCGGGCGCGCCGGCGTGCACCTCGCCCTGGGCGTCGAGCACCGGGGCGTCCTCGACGCGCCGGCCCAGCAGCATGGCCGTGGACAGGCCGGTGATCGGCTCGAACTGGCCCGAGATCCAGCGGTAGCGCAGGGCGTCGTCGGTCTCCCACATCCAGTCGCCCGAGGCGCGCGCCAGGTCGTGCAGGCGCATGCGCTCCTCGTGCAGCGCGACCAGCCGGCGCCGGCTGCGCAGCAGTTCGGTGACGGCGAGGGCCAGGCCCTCGAGCGCCGTGCGCTGGCCCGGGTCGAGCTCGCGCGGGCGGTGGTCGAACACCGCCAGCGTGCCCAGCATCACGCCGGCAAAGCGCAGCGGCACGCCCGCGTAGAAACGCACGCTGGGGGCGGCCGTGACCAGCGGGTTGTCGTGGAAGCGCAGGTCCGCCAGCGCGTCGGGCACCTCGAACAGCTGCTCGCCCAGGATCGCGTGGGCGCAGAAGGCGATGGCCCGCGGCGTCTCGCGCACCGTCAGGCCGTGGACCGCCTTGAACCACTGGCGGTGCTCGTCGACGAGCGTGACGACCGCCATCGGACAGGCGGTGATCAACGCGGCCGAGCGGGCCAGCGCGTCGTAACTCTCCTCGGGGGAGGAGTCGAGGACGCCGAGCTCGCGCAGTTCGAGCAGGCGCTGGGATTCGTTGTGGGGGAGCGGAGCGGAGAGCATCGGCAGGGTCGAGGCAGGCCGGGATTGTCGGGCATCGGCCTGCGTCGCCGCGGCCTGGCGCAGCCGAACTTCAGCGCGGCGTGGCCAGTCCGAACCAGCGCGCGCCGTTGCCCCAGGCGATGCGCTGCGCCACCTCCGGCGGCAGCTCGCCGAGCCAGCGGCGCGCGTCGGCCATCAGGTCTTCGTAGCCGGCCCAGCGCGGGTTGATCCAGGTGTCCGAGCCGATCATGAAGCGGTCCGGAAACTGCGTCAGCAGCGCGCGCCACTCGGCGCTCAGGCGACCGTCCGCACCGGTCAGCCCGGGCCGGTACGACAGCTCGCCGGCCAGCGTCGGGTGCTTCTCGAGCAAGGCGCGCACGCGCTCGACCGGCACGCCGCCGATGCCGGTGTGCGCCCAGATCAGCCGCGCCTTCGGCGCATGCGCCATCAGGCGTTCGATCGCGTCGTCGTCGACGTGCGCCAGCACCGCCAGCTCGCGCTGCTGCGCGAGCTGCATCAGCTTCCTCGCGACCGGCGCGTCGGCATTGGCGCTGTCGTAGAGGTGGAACTCCCCGAGGCCGCGGTACGGCCCCGCCGCGGTGCCTGCGGCGAGTTCGCGCTGCACCATCTCGTGGATGCTCTCGTCGGCGAACCAGCCGGTGTAGTCGGCGCGATTGCGGTACAGGCGCACGAAGGGCACGACCGCCAGGCCGGCCGCGGCGGTCTGCGTGCGGGCCGCCGCGAGCGACTTCGTGCCGTCGTTCGGCCGGCTGTTGGCGACGATCGCGCGCACGCCGCTGCGCTGCAGCCGGCCGATCACGTCGTCCAGCGGGTGCGACGACATCCAGGCTTCGTCGTTGTAGTGCAGGTGTGCGTCGAACAAGGGGCCGGCGTAGGGCTCCGCGTGAGCCGTCGCGGCGGCGGCCAGCGCGATCGCGGCGATCCGTGCGGGCAGGCGGCGCATCGCGGGGCCCTTCCCCCTCAACCGCGCGCCAGGCGGCGCTGCAGGAAGTCGAGCCGGTCCTGGCCCCAGAAGATCTCGCCGTCGACCACGTAGCTCGGCGCGCCGAAGACGCCGGCGTCGATGGCGTAGCGCGTGTTCTCGTCGTAGCGCGCCTGCACCGGCGCCGCCGTCGCGTCGGCCAGCCGCTGCGACGGCAGGCCGACGGCGGCGACGAGGCCCGCCAGGGTCTCGGTCGAGGCGATGTCGCGCTCCTCGGCCCAGCAGGCGCGCAGCACCGCGCCGGCCAGCGCCAGCGCCGCATCGCTGCCGTCGTGGAGATCGACGGCGGTGATCAGGCGCGCCGCCTCGTCGGGCGGCACGGGAAAGTGGGCCGGCTGCGTGTTCAGCGGGAGGCCCAGGTGGTCGGCCCAGCGCCGCAGCTCGACGAGCCGGTAGGCCTGGCGTTGCGGCGCGCGCTGCGCCAGCGGCAGCCCGCCCGACACCGGGAAGACCTGCGCCAGGTTCACCGGCCGCACGCGCACCGCCGCGCCGTGGGCCCGGGCGAGCGCCACGAAGCGGTCGTGGCCGAGGTAGGTCCACGGCGAGTTCGGGGCGAGAACGTAGTCGACGACCAGCGCCATGGGCGACTCCCGAGAATGGAGAGCCCGCAGTCTATCGAGGCGCTCAGGCGGCGACGGGCGCAGGGAGATCGACACGGCGCACGACGCCGTCGGCGCCGAGCACCGCCAGCGTCGCGACGTCGAGTGCGGCCAGCGCGGTCACCTCCGCGCCCGGCGTGCCGAGCTCGGCCACCGCGTTCGCGCCCGACGACGGCGACCACAGCAGCACGTGGCCGAGCACCGTGCCGGCGACCACGCGCTCGTCGGGCAGCACGAGCAGCGCGCTCACCGGCCCGGCGTCCAGCCCGCCGACCCAGCGCGTGGGCAGGCCGTCCCGGCGCAGCTGTTCGCGGCGCAGCAGGCCGCGCCCGGTGCGGTCCTGCCCGCCGAGGTAGAGGTTGTCGCCGAGGCAGGCGAGCGCGTTCACGGCCACCAGCTCGTCGCTGCCTCCGCGCCGCGGCGGATCGTCGCTGCCGATCTGGCGGAACCACAGGCCGGCGCTGCCGCAGGCAACGAAGACGGTGTCGGCATCGTTGTCGAGCGCCAGGATCGGGCCGCCCCAGCCGGTGACCTCGGTCGCGCGGTCCTCGTCCGACAGCGGCCAGAAGTGCAGCGCCGCGCCGTCGTCGCCGGCGACGACGTAGCGGCCCATCGGCGCGAGCGCGCGCACCGCGGCCTCGTGGTGGCCGAGCATGCCGGTCAACGTCAGCGTGTCGCCGGCCGCCCACAGCGCGACCTCGCCGCCGGTCGAGGCGCTGACGAGGCGCCCGCCCGGCAGCTCGACCAGCGCCGTCACCGCGCCGCGGTGCGCGTCGCGCGTGCGCACCGCCGGGTCACCGCGGCGCTGCCACGCCACGCGCCCGTCGGCCAGGCCGGCGACGAGGCCGCCGTCGCGCAGCCCCAGCAGCGTGACGACCGTGCCGCCGACCGCGTCGAACAGGGCCTCAGCGGGCGCCGGTGCGGCGGCGGTTTCGATCGGGGAGGCCGCGCTTCCGAGCGGCGCCGTCGAGGTGTCGGCCGATGCGGGCACCGGCATCCCGCGTGCCAGCGCCGTGCGCAGCGCCAGCGCGACGGCGTCGGCCCGCAGCCGCAGCGTGCCGCTCGCATCGCCCGGATCCCGCGGGTCGACCAGTGCCAGCTCGCGGCCGTCGTCGTGTCGCGGGCTCAGCGTGGGCAGCGCGACGACCGCCTCGGGCAGGACCATGTCGACCAGCGCGGCGCGCCACAGCGGCTTGTCGATCGCGCCCATC
>ERZ795044.4521-NODE-4521-length-11390-cov-5.077018_pt1 | contig 11390 bp, 9 predicted proteins | sample MGYA00375128_ERZ795044 | MGnify/ENA primary metagenome ERZ795044 (study PRJEB30173, sample SAMN05720213) | anaerobic digester metagenome | isolation source: active sludge of municipal wastewater-treating anaerobic digesters | place: USA | collected 2014-12-22 ... | reverse complement strand
CCCCCGCCCTCGACCAGCACGCGACCGAGGCCGCGTGCCGCCAGCGCCGCGAGCAGCGTGGCCGGATCGAATCCGTGCACGGGATGGAGGGGCAGTACCAGGGGTTCCACGCCCGCCGGCATGCGCGAACCTCCCTCGCCGACGCGGGAGGCGGTCACGTGAATCACCGGAGCCAGGCCGTCATGGAACACGCGGCTGCCGGGTCGTGCGCGACCCTCGGGATCCAGCAGCACACGAACCGGGTTGCGCCCCTCGACGTGACGGACCGTGAGCTGCGGATCGTCGGCGTTCAGCGTGCCGACTCCGATCACCACGGCGTCGACGATCGCGCGCAGGCGGTGCAGGTGGGCTCTCGCCGCCTCGCCGTTGATGTAGTGCGACACGCCGTTCGCGGTAGCGATGCGACCGTCGAGGCTCTGGCCCAGCTGCGCGATGACCAGGGTGCTGCCCCGGGCGATCAATGGCACGAAGATATCGAGCAGCGCGCGGGCGGCTGCCGAAACCGGCCGCTCGGACACCCAGGACCGATCCGCCAGCAGCCGGATCCCGTACCTTTCGGCTGTGTCGTGGAGCGTGGCGTCGATTCCGGCGCTTGCGGGGAGCTCGCGCAGGATCAGCGACCACGCCTCGGCTTGCGTAGTATCGTCACACGGCATGCACTGATCCTTTCGTGCGCTTCGCACGGTGGTGGAGAGTGGGAGCACCCTGGGGGAAAGCTGATGCGACAGACCGAGCGGGCGATCTTCGATATGCACCGGGGCCTTCCCGTCCTGCTGCGAGACGAACAGGGAGACACCCTGGTCCATCCGGTCGAGAGCCTGACGCACGGGGGCCTGCAGCAGTTCCGCGCGATCTGCCCGGACGGCATCGAGCTGCTGCTCACCCGGCACCGGCTCGCCGCGATGTCGAGGCGCATTATCGACGAATCCGCCGCGCTGGCCATCCCGCTGCCGGTTTCGCCGGAGCAACTGCTGCGGCTCGCGGCGCATCGCGGACAGGTGCTCGCCGGGGACGCGGTACTGGGAGAGTGCTCGGCGAGCGCCAGGGTGGCGCTGCGGATGCTGCGGCGCGCGCGCGCGCTCCCGGCCGCCATTGCCGCACGGGTGCCCGCGCAACGCGCCGCTGTCGCCGAGGCCGAGGTACGCGAGGGCCGGCTGCTCCGGGTGCGCTGCGAGGAAGCTGCCGCGCTCTGTTGCGGTGCCCCGCCCCGCCTGATCCGCGCGGGCGAAGCGCGGGTGCCGCTCGGCGAGGCCGGTGATTGCCGCTTCGTGCTGTTTCGCGAGAGCGGCGGACTCCACGAGCACGTCGCCGTGCTGATCGGCGATTCCGCGCGCTGGCCCGAGGCGGTACCGGTGCGGCTGCACTGCGCCTGCCTCACCGGCGACGTGTTCGGCAGCCAGCGTTGCGACTGCGGCGAGCAGCTGCAGCGCGGGATCGCCGCCATCAGCGCGCAGGGCGGAGGCATCCTGCTCTACCTGGCGCAGGAGGGTCGGGGCATCGGACTCGGCAACAAGCTGCGCGTCTACTGCCTGCAGGACGAGGGGCTCGACACCATCGACGCCGACCGCACCATCGGCTTCGGCGACGACGAGCGGGACTTCCGCATAGCCCACGACATCCTCGCGTCGATAGGCGTCACCCGCATCACCCTGCTCACCAACAACCCGGCCAAGATCGCGGCCTTGCGCTCGGCGGGCACGGAGGTCGCGAACCGACAGCCCCTGTTCGGGCTGCTGACCAGCCACAATCGCCGCTACCTCACCGCGATGGCGGACCGGCACGGTCACCTTCTGCATGCTCTCCTCGACGAGCAGGAGGAGATTCGCCCCGGGGTCGCGGCCGGCGCCGAGCGCGGCCTCGCCTGCTGAGGTTTCAGCCTTGTGGCCCGAGACACGCCAGATCGAAGTCGAAACTCTCCTCGATGACACGCGCCAGCGTCCTGCCGTAGTGACTGACAAGGCGCGCGCCGAGCGCCGCGCTGGCGAGGCGCGCATTCCCGGTCGTGCCGCCGGGATTGAGATCCTCCGCCATCCAGGCGAAGCCCGCCTCGGCCTCCGGCCCCAGCACCTGACCGTGGGCGGCCATCGTCTCGCCGAGGCTGCGTGCGTCCGGAAGCCGGTCGAGGCGAACGGACTGCGGCGCGAGGTGCAGCATCATGGACGTCTCGAGCGCACCGCCGTGCAGGCCGTGGCGCAGTTCAGCCCCCGGCAGCGCCTCGGGCGGGAGGGCGAACTGGAAGTAGTTCGCGCGCACCACCAGCATGCCCCGCGATTCCCGCAGCGCGAGCGCGGCCAGGTCCACTACCGCGCGGTTGCCACCGTGACTGTTGAGGATCACCAGGCGCCGCAAACCGGCGCGGGCGACACCCTCGCCGATCTCCGTGAGCGCGGCGAGGGCGGTCTGCGCCGAAAGGCTGAGCGTGCCGCGGAAATGCGTGTGTTCCCGGCTCATGCCGATCGCGAGCGGCGGCAGCACGCAGGCGAGCACACCGGGCCGCAACTGCCCGGTCGCCTCGGCGACGAGACCGAGCGCGATGTCGAGATCCGTGGAGAGCGGCAGGTGCTCGCCGTGCTGCTCGATCGCCGCGAGCGGCAACACCGCGACCGCACCGGCCTCGGCGAGCGCCGCGAGGCTACGCGGCGTGTGGTCCTGCCAGCGCAAACAGGGGGCTTGCTTCACGGGGTCGTGGCTCCTCGGGTGCCCGTGCGCAGCCTGCCTGCGCCCGTCACGCGCCGTCATGCTAAACAAACGCGGCGGCCGCGGCGATGAGTTTGCAGCGGCTGTCGGTCCTCTTCGGGCTCGGGGTGTCGCTGCTCGCCCTGAACACCCTGTTCGGTTTCGTGAACCGCTGGCCAGGGGTAGGCGTGGTCCCGGATTCCCGGGTATCGGCGGAACTGGCACTGCTGGTGCTGGTGCTCGCACTGTGGGTGCGTCGGCGAGCCGGCCTCTCCCCGCGCGCAACGGCGTGGCTCGCCGCATGCGCCTGCATCGGCGTGCTCGTGCGCTACGCCGACGTCACCAGCCGCGCGCTGCTCGGGCGCCCGGTGAATCTCTACTGGGACGGGCAGCACGCCTGGCAGCTGCTGCGCATGGCCGGTGCGGAACAGAACTGGGACAAGCTGGTCGGGGCGCTGCTCGGCAGCATCGTGGTCATCGGGCTGCTGTTCCTGCTGCTGCGCAAACTGTTCTCGCTGCTCGGGCAGGGCCTGGGCCACGCCCGGGTCACTCGCCCCGCGGCGGTCGCGGGGCTAGCACTGTCGCTGCTGTGGCTGCTCGCCCCGCAACTCGGGGCGCCCGTGCAGCGGATCTTCGCGGAGCCGATATCGGGTACCGTGGTGCAGCAGGTCCGCACGCTGGCGAGATCGCTGTCGCCAGCGCGCGCGGAGGCGCTGCTGCCGGCGAGCCCCGTCTTCGACGCCGATCTCTCGGCGTTGCAGGGTGCCGATGTGCTGGTACTGTTCGTCGAGGCCTACGGTGCGATCACGCTGGACGCCGCGCACATTGCCCGGGCCCTCGAGCCGGCCCGCGAGACCTTCGCCCGGGCGATCGCCGGGAGCGGTCGCGAAGTCGTCTCGGCGCGGGTGGTTTCGCCGACCTTCGGCGGCGCCTCGTGGCTCGCGCACGCCGCCTTGCTCTCCGGCATCGACACCCGCGAGCCCGACACCTATGCGGCGCTGCTCGGTAGCCGCCGCCCCTCGCTCGTCGGTCACTTCGCCGCCAACGGCTATCGAACCGTCGCCTGGGTGCCGGGCATCCAGCGTCCGTGGCCGGAAGGTCGCTTCTGGGGCTTTGATCGCTACGGGGAACTGGACACGCTCGGCTACCGGGGCCGCGCCTTCGGCTACTGGCAGGTGCCGGACCAGGCCGCGATGGCGCTGCTGGAGCGCGACGAGCTCTCCGCCGACGCGCGGATCGCGCGTCCCGGGCCGCGCTTCATCGTGTTTCCCACGGTCAGCAGCCACGCGCCCTTCGTGCCGATCGCGCCGTTCAGGAGCGACTGGGCGGCGCTCGTCGGGACCGGGGCGTATTCGGAGGCCGAGCTGGCACGGGCGCTCGCCACGCCGGAGAACTGGACGCAGCCCACGCCGCACTACGTCGACGCGCTGCTCTACACCTTCGAATGGCTGTCGTCCTTCGTCGCGGAACGTGCCGATCCCTCGCTGGTCCTGATCGTGATCGGGGATCATCAGCCGATCGGCGCGGTCACCGGCCCGGGCGCGCCGTGGGACGTGCCGGTGCACGTCGTCGGCGGCAACGCAGAGCTACTGGCGCGGCTGCGGGCGCAGGGTTTCGTCGACGGACTGCGACCTGGCGCGCGACCGCTCGGCCCGATGCACGAACTGACGCAGTTGCTGGTGCGCAGTTTCGGTGATGCCGGGGCGAGCGGCCCACCGGATGTCCGGCTGAAGCCGGACCCACGATGACTGCGCTTGCGATTCGAGGCGCGCGGACCGTAGCATCGGCGCCACGATGCAATCCGCGGCGCATACGGGCGCAAATACACTGCAGGGAGACGCGGCACGATGAATCAATGTCCGATGCACACGCTGCTGGACTTCGAGCGCTTTCGCCACGGCACGCCGCGCGAGCTGATCAACCGGCTGCGCGAGGAGCACCGCATACTGTGGGAAACCGATGACTACTCCGGCGGGCACTGGCTGCTGTTCCACCAGGACGACATCGACCACGTGCTGAAGACGCCGGAGCTGTTCACGAACAGCTACAGCCCGATCCTCGACGACTTCCCTGCGGAGATCCTCGCCGAACAGCAACAGAGCATGACCTTCATGGATCCGCCCGGGCACCGCAAGTACCGCTCGCTGGTGGATTACGCGTTCCGCCTGAAGCAGCTCGAGGCGCGCAAGCCGCTGATGCGCCGGATTGCGCAGGAAACCGTCGACCGCGTGATCGATCGTGGCGAGTGCGAGTTCGTGAACGAGATCGCGATGCAGATGCCGATGCGCGTGATGTTCGCGCTGCTCGGCGTGCGCGACCAGGACTTCGGCCATGTCGTCGACCTTGTGAACACGCTTGCGCTCGCCGACGACCCGGAGTTCGCCGAGAACCGCGCGCTCGGCTTCCAGGCCTCGATGGAGCTGATCGAATTCGGCACGCACCTGGCCGCCGATCACCGCCAGAACCCGCGCGACAGCATGACGATGGACGTGATCAACACCGCGATCGATGGTCGCGCGCTCGGCGACCGCGAATTCGGCCGCTTCTTCAACAACCTGGTCGTCGGGGGCCTCGAGACCACGCGCAACACGCTCGCGCTCGGCCTGCACCAGCTGATCCTGCACCCCGAGCAATACCGCATGCTCGAACAGGACCCGGGGCTGGTCGCCGGGGCGGTGGAGGAGTTCCTGCGCCACCAGAACACCGTGGTCTACCTGCGCCGGACCGCGACGCGCGACATGGAGTACCTGGGCCAGCAGATCGGCAAGGGCGACAAGCTGGTGTGCATACTGGGCGCGCCGAACCGCGACCCGGCGCTGTTCCCGGACCCCGACGCCTTCGACATCACGCGCCCGGTCAACAACACGCGCAAGAACTACCGCACCTTCGGCCAGGGTCCGCACTACTGCGTGGGCGTGCACCAGGCACGGCTCAACCTCGAGGTGATGCTGGAGGAGATCGTGCGTCGCATGACGGACTTCCGCCTGCTCGCGGCGCCGCGCCACGCGCGCTCGATCTTCATGGAGGGCTACAAGGAAATGCGCGTGGGCTTCGCGAGGCGTGCGCCATGAACGACTGGGAACAACGTCTGCGCGCCGTCGAGGACCGCCTCGCGATCCTCGATCTAGAGGCTGCCTACACGGTCGCCTGGGATTTCGGCCGCGCGCAGGAGTGGGCGGAACTGTTCGCCGCGGACGGCTGGTTCGAGATGACCGCCACGGGCAACATGCCCTACCTGCGCCTCACCGGCCACGAGCAACTGCGCGGCTTCTGCGAGCAGATCGCCGGGGAGTGGAGCGGCCTGCACTACATGCATCCGCCGAAGCTCGAGATCCGCGGCGACGAGGCTTCGTCGATCATCTTCTTCGAGTTCCGTCACCTGATGCGGCGCGAGGACGGCCACGTCCGCCAGGGCACCACCGGCGGGCACTACCAGACGCGCTACGTGCGCACACCGGCGGGCTGGCGCATGCAGTCGCGCGTGGAGAAGGCGGTGTTCGAGACCATCAGCAACAGTTATCCGATCTGAGAATCGGCGACGGCGCGAGGCGATGGCCTGCGCGCCGAGCCGGCCGGGCGTTTCAGATCGTGCTCTGGACGAACGCCGCGACGGCCGCCGGATCGATCAACGGACGCGGGTTGAACATCGAACTGGGGTCGCTCATCGTGCCGGCGACGATCTGTTCGAAGTTTTCCAGAATGCGCTCCTGCGTCACGATCTCCGATATGCGTGTCGGATGCCCGATCGCCTTCATCAGCGCCTCCACCGCGTCGGCCGCGGCATCGGCCGCCTCGACCCCGCTCATGCCGGCCGTCTCCACGCCCATCGCCCGGGCCACCTCGGCCAGCCGGGCCGAGGCGTGCTCGCGGTTGAAGCGCATCGCCGCCGGCAGCGCGATCCCGCATCCGGTGCCGTGATGCACGCCGAGCAGCATGCCGATCGTATGCGCGTAGCAGTGCGCCATGCCAAGCCCCGGTCCGAGCGCCAGACCGCCCAGCGTCGAAGCCACCAGCATGTCCTGGCGCGCGCACAGGTCGCTGCCGTCGGCCACCACGCGCGGCAGGCTGTCGCGGATCATGCGCACGGCCTGCAGGCCCAGCCCCACCGTGATCGGGTTGCCCGAGGGGTTGACCACGCTCTCGATCGCATGCGTAAGCGCGTCCATGCCGGTGCCGATCGTGATGTGTCTCGGCAGTCCGGTCACCAGGGTCGGATCGAGAATCGCGACGTTGGGGCACAGGTGCACGTCGTTGATGAAGAACTTGCGGTGCAGGCGGCCGTTGGTGATCACACCCGCCGTCGTGACCTCGCTGCCGGTGCCGTGCGTGGTGGGAATCGCGACATGCGGCAGCTGCGGTCCGTCGAGCCGCATCAGGTTCATGTTCTGCAGCGCCGAGCCGCCATTGGTGAGTGCCACCAGCGTGAGCTTGGCACAGTCGATCGAACTGCCCCCGCCGAGGCTGATCACGCTGTCGGCGCCGACCGCGCGGCAGTAATCGAGCGCGGCCTGCGCACAATCGTAGGTGGGGTCGGGCACCACGCCATCGAACACCCCGACGCAACGGTCACCCGCGGCGAGCAGCGCACGATCCACGAGCCCCGCCGCGCGCACGCCCGCGTCGGTGATGATCACCGCGCGCCGCGCGCCGAGCATGCGCAGCTCGTTGCCGAGTCCCGCGATCGTCTTCGCGCCGCAGACGATCCGGGTGGGCGCCTTGTGGACGAAGCTCTGGCCGGGCGGGTACGAGAACACCGCACCGAACGTGCCGCGGTTCGCACTGCCCTCGTTGGAGGTATAGATCGATTTCGTCTGCGTGTAGCTCTTCAGCCCTTCCTCGCCGAACTCGCGCCCGATGCCGCTGCTCTTGTAGCCGCCGAAGGGCACGAAGTCGGCGAGCATCGCAATATCGTTGATCGAGAGGATCCCGGTGCGGATCCGGTTCGCGACACGGCGCGCACGCCGCGTGTCGGTGGAGAAAACCGCTCCGGCCAGGCCGAAATCGCTGTCGTTGGCGATCGCGACCGCCTCGTCGTCGTCATCGAACGGGATCACCGTCAGCACCGGCCCGAAGATCTCCTCGCGCGCTACCTGCATCCGGTTGTCCACGCCGGCCAGGATCGTAGGCGCGTAGAAGAAGCCGTCGTCGTACCCCGGCCCGCTCAGCCGATGGCCACCGCAGGCGATCCGGGCACCTTCGCTGCGCGCGATGTCGACATAGCGCTCGACGGTCTCGAGCTGCTTGCGGCTCGCGAGCGGACCCATCTTCGTGTCCGGCAGCAGCTGGTAACCGACCTTCAGTGCCTGGATCCGCGCCGTCAGGCGTTCCACGAACTCGTCGTGGATCCCGCGCGCGAGCAGCAGGCGCGAGCCGGAGATGCATACCTGTCCCGCATTCTGGAAGTTGGCCGCGATCGCGCCATCGACTGCCAGGTCGAGATCGGCATCGTCGAGAATGATGTTCGCCGATTTTCCGCCGAGTTCGAGCGTGACCGGCTTGAGCCCCTGCGCAGCCATCGCCATCGTCTGCCTGCCCACCTCGCTGCTGCCGGTCAGCGAGATCTTGTCCACACCGGGATGCGAGCACAGCGCCTCACCGACACTCCCGCCGGGCCCCGTGATCACGTTCAGCACGCCACGCGGAATTCCCGCCTGCTCCGCCAGTGCGGCGATCATCAGCGCCGAGATCGGCGTGGACGATGCCGGTTTGAGCACCAGCGTGTTGCCCATGACCAGCGCGTGAGCGATCTTCCACATCGCCATCGCGTACGGAACGTTCCACGGCGCGATCGCGGCGCAGACGCCGATCGGTTCGCGGCGGATCACGTTCTCGCCCCACGCGAAGACAGAACCCGAAAGCCCTACTTCCTCTTCCCACGGAAACCTGTTCGCGGCGTACCACGCGAGGTTGCGCATGGTGTTGCACGACACCCACAGGCCGCCGGCCGCCCACGCCAGCGGCGAGCCGTTGCTGCGACTGTCGGCAAACGCGATGCTGCCCGAGTTGGCCTCGACGAGATCGGCGAAGTGGAACATGACGTCGGCACGCTCGCCCGGCGACAGATCGCTCCACACGCCCGAGTCGAAGGCCGCGCGCGCAGCGCGCACCGCGGCATCGACGTCGTCGCGGTCGCAGCACGGCACTTGCGCGAAGACCTGCCCGTTCCCCGGATCGAGGACCTGCATCGTCTTGCCGCCACGCGCATCGACGAGCTCGCCGCCGATCAACATCTTGTAAGTGTCCACGGTCACCTCCTTGCAGGGAGTTCTGCTGCGCGAAATCCGCACCAGGCCGCTCGGTCGAAGGTCGAACATGCCCGGTCCGGAACCTGAACCGCGATCGCGCATCGCGTGCCGCTCGAGTCACGATTCGATCGAGTCGGACTACCCGCAGGCAGATTAAACTTAGTCGTAAGGATTATCCAGTGAACATTTATAGCGGTTCGGTCGGGAGTGATCTGCGACAATCGGTCGCGGCGCCGCGCGCGCCCGATCTGCATGGACGGCTACCGAGGAGATGCGCGGCGGCGATGCCGCCTAGCGCAGCAGGATCAGCTGCGCCCGCGCATCCGCTCCCGCCCAGACCAGCGCGTTCTGGCGGTATGAATCCGCGATGAGCATGGCCTCGGCCAGGCCCACGGCGGGTACGAGCACACTGTCTTCGCCGTTCCATTGCCGGTCGGGATCCTCGCCTACGCCGGCAATGCAGACGTAGCCACGGGCGCCGATATCACGGCGCAGCGCCTCCTGCGCGGCAAGGTTCGCCGCAGCGTCGAGCGGTTCGCCGCGCGGATTCCACGCCGTCAGGAAGGCCGCGCCAGCACAGCCCAGGCGCTCGTAGAGCGCCGCGAGCGCCGCGCTGCGTTCGCCGATGCGCAGCGTGAACGCCGGCGCCTCGAGCACGCGGTAGTGACAGCGCAGGTAGGCCAGCAGGGTCGCTTCGTCGATGGTGCTCATGGCTATCCCCGTGGATCCGGCTTCAGCCGGACGACGATGTCCGGAATCCGGACGACGATGTCCGGATAAATCCGGACCTACGAGATCCGCTCGAGCAGCAGGTCGGCGGCGGCGTGCGGATCGAGGCGGCAGGCGGCGACGTCGGCCAGCACCGCGGCCGCGTCGGGGCGCGCGAGCGCGGACGCCAGGATCTTCTTCGCCGCCGCGTCGCGCAGCAGCTTCACGAACACCTCGTGCGCGCGGCGCGCGCGCTGTGCCTCGAAAGCGCCGCTGGCGCGCAGGAACTGCGCGTGCCGGTCGAGCACGTCGACGATCTCCGCGCCGCCCTCGCCACGCGCGGCAATGGCCTGCAGCACCGGCGGTTTCCAGGCGTCCGCAGCCACCGATTGCTCGCGCAGGTGCAGCGACATCTCGAGCTGGCGCAGCGTCTGCAGCGCGCCGTCGCGATCGGCCTTGTTCAGCACGAACAGGTCTCCCGCCTCCATCAGGCCGGCCTTGATCGCCTGGATCTCGTCGCCCAGACCGGGTGCGGCGACGATGATCGTCGAATGCGCGAGCGCGACGATCTCGATCTCGTCCTGCCCCACGCCGACGGTCTCGACGAAGATCACCTCGTAGCCCATCGCGTCCAGCACCAGCATCGCGTCGTAGCTGGCGCGTGCCAGTCCGCCCAGCTGCCCGCGCGTGCCCATCGAGCGGATGAACACGCCCTCGTCCGCGGCGTGGCGCTGCATGCGCACGCGATCGCCGAGGATCGCACCGCCGGTGAAGGGACTCGAGGGATCGACCGCGACCACGCCGACGCGCCGCCCGCGCCGGCGCTGCTCGGTGATCAGCATGTCGACCAGCGTGGACTTGCCCACCCCGCCCGGACCGGTGACGCCGACGAGATGCGCGCGCCCGGTGTGCGGGTAGACCTGCCCGAGCGCGACGCGTCCGCGCGGATCATCGTCCTCGAGCCAGCGGATCAGCCGCGCCCCGGCGGCCACCTGGCCGGCCAGCACGCCGGCGACCACGTCCACGCTCAACAAGCCCCTGCGGCGTCGCGCGTGGCGCGCCACTCGTTCAGGTACGCGACGATCTCGCCCGTATCGGCGCCCATCGTGAAGATGCGCGCCACGCCGGCCGCGCGCAGCACCGCCTGGTCCTCCTCGGGAATCACGCCGCCCACGATGAGCAGCTTGTCGCCGCCGCCCTTCTGGCGCAGCAACTCCGCCAGCAGCGGGATGTTGCGCATATGCCCGGCCGAGAGCGAGGAGACGCCGACCACGTCGACGTCCTCCTGGATCGCGGTGTTGGCGACCATCTCGGGCGTCTGTTTCAGACCGGTGAAGATCACCTCCATCCCGGCGTCGCGCAGCGCGTGCGCGATCACGGTGACGCCGACGGTATGGGTGTCGAGGCCGAGCTTGGCCAGCAGCACGCGGATGGGTGGCTGCGCCATGCTCACACCCCCGCCGTCTGGCTGTCGGCGTGGTGCACGCCGAAGACATCGCGCATCGCATCGCACAGTTCGCCGTGCGTGGCGTAGAGTTTCACCGCCGCCAGGCAGGGCTCGACCAGGTTGGTGCCGGTGCGCGCGGCATCGCGCACCTTCTCCAGCGCGAGTTGCACCGCTGCATTGTCGCGCCGCGCGCGCAGCGCCTTCAGCTTCTGGACCTGCTGCGACTCCATCTCGTCGTCGAGGCGCCAGATCTCCATCTCGCGCTTCGCCTCCGGTACCGCCAGGTGATTCACGCCGACCAGCTTGCGCCGGCC
>ERZ795044.4512-NODE-4512-length-11399-cov-3.614069_pt1 | contig 11399 bp, 11 predicted proteins | sample MGYA00375128_ERZ795044 | MGnify/ENA primary metagenome ERZ795044 (study PRJEB30173, sample SAMN05720213) | anaerobic digester metagenome | isolation source: active sludge of municipal wastewater-treating anaerobic digesters | place: USA | collected 2014-12-22 ... | reverse complement strand
CCGAAGATGAATTCCATCGTCATCGGATGCACGGCCAGCGTCACCAGGTTGTGCGCGATCGGCGCCGGCATCCCGGCGAGCGAGGCGCCGGTGATGGCGATGCCCCAGACCAGCAGCGCGTAGGGCATGAAGCGTTGCGGCAGCAACAGGATCAAGGCGAACACGACATAGAAGTAGACTTCGTGGATCAGCGTCCACCCGATCAGCAGCACAGGGTAGTCGGCCTGCGGCACCAGAAGGAAGGATTTGAGGATGTACTGGAACTCGGGCGCACTGGCCTTGATCGCCGAACCGCTGGAATCGATCAGGGCGACGCCGCCGGTCAGCACCATGTAAAGCAGGCCAAGCGCGGCGGCGGCCCACCAGACCGGATAAATCCGGGTCACGCGGGCGAACATGAAGTCGGCGCTGGCCAGCGGCCCGCTGGCGCCATTGCGGGTGACCCAGACCATGATGAAGCCGGAGATCACGAAGAACAGGTCGACCCCGGCAAAGCCGCTGGCGAACAGGCCGCCGATGAGGCCGGGTTCAGCGCTGTCGATCCGGGCGAGGCCGGCAAGTTCAAGCGCGCGGGCGTGGTAGACGACCACCAGCAGGGCCGCGATTCCACGCAGAGCCTGAATGGCCTGAAGCTTCATTCCCAGCTTTTCCGGCTCTGAAAGTTACGCGACATAAATCCTCGCTGGTGTAGCAATGGCGCAACGGTGTTGCCAGACTTTCGACACATCTTGTCCGTTAGGCTGGTGGAACACAAAAGAGCGCCCATATCACCCGCCATGCCCGACGATCAGAGACCCTTGCCGCCCGAACCCGCCTTCGCCCCGCCCATGCCGATCCACGTCTTTCGCCAAGGCGTGAACGTGGCTGTGCGCCAGGCGCTGGCCCTGGTGGGCCTCGGGCTGATCATCCTGGCCGTGCCGGTGGCCTTCGCAACGCCTTTCATTCCGGTCGGCCTGCCGATGGGGATTGTGGGCGTTGTCCTGCTCGGCCGCAACGCCGTCTGGGGCCGTCGCTGGATGGAGGGAGTGCTCGCACGCCATCCGCGCGTCGAGCGCATGGCCCCGAACTGGCTGATGAAAAGCGTGTTCGGCCGCGAGAAGCGTGTCTTTGCAGACCAGGCCTGACCGCCAGGGTTAACCACGCAAGCCCTGCGCAGACCCAGCATGGCATTGACCCTGCATGCCCTGTTCCGAGGACAGACGCGCGAGGCAGCCATGTCGCACACGGCATCAGAATTTGCGAGCTTCGAAGCCCGGGTGGTGGCGCCCCACGCCTTGACCCCGTCTGATGAGGCGGCCTGGAACGCGCTGCGCGCGGCGCATCCCGACTATGATACGCCGTTGCTGTCACCGGCCTTCGCGAAAACGGTGGGCGCCGGCCGCACCGACGCGCGCGTTGCGCTGCTTTCGGACACCGCCGGGCTTGTGGCGGTGCTGGCCTTCCATCAACGCCCCGACGGTCTTGGCCGGCCGCTTGGCGCGCCGTTTTGCGATTATGCCGGGCCGGTCGTGCGCCGCGACTGTGCGCTGAGCCTTTCGCAGATCATCGCGCTGGCAGGCCTCGGGGGCTACCGCACCCAGGCGATGCTCGATCCATGGAACAGGTTTGAAGGCGAACGCACCGGGGGCACAAGCTCGCGACTCGTTCGTCTTGAGAACTCGCCGGCTGATTACCTCGAGGCGCGCCGGGCTGAATATCCGAAGCGGTTCAAGAATTTCCGCCGGCTTGAAAGCCTGATGCGCCGCGAAGGCCATGCGCCGGTGCTGAAGTGGGGCCACCTCGACGCGGCGCTGCGCGATCAGCTGTATGCGTACAAGTCTGTGCAGTACCGCGCGAGCGGCCTCGTCGATCTCACGACGGCGGCGCGGGCGCGGGCAGTGCTGGACAGCGTCGAGCAAAGCCCGGCGGGATTTCAGGCCAGCCTCTGGACTGGCGATACGCTGGTAAGCGCCGACTTCGGATTTCGCGAAGGGGCCGCCTTTCATCCGTGGATCGCCGCCTACAATCCCGACTTCGCGGCCTATTCACCCGGAAACATCTTCCAGAAACAGGTGATCGAAAATCTCGCGGCCATGGGACTTTCGAGCTACGATCTCGCCGAAGGGCATGATCACTACAAGAAGTATTTCACCAATTCCGGCCGCACGCTTTACAGCGTCGACATCACCGCGAGCGGCGCGCGGGGCTGGTGGCTGACGGCGCAGCGCAAGGCCTGGGACGCCGCCGGCGCGCGCCGCGAAGGTTCGCCTGCTAGCCGCCTGAAACGGCGCAGCGATCACGGCGCGGCCTGTTATGCCCGCACCCACGAAAAGCTCGCAGACCTGGTGACGGCGCTGCACAAGCGCGGTGTTTCCGCCACACCGGTTTCAGGACACGCCGCCGACGCAGACTGATCGCGGCGCGCCCCTTGCCATTCCCGCAAAACGCCGCACACATGCGAGTTTGAAAACTTGCGGGGCTGAAATGCAAATCCGAATTCTGTGCCTGGCCGCCCTGGCCAGCCTGGCGCTCGTGGCGTGTGAAGCGCCGGGCAGCCGCGACAGCAAAAAGGCTGATGCCGAGCCGGCCGCCGAAGCCTTCCCGTCGACTTACAAGGCGTATCCGTCGGAAACATTGTTCATCACCAACGCGACCGTGCTCGATGGCGCGGGCGGGCTGATCGAGAATGGCTCGGTGCTGATTGAAGGCGGCAAGATCACGGCAGTCGGCACCGACCTGAAAGCGCCGGAAGGCGCCGCGACGCTGAATGCCAGCGGCAAGTGGGTTACGCCGGGCATCATCGACAATCACAGCCACCTCGGGGCCTATCCCTCGCCGGGCGTTGATTCGCAGGCGGACGGAAACGAGATCTCTGCGCCGGTCACGGCGGAAGTCTGGGTCGAGCATTCGGTCTGGCCGCAGGATCCGGGCTTCACGCGCGCTCTGGCGGGCGGCATCACCTCGCTGCAGATCCTGCCGGGCAGTGCGAACCTGTTCGGTGGGCGCGGCGTGACGCTCAAGAACGTACCCTCGCGCACGGTGCAGGGCATGAAGTTTCCCGACGCGCCCTACACGCTGAAGATGGCGTGCGGCGAGAACCCCAAGCGCGTCTATGGCTATGGCAAGGGTTCACCCGGCGGCGCGCCTTACTCGCGAATGGGCAACGTTGCGGGCTATCGCGATGCCTGGATCAAGGCGACCGACTACAAGAAGCAGCGCGACAAGGCGCGCAACGGTGGCGGCGAACCGCCGAAGCGCGACCTTGAGCTGGAAACGCTGGCCGGTGTGCTGGATGGCGACATCCTCGTCCACATGCACTGCTACCGCGCCGACGAGATGGCCCAGATCATGGATATCTCGAAGGAGTTCGGCTACAAGGTCACCGCCTTCCACCATGCCGTCGAGAGCTACAAGATCGCCGACAAGCTGGCGGAGTACGGTGCGTGTTCGTCGATGTGGGCGGATTGGTACGGCTTCAAGATGGAGGCCTATGACGGCATCCCGGAGAACATACCGCTGGTCCACAATGCCGGCGCCTGCGCGATCGTCCACTCGGACAGCGAAGTGGGCATCCAGCGCCTGAACCAGGAGGCCGCAAAGGCCTGGGCGGACGGCAAGCGCATCGGCATCGACATTCCGATCGAGGAGGCGTGGCAATGGCTATCGTTGAACCCGGCGCGGTCGCTCGGCATCGACGACAAGACGGGCAGCCTCGAGCCCGGCAAGATGGCCGATGTGGTGGTCTGGTCCGCTAATCCGTTCAGCACGTATGCGAAAGCCGAAAAGGTCTACATCGACGGCGCGCTGATGTTCGACCGCGATGTGCCGGCGAGCCGCCCGGTGATGGATTTCGAACTTGGCCAGCCCGGAGAAGGAGACCGTAAATGATCCGCCGCCTGCTTCTCAGCCTTGCCGCGCTCGCTGCGTCCCACACCGCCGCCGCCGAACCGGTAGCGATTTATGGCGACACCGTCTGGACCGGCACCAGCCAGGGCACGATCACCAACGGTGTCGTCGTCATCAACAATGGCCGCATCGTTTCGGTCGGGCCCGCCGGCGCAGGTGTGCCGGCCGGCGCCACGGAAGTGCGCGCCAAATGGGTGACGCCCGGCCTGATCTCGGCCTTCTCGCGCACCGGCCTTGCCGAAGTCAGCGGCGTGGACGATGCGAACGATACCGGCGCCCCGAAGTCCGAATTCTCGGCCGCACTGAATGCGGCGGATGGGTTCAATCCGGATGACACGGCGATTGCCGTCTCCCGCGTCGGCGGCTTCACCCGGCTCGCCGTGGCGCCCTCGGCACGCACGAAGCTGTTCGGCGGACAGGGATTCCTCGCCGACACGACGGGCGAGGAAGACAGCGCATTCCGTCCGCGGGCGTTCGCCTACATCGTGCTCGGCGAAACGGGGGCGTCGCTGTCGGGCGGGTCGCGGCCTGCGGCCTGGGCCACCTTGCGCGGCGCGTTCGATGACGTGCGCATGTTCGGCGCGCGTTACATGAGCCACAATGAGGGCAACGTGCTGACCCGGATGGACGCGCAGGCGCTTATGCCGGCGGTGAAGGGCGAGCAGCTGATCGTGTTCCAGGCGAGCCGGGCGAGCGACCTCAACGCAATCATGGATTTCAAGGAGCAGAACCCGTCGCTGAAGATTGCGATTGTCGGCGCGGATGAAGGCTGGCGGGTGGCCGACCGCCTTGCCGCGCTCGACATTCCGGTGATCGTCGATGCGTTCTCGAACCTGCCGGCGACGTTCTCGCAGCTGGCCGCGACCAGCGAGAACGCAAAGCGACTGTCGGAAGCCGGCGTGACGGTGGCGATCGTGAACCTCGACAATGACAGCCATCTTGCGCGCCTTGCGACCCAGATCGCGGGCAATGCCGTCGCCAACGGCATGTCGTTCGATGCCGCGATGGAAAGCCTGACGACGGCGCCGGCCGAGATTTTTGGCATGACGGGGCTCGGCGTTCTGGCGCCCGGCGCGCGGGCCGATGTCGTGGCCTGGGACGGCGATCCGCTGGAAGTGGCTTCGGCGCCGAGCGCGGTTTTCATCGACGGCGAGACGCAGTCGATGGTGACCCGCCAGACCAAGCTGCGCGACCGTTACCGCACGCTGGACGAGAGCCAGAAGCCGTTCGCCTACAGGCACTGACCGGACTTCGCGCAGGAGGCGTATCCGGCCCGATCCTTGCTTGAACAGGCGCAGACCCCGGGGGTTTGCGTCCGGGATGGCAAGGGGTGGTTCATGGCGACGGGAATCCTGACCGATTGGGACAGCCAGAAGGCGTCCCGCTTTGGGAAAGACCTGATCGTGGCGGGCCATACGCTGCACCAGCGGCCGATGTTCTCCGATGACGGGCTGGCGGACCTGCTGGACCGCTATCCGCGCGAGGCGTTCGGTATCCACACGATGGGTACGCAGCGCTCCGACAAGGACGGCTTCCGGAAGGGGATTCCGGGCAACCTGAATGGTGCGCAGCTGCTGGAAGCTGTGAAGCGCGGCCGGCTGTGGATCAACCTGCGCAATGCAAACGCCCACCTGCCGGAATATGCGGCGCTGTGCGATGAGATGTTCGGCGAGCTCGACGCGGCCAACGGCGTCAAGACGATGAAGCGCGATGTCGGCGTGCTGATCTCCAGCCCGAACGCGCGCGTCTTTTACCACCTCGACATTCCGCTGGTGACGCTCTGGCAGATCAAGGGCGAGAAGACGATGTACGTCTATCCGCGCGGGGGGAAGTTCGCGACAGACCCGCAGATCGAGGCGATCGTGCTGCGTGAGCAGGAGGAGGAGATCGACTACGATCCGGCTTTCGACGCGGAGGCCACGGCCGTCCACATGAAGCCTGGCGTGGTGGCCAACTGGCCGCAGACGGCGCCGCACCGGATCGACAATGGCAACTGCCTGAACGTCTCGCTGTCCTGCGAATTCATGACCTTCGACGCGCTGGTCCACGCCAATGCGCTCTATGCCAACGGGGCGATGCGGCGGTGGTGGGGGATGAACCCGTCGATCGAGCGCGACGGCCACATTACAAAAATTTCAAAGGCGGGACTGGCCCGCGGCCTGAAGCTGTTCAACTCCCGTAAATCTTTCGAGAAGCACGCTCGTCCGACCTTTGTTGTCGACCTTGATGCCGAAAACGCCGTGCGGGATCTGTCTGCCGCATAGCCGCCGCAATCGGGGGCGATGACTCACCACCGCTCGGGACGGGTAGAGTCATGTTGATCGCGTTTTTGATGTCGCTGGCCATGGCCACGGGCTCCGGCCCGATGCATGCGGCCCTGGAAGCCACAGAGGCGCCCGAGACGCTGCGCGCCGCGTTTACGGTCGAACTGGCCTCCAACAGTGCGCGCCAGACCTATTATTTCGATCCTCGTCTTGCCGCCGGCGCGCGCTGGGTGCTCGTGTCGCGCTATGGCAATGATCCCGAGCTTGACCGCGTGGCCGCCGACTGGGCCGCAGAACTCGCGCCCGACAGCCGCCTGTTTCCCGATGACCTGCGCGCCAGCCTCGGGCCATCGGTGGACGTGAACACCGATGGGGACGCCTGGCGGCTGAGCTTCCGCCACCATCCGAACTACAACGACACCGAGTTCGACGTCTGGGCCGCCGAACGGCTGAAGGCGACCGCTTGGCTCGACCCGGTGGGCGAGCGATTCCAGCGCATCGACTACACGCTGCCGAAGCCGGTGAAGGGCCCGTCCGGCGGAAAGCTGACGCGGTACGACCAGAGTTATGAGCTCAAGACCGAGCCGCACTGGGGCTTTTCCTATGTGTCGGGGTTCACGGTCGATCTCGAGGCGCGGGCGGCTTTCAAGAAGATCGAGCGGCGCCTTGAGGCGCGCGTGACGGACGTCACCTTCTTTTTCGCCAGCCCGAGCGCCGAGGCGGAGTTCGATGCGCGGCGGGCCGCGACGCTACAGATGGCCTCTGGATTCGCCTCGCCGCCGCGCTAGACTCTGCGGCATGACGATTCACATGGTGAAGCTCTGCGTCGGCGCCGACACGATCGACGACCTCGCCGACTGGCAGGCGCGCCAGATGAAGAAACTGGCCAATCCCGTCCACCACACCCGCATGGCGCCGAAGCGCGCCGAGGAAATGCTTGACGGTGGGTCGATCTACTGGGTGATCAAGCGGGCCATCCGCGTGCGCCAGCGGATCGTCGACCTGCGGGCGGTCGAGGACGATGAGGGGCGCGCGATGTGCGAGCTCGTATTCGACCCGGTGCTGGTGCGCACCTATGCCCAGCCGAAGCGGCCTTTCCAGGGATGGCGCTACCTGAAGCCCGGCGAGGCGCCGCGCGACCTGAAATCGGGCGAAGCGGCCGTGGACCTGCCCCCGAGCCTTGATGAAGCGCTGAAAAGCGCAGGCGTCTGGTAGGTCGCCGCTTCCCGTCAACGGATAGTCCGGTTGACCCGATCCCCCCACATTCTACGCCTTGTGGAGTAAGAGGGGGGAATTGTGCATGAAATCCTTGGCCTGGATCCTGATGGCGAGCGCGCTGAGCGCGTGTGCCACGCCGCGCATGAGCGCGCCGATCGCCCGCGACACGGTCGCCTATTCGAACGAGATCGCGCGCGCGCAGCAGGAACAGCTGCTGCTCAACATCGTGCGGCTGCGCTACAATGATGCCGTCAGCTTCGTCGAGATCGAGAAACTGACGACGGAAGACACAAGGTCGGTGGGCCTGGGGCTCGCCACGGCTTTTGGCCTCGATGACGGGCCATTCAATGAGGTGCTCGGCGCGGACGCCGCCGTCGGCAAATCGGAAACGCCAACCGCGATCTACAACGTGCTGCGCGGGGGAGCGTATGCGCAGCAATTGCTGCAGCCGGTGGCGCCGGAGTCGATCTTCCTGCTCAGCCAGTCCGGCTGGAGCGTCGAACGCCTGTTGCTGTGCTGCGTCGCGCGGATCGGCGATCTCGACAATGCGCGCTCGGCCGCCGGGCCGACGCCCGAACTGTTGCCGGACAACCGGGACTTCCGCGAACTGGCGCGCCTGATGCGCCGGCTGCAATTGTCGGGCGACCTGCTGGTGCAGGTGCTGGACGACAAGACTGACCACCCTCCGCGCGTGATTGTGACGTGGCATGCCGGTTCGGCAGACGGGGAAGCGCTGGCGGGCATGTTCAAGAGCCACAAGGTGGCGGCCGCCTTCAGCGTCGAGAATGAGCTCTATTCCGCCGAACTTGCCACCCGCAGCGAGAAGAAAGGCGATGCGCCGCTGCGCGGGCGCAGCCTGCTCGGCATGATGGCCGCGCTGTCGCACACGGTCGATGTGCCGCCGGAACACCAGGCGCTCGTCATGCAGACACAGGGCGGCACGCCGGGCGCGGGGCCCGGACCCTGCAAGCCGGCTGCGCCTTGGGGTGAGGTGATCGGGGATTATTTCGCGGTCAGCTGGAGCCGCGAGCGCCCGGACACCGCGTCTGTGGCGGTGCCGTATCGCGGTGTCTGGTTCTACGTCGACGACAGCTGCCGGAATGCCAAGTCCACCCTCGACCTGATCGGCCACCTGTACGCGCTGCAGGCGGGGCTTAGCCAGTCGGGCGCGCGCGACACGTTGTTGCTGATCGGCGGTTGAGAAAACCGCCGGCCGGCATTGAAAACGCCCTCAGGCTGTTGGAAACAGTCGCATTCCTTCTTTGAGACCTGAAAGGCCGCCCGCATGCCCCAGTTTGACATGATCCTGATCACGCCGCGCGAGGCGCAGGGCGCTGATGTGCTGGAACACACGGCCGGCTCGCCCGTGCGTGAGGGCGGCGGCGACGAAACCTACCGGTGCGGCGGGTGCAAGACCAAGCTGCTGGTCAACGTGGCGCACCGCGACGCCCATGGCGTGGTCGTGAAATGCGGGAAGTGCGGCAAGCTGAACACGGAACCGCACCATCATCACCATTGAGCGCTGCTGACAGGACGCATGCATCGACTTTGAGGTTGCGGGCCAGTATGGCCAGCCGATGACCGACTTTCTCAGCCAGCACGGCTTCCTCATCATTTCGCTTGTTGCTGTCGGCCTGTTCGCCGGACTGGTGGCAGGGATGTTCGGAATTGGTGGCGGCGCGGTGATCGTGCCGGTGCTCTTCTTCCTGTTCGACGGGATGGGATTTTCCGAGACAGCGATGCATGTCGCCGTGGCGACCTCGCTGGCGACGATCATCCTGACGTCCATGCGCAGCGTCGCAGCTCACAACAAGCGCGGCGCGGTGGACTGGTCGGTGATCCGGGGCTGGGCCCCGTGGATCATGTTCGGCGCGGCCTGCGGGATCGGCCTGTCGGGCCTGATGTCGCGGCAGATGCTGCTCGGCCTGTTTGGCACGCTGTTGTTCCTGCTCGCGGCCCAGCTGGCCTTCGGGCGGCCGACCTGGCGGCTGGCCGAGCAGATGCCAACCGGCGCCGCGCGCGCCGGACTCGGCACGTCGGTCGGGATCCTGTCGGCGCTGATGGGGATTGGGGGCGGAACCTTCGGCGTCAGCCTGATGACGCTGTGCGGCGTGGCGATCCACCGCGCGGTGGCGACGGCGGCCGGTTGGGGCGTCGCGATCGGCTTGCCCGGCGCGATTGCCGCAATCTTCGTCGGCTGGGGACGCGACGGCCTGCCGCCGCTGTCGATGGGGTTCGTGAACCTGCCGGCATTTGCCTTGATTTCGGTGTTCACCGTGATGATGGCGCCGGTCGGCGCGGCGCTGGCGCACAAGCTGCCCGCCGACAACCTGCGCAAGCTGTTCGGCCTTCTGCTGGCTATCGTGGCGGCGCGGATGGTCTGGCAGGCGGCCGGCGGTTGAGCCTCAACCGCGCCAGAAACGCGGCGTGAGGACGACGAAAACGACGAGGAATTCGAGCCGGCCAAGCAGCATCATCACGGTGCAGACCCACTTCGAGGCGTCGCTGAGGATGCCGTAGTTTGTCGAAGGGCCGACGACGGGACCGAGGCCCGGACCGACGTTGGAAATGCAGGCTGCAGCTCCGGAGATGGCGGACATGGTATCGAGTCCGGTGAACGAGAGCAGCGCCGCGCCGACCATGAAGGTCACAAGGTACAGGAACAGGAACACCATCACCGACTGGAGCGTGTCTTCGTCGACGACGCGCCCGCCATAGCGGATCGGCGCCTTGCGGTGCGGCTGGACCATGCGCTGCGACCAGGCGATGAGCGCCTTGGACGTGATCTCCAGACGGAACATCTTGATGCCGCCGGCGGCCGAGCCGGCACACCCGCCAAGGAAGGTGACGAACAGTAGCACGGCGGCAACCGGTGGGCCCCATGTGTCGTAAGGTGCGGTGGCGAAGCCGGTGCCCGACAGGACCGAGAACACGTTGAACACCGCCTGCACGCCTTCGTTCCAGCGCTCGCTGAAGGTCGCCTGGGTGAAACTTGCCTCGCGGTAGAGGATGACGATGACCGACACGACGATGCCGATGCCAAGGAAAACGCGCGGCTGGGGATCGCGCAGCAGCGGGCCGGGGCGGCCATTGAGCAGCATGATGGCGAACAGGCTGAACGGCATTGCGGCGACCGACATGAACACGATTGCCACATAGATCGCGCCGGTGCCGTTGAACGTGCCGAACGAGGCGTCGTAGGTCGAGAAGCCGCCGGCCGAGAGGGTCGACATGGAGTGGTTGATCGCATCGAACCAGTTCATGCCGGTGATTCCGTAGAGCAGCGCGCACAGCGCGGTGAGCGTCACATAGGCGAAGCCGATATACGCGGCGATATCCGACACCTTGGGCAGGAACTTGCCCGTGCGGTCCGAGCTTTCGAGGTTGAACAGCTGCATGCCGCCGACCCGGAGCTGCGGCAGCACGGCCACCGCCGTCACGATGATGCCGACGCCGCCGATCCAGTGAAGGATGGAGCGCCAGAGGAGAAGCCCGCGGGGCATTGTATCGAGCCCGACGAGCACGGTGGCCCCGGTCGTCGTCATGCCGGACACGCTCTCGAAGAAGGCGTCAGTGATCGAATAGCCGGACACGAGGAAGGGCAGGGCGCCGACCGCGTTGATGACCACCCAGATGCTGACGGTCAGGAGGAAGGCTTCGCGCTGGCCGATGTTGAGGTCGTCGCTGCGGGCCATGACCCACAGGAGGCTGCCGACGAGGAAGGAGATGGCGCCGGACATCACGAAGACGTGCTGCTTGTCGGTGCCGTCGGCGATGTCGATCAGGGCGCAGGGGATCATCGCCGCCGTGACCAGCAGGATCATCATTCCGAGCGCGTAGATGACGGGGCGGAGCTGCATGCGCGCGCACCTTAGGCCGTAAACCCTGCAAAGGTGTCAATACGCGCCTTCCGGGCCCGGAAGCGCTGGTTGACCCTGGGGTAGTGGCACGGCTAGAGCGGCGGAACTGGTTTCATTTGCAACCCTTTCTGAGTCGCGCCGATGTTTGATAACCCCTCGTTTGACGGCCATG
>ERZ795044.4510-NODE-4510-length-11402-cov-4.260421_pt1 | contig 11402 bp, 7 predicted proteins | sample MGYA00375128_ERZ795044 | MGnify/ENA primary metagenome ERZ795044 (study PRJEB30173, sample SAMN05720213) | anaerobic digester metagenome | isolation source: active sludge of municipal wastewater-treating anaerobic digesters | place: USA | collected 2014-12-22 ... | reverse complement strand
GTGCTGCAGGCGATCGACGGCGGCGGCAAGGACAGCACCATCCGTCGCGTGTTCGGCGCAATGAATCCGCAGGGTTGCACGGTCACGTCGTTCAAGGCGCCGACCCCGCTGGAGCTGAAACACGACTACCTCTGGCGAGTGCACGCGCACGCGCCACCGCGCGGTGAAGTGGCCGTCTTCAATCGCTCGCACTATGAAGACGTGCTGATCGCACGGGTCGACAAACTGGTTCCGGATCCGGTCTGGATGGCGCGTTACGAGCAGATCAATCACTTCGAGAAGCTGCTGGTCGACAGCGGCACCCGGATCGTGAAGATCTTCCTGCACATCAGCAAGAACGAGCAGAAGCTGCGGTTCGAGGAGCGTCTTGCGGACAGGACCAAGCAGTGGAAGTTCGATCCGGGCGATCTGCGCAAGCGCGATCAGTGGGACGAATACCGGGCAGCCTTCGAATCCGCCCTGTCCCGCTGCAGCACTGCGCATGCGCCGTGGCATTCGGTGCCCGGTGACCGCAAGTGGATGCGGGATTTCGCGGTATCGCAGATCCTGCTGCAGGAATTCGAGCAAATGCCGTTGCGGTGGCCGAAGCCGACGTTCGACCCCCAGCAGATCCGTATCCGCTGAGCCTGGCCTCCGGCTCGATCTCAGTAGGGATCGCCGCGCCGCGTGTGCGCACGCTGGTGCGCCCTCTGGTGGGACAGCTCCAGTGCCTGCGGCTCGCGCACGATGTGCGGGCAGATGCAGCGCACGATCGTGCCACCATGGCGATGGTTGGTCACGTTCAGTTCGCCACCGATCACGTGCGCACGGTACCGCATCGTGCGAAGCCCAAGGCCGGATTCAGACGGTCCCTCGGTGGGCAGTCCACGGCCATTGTCGTGCACGCTGAGCCGCACCACATTCTCATCCACAGTCACTTGCATCGTGACCCGCGTTGCGCGGCCATGACGCATCGCATTGCTGAGCGCTTCCTGCACGATGCGGAACAGGTGGTTGGCTGCGCTTTCGTCGATGCGCAGCGGGATCTGCGAGCGAGTACGCAGGGAGATCGACAGGCCGTAGGTCTCACGGGATCGGGCCGCGAGCGTACGCAGCGCGGGGATCAACCCGCCGCGTTCGAGCGACACGGGCGAGAGGCCATGGGCCAGCGTCCGGGTATTGAAGATGCTGCGATTGACGAGGGCAACGATGTCGTCGACGTCCGGCACCATCGAAGGGAAGTCGCGTCGGATCCTTGCGGTGAGTCCGCGCAGCATCATGGCCACCCCGGTCAGCTCCTGACCGAGCCCGTCGTGCAGGTCGTTGCCGATGCGATGCTGCTCGCGATTGCTGACCTCGAGGATCTCGCGCTCCAGCACCTTGCGTTCGCTGACGTCGTTGAGCACCGCCAGCCAGTGATCCCTGCCATCGATGGAGATCGGCGTGACGACGCAGGCGGCGAAGAATGTCGTGCCGTCGCAGCGAGTGCACTCGAACTCGAAGGGCACCGCGCTGCGTGAGGCGAGCTGGCGAATCACCTGCGATTCGAGCGCACGTCGCGACGCCATCTCAGAATGGAAGAGCGGTTCCACGGACTGGCCCACGAGGCTGCCGGCCTCCGCCGCGAACAGCCTATCGAACGCCGGATTCGTCAATCGGATCATGTTGTCCGTGTTCACCAGCACGACGCCCTCGCGCATGGTGTCGAGAATCCGGCCCTGCAGCTCGAGCATCTGCTGCTGGCGCCGCAACGCCGTGATCTCCGTGGCGGTCACGGCGATCGCCACCGCCGTACCGGCGGCCCGCACCGCCTGCGCGCGAATCAGGAAGTGGCGGAAGTCATCCTGTCCGGCTGGCGCGATCTGCGCCATCTCGCAGACGCCGTCCGCCGCGAGCACACGGTTGAAGAACTGGCGCATCTCGACGCGCTGATCCGGGGGCGACAGAGCCATCATGTCGACGCCGATCATGCGATCCGGTGTCGTGCCGAGGAATGGCCGGTTCGCCGTGATCACGCGCAGATCCGTGCCGAGCAGAATCAGCCAGTCCGAGGAATTCATCGCGATGGACTGCAGCCGCAGCTGCGACTCGATCAGCGCCTGTTCCGCTTCCTTGCGTGCATGGATGTTCATGCACGTGCCGACGATGCGCAGTGGCCGACCCTCGGCATCGCGCTGCACTGCGCGGCAGCGTTCCTGGATCCAGAGCCAGTCTCCGCCACGCGTACGTACGCGGTACTCGCTGTCGTAGACATCGCAGCGGTTCTCCAGCATGTCGGAGAACTTCGCGGCCGCAGCATCCACGTCCTGCGGATGGATTCTCGCGTCCCACATCGCCACGTGGTCGGGTCCCTCGCAGGGCTCGAGGTCCTCGAGCTCGCACCAGTTGCTGTACCAGCGTGCGCGATGCGTCGTCGTGTCGAGTTCCCAGAGGCCGAGCTGTGCCGCCCAGACGGTCGTGCTCAGGCGGGTTTCCGCATCGCCGAGCGCGAGTTCCGTGCGGCGCGTGCGATCGACATCCATGCAGATCCCGGCCAGGCGCACGGCACGCCCGTTGCCGTCGCGTTCGACGATCTGCGCGCGGTCGAAGACCCACAGCCAGTGGCCTGCGCTCGAACGAAGACGGTAGTGACATTCCGCGAAATCCGTTTTCCCTGCGATGTGATTCCGATGGGCCTGCCGCCAGACGGGGACGTCATCTGCGTGCATGAGGCCGGCCCAGATCTCGGAATGGCGCCCATGCTGGGTCAGCGGCAGGCGCAGGCTCGCGCACCACGCTTCGAGCCCCAGCGCCGCATCGTTCGCCAGGTCCCACTCGTAGAAGCCGATGTTTGCGCATTCGAGCGCGAGCTGAAACCGCTCGCGTGACTGCGCGAGGGCATGTTCGATCCGCCGCGGCCCCGTGACATCGATCGTGACGCCGCGCAGCATCGCGCCACCGGCGGCGGCGTGCGCCGCCGCGATGTGGCTACGCTCGACGATGTGCAGCCAGTCGCCGCCTGGACCGCGCAGGCGGTAGTTCAGGTCCAGCTGCAAGATGTGGCCTGAGCGGATGCGGTCGTAGGCCGCCGTTACCCGATCCAGATCCTCCGGGTGGATCGCGGCATTCCAGGCGTCATCGTTGTGGTCCTCACCGAGGGCACCGAGCATGGCGAGTCCGCTGTGCCGGCTCAGCCAGCGGACCTGGTTGGTGACGAGATTCAGTTCCCAGACGAAAACGGAGGCGCCGTCCAGCGCCGCATCGCGTTCCAGTTCCGCAACCTTTCGCTGCGTGACGTCGCGCGCGTTGATCAGCATGCCGGCGATGTCCGGATCGTCGATCAGGTCGACCGCGACGGCTTCGAGCCAGCGATAGTTTCCGGACGCTTCACGAATCATGAACTCGATGCGGCCTTCGCTGCCGCGTTCCGCTATGAGTCGGCGTCCGAGCGTCAGCACTCTGCGACGATGCTGCGGATGTACCCGCCGGATGATGGTCGCCACGTTGAGTTCGCTGGACCGGTAGCCCAGCACGCGCGCGACGCTCGAACTTTCGAATGTCGTGCGACCTTTGACGTCCAACACGACGATCAGGTCATCCGATTTCTCAGTCAGTGCGATGAATCGGCGCTCGCGGCGCCGCAATTGCTCCTCGAGCACCATCTCCTGAGTGACGTTGTTCGAATACAGCAGCAACGCCCGCAGCGACGGATCGGCCAGCGCGTTCACGGCGAGACATTCGATCCAGCGCCAACTGTTGCCTGTGTGAGATACGTCGATGCGGAAGCGCAGGCGACGCATCTGCTGCGGGCTCTGAAGCACGGCGCCGCTGCGGATGCGTTCGCGGATGTCGGCCAGATCTTCGCGATGGACGAAGGACAGCGCGTCGGTGCCCAGCAGCTGTTGGGCTGGCAGGCCGACCAGATCGGCGAAACATTCGCTGCTGAACAGAACGCGTCCGGCCTGGTCCAGCGCACAGACCGGGTCCCGCGAACTGCGGGAAATCGCATCGATGAAGGCGAGACGGCGCTGCTCGAACTGTGCCTGCAGATCCGGCTGCACGGCGACGGCCGCTGCAATCGTCTCGGTGACGTCCGTCTCCAGGACCATCAGCGCCGCGCCGCCGCTTTGCGGGTCGTCTGCGGGTTGCCAGGGGCGCAGCGCTACCGAACGGTAGCGCGTGGCGTCCTGATCGACGCTCGCCATGCAGGCCAGTGTCACGGTCTCGCCCGACAATGCGCGGGCGTACTCGGGCGCCAGGCTGCCGGCGGCAGCGTGGATGTCGAACCAGTGGCTGCCCGCGCAGGCGCGCGCATCGACGTCCAGCCGCTTTGCGAAGCTCGGACTCAACCAGACGATGCGCAGTTCTGCGTTGAGGACGGCGGTATCCGAAGGCCACTGCGACAGTAGCTGGAGGGCGAACCCGCCGGATGGGGGTTGGAGTGCAAGGCGCGATGCCGACGAATCGTCGGCGTCGCGTAGCGCGCTGGTTCTCATCCGTCGCGACGACTCCTGCCGAAAGTCCGCGGATTATGTCGTGCGACGCGGGCGACGTCGAGTGCGTCAGCGATCAGCGACCGAATACTCGATCTGCAACTGTGCCCTGCGACCAGCGCCGGGGAAGTAGCGATAGTCGCCTTGCGCGAAGTCGGCGCGATCCGCATAGGCGCGATCCGTGAGGTTGTCGAGACGCAGTGTTACGCGCCAGCCCGGGCCGAGCTGTCCCGTGACGCGCAGATGGGCGAGCCAGTGGCCGGGATAGCTGCGTGTGTTCGAGGCATCGACGAAATAGGAGCCGACCTGGACGACTTCCAGTTGTGCGCCGAAGCGGGGATTCGGCGACCAGCCCAGACGAAAATTGTTGAGGGTTCTCGGTGCCGTGTCCACGTCCAGTCCCGCGACGATGCGCTCGCCGCCGTCGATCAACGCATCGAAGGCATAGCGGTGCAGCGCCCAGGTGCCTGCGACGGCCGCTGACCAGCCCGGCGCTGGCTGGAAGCTGAGCTCGTATTCGACGCCGCGGTGTGTCGTGCGGCCGCCGCTGACATTGAACGCGTTGCTGTCGCGAAGGATCAGGCCGTTCTTCGTCATCGCAAAGGCCGCCAGCGACCAGGCCAGTCGTTCTCTCTGTCCGTTCCAGCCGATTTCGGTGCTGTCGAGCCTTTCCGAGCCGAGCGTTGCGATCGATTGCTGGCGCTGCAGGCGATAGAGCTCGGTCGATTCCGGCGGCCGAAATCCGCGGCCTGCCGAGACATACACGCGTTGTCCGTCGGTGGGCGCGTAGTCGAGCTCGATTCGTGGCGAGGCGTTGTCGAAGGAATCATCGCGATCCGCCGGGCGGCTGAAAAGGCAGCCGCCAAACGCGCAGGGCACGCCCGATTCGCTGGTGTTGCCTGCCAGCATGCGGTTGTCGTAGCCGTACTCGGTCCGCTCCAGGCGCAGCGCAGTGCCCACGCGCCAGCCGGGCCGGAAGGCCCACCTCAGCTGCGCATAGGCACCGGCTGTGCGGCCGTCGACTTCGTAGTCGTAGTGTCTGCCGGCCGGCCGGATTGCACGGGCCACTGCGCTGCCCTCGGTCGTGGGGCCGCTCTGCACCTCGAGCAGTTCACTGCGACTCACGTCGAGATCCACGCCGGCTCGCAGTTCGAGGCGGTCTCCCAGCGGCTGCAGTCGCGACACACTCGCCGCGACACTGTGCTGGCCGTTGCGCTCGAGTGGCTTGCCGAGCAGGAAGTGCTGCAGGAAATCCATCTGCGATCTGCGCAGCAGCAGCCTCGCTTCGGTGATGCATCCGTCGCAGCCGTTCCACGCGGCCTCGGCCGAGATGCGGCCGCTCCACGCGTCGCGGAATGCTTCCGGGTTTGGATTGGACCGCCGCAGCAGTGGATCGCGGTAGGCGTCCAGGCCGCGCACGAATCCTGCCGTTTCCTGATTCAGCACGGTGCCGGCAGCACGCACACGCAAGCGCGCCTCGCCGATTCCGCCGTCGTAGAGCAGATTGATCTTCGCTTCATCACCGCCGGAATCGGTGCGATAGCCGGGGTCCCGCGACCATTGGCCGTACGCGCCGACTGTGCCGATCCGGGTTTCCATGTCGACGCGTCGCAGGCTGTCGGAGCCGAGCGTGGCGCCGATCGAAAAGGTGTCCAACGCCGCCACCGCAGGCGTGATCACGTTGACGATGCCATGCACGGCGTTGGCGCCAAACGCAGCCGTTGCCGGCCCGCGCACGATCTCGATGCGCTCGGCACGCGCCGTGTTCAGTTCGAACAGTTCGTTGACGTTGCAGACGCCGACCGGCCGGATCGGCATGCTGTCTTCCAGGATCAGGAATGCTCCGCAGGCACCCGCACCCGCGAGCACCGGTGAGCGAATGGCCGTCAGCATCTCCTGGCCGCTGCCGCGTTGCAGATACACGCCGGCCGCGCGATTCAATGCCTCGGCAGCGTGCGTGGGTCCGAGCAGCGCGACAGCTTCGGCATCGAGACTCGAAATGCTGCCGGCGAAATCGAGCCGCGATTCCGCCCGACGAGTCGCCGTGACGACGACTTCGGCGAGGGTGTCCTGGGTTGCCGCGGCCGCCGTGGCTGCGACCGCCATCGTGAGCAGGGTCAGCAGGGCGCAGACCGGCCGAAGGGTGCGAAGAGTCATCGGCGGATTATCGTGCATTCCCTGCGCTCCATGCGCAGCGAGATTATCAGGCTGGTATTCTGCTCGGGTGATTCATCGCCTCGAAGCATCCAGCGATCGCGGACTGCGGCGCCGCCTGTTCGGCGTCGTGCTGATTGCCTGCCTGGCCGTGTCTGCGGCGGCGCATTCCGCTGACGCGGTATCAGAGGTCACGGATCGGCCGCGCATCGGTCTCGTGCTCTCTGGCGGCGGCGCGCGCGGCATGGCTCACATCGGCGTGCTGAAGGTGCTGGAAGACATGCACGTCCCGATCGACGCCGTTGCCGGCACCAGCATGGGTGCTGTGATCGGTGGACTGTATGCCAGCGGTTTGTCCGCGCGTGAAATCGAAAGCGTGATGACGTCCGTCAATTGGCAGGATGCCGTGCGTGACCGGCCGCCGCGTGCCGACCTGACCTTTCGCCGCAAAGCTGAGGACCAGAATTTCCTGGTGAAGTTTCCGCTCGGCCTGCGCGGTGGTGACTTCAAGCTGCCGAAAGGCTTGATCCAGGGGCAGAAGCTGACGCAGCTGCTGCGCGGTCTGACGCTGCCGGTGGCCGAAGCGACCCGGTTCGATGATCTGCCCACGCCGTTTCGCGCGGTCGCGACGGATCTCGAAACGGGCGAGGCGGTAATTCTCGGTGACGGCGATCTCACCCGGGCGATGCGGGCCAGCCTGTCCGCGCCCGGCGTGTTCGCGCCGGTCGTGGATGGCGATCGAGTACTGGTCGACGGTGGCCTGTCCGAGAATCTGCCGATCGACGTCGCCCGCGCGATGGGTGTCGACGTCATCATCGCGGTCGATGTCGGATTTCCGCTGCTCAAGCGCGACCGGCTCAACTCCGCGCCGGTGATCTCGAACCAGATGCTCGCCATTTTCGTGCGGCGCAATGCGGACAGGCAGCGGCGCACGCTCGGCGAGCGCGACATCGTGATCGACCCGGCACTCGGCGACGCATCGTCGTTCGACTTCGCGCGGGTCGAGCAAGCGATCGCGATCGGCGTGGCTGCTGCGCAGGCCATGGAACCGAAGCTGGCAGCGCTTGCGGCGCGCGAACAGGACTATCAGCAATGGCTGGAAGCGCGGGCCGCGCCGCGCCGGCCGGCTCCCACGATCGACTACATTCGTGTTGCCGAAGGTTCCGACCGTTATCGTGCGGCGCTCGAGAGTCGTTTCGGGTCGCTGGTCGGTACGGCGCTCGATCCCGTCGTGGTGGCGGACCGCATCACTCGACTGTACGGACAGGGCAACCTCGAGCTCCTCGACTACCAGCTCGAGACGGATGCGGCGGGACGCAGCGGACTCGCGCTCGAGGCGCGGCGTAACTCCTGGGGTCCGAATTACGTCCGCTTCGGCCTGAATCTGCAGGACGATTTCGAGGGCAACTCGAGTTTCAACGCCGCCGCCCGCGTCGTGCTGTCGGAGCTGACACAGCGCGGTGCGGAATGGGTCTGGGATTTCCAGCTGGGCGAGTCGCCGCGTGTCGCCACCGAGCTGTTCGTGCCGATCGACCGTGATTCGCGCTATTTCATCACGCCACTGGCGCGCTTCGAGCTGCGCAACGTACCGGTGATCGAACAGCAGCAACGCATCGCGGAGTATCGATTGCGAACGTTCGAGTTCGGTATCGACGGCGGGCGGGAACTCGGCGATTTTGGCGAGATTCGCGCCGGAATCCGTCGCCAGACCGGCAGTTCGAGGGTCCGGCTCGGCTCGCCGACGCTGCCGACCGTGGACTTCCACGTGAGGCAGTATTTCGCGCGCTTCTCGTACGATCGACTCGACGACGTCAATTTTCCGCGCGCGGGCCAGTCATTCTCCGTCGAGTGGCGCGGCGAGCGGCCCGATCTCGGCTCACGCGACACCACCGATGTCGTCGTCGCAGACTGGCTGGTCGCCCGTTCACGGGGCCGCAACACCGCCGTATGGTGGACGTCGATGGGATCGAACATCGATACCGGTACGGCAGACGTTCGCACGCTGTTCCCGCTGGGCGGATTCCTGAACCTCTCCGGCCTCGCGCCCGATTCGATCACGGGCCGGCATTTCGCGATCAGTCGCGCGCTGTTCTATCGCCAGATCGGGCGCGGCGGCGAGGGATTCCTGAACGTCCCGGCGTATCTCGGCGTCTCAGCCGAAATCGGCAACGTCTGGGAGCAGCGTGCCGACATCAGCTTCGGTTCTGCGCAGCGCCATGGCAGCGTGTTCCTTGGGCTCGATACGCTGCTCGGACCCGTGTACCTCGGTACCGGGTTTTCGGACGATGGGGGCACGGGGTTCTACCTGTTCCTCGGGCGAACGTTCTAGCGCGCCCGACGATGTTCTCTGCGAGTCGCGGCGCTAGCGCGCCCGGCTCTCTGCCAGCTTCTCCACCTTCGAAAACACGAGGGCAGGGCGGTCGCCGGGGCGTGAGTATTCGTGCTTGCGGCTCATCTCGGCGAGAGCCGAGTCGCGTTCATCGGTGGTTTCGAACCAGTGCGTACGGCTCCAGTCCGGGCCGAGCAGCTTGCCGAAAGGGTCGCCGGTGCGCAGCGACACTCGCACGCCGAATGGGCGCGGATGGCCGCTGTCGGAGCGTCTGAGGTTGTGGGCGTGGCAGGCGGGCATATTCCAAAAGACTACTACAGCTGACGATCGCCGGCACCTTCGCGGTCTGACCAGCGCAGCACGCGGCGCGTGATGAAACGATACACGCGCTTGCCGCTCGCCATCCAGACGCGCGTCACGATCGAGGGCGTTGCGAGGATGCGCCGTTCCCTTGCCGTGAGCCGCTCGGGGAGGTAGCTGCGCTTGTGCTTCAGCAGGTGGCGGATATCGTCATGCGCGAGCGCGCGGAACAGCCGGCCGCGGCGATTTCGCCGCATGGCCAGCTGGAAGTCCACCAGCGCCGGTTCGCCACTATCCGTGACCAGCCAGTTCGGTTCCTTGGCGAGGTCGTTGTGCACGACACCGCGTCGGTGCAGTTGTCGCAGCAGTTGCATCGCCGAACGGTAGTAGGCCAGATCCCGCGGCTTCGCGATCTGCATGGGCCTGCCGGCGATCCAGGTGCGCAGCGTCAGGTTGCGCTCAGCGCGCACCACGCGCGGCACGCCGTCGAGGTCCGCGAGGTGCATCAATGCTCGTGTTTCGCGCCGGGCGAGGTGGCGCGCGAGCCATCGCAGCCATGGGCGGGCGGGCTCGAGGTCGCGCATGATCAGTGGCATGGCACCCGGATTTTCGAGCCTGACGATGCGACCGAAGAGGTCCTGCTTCAGCAAGGTCTGCTGGGCGCTGGCGTGATCTCCGGCGCGCGTGCCAGTCACGGTAGAGGCAGCAGCGTCGGCAGCACGCCGGTTTCGCGCAATCGACGCGCCAGATCGATCAGCGCGAGCAGCAGCGCAAAAGAGCCGGCGTCCAGAAATGCCTTCCAGAAGACACGCGGCAGCACTTCGATGCGCTCCGGCAGGACGGCGTGTGCGGCGAGGGCTGAGGCAGGGCTTCGTGGCCAGAAGCGCGGTGTGCGGGATGCGTAATCGCGGAATCGGTCGCCATGCAGGCCGGCGAGCAGCGCGTCTTCCGCGCGCGACGCTCGCGTGAACAGCACGCCGAGGAGCACCAGCGTGATGGCGGTGAGCAACCAGGAGCGCGTACCGAGCCCGAGACCGGCCCCGGCCAGCAGCGAGAGCGAGTACAGCGGGTGACGGCACAGCGCATACGGGCCATCGGTGACGAGCTGGGCATCCTTGCGACCGGCGATGAACACCGAGCACCAGATCCGGCCGAGGAAGGCGGTGGCGACCATCAGCCAGGCGATTGCGGTCGCGACGGCGTCGGCTGCGGGCGCGAGCGCTGCGGGGCCGGCGACGGCGCACAGCGGGATCAGTAGTCCGTACCAGGTTTGAGTCAGGCGCAGTCGCGGTGTGCTGGCAGAAGTCGTCATCGGCGGGAGGATACCTTGAAGTTGTCCGAACCTGTCCCCAGACTCTGGAGCCGGTAGTGGCCAGGAGGGCGAGCGCATGGGGCTGTTCAGCAGGAAATCCGAGATGGTCAGCGCTGCCAATGCGCTGCCAGGACGCAGCACGCCGCTGCGAGTACCCGAGAGGCATTTCGTCAGTGGTGCGCGTCTGCAACCGCCGTTCCCGGCAGGGCTCGAGGAGGCAGTCTTCGGTCTTGGCTGCTTCTGGGGCGCCGAGCGGCTGTTCTGGAATCTGCCTGGCGTGTATTCGACGTCGGTCGGCTATGCCGGTGGCTTCACGCAGAACCCAAGCTACGAGGAGGTCTGCTCAGGCCGCACCGGACACACGGAGGTCGTCAGCGTGATCTTCGATCCGGCGGTGACGACGTACGAGGCGATCCTGAAGGCGTTCTGGGAGGCGCACGATCCGACCCAGGGCATGCGCCAGGGCAACGACGTCGGGACCCAGTATCGCTCCGCGATCTACCTGACGAACGCGGCGCAACGCGAACTCGCCGAGCGCAGCAAGCGCGCCTATCAGGCCCGTCTCAGCGCGGCAGGGCATGGCACGATCACGACCGAGATCAAGGATTCGCAAGCGTATTTCTACGCGGAGGACTACCACCAGCAGTACCTCGCGAAGAACCCGAACGGCTATTGCGGCATCGGCGGAACGGGCGTCAGCTGCCCGATAGGCCTCGGGCCGTCTGCCTGAGGCCGCGCCGCGCGCGGTTTACTGCGGCGGTTCCTGGCCAGGCTTCGCATCTTCGAGCGGGTAGGTCTTGGCCTCGACGACCGCCGGAGCAGCTTCACTCGGCGCGGCCGTCGGCTCGGCGCGGGC
>ERZ795044.4509-NODE-4509-length-11402-cov-5.888957_pt1 | contig 11402 bp, 6 predicted proteins | sample MGYA00375128_ERZ795044 | MGnify/ENA primary metagenome ERZ795044 (study PRJEB30173, sample SAMN05720213) | anaerobic digester metagenome | isolation source: active sludge of municipal wastewater-treating anaerobic digesters | place: USA | collected 2014-12-22 ... | reverse complement strand
TGTTCATAATAGCTATCTTTTATATGAAAAACTAAATGCGATTCATCATATGAAGGAACTGAAATTAAAGGAATATGTTGCCAGGAAGAAGCATGGTATTCTGACCATAAAGGATTTGTAGAATTTGTTGCTGCAACTGCCAATACATCAATTCCATGCAATCCCGGTTTTGAAGCATCGTAAAGAGAATAGGTTGTTGATTGCGTATTCAAAGCCGGACCCAATACCATCTGATCATCATAGTAGAAATTATTACCGGATGAATTATTTGCTACTGCTACACCGTGATCTGGATTTGTATTTACAATATATACATTGTTTTGACTACCTAATGTTCCAGGATTTATTTCAATTTTGACTGATGTCCCTGAAGGAATGTAACTATATCCATTCGGAGTATATTGTGAATTGATATTAGTTAAAGGCAGGACTACATTCGATACCTCTTTAAGAGTGATGTTGCACTCCGGTGGCTGAGGGCAACCTGCAATTACAGCGTTGCCTGGTGAATAGTCGAAGGCGTTATCATTGGGAGCACCCGTAGCAGTGCTGTATTTAATGTGATTATCACCATACCAAGGACAACTTTCAATATAATTATCAGCAATTGTAGCATACCCGCCATAATTATTTGTATAGAAATTAGATGCTTCCTGTTTACTATTTATCGTATTACCGGAGAGAGTAATATCGTAAAACTCAGGCCTTTCAAAATGATACGCTAAAGATGAAAGTCCGGCATCCCAATCGTAAAAATTTAGAGCAGCTAAGCCAAATCCATTCTCGTTCTCTATGCCGGCTAATTTAAAAATATTTGGTAAACGGGGGATAACATCATTTATCGTCTGTCGATATATCTGAATTTCTATAACATCAGTTGACTCAAATAATTTTAAGTGTCCGATGACAAACCCATCAGCAATTGCATGTTTACCATCATTCCATTCTATTTGAAAAATCCTGTTGGGTGCAGTTCCGGTCAGGCAATATTGTATTGAACCATTTACTGTAAAATCTAAATCAGTCATGCACATAGCAATAAAATTATTCGGGCCACTAGCATTAGGAATAATTTCACCTATTGAGGCGTAATTAAATGTTGGTCCGAATTGTAAAAATCCATTTGTAGAAATATTACATGTTGGATAGGCGTTGCCAAAAAAATTGAAAGAAAAACCAATAGGAATATTGGTCCAGCCTCCATTATTCAAATCTCCTATAAAGTCACTTGTATTGTAGATTGTTCCCAAACTTGCAAGTTGAGTTGAGCTTGGATTACAAGTAAATTGTGAATATGAGTTTAGAGTTGTTAAAGGAATAGTGTATGGATAGGGAAATCCACAAAGTCCTCCTCTAGAACCATCTTCGGCTAGTTTAAAATGCGAAATTACACCTGACAAAGTTGAATTTCCGCCTGCAACATCAGTGAAACTCCATGGGACATTGGCAGGTTCTTGCGGATTTCCATTCCTATTGTAAAAAGTACAAAGAGGATCAGATGATGCAGGATGTTGAATTGTCACCTTTCCATTATGTCGTGCAATCCCACCGTAAAAAAACTGCGTCATGGTACAATTATTAATCGACCAATTTTGACTTCCTGATTGACCATCTATTGCTTCCTTACAGTCATTATAAATATTATTATCTAAATTGACTTCAGTTAAGATTCCATTATTCTGGAACCAGTTACCGTATCCGATGCCCGGTTCACAAAAACCTTTTATATTATGAATATAACAATGATCAATTGATATATCGTCTGTACCTGGTTCTCCAAAAATTCCTGCATAGGAGAACCCATAAATTTCATTATGTGAAATTCTAAATCCGCCTCCTGTTCCTGCGTTGTTTAAGTATATACCTGCAGATTGGTAATTTGGCCCTGAGGAAAAACCTAAGAAATTACTATAATCAATCCAGTTTTGGCTAGGTCCTTTGATTCGGATATTCTCAATTGTTGTTGGTTGGCCGGTATATCCAGAATTCATTTTAAATACACTAATACTTTGGACAGTATTCGTCATTAGATCAACTCTGTTTTGTGAGATGATAAGGGTTCCGCTTGGGCTTGTTGAGGTCCCATTAGATTGTGACAGTAAATCATAGTTTCCTCTTACGGTTACACCTGATGGTATTTCAATTGGAAGTATTATCCCGTTAAGATTTATTTCACCGGAAATACAGATGATTTGTCCGGCAGAAGCAGACTCGATAGAACTTTTTAGGCTGGAAGGGCTTGGGTTAGTCAGTGAAATAGTACAGCTTTGAGATTGTACTTTCAAAGAATAAAAAATCAAGAATAGGAGGAATAGTTTTCTGGACATATTTATTAAATTTTAAGGTGAAATATTACAAATAATCACCAATGTAAAAAATAGATTTCTTTTTACAAAAAAATAAACAAAAGTTAGTTATGGAAGAATGGCTGGGCCTGGGTAATTTGAGTTAAAAAGTGTGAGAACATTTTATTTTAATGATTATTTCGATGAAAAAAACTTCTGATAAAGCACAAAAAAAAGCCGCACATTTCTGTACGGCTCTTTTCACTTTTGATTATGTATGGGGCATCTTAGCCTAGGTAGGTCTTCAAGATCTTGCTTCTTGAAGTGTGTTTCAAACGACGGATCGCTTTTTCTTTGATCTGACGAACACGTTCTCTTGTTAGATCGAAACGTTCTCCGATCTCTTCCAATGTCATTGGTTGTTCGCCGGCTGCAAGTCCGAAGTATAAACGGATCACATCTGCTTCACGTGTTGTCAATGTGCATAGTGCACGCTCAACTTCACGACGAAGTGATTCTGTGATAAGAGAAGAGTCGGGGTGAGGCTGATCATCATCACCAAGTACGTCGATCAATGTGCTGTCTTCACCTTGCGTAAGCGGAGCGTCCATTGATATGTGACGGCCTGATGTACGCATTGCGTCCTTGATATCATCAACTGTCAGTTCCATTGCTGTTGCAATTTCTTCAGTCGATGGTTCGCGTTCGAATTCTTGTTCTAATTTTGAAAACGTCTTGTTGATCTTATTGATCGAACCGATCTTGTTCAATGGTAAACGAACGATACGTGATTGTTCAGCCAATGCCTGTAGGATCGATTGACGGATCCACCATACTGCGTAGGAGATGAATTTGAATCCACGTGTCTCATCGAATCGTTGTGCTGCCTTGATCAATCCAAGGTTACCTTCATTGATCAAATCACCAAGAGTCAATCCCTGGTTCTGATATTGTTTAGCAACTGAAACGACGAAACGTAAATTTGCTTTCGTCAATCGCTCCAATGCTTTCGGGTCGCCTTTCTTGATCTGCTGAGCTAGCCTAACCTCTTCTTCAGCTGTGATAAGTTCGACCCTACCGATCTCCTGTAAATACTTATCTAATGACGCTGTTTCGCGATTAGTTACCTGTTTGGTAATTTTTAGTTGTCTCATGCTAACTTTCTGTTGATTTTGGAAAAATAATACATTGGTGAAACGCTACTGTTTTCGTTTAGTTTCAGGATTTTTTAAAAAATCGGGCGGATTTATGAAAATGGGACGTTTTTGAGAAATGGGTGAGTGGTGAGTGGTAAGTAGTAATTAGCACAACTTACAAACTGAAAGAACAATGTAAAAGTGCAAGATATATTGATAGTCAGTAGTTAAATTGGATAATATTTTGGTTTTGCGAAGGAGGATGTTGATTGAATTACAAAATGGTGAGTGGTAAGTGGTGAGTTGTGAGTAGCAACACTTACAAAATTTAAAGTTCTCACCTTGATTAGAGCAATAAAAAAAGGAGCAATTCACAAGAAATTGCTCCTTTTAAGTATTATATCTGTAATAAAGAAAGCGGTGCTAATTACTACTCACCACTTACTACTCACTAGTTCGGTTGACGACGTTGCGGTCTGCGTTCACCGCCACCACCACCTTGACCAGGTGCTGTTTCAGGCATTCCTTCCGGACGTGGGTCAAGAACTTTTTTGGATAGTCTGAATTTTCCCGTTTTCTTGTCGACTTCGATCAATTTAACTTTGATCTTTTCGCCTTCAGTGAAAACTCCATCCATTTTATCAATTCTGTTCCAACTGATCTCAGAAATGTGAAGAAGTCCGTCTTTACCCGGCATGAATTCAACGAATGCGCCAAAATCCATAATGTTTTTCACCTTGCCTTCGTAAACTTCACCAACTTCAGGTGTTGCAGTGATCGCACGGATACGCGCTTTTGCTGCTTCAATACCTGATTTATCTACCGATGAAATTTCAATGATACCTTCATTGTTTACTTCTTCGATTGAGATAGTTGTATTTGTTTCACGTTGCATTTCCTGAATGATCTTACCACCTGGTCCGATAACCGCACCAATATATTCTTTAGCAATAACCATTTTCTCAATACGAGGAGCATGCGATTTATAATCTGAACGTGGAGCAGAAAGTGTTTTCTTGATCTCATTCAAAATATGTAAGCGACCATCTTTTGCCTGATTCAATGCCTGAACCATAATGTCCATTGGCAATCCTTGAATTTTAAGATCCATCTGACAAGCACAGATACCTTTATCAGTTCCTGTAACTTTGAAATCCATATCACCTAAATGATCTTCATCACCAAGGATATCACTCAATACTGCAAAACGACCCTTACCATCTGTGATCAATCCCATTGCAATTCCTGAAACAGGTTTACGGATCTGAACACCGGCATCCATAAGAGCTAATGTACCTGCGCACACAGTTGCCATAGACGATGAACCATTTGATTCAAGAATATCGGATACAACTCTGATTGTATAAGGGCAATCGGCATCTGATGGTAAAACCATTTTCAAAGACCGCATGGCAAGATTACCATGACCGATCTCACGACGACCCGGAGCACGGTTTGGTTTTACTTCACCTGTAGAAAATCCCGGGAAGTTATAATGCAATAAGAATTTTGTTGAACCTTCTTTGTTTGGAGTATCGATCATCTGCTCATCCAGCTTGCTTCCAAGTGTTACGCTTGTCAATGATTGAGTTTCTCCACGGGTAAAGATCGCTGAACCGTGAGTAGAAGGTAGATAATCTACTTCTGACCAGATTGCGCGGATGTCAGTTCCTTTACGTCCATCCAGACGAATTCCTTCAGCTAAAATGCAATTACGCATTGCATCGCTTTCAACATCGTGGAAATATTTTTTTATCAGTCCTGCTTTTAATATTTGTTCTTCTGCAGGAAGTGTTGCTTTGAATTCATCATGCAATGCTTTGAATGCAGCAGAGCGGGCATGCTTGTCCGGATTTCCGCTTTTTGCCAATGCATAAGCTTTATCGTAACAATATTTTGCGATCTGATTATTTAATGCTTCATCACTCAGTTCATGAGAATATTCACGCTTTTCCTTGTTTCCGCAAAGTGCACGGAACTCAACCTGAAACTGACATTGTAGTTTGATCGCTTCGTGAGCAAAACGGATTGCATCAAGCATTTCCATTTCACTTACTTCCTGCATTTCACCTTCCACCATCAGAATACTATCGTGATTACCGGCAACGATCATATCGATGTCTGCTTTCGTGATTTCTGTTGTTGAAGGATTGATCATAAAATTTCCATCTATACGGGCAACACGAACTTCAGAGATCGGGCCATTGAATGGAATATCAGAAATAGTTATTGCACATGATGCAGCAAAACCTGCCATTGCATCTGTTTGTACATCTACATCACCGGAGATCAATGTGATCATCACTTGTGTGTCGGAGTGGTAATCGCTTGGGAACATCGGACGAAGTGCACGATCAACCAAACGACTTGTTAAAATTTCATATTCAGACATGCGGCTTTCTCTCTTGAGAAATCCACCCGGAAAACGTCCTACTGAAGAAAATTTTTCCTGATAATCAACAGAGAGTGGAAGAAAATCAATTCCTTCTTTCGCATCCTTTGAAGATACAACTGTTGCTAATAACATTGCGTTTCCACAACGAATTACTACGGAGCCATCAGCTTGTTTAGCCAGACGTCCTGTTTCAACGGTAATTTTTCGGCCGTTACCGAGATCTAATTCTTTTACGATTCCTTTTGACATTTTGCAGCTTTATTTATTACAAATTAAAAAAGGCAATCCCAAGAATTGCCTTTCCATTATTACTTTTATTTTTTCAATATTATTTTCTGATCTTCAAGTCAGCGATGATCTTACGATAACGCTCGATATCATTTTTCTGAAGATAGTCTAAGATGCTACGACGCTTTCCAACTAAACGAATTAGCGAACGCTGTGTTGCGAAATCTTTTTTCTTAACCTGTAGGTGACCGGTCATAAAAGTGATACGCTCTGTAAACATTGCGATCTGACCTTCAGCTGATCCTGTATTGGTTTCAGAACCACCAAATTTTTTGAAAATTTCCTTTTTTCCTGCTGACGTTAATTTCATTGGTAATGACTTATTTCTTTTAAAATGAGGTGCAAATTTACTATTTATATTGTTACGTGCAAGGGTTTTTTGAACAAATGGAAGGGAATTCTTTTTAGGGAAGGTTAGAGGTCAAAGGTCAGAGGTCACGCAGTACGGTACTTTTTCAGGTTTTTTCCTTTGAATCAATGAATCAGGTTGATTTTTTTTGGTAAAATCTCAGAGGTAAAAGGTAAAATGGGCTAGTAGTTATTCAGTTATTTTACTCTGAATCAAATAAATATGATCACCTACGAAGAAAGTGACCTTTGACCTTTGACCTGAAAAACTGTTAGTCCTTTAACTACTGCCTTAGCATCCCCAAAACCTGCCCCAATTTCGCTTTCAGCTCCCGACGATCGACGATAAAGTCTAAAAAGCCGTGTTCGAGGACGAATTCGGCAGTCTGGAAACCTTTTGGAAGGTCTTTTCCGATCGTTTCTTTTACAACGCGTGGTCCGGCAAAACCAATTAGTGCGCCGGGTTCGGAGATATTCAAATCGCCTAACATTGCATAAGAGGCAGTAACTCCACCTGTGGTTGGGTCCGTCAATAATGATATGTAGGGTAGACCTGCATCAGCAAGTCGCGTTAGTTTAGCAGAAGTCTTGGCCATTTGCATAAGGGAATATGCAGCTTCCATCATCCGGGCTCCGCCGGATTTTGATATTATAATGAGTGGTAATTTATTTTCCAGACAATGATCAATTGCGCGGGAAATTTTTTCACCGACAACTGAACCCATTGAACCACCAATAAAAGTGAAATCCATACACGCAATTACAACTCCTTCTCCGTGGATCTTTCCGGCTACAGTACGGATGGCATCTTTTAATCCGGTCTTCTTCTGAGATTCTCTGTTTCTGTCTGTGTATTTTTTTGTATCCACAAAATTCAGCGGATCACCTGAACTTAAATTTTCGTTCAGTTCAATAGCATCATCATCTTCATCCAGAAGTATTTCAAAATACTCCTGCGAATTAATTCTGTCGTGATATCCGCACTTTTCACAAACATACATTCTTGAAGCATGATCTTTCATAGGAACGATATGTTTACAGGATGTACACTTATGCCAAAGCCCTTCCGGAGTTTCTTTCTTCTCTTTAGTGGAAGTTGTGATACCTTCTTTTATGCGTTTGAACCAACTCATGTCTTTTTTTTTTAGTTCAAAGTTCAAGGTTCAAAGTTCAAAGTTGGCTTTGTAGTAAGCTACGAAGCCAACTTTGAACTTTGAACTTTGAACCTTGATCATTTATGCAATCGTAATTTTTTCCTCCAGATAAACATCCTGAATCATCTGCAATAATGCAGCACCGTCTTTCATTGGTTTCTGGAATGCTTTTCTGCCGGAGATCAAACCTTGTCCGCCGGCGCGTTTATTAATAACTGCTGTTGTAATTGCTTCTGAAAGATCAGTTGCACCTTTTGATTCACCACCTGAATTGATCAATCCGGCTCTGCCTGAATAACAATTGATGACCTGATAGCGACAAAGATCTATTGGATGTTCACTGGTTAATTCGCTATATACTTTCGGATGTGTTTTACCAAAGTTGATCGCCGTATAACCACCATTGTTGGTTGGCAATTTTTGCTTAATAATATCTGCCTGGATCGTTACTCCAAGATGATTTGCCTGTCCCGTAAGATCTGCTGAAGTATGATAATCAACGCCATCTTTTTTGAATGCATTGTTTCTCGTATAACACCAGAGAATTGTTGCCATTCCAAGTTCGTGCGCATATTCAAATGCTTTACTCACTTCTACGATCTGACGTTTTGATTCTTCACTTCCAAAATAAATTGTTGCACCAACAGCTACTGCGCCCATGTTCCATGCATCTTTTATTGTTCCGAACATGATCTGATCATAGGAATTCGGATAACTTAAAAATTCATTGTGGTTGATCTTTACAATGAATGGTATTTTGTGAGCATATTTTCTTGATACAATTCCTAAAACTCCGAATGTAGAAGCAACTGCATTACAACCGCCTTCAATACTTAGTTTAACAATGTTCTCAGGATCGAAATAAATTGGATTAGGTGCGAAAGATGCTCCTGCCGAATGTTCAATTCCCTGATCTACCGGCAAAATTGACATATAACCACTTCCAGATAAACGACCGTGATTGTACAATTGATTGATGCTTCTGATAACCTGATTTGAACGATTTGAATTTAAAAAAATGCGATCAGTAAAATCAGGTCCTGGAAGATGGATCAGATCTTTTGCAATTGTCTTACATGTATGATTTAAAAGGTGATCTGCTCCGGGACCAAGAAGTTCAGTTATTTTTGAATATGACATATTTAATTATTTGAGGACACAAAGCTATAAAAAAGACCGGAATTTAACCGGGATTTTTAACCGGGATTTTTAATGGATTAATGTGATTAACGGGATAAAGTGTATGGCAAGGGAAATCGTTAGGGTGGAATAATCTGATGTTGTCATCACATTCATACTCAACACTCAAACTTATTTAAAACGGATAACCAATTGCAAGATTAAATGTAACATCACTGATTCCAAACTTCTGTCCCGGATATACCCAGCGTTTGTTGGCTTCTAAGGAAGGGTCGCGTAGTTTGACTGCTGCATCAAGGCGGAGGATGAAGAAAGAGAAGTTGAAACGTAAACCGAAACCTCCACCAATTCCTAATTCTTCTACCATGTGTTGAAGTTCGAATTTTCCATCCGGTCGACTGATGTCTTCATTTCTTGTCCACACATTTCCGGCATCAACAAAACTTGCCCCTTCAATTATAATTCCGTTGGAAAGTTTGAGTATTTCGGAGCGGTACTCAACATTGGCTTCTACTTTAATGTCTCCGCTTTGTTCAATGTTTACGGTATTCTTATAGGATCCCGGACCAAGTGTTCTTGCACTCCAGGCTCTGATACTATTAGCACCACCGGAAAAAAAACTTTTCTCAAACGGCAATGCAGAACTTGCTCCGAAAGGAAGTCCGACACCTGAAGCAACTCTGAATACAATATTATTGAAAGTATTCACAGCATGGTGATAACTGAAATCAAAATCTACCTTAAAAAATTCTGCTGGCTTCAGATCAATTTGAAAAAGTCTGGGAGCATATTCAGTATTTATTCTAAAGAAAATAAAATTTCTTGTCGTAGTGATATTTTGATTCGTGTTTATATATGTAAGTCGTACGGAAGAAATAATATGCGTAGCATATGTGTAAAACAACCTGGGATCATTCAAGCCATCAAGTTTGGATTCAAATCCCGGTGATAATTTCACTTTGACAGAATTTATTTCCGGTAAGGTGAAAATAAAACGATGTCTGCGCGGTAGAAATAACGAATAGTTAATTGAGAAATTGGTTACCGATCTTCTGTAATCAGGTCTTTCCTGATAATTAAATCCAAGATTGATAGAAGTCTTCGGATTTAAATAAGGTGAAAATTTAAATAATGGTATTTTTTTGAAGGCTAACGATAATTCAGGTCCGATCTCATAGGTATTGAAGAACAAAAGTTTTTTATCTTCTACGCTATCGTTGAAATTGGGAAGTGCTTCTAATCCTCCTTTGAATTTCAATTCAAGTACTTCAGCGCCTTTGAAAATATTTTTATTTCTGTACCCGATACTTCCGGCAATACCTACGTTCCCTCCGGTATTGGTAAGTTCTGACTCAAGTGTCATATCCTGCTGATCACTTGGAGTGAGTTGGACAAACAGATCGAGTAAATATTTTTTATTCTCCTGATCGACCGGGACTTCTTTAAAATAAATGTTGATGAACTTGAAAATGTTCAGTTCCTGAAGCTTTCGATAAGTGTAATCAAGTTTTTCCTGCAGGTATAATTCGTCAGATGAAACAAAAATATTTCGTACCAGTTCGCTGTTCCTGATAATATGTCCTTTGCCTGTTGTGAGAATATTTATTCCTTTATAAACTACTGTATCAGTCGGTATTGAAAGAGCAGGATTTTTTGGATTGTGATCTGTCTGTACATAGATATTCCGGATCCTGAAGGTCTGATGATCGGTGATCGATTCATTGTTGATCAGTTTCGGATCAATATTTTCATTGATCCTGTTGATGTATAAATAAACCTTCGCCTGATTCGATCCAAATGCAGTGTCGATAGAGTAGGTGATATAATTTCTGTTAAAGAAATAATAGCCCCGGTCTTTAATTGCATTAGTAATCCGTTCCCTTTCCTCATCTAAGATCTCCTCATTGAAACGTTCTCCGGGTTTGATCAATGAAGTTCTTTCGAATTCATTGGTAAAATATGTTATTCCTGTATCCAGTGTGGAATAAGCGATCGAGTTAATATTATATGGTTTGTCGAAATGAATATAATATCGAATAACAGCGCGCTTATTTTTTTTGTATTTAATGCTATCACTAACAGTACCATTGAAGAATCCATTTTTATTCAGAAATAATTTGAACTGCTCCTTGGTTTTATCAATGGCAAGTGAATCAACCAGAACGGGTTCTTCACCAATTCTCCTGAACCCTTTTTTGTACCATCTGTCTTTGCCATGATTACCGATATTGTAAAGCCCTAAATGAAAACGCCAGAAGCCTATTAATTTTCGGTTGGGATTTAATCTGATCAGCGGTTCGAACTCTTCCTTTGCCAGAATATTAGAATCGGGTATAATTATATTGCGACCAACTAAATATTTTCCTTCAGGAATATTTCTTGCAGGATTACAAGCCGTAAAAGCTAAGGAGAATAAAGCAAAGAGTAAGAGTACTGATTTGTTTGGCACGTGTATTTTCAGTTCAACAATTGCAAAATTACTATAATTAGGCAATAGGCTTAGTAATGATTATAAAGTCATTCAACATTAAGTGTTCATAACAGAAGTGTTTAGCTTTTTAAAATAAGGTCTGCTGCTTCTTCTCCAACCAAACTGCCAATAGCTACACCCATTCCACCCATTCTAACCGCACAATAAATATTGTCAGCTACCATC
>ERZ795044.4504-NODE-4504-length-11412-cov-3.843621_pt1 | contig 11412 bp, 10 predicted proteins | sample MGYA00375128_ERZ795044 | MGnify/ENA primary metagenome ERZ795044 (study PRJEB30173, sample SAMN05720213) | anaerobic digester metagenome | isolation source: active sludge of municipal wastewater-treating anaerobic digesters | place: USA | collected 2014-12-22 ... | reverse complement strand
TGAAGAAGGGGTCGCTCATGGATGGCTCTGATTAACGGGCGAGTGATCGGGACCGATTGCGCGGCGCGGTCGGCGTCACGCGGTCGTCCCTGTTGTGGTCCATGTTGCGGGCAATGTCATGGTCCATCGTCCTGATCTCGGGCGGGGCCGTTCCGGTCGGCAATCGAAGCGTTCGACATCCAAAAGCGTGCATGTGGCGGAGCGGGTGGGAGTGGAGTGCGGCGAAAAGTATGTGGTTTGCCATCGCACGCGTCCAGCCATCAAATTTGTCCGACTCATCAGTCGCTTGGCGATGGCCATTGGCGTGACGCAGCGCGCTCGGAGCGGCGCCGACAGCTTGCGTGGCAGCGGCGCGGTGGATTCGGGACTGGCTGCACGGCCGGGTTGCCGGTCCCCGCGGCGCGGCTTGCAGGGTCGGGAGTCCATCACGATAATGACGGCCCTTTTTCGTCAGCTCAAAGCCGGAGTGCCCCTCAGGTGAAACGACCGCAGCCGCAGGATTTCTTCAAGGACTGGAAAGCGCGTGAGGCGCTGGCCGAAGCCATGATCCCGCTGATCGGCAAGCTGTACCGGGAGAACAACGTCTCCCTTTATATGTACGGCCGCAACATGGTCAACCGCTCGGTCACCGATCTGATGAAGGCGCACCGCTTCGTGCGTCAGGTCGAGCAGAACGAGCTGTCGGAATTCGATACCTTCCCGATGATCCTGGCGCTGGCCGATATGGATCTGGGACCGGCCCATGTGGATATCGGCAAGCTCACCGTGGGGTTTCAGGAGCAGAGCAACGGGCGCACACCGCGGGATTACTTGCAGCAGGTGATCGGCAACGACATCGGCGCCATGCGCAAGCCGCTGCCGCAGCCCCAGGATGTGGTGCTCTACGGCTTTGGCCGCATCGGTCGGCTGCTGGCGCGTATCCTGATCGAGAAGACGGGCGGCGGAGATACCCTGCGGCTGCGCGCCATCGTGGTTCGTAAAGGTGGTGGTCCGGGTGATCTGGACAAGCGCGCGAGCCTGTTGCGCCGCGATTCGGTACATGGACCCTTCCGCGGCACCATTCGCGTGCTGGACGAAGAGCGCAAGCTGATTTGCAACGGCAACGAAATCCACGTCATCGAGGCGAATTCGCCCGCCGAGGTCGATTACACGCGCTACGGCATCAGCAACGCCATCGTGATCGACAACACCGGCGCCTGGCGCGATGAGGCCGGGCTGTCCAGGCATTTGCAATGTCCGGGCGCCGCCAAGGTCATCCTGACCGCGCCGGGCAAGGGCAAGATTCCCAACATCGTCTATGGCGCGAATCAGCATGAAATCACGCCTGACCAGAAGATCCTGTCGGCGGCGTCCTGTACCACCAATGCCATCGTGCCGGTGTTGAAAGCCGTGCTGGATGAATACGGGATTCGCAGCGGGCATGTGGAGACGGTGCATTCCTACACCAACGATCAGAACCTGATCGACAATTACCACAAGGGCGCGCGGCGCGGGCGCAGCGCACCGCTCAACATGGTGATCACCGAGACCGGTGCCGCCAAGGCGGCGACCAAAGTCATACCCGCGCTTGCCGGCAAGCTCACCGGCAATGCGATCCGGGTGCCGACGCCGAATGTGTCGCTCGCGATTCTCAACTTGCGACTGGGTCGCTCGACCACGGTTGCGGAAATCAACGAATTCATGCGCCGCACGGCGCTGTTTTCGGCGCTCCAGCAGCAGATCGGCTACACCATTTCCAGCGAAGCGGTATCGACCGATTTTGTCGGCGACCGTCACGCCTGTGTGTTCGATTCGCAGGCGACGATCGTCAATGACGACAACTGCGTGCTCTATTGCTGGTACGACAACGAGTTCGGCTACAGTTGCCAGGTGGTGCGTTGTCTGGAGGAAATGGCCGGCGTCCGCTGGGCCATGTATCCGACCCATGTCTGATTGGCCGAACCCGCGGCGGAGAGCGTCCGCAAGACCGGTGGCGCTCAGCGTACGCAGTGCTCGCGAGTAGGTGCCCCCCAAGGCGATACGGCCAGCAAGATTTCCCGGTGATCAGTGCGCGTCGCGGATGGGGTCAGCCCATTATCCGCCCGGCCCGATTTTTTCGTGACGAAAACGATGGTGCGAATATGAATAGTAAGCAACGCGCGGCCGGCCGGTTATGGCTGATTTGCTGCCCGATTTCAGGGGTGGTCAGCCTGGCTGGCGCCTGTATCCATTGGGAGAGCATATGCTGATCGGGCTTCTGAAGGAAACGCTCCCGGGCGAGCGGCGCGTGGCGCTGGTGCCGGCACAACTCGCGCTGCTCGCGAAGCAGCGCCACGAGGTGCTGGTCGAGCGCGACGCCGGCGCTGCCGCCGGTTATCCCGACGCCGACTATCTCGCCGCCGGTGCCCGCATTGGCGAACGCTCCGAAGTGTTCGCGGGCGCGGAAATTCTCGTGACCGTGCGGGGCTCGGCCCTGGCGGAGGCGGAGGCCGCGGCCGACTTCGCCCAGATCCGCGCCACGCAGATTCTGATCGGGCTGTGCGAGCCGCTCGCGCATCCGGCCGGGGTGCAGCGCCTCGCCACCACCGGCGCCACCGTGTTTGCCCTTGAGCTGTTGCCGCGCACCTCGCGGGCGCAGGCGATGGACGTGCTGAGCTCGATGGCGAACCTCGCCGGCTACAAGGCGGTGCTGATGGCGGCGAACCAGGTGCCGCGCATTCTGCCGATGATGACTACCGCGGCCGGTACGCTCACGGCGGCGAAGGTGCTCGTGCTCGGCGCCGGGGTGGCCGGTTTACAGGCGGTCGCCACTGCCAAGCGGCTCGGCGCCGCGGTCGACGGCTACGACATCCGGCCCGAGGTGGCGGAGCAGATTCGCAGTGTCGGCGGCAAGTTCGTCGATCTTGGCCTGACCGCCGAAGCCGACACGGGCGGCTACGCCAAGGCGCAGTCCGCCGAATTCATCGCCCGCCAGCAGGAAGCCCTCGCGCAGTTCGTGCGCGCCGCCGACATCGTCATCACCACCGCGCAGGTGCCGGGGCGCCGGGCGCCGGTACTGATTACGGCAGCCATGCAGAAGGGCATGAAACCCGGTTCGGTGGTGGTCGATCTCGCCGCCGAATCGGGCGGCAACTGCGAGCTGACGCAATGCGGGAAAACCGCGCTGGTCGACGGCGTCACCATGATGGGGCCGGTCAACCTGATCTCCGAACTCGCCCTGCACGCCAGTCAGCTCTACAGCCGCAACATCATCAACTTCATCCTCAATCTGACCACGCGCGAAGGCGCGCTTGCGGACAAGGAGAACGACGACATCGTGCGCGAGACGCGTGCGGCGCACGGCGGCGAAATCAGCAGCGAACGCGTCAGGCAGGCGCTGGGCTCAACCTGAGGAACGACCATGGAATCGCTCAACCTTATCGACAGTCTGTTCGTCTTCATGCTCGCCGCCGTGGTCGGTTATCACGTCATCCACAAGGTGCCGCCACTGCTGCACACACCGCTGATGTCGGCGACCAACGCGATCTCCGCCATCGCCGTGGTCGGCGCGCTGCTGGTGACCGGCGCGAACGGCAGCAAGCCGGCGACGATTCTCGGCGCGATCGCCGTTGCCGCCGCCGTCACTAACGTCGTGGGCGGCTTCCTGATCACCGACCGCATTCTCAAGATGTTCAACAAGAAGAAAGCCAAATGAGCACGCAGGCCTTCATTCAACTGGTTTATCTCGGCGCCGCGGCGCTGTTCATTTTTGGCCTGAAAGCGATGAGTTCGCCGCGCACGGCGCGGCGCGGCATGCTGATGGCGGCGGCGGCCATGGTCAGCGCCATCGGCGGTACGCTGCTCGATCCACATGTGGTGAACTACGAATGGATTGCCGTCGGTATCGTCGTCGGCACCATCCTCGGCGGCTGGATTGCGATCGCCACGCCGATGACACACATGCCGCAGCGGACCGCGCTCTCGCACGCCTTCGGGGCGCTGGCTGCGTCCCTGGTCGGCATCGCCCACTACTACGACCATGCGACCACCGTCACCCTGGTCGAGCGCGTCGCACTCGGGCTCGAAGTGGTGCTCGGCAGTTTGACCGTCACCGGCAGCCTGCTCGCCTTCGCCAAGTTGCAGGGCTGGGTCCGGGGTACCCCGGTCGCCTATCCGGGGCAGAACGCCGTGAGCCTGGTGCTGGCGGTGGTCATTCTGGTGCTCGCCGGCTGGTTCATCACCGATCCCACGGCGACCTGGGCGTTCTATGGCATGGCCGCGCTGGCGTTCGTTTTCGGCATCACGCTGGTAATGCCGATCGGGGCCGCCGACATGCCGGTGGTGATCGCGCTGCTGAACAGCTACGCCGGCCTCGCCGGTGCGGCCACCGGCTTTGCGCTCGACAACAACATCCTGATCGTCGCCGGTGCGCTCGACGGCGCCTCCGGCCTGATCCTCGCGGTGCTGATGAGCAAAGCCATGAATCGCCCGCTGCTGAATGTGGTGTTCGGCCGCATCGAGGCGAGCACGGCGGCGAGTGCCGACGATGTCTATGCCGGCAAGGTGCGCTCGACCACCGCCGAGGAATTCGCGCTGCTGCTCGAAGACGCGCGCCGCGTGGTGATCGTCCCCGGCTACGGCATGGCGGTATCCCAGGCGCAACATGCGGTGCGCGACCTGTATCTGGCGCTGGAAAAGCGCGGTGCCACCGTCGAGTTCGCGATCCATCCGGTGGCTGGCCGCATGCCGGGACACATGAACGTGCTGCTCGCCGAAGCCGATATTCCCTACGAGCGCATGATCGAGATGGACACCATCAACCCGACCTTCGAGACTGTGGATGTGGCGATCGTGATCGGTGCCAACGACGTGGTGAACTCCAATGCGCGCGCGTCCGACAGTCCCATCGCCGGCATGCCGATCCTCGATGTCGACAAGGCGCGCATGGTCATCGTGGTGAAGCGCTCCATGAGCCCCGGTTTCGCCGGCATTCCGAACCCGCTGTTTGCCGCCGAAAACACGCTGATGTACTTCGCCGATGCCCAGGCCGGTATTCTCGACGTGGTGCGCGAGGTCAAGACGCTTTAAGGATGCTCTCCAATCGTCGTTCCCGCGGAGGCGGGAACCCAGGGATATCAAGGTGTTCTGGGTGCCCGCCTCCGCGGGCATGACGGTTGTTCAGCGAGTTCTCAAGCACGTTTCCGGACGCCGGCATCCGGCGCGCGGGATTCGTCGATCGATGATGGGCGTATCCCGCGCCAGACTGGCGTGGCAGCATCTCCCAATCCACAAGCCATCACCCGGGACAGCGGCCCCGATTCGCCCCCGCATTTTTCTCCCGCACAGCCGGCGTTGTGATTCCGTTGATCCAGGCGCTGGCCGGGCCTTGCATCCGTCCCTTATGATGAGACAGTCGGCGCCGATTGGTCGATTGGAATGGGGCGCTGTTGTGCGCTCAGGACGCGTGGGGAGGTGAGCGAATGGCATTCATGAATCGGACTGTGTTGGCGCCACTCGCATTTGTGTTGCTGAGTTTTGCGCTGGCGGGCTGTCAAGCCTTGCTGCCACGGGCCTCCAGCGAGTTGCGGGATACCTGGGGGAGCTTTGACGTGGCGCAGGAAGCCGTCAATCGCATCGTCCCGTACGATACTCGGCGCGCCCAACTGGCGGCCGAAGGGCTTGAGCCCGGGACAAACCCGGCGATTACGCTGTTGAGCTTTGCCGATGTGTCGCAACGCTTTTCGCTCGGCGCCACCATGACCGCGGACGAACTCGACCAGGGTCTGCGCGAATGCTTCGCCGCCGGCAAGCGCTGCACCGCCTATGCGATTGCGATCCGCGATGTGAAACGCCGTCGGGTCGGAAACTTCTGGCTCGACACGTTCAACTTCGTTCGCATCACGGATTCCACCGGCTGGAACTTTAACGCGTTGATCGTTTTTGTGGACGATCTCGTCGTCTACACGCTCACCGGCGGTCAGCCCCGCATCAGCGAGCGCGATCGGGTTCGCAACCCGCTGGGGCCGTTGCAGGCCTGGGGCGACATCCTGGCGAAGCACGCCCTCGAGTAGGTTGAAAGCGGCGGCGGGAGCTTTTTGGAGGGCGGTGCGATGGCTGTTCCCGCTGATGTCCGTTCCCGCCGCGGTTTTTGCCGAGCTGCCCGGACGACCGCTGGTGTTGTCGTTGACCGCGGCGACCCTTGGGTAACGCGCGAGTCAGGGAGCATGGTGCCGGCGCTGGGCCGAGGCGCTTTGCGGAGCACAGCGGTGGCTCTATACTCTCGCCCAGGTTGTGGTTCCAGGCTACGGTTGATACGCGCACCGCTTTCTCCAGCCCAGGTTCTGCCCAATATAATGTGAACGCACGCCGGCTTGAGCGGTGGATGCGGCCCCGTCAATCTTGTCCGCGAGGTTTTTCATGATCAAAATTCGTCGCGGATTGGATGTGCCGATTGCCGGTTGGGCACAGCAGGAAATCCACACCGGTCCGGAGATCAGATCCGTGGCGCTGATCGGCTCGGACTACGTCGGTCTGCGGCCCACCCTGGCCGTGAAGGAGGGCGATCAGGTCCGGCCGGGACAGGTCCTGTTCACCGACCGCGACAATGCGGATGTCGCTTTCACCGCTCCCGCTGGCGGTGTGGTGCGCGCCATCCATCGCGGCGAGCGCCGGGTGTTGCAGTCGGTGGTGATCGATATCCTGGACGATCTCGATGGCGCCGGCAGTGCAGCGTTCCCGGCCTGGTTGCCGACGGAACTGTCGGGTCTGCGGCGCGATCAGGTGGTCGACAGCCTGGTGCAATCCGGCCTCTGGACCGCGCTGCGAACGCGGCCCTACTCGAAGATCCCGGCGCCCGGCTCCCAGCCGCATTCGCTCTTCGTCACCGCGATGGACACCAATCCCCTGAGCGCCGACCCGGCGCGGGTGATTGCGGCGGTGGAGCACGATTTCGCCGCCGGGCTGCGCGTACTGACGCGTCTGCTGGATGGCCCGGTGCATCTGTGCGTGGCGGCCGGAGCCGAAATTCAAGGCGGGGAAGGTGTCACCCGGCATGAATTTGCCGGCCCGCATCCGGCCGGTCTGGTGGGCACCCATATTCATTTCATCGATCCGGTGGGCGCCGACAAGATCGTCTGGCACATCGGCTATCAGGATGTCATCGCGGTCGGCCGCCTGTTTCTGACCGGTCGTCTCGACACCGGGCGCGTGGTCGCCCTGAGCGGTCCCAGCGTCAAGGTGCCCCGGCTGGTGCGCACCCGGCTGGGCGCGAACATCGCGGAGCTTACTCAGGGCAGTCTGGTTGCCGATGATGTCCGGGTGATCTCGGGATCGGTGCTGTCCGGGCGCCGTGTCGAGGGTCCCCTGGGTTATCTGGGGCGCTACCACCATCAGGTGTCGGCGCTGGAAGAGGGCGCCCGGCGCACCTTCATGCGCTATCTGTCGCCGGGGGCGGCCGCGCATTCGGCGCTGCCGATCTATTTGTCCAGTCTGACGCCGGGCAAGACCTTCGCGATGAACTGCAACACCAACGGTAGCGAGCGCGCCATGGTGCCCCTTGGCAACTATGAAAAAGTGATGCCGCTGGACATCCTGCCGACGCAGTTACTGCGCGCCTTGATTGTCGGCGACACCGAGATGGCCCAGAAGCTGGGATGTCTGGAGCTGGACGAGGAAGATCTCGCGCTCTGCACCTATGTGTGCGTCGGCAAGTACGAATACGGCCCGATCCTTCGGGACAACCTGTCCCGCATCGAGAAGGAGGGCTGAACCATGGCATTGCGCAAGCTGCTGGATCGTGTCGCGCCGCATTTTCACCCTGGTGGCAAATACGCAAAGTATTACGCTCTCTACGAGGCCGTCGACACCATCCTGTATTCGCCGGCGACGGTCACCCGGACCGGATCCCATGTCCGTGACGGCATCGATCTCAAGCGGGTCATGATCACGGTCTGGCTGGCGGCCTTCCCGGCGATGTTTTACGGCATGTACAACCTGGGTTTCCAGGCCAACACCGCGCTGGCCGCCGGCGCCGAACTTGCGGGCTGGCGCGCGGTATTGATAGGTGCTTTTGCCGGCCACGACCCGGGCAGCATCTGGGACTGCCTCTGGTACGGGGCTGTGTATTTCGTGCCCATCTATCTGGTGACCTTCGTGGTGGGCGGCTTCTGGGAGGTGGTGTTCGCGACGGTGCGCGGTCACGAGATCAATGAAGGCTTCTTCGTCACCTCGATTCTGTTCGCGCTGATTTGCCCGCCGAGCGTGCCGCTGTGGATGGTCGCCTTGGGTATCAGTTTCGGGGTAGTGATCGGCAAGGAAATCTTCGGTGGGACCGGCAAGAATTTTCTCAACCCGGCGCTGACCGGCCGTGCCTTTCTGTTTTTCGCCTACCCGGCGGCGATGTCGGGCGATGCTGTGTGGACCGCGGTCGATGGTTTTACCGGCGCGACTGCGCTGTCGGTGGCGGCGGCGGACGGCATGGCCGTCGTCCAGGCGCAGATGACCTGGCTGGACGCTTTTATCGGCCGTGAACAGGGCTCGATCGGCGAGGTCTCCGCGCTCGCGATCTTCGTCGGCGGCGCACTGCTGCTGGTGACGCGCATCGCGTCCTGGCGCATCGTGCTGGGGGTGATGGCCGGCATGGTGGCGCTGTCCACGTTGTTCAATGTGCTGGGTTCGGCCACCAACCCCATGTTTGCCATGCCCTGGTACTGGCACCTGGTGCTTGGCGGTTTTGCCTTCGGGATGATCTTCATGGCGACGGACCCGGTGTCGGCCGCCATGACCAACACCGGCAAGTTCTGGTTCGGTGTCCTGATCGGCACGATGGCGGTGTTGATCCGGGTGGTGAACCCGGCGTTTCCCGAAGGCATGATGCTGGCGATCCTGTTTGCCAATATCTTTGCATCACTGATCGATCACCTGGTGGTGCAGGCCAATATCCGCCGGAGGCTTGCCCGTGGCTGACAACGAATCCGTCAAGAAAACGCTGCTGGTGACGCTCGCCCTGTGTGTGGTCTGCTCGGTGGTGGTGTCGGCGGCGACCGTGACGCTGCGGCCGCTGCAGGTGGCCAATCAGGCGCTCGACCGCAAAGCCAACATCCTCGCCGCGGCCGGCATGTTGCAGGCGGGCGTGGATGTCGAGCAGCAGTTCAGCCGCATCAAAACTCGGCTGGTTGATCTGGACACCGGAAAATTCACCGATGTCATCGACCCCGTGGGTTACGATCAGCGCAAGGCGAGCCGGGATCCGGCTTTGTCGGAATCGGTGCCCCAGGAGCAGGACATCGCCAAGATCCAGCGCCGCGTCAAATACGCCCAGGTCTATGTCGTGGACGGGGACGATGGTGCTATCGACAAGGTGATTCTGCCCATCAAGGGCTATGGTCTGTGGTCGACACTGCACGGCTTCATCGCGCTGGAGCGGGATCTGAATACCGTCGCGGGGATCGGGTTTTACGAGCACGCCGAAACCCCAGGCCTGGGCGGCGAGGTCGATAACCCGGTCTGGAAGGCGTCTTGGCACGGGAAACATCTCTATGACGCGGACGGCAACGTGGTGCTGAAAGTCATCAAGGGCAGGGCGGATGGCAGCCGGCCCGAGAGTGCGCACCAGATTGACGGTTTGTCGGGTGCGACGCTGACCAGTCGCGGTGTTCAGAATCTGATCCAGTATTGGCTTGGCGGGCAGGGCTTCGCGCCTTTCCTCGCCAATCTTCGCGCCGGGGAGGCATGATCATGGCAGAAACAACCCGAGACATATTGCTGAAACCGATTTTGAGCAATAACCCCATCGCGTTGCAGATTCTCGGCATCTGTTCGGCGCTTGCGGTCACCTCGAAGCTGTCGGTCGCATTGGTGATGAGCATTGCGTTGACCTCGGTCACCGCGTTTTCAAACCTGTCGATCTCCCTTATCCGCAACCACATTCCATCCAGTATTCGTATCATCGTGCAGATGACCATTGTCGCGTCCCTCGTGATCGTGGTGGATCAGTTCCTGCGCGCCTACGCCTACGAGATCAGCAAACAGCTATCGGTGTTTGTCGGACTCATCATCACCAACTGCATCGTCATGGGGCGGGCCGAAGCCTACGCGATGAAGAATCCGCCGATCCCGAGTTTTCTCGACGGCATCGGCAACGGCCTGGGTTACAGCGCGATACTGATGACGGTCGGCACCGTGCGTGAACTGTTTGGGTCGGGGTCCCTGTTCGGCATCACCATTCTGCCGCTGGCGACCAACGGGGGCTGGTATGTGCCCAATGGCCTGCTGTTGTTGCCGCCCAGCGCCTTCTTCATCATCGGGGGTATCGTCTGGGCGCTGCGCTCGGTCCGCAAAGAACAGATCGAGGTGCCGGAATACCGGCTGGCATCCAATACGGTCGCGGGAGCCGTCTGATGGAACATTACCTCGGACTGTTCGTGCGTTCGGTGTTCATCGAGAACATGGGCCTGGCGTTTTTTCTGGGCATGTGCACCTTGCTGGCCATCTCCAAGAAAATGGAGCCGGCGGTCGGGCTGGGCATCGCCGTGGTACTGGTGACCGCGATCACGGTGCCGGCGAACAATCTGATCCTGCACTATCTGCTCGCGGAAGGGGCGCTGTCCTGGACCGGCATCGACGCGCTGAAATCGGTGGATCTCACCTTTCTCGGTCTGCTGAGTTACATCGGCGTGATCGCCGCGATCGTGCAGATTCTCGAAATGATCCTCGACCGCTATGTGCCGGCGCTCTACAACACGCTGGGCGTGTTTCTGCCGCTGATCACCGTCAACTGCGCCATTCTGGGCGCGTCGCTGTTCATGGTGGAGCGTAGCTACAGCCTTGCCGAGAGCACGGTGTACGGGCTCGGCGCCGGCGTTGGCTGGATGCTGGCCATCGTCGCCATCGCCGGGGTGCGCGAGAAACTGAAATACAGCGACATGCCGGAAGGCCTGCGCGGACTGGGTGGGGCATTCATGATTGTGGGGCTGATCTCACTCGGCTTCATGTCGTTTGGCGGCATTGATATTTAGGCACTGGGCGGGGACGACTGACATGACCATGGAAACCATGACTATCGCCCTCGGCGTGGGGATGTTCACCGCCATCGTGCTGGGGCTAGTGTTTTTCATCCTCGGCGCGCGCTCTCGCCTGGTCAGCGCCGGGACCGTCGAAATTCTGGTGAACGGTGAGCGCTCCATCGAGGTGCCCGCCGGCGGCAAATTGTTGCAGACACTGGCGTCGCAGAATCTTTTTCTGGCGTCGGCCTGCGGCGGAGGCGGCAGCTGCGCCCAGTGCCGGTGCGTGATTACGGAAGGTGGCGGGTCGATCCTGCCCACCGAACAAGCCCATTTCACCCCGCGCGAGGCCAAGGCGGGATGGCGCCTGTCCTGTCAGGTGCCGGTGAAACAGAACATGAAAATCCAGGTGCCCCACGAGGTATTCGGTGTCAAGCAATGGGAATGCACCGTG
>ERZ795044.4503-NODE-4503-length-11412-cov-5.136656_pt1 | contig 11412 bp, 24 predicted proteins | sample MGYA00375128_ERZ795044 | MGnify/ENA primary metagenome ERZ795044 (study PRJEB30173, sample SAMN05720213) | anaerobic digester metagenome | isolation source: active sludge of municipal wastewater-treating anaerobic digesters | place: USA | collected 2014-12-22 ... | reverse complement strand
ATTTATATCTTTCCACATAAATTCTAATTGTTTATTATTAGGATATTTATTATAACTTTTAAATTTATCTTTTAAAATAGATTGATCATTACATTCTGACCAATAAACAACTATCTTTAATAAATCTATTAAAGTAACCAATTCTTTTAATTTAAGAATGTATATAAATTTGTTTAAATCTTTTAAAAATGATTCATTAGGATTTTTAATTCTATTATTAAGACAAGATTTTACTTTATCTCTATATTCTTTTTGATAAGCTTTATACTCTTCTTTCTTTTCTTGGTAATTAATTTTTCTATAATATTTTAAATATTCTAATGAATTTTTATTTAATAAAGGATTATCAATTAAAAATTGATCCATTTTCTCTTTAATACTCTGTATTGAAATTTCTTTCATAATTTATATATTAAAATAGTGTTGTTCCCTTATCGTCATACAAAATTTAAAAATAATTAAAAAAGAACAAAAATACATATTTAAAATATAATATATACTGAAAGTGAAAGATTGAAAATCTTTACTATAATAAGTTAAAAACTTTACTGGGTTCCTGGAATTAATTACTCCAGGTTCCTTTCCCAGTATAAATAAATAAGGGTAATTAAAAAAAGGAATAAAAATGTCAAAAACAATAAATAGGTATATCCCTGAAAAGATATATGAACATTTAAAAAAATCAAGTTTTAAGAATAAAGAACATTTAATTATCATATGTGATATGATTAATAGAATTTCTATTTTTAGAAAAGAAGATAAAGACTACTCAAATATATTTACAGACATACCAGGTAATTACTTTAAGGATATTATAAGTAACGAAATATCTTATAAAAATGCAATGGATTATCTATTAGATAATAAATTAATAGATTGTGATGGTTTATACTCAAAAGCTTTGGGTAAAGCCTTTGGTTATAAAATAAATGATGAATATTTTTCAAAATTAATTAAAGTACAAGTTTGTAAACCAACACTTACAAAAAAGATTATATCAAATATTAACACTAAAAATAGTTATGTTAATGAAAAATATAAGAAATATAAATCTTTCTTTTTAAGTAATTTTGATATTGATTATGAGGAAGGATTAAACTATATTAATACTAATCTTAACACCTCCTTATGTACTACGAATTCCATAAAAGATAGATTTAAATTAATAAATAAATATAACCATAGTTTTATGGCATTATCAGCAATAAATGATGGTGATCTATTTTTTAGGTATAACAAAACTAATGGTAGAATAGACACTAATTTAACAAATTTAAAATCTGAATTAAAAGTCTTTATAAAAACTAAGAATTTGGTACAGGTAGATATTGTAAATTCACAACCATATTTCTTAAATCTAATCTTATCATCTAACCCGTCCTTATGTACTACGAATTCAGAATTTGAAAAATACAATAATTGGACAACAAAGGGTATATTTTACGAGAACTTCCAAAGAGAATACTATAAAAATACTGGAAAATCAATGAATAGAAAAGAAATTAAGAATCTAATGTTTTGTATTTACTATTCTAGAAATAATTCCTATATAAAAGAAAAGAATATCTTTAGATCTATATTCCCTGAAATAATGAAATGGATAGAAAAAGAGAAAGAGAATAGACACAATGAGCTTGCTATCAAAATGCAAAAGATAGAAAGTAATTTTTGTATTAATATTGTTTGTCAAGAGTTAGATAAACATAATATTAATTATTATACTATACACGATGCTTGGTTAGTTGATAGATTTGATGAATTAAGAGTTAAAAATATAATAGAACAATGTTTTATTAATACTTATAATAATATACCTAAATTAAAAATAGAAAAAATAAATTAAAGAATATGAAAAAGAAGTTTAAAAAAGAAGATGACTTATACCCAATATGGTATGAAGGAAAGTTATACACAGAGGAAGAATGTGATGATATATTTATATGTTTTTATCACACCAAATTAGCATTGAATTATTTAAATGGTGTTTACGTTGGTGATAAAATATGGATATACCCAGATGGAACAATGGAAGAATTTTAAAAAATGTATGACTCTAAAATGAATAAAAAAATAATTAATTAATATGAAAGGAAAAAAAGTAGTAGAGGTTGCTCTAAAAGAAGTAGGATATAAAGAAACACCTACAAATTCAAATAAAACTAAATATGGAAAATGGTTTGGTTTAGATGGTGTAGCTTGGTGTGGTATATTTGTATCTTGGGTTTATAATCAATCAGGTGTATCATTGGGAAATATTGGATTTACAAAAGGATATGCAGGTTGTCAATCAGCGGTTGCTCATTTTATTAAAACAAAAGAGGTTACAAAGACTCCTCAAATAGGAGATATAGTATTCTTTGATTGGAATTTAGATGGTAGATATGACCACACAGGAATATTCAATGGTTGGATTGATGATAAAACATTTTCTACAATAGAAGGAAATACATCATTGACTAATCAAAGTAATGGTGGTGAAGTAATGAAAAGAAAAAGAAATAATAAAGGTGTTATATTTGTACATCCAAAAGTTCTAAATTGACAAAAAGTGAGTTTTGGAATATAATATATATAATATAAAAAAAATAAAAAATGTATGACTGAAAATGAATTAAACCCAATAAATCGCTGCAACTATAGACACTGCTCCAAAGTAGTTGAAGGTACTAAAAGAAAGAAGTTCTGTTGTGACTCTCACAGAAAGATGGAACATACTTATAAAAAAAGAAAAGAGTCTTGGTTGAAATCAGCTATTCTTTTAAATCAAAAAGAAGTTGATGGTTATAAAAATTTAGTTGAATTAGTAAAAAATAGTAATCAATAATGAAAAATAAAGAATTTGAATCACAATTAAAAGAATTATATAACTTATCTTATTGTAGAATAGTTAATATAGATTATAAGAATTATACATTTAGTGTTAGATCTAAAAGATTTAACTTTGATGATATTAGTTTTCCTAAACAAATGATTAGGAAATATAAAATAGAACAATTATTAAATGACTAGTCAATGGATAATAATTAAAATAAGAGAAGATATGTTTAAAGCAAACTTATTAGCTCCAAATGGACAAACTATTTGTTCCACAGAAATATATTCTAACATTAAAGCACTTTTAAATGGATTAGAAAGTATAAAGAAATATACAAATTCAAGAATAAATTTTGATAATATTAACTAATTTCAAAAAACCCACCCTTATTCAAAAATAGAAAAAAGTTGATTTTTTATATTTATATATATAAATATGGAAGATAGATTTTTAATGAGTTCAACGAAGGAAAGATTAGCCTTTGCTCAGATGAAAAAACAATTAAACTTATTTAATGATTGTCAAATATACTTAACACCTGCTGAAGGTAAAGAAGTATATGATGGGTCAATGATTAAAATGGATGATGGTTCTAAAGTTAAATCCTATATAATGGAGTTTAAAGTTAGAAACTTTCATTTAGATATGGAAAGAGAAGGATTCTTTTTAGAAGTAAAGAAGTTAGATTCATTAAATAAAGTAAAAAAGAAATGGGGTAAAGAATTAGTTGAAGACTATGATATACTCTATTTTTCATTTACAGAACATTATACTGTTTGTTGGAACTTATCAAGTCTTGAAAGAGATGGTAAATTAAATAAAGAAAATAGATTAATGAATAAAGCTACAATGAATTCTACAACAGATAAAATAGATAAAGGAGTTTATTTATTGAAGATAGAAGATGGAAAGAAAATTCCTTTTAAATGGGATGAAATTTATTATAAACAATATATAAGTCCTCCACCAGTTGGTTTAACTATTAAGGAAGTTGTTCGTGCGGTAGGAATTCCATTTTAAAAAATTAATATATAAAATATGAATAATAAAAAAATAATATTTACAACAGGACTTCCCCGTTCAGGAAGTACACTTTTTCAGTCACTAATTTCACAAAATCCAAGATTTTATGCATCCACAACATCTTCACTACTAGAATTGTTAATTCAAATCAGAAATAACTGGGATTCTTTTGTTGGTCACAAGTCCAATCCTCAAGGACAAGATAAATGGAAAGTGATGAAATCTATTCTACAAAATTATCACAACACAGATAGACCAGTTATTTTTGATAAATCAAGAGGTTGGATGGATAAAATAGAATTCATTGAAAAGTTAAATGGTCCTTCTAAATTCATTGTGTGTGTTAGAAATATGGAAGATATAGTGAGTTCTTTTGAAAAGCTATACAGAAAGAATAGAGGTGAATTTGAGATAAACTCTGAAAGTCAAAATGTAAAGATGAAGACTTTGAAATCAAGGATTGAGTTGTGGACTGATGATAATGGTGGTGTAATTGGATCACCATATGTTTCAATGATAGATGCTTTTAATAGAGGTTTAGGTGATAGAATGTTATTAGTTCCTTATGAAGGAATTACATACAATCCACAGGCTTGGATGGAAAGAATATATGAATTTATTGGAGAAGAATACTATCAACACGACTTTAATAATATTAAACAAATCTATAAAGAGAATGATGAGTTCTTTGGGTGGGGTGATGACTTACATACAATTAAAGAAGGACCAGTTCAATTTAGAGAATCTGATGCAATTAATATAATTGGAGAAGAATGGGTAGAAAAATTAAAAAAATCAAATATATGGAAGAGTTAAAAATTTTAGTAGATGAATACTTTATGGATGAATTTGTTGGTGAAAAACTAGTAGATTACAAAATGTTAAGAAGATTATTATTAGATAAATCTTATAAGGAAGATGGTGATTATTATATTTTCTTAGAAGGATTTACAGATTATGAAGTTCTTAAAAAGGATTTCGATTTATATTTTAAAAATAAACAACCTAAATAAATGAATAAATTTTGTGTAGAGAAACATCTAATTACTGATAAAGTACATAGAATAGAATATATTTATTTAGATTATATTCAGCTAACTAATTTTATGATAATGAATTGTAGTAGTTTAGATTTTATTTTACATAATGATATTTTAAGAAATTATAATGAAGGTTATAAATATAATATTAAAGGTTATAGAGAATTTTTAAAACAAGAAATAAGAAATAATCGTTTAGATGATATTTTAGACGATGATAATTAAATTTGAATATAAGATACTTAAAATATGTAAAAGTGTCTTAAATCAAAGATATGAAAGAAATAAACGTATATGGAAGATAGAATTGAATTAAAAAAGATAATTGATAAATATTTAAGAGATTGTTATATAGTACCAGATTATATAGATCTAAGGATTTTAAAGGAAAAGAATGCTTATAGTCATTACTTTAGTTCTTTAGTTTGTATATCAGAGGTAGTAACTCAGAGTTATTTAAATGATGTTTATTTAAATGATGTTAAAAATGAGTTCTTTACATATCAAATAAAGGTTTCAAATAATATAGAAGTTGGATCACTTTTAATAAAAGATACTTATGATGTAATTGATGATTTACTAATGGTTTTAATAGCTAATGAGTGGTATGAAGCTGTTGTTAATATAAAAAAGATAATAGGATGATAATACAAGAGGATCATTTAAATCATAGATGGGTTATTAAATCAATTTTTTTTGAATATAATTTAGATTATAAAAAGGATTTGGATCATTACAAATCTATTTTAAAGAAAATACAGAGGGATATAAAAATAAGAAAGTTAATAAATGACACAAAGCATATTCAATTACATTGAAGAAAACACTAAAATACAAGCCTTAATAAAAAGATCAGTAAGTCCGAGTTTATATGATGATTTTAAATCAGATTTATATTTAAATCTTTTAGAGATAAAAAATAATAAACTACAAGAAGCTTGGACTAATGATAACTTTATTGGAGGTAATAATACTGACTGGTTGGTTGTCAGATTGGTTTTAAATGGTAGAGGATCTGAATCTAAATTTTATAGAATGTATAGAAGTAAAAATAGATTATATACAAATATAGAAAACGAAGGATTTGATTTTGAATATAAAACAGATATAAAAGAAAGGAAAGAAAAGGAAGAACTATTAACTCAAATACAATTGATATTGACAGATATATCTTATACAGATAAATTATTATTTATGAAGTATTATTTTGATGGTGTTAAAATGGCTCAATTGGCAAGAGAATTAGGATATTCCTATTCAACAGTAAGAAAAAGTGTTAAATCCACTTTTAGCTACTTAAAAAATAAATTAAATGATTATGATGATTACAACTTTGATGACTTTGATCTCAATTCTTAAAATATATGGGGTTATTTTAGGTAAGACATTTCTATTATCTTATTTAATAACACATTTTAAACCATTACAAGACATAATTTTTGCTATAGGTGAAGGATTAAAGAATGTTATATTTGATTATTTCACAGAATTAGTATCTTGTATGCTATGCTTATCATTTTGGATATGTTTAATAATGTCTGGTAATATATATTTAGCTGTTATAGCTTATATAATTGCTAAAATATATCAAGTTAGATTTTCTCATTGGGAAAATTGGACAAAGAAATATGATGTACCTGATTTTTTAAAATAAATTAAATATTATTTGGTTAATTAAAATACTTTACTTATCTTTGAAGTATGAAAAAAGTAGAAGATATAAAATCAATAGATGATATTAAAACTTTAAACAAAAAGATGTTAAGTTTTTTAAGTAGTTATTATGGACTTGGTGATATATCAAGATGTAGTAAAAAAGATCAAATTATTCTACTATCTAAAAAATTAAAACCTATTTTGAGAAATGAGAAATTAAATTTGATTTTAAATAAAAGTGATTTTTAAAATAAAATATATATAAACAAAAACATTATGAAAAGAATTTTATTTGTCTTAGGACTAGCATTGACATTATTAGTAGGTTGTAAGAAATCAAATGATGTAAAACCAAAAAATGATTATACAGATTTAAAGGTAATGCAAATTAATAGTCATAATAATGACTATACATATAACTGTTATCGTGAAAGTAAAAATGATACTTGTTATATAATTTTTAGTAAAGTCATAACACCAGATCCAAATTCTAGTATTATATATCTATCCTATTATGATGGTTGGATATACGAACCTTTAATTGATAAGTATATTAGATACAATAAAGTTAAAATCATTAACTTTAATGATATTATAACAGACAGAATTGATTTTCTAAATATGACTACTGGTAGTACAATAAGATTAGGATTTACTTTTTAAGGCTTTTTAATTTGTCTATTTATACATTTAGAGGACCAATTCGGGTCCTCTTTTTATTTAAACTTCTTATTTAAGAATCTATTTGTAAACCAAAGTCCTATACCAACCATTATACCAAAGAATAATCTTATGGTTCCTAATATCAATTCAGCTTTAATTGTGTTTGGTTCAAAACTTAACATAGGTATTATTGAACTAAAACAATTAAAAATTGTAAAGAATATATAAGCTATAAAGCCTATAAAAGGTGATGTTAAACTAAAGTCGTTAAGGTTGTGGTGCATCTTGATCTGTATATTTTTTTGCTATTTTTTTAATTAAAAGAGGTAAATTTCTTATTGATAAGCCAACTATGAAGCCAGCAAATGATATATTATCTATGTTAAGTATGAATGAACTAAATCTCATAACGGATATAATAGCCATAGAATATTTGATAAACTCAAATATACTCATCTTTTTGAATAATTTTGTTTTACGATTATCAGACTTATCATCTACTATTGTGAAGACTAATCCAAAAAGTGCCCAAAAATATCCAAATATAACTAAATTTATATCTGTAGTTCCTAATAGGTTAACTAAAATCTCATTCATTGTCTCTAATATATTTTATAAAAGAATATATCTTTTTATTTTTGTTATAATTAAAATCTTTCTCATTTCGATATGCTTCCTTTTCAAATGAAATATTGTAGTAAGCTTTATTAAAATCTTTATACTTTATTCCTTTTATTAAATATTCTATTCCATAGATGATATAGAAGAAGATTATTAGTAATTCGAGTTGTTGCCTCAAATGAATTTTTTCGTGGTTAATATCTACTTCATTAAAAGAATTTTTTCCTCTCCAAAATATTATGAAAGGAAATATTGTTGTTCCAATAATATTTTTCTTTTTAAAATAATTTAAAAAGAATTTATTTATTAATACCATCTTCTATTTCTTTTATCTACATAGATACCTCCAAAATATCTACCATCTGGTTTAACCTTTCTAAAGTTATTATAAAATTGGAACACATCTGAATGTGTACATATATAATCTATTATCCTTTTATTATGAAATTCAGCATTATTCATTGAAATATTTCTTAAATATTTAACATTATCAATTGTTGTATTAGAACCATTTTCTTGACCTAATTCTTGAACACCTCTATTTGTTAATTTAATATGTAAGAAAGGTAAAGCATTATAGACAGCCCACTCTACAACAGCTGGTTTAATCAATTCTACTAATCCTGATTCTATATTAGACATTGTACCACTAGCATATTTAGATACTATATAATCATATAAATCACCACTTAATACACCTTGAATATTTATATCTTGTGCATCATCAATAAACTTATATAACAATCTTTGATCAACATTTTTATCAATCATACTTTTATCAATAAGATAATCTACTGTTATAAATCTTGTATTAGACATTTTTAGTTAATAATTTTTTTATTTCTTCTTCTTTAATACCAATCATAGATAATAGTGTTTCTTTAGCAATATCTGTTAATGATACATTAGATATAATTTCAATTATAGATGTCATATCATATGTTGGATCAAATTCAATTTTATAATCATTGATTGTAAGTTTATCACAACCATTTATTTTACCAAAAATATTAAAAACTCTTTCCATAACATTCTTTCTTGGATTAATATAAGTAGTCTGAAATAGTCTATAACTCTCAAGGATTTGATCCTTTGTGAAGTTTAATCCATTTGGTTCTTTAACACCAAATAACTCACCACAAACAACCCTATGAGCTGAAAATATATTCTGTGTTACTTGTTTAGCTCTTTCAGCAAATTTACTATCAGAAAAATCAATATTCAATGGTGTAATTGTTGTTGGATTTGTTGCCGATCCATCTGTAACTGTAAATATCTGTCTTGATCCTTCTGTTCCTTGAAATTGTTTCTTATATCCTGCAACAACTTCATCTAATTCTTCACCATTCGATGGATTAGTATCTGATATGTTTATGTGTAATGTTGGAAAGAATCCTTTTTTAAGATTATTTAAATGAAAATTAGCAATTCCTGCTTCTTCCATTATATTTTCTAAACCAGCTTGATAAGATGCTTTAGCATATATTTCAGATCCACTTGAAAATCCACCAAATACATAAATATATTCATCTTCTGATCTTTCTGTTTCACTAAATATAGGAAATATTTTCTTATTTTTAGATATAACATTCTTATTCCAATTATCTCTATATTCGATTTTAACTGCTGTAAATGTATTACCATTAACACCATCTACTGTATATCTTAGTTTACCAACATCAATATAATCTATTAAAGATATTCGTGTTCTATCTGTATTCCAATGTATTCTTAAAGCAAATGTATTAAACTTTTCTAAATCAAATGTTACTTTAATTAATATATCATCTAATGTTTTACCAGCAAAAAAGTTTCTAATAAAAGATAAAGTATCAACAGATACATCTTTATTAAATCCACCTAATGAAATCATTTCAGCTTTACCTTTTACAATAGAACTATGTACAGGTGCTCTATCCATTAAATCATTTATTATATCAGGATAATCATTGTCTTCACCCCAATTTATAAATCCTCTTGAATTTACATATTCAACATATTTATATACTGGAATTTTATCACATTCATCACTACAAAAAGCTAGTGTTCTATTTTTTTTATTTTCACTCATTGTTAAAAATTATTTTAGTTTATATACATTATACCTGAATCTAAAGGATCTACTAATGTATTATAATTAAATTCTGTATTAGGATATATCTTGTAAGCCCATTGTCCTTTTAGTTCTGGTAAATTTGGGATTACTGAATATGTTGTGGATGCTGTTGAGCTTCCTGTAACTGATATTTGAAATCTCATATACTTAGATGATATATTATCATCATAGATATAACAATAGTAAAAATCATTTGATCCAGAATGTTTTAATGATAATAAATAATTATATGTAATATCATAATCAATTAAAAAATCACTATTAAAATCATTATTATAATCACCAATAGATGATAGATCACATAATTGTAGGTAATCACCATCTTTAACTATAACATTTAATATATTATTACCTTCTTGTAAATATAACGTCATAATATTTTATTTTTTATCTTTTTTAACTTCCACAATAAATACTTCTGGGTAATATTTAGAGTATAATTCGTATAGACTTGGTTCAATATTATAAGTTGATATAATATTATAACTAAATGGATTTTTAATATTAACACCAATATATTCTGGAGCTATTATATATTTTGTTTTATTTGTCATATATAATAATATGTTTATATAGTAAAAATGAAAAACCCACCTCGTTGAGATGGGAAATGAATATGAAATTCGGAAAGTTTTTTTTTGTTTTTTATAGACTTGTTACTACTTGATTAACAGCGTTTTGAGATACAAGTAATGGTAGATTTGGTTCAGCTGCACTAAATTCTAATGTAGCTCCATTTAAATCAGATAAGGATTTACCCCATCCTATTGTTCCACCAGATATTCTACCTGGAGATACTGGATTTGCTAACCAGTAAAGGTCATTTTGATCTTGAAATAATACTCTATATCTTCCTTTTATTAATTGGTTAAGTAAAGTTCTTAATGTTGAATCCATTTTTTGGAAAAACAATTCTACCTTCACCTCATTTCTTGGAGATAATGATTCTTCATTTATTGTTGGTGTTATTGTCACTGCTGACTTTTCAAATTCTTGTTCTAATTTAAAGAATGACACAGTTCCACTTGAAAAGGTACCTATAATATCTGAATTAGTACCAGTTAAAGTATATTGTAATGTTGTTCCGTTCCATTGTCCAAACCATACATTCTTAATACCACCTGGAGTAGTTCTATCACAACTTAATTCATATGTAGTGTCTAAAATACATCCTGCCATAATATTTGTTTTTTTATTTTTTTATTTATTCTTTTAAAGCCTAGTATTTTTATTATACTAGACTTTTATTTTGTCTTATTTAAATTCTACAACGAATTGTGGGAAAGGAATTGCTATACCTTGTCTCCAAACTGCGTGAAAATAAAGAGATTTTTGATAAGGATCGTTAAACATTTTGAATTTGTCTGCTGAATCGAAATCATTTCTTAAATCTGTACCAAATCTAATGTTTTCACCAGAAGTTAATACCATTCTATTTGTTCCATTTAAACCTCTTGTTCCTACAACCTTAACACCTG
>ERZ795044.4501-NODE-4501-length-11420-cov-6.031060_pt1 | contig 11420 bp, 10 predicted proteins | sample MGYA00375128_ERZ795044 | MGnify/ENA primary metagenome ERZ795044 (study PRJEB30173, sample SAMN05720213) | anaerobic digester metagenome | isolation source: active sludge of municipal wastewater-treating anaerobic digesters | place: USA | collected 2014-12-22 ... | reverse complement strand
TCCCGCACTGTGCGCAGCGTTGGCCCCCGCGCCCGTAGGCCAGCAGCTGTGCGGCAAACCCACCCTCGCGGTTGGACGGGTCGCGGTAGTCGCGAAAGGTCGTCCCCCGCGCCTGAATGGACGCGGCCAAGGTCGTCGTCAGCGCCGAATGCAGGCGCTGCACCTCATCGGGCGAGAGTGATCTCGCCTCGCGCGACGGATCGATCCCCGCGCGCCAGAGCCCCTCGTTCGCGTAGATGTTGCCGACTCCCGCCAGAACCCGCTGGTCCATCAGTACCTTCTTGATCGCCGCCCGTGACCCCCGAAGAAGCACCGATAATCGGTCGGCGCCAAAGCCCGGGTCAAGGGGCTCGTCTCCCAGCGCGGCTTCGTAGGCGGCGAGCGTGGCATCGTCGGCGAGCGTCACCGTCCCCAGTCGCCGAACGTCGCGATACCAGAAGCAACCGCCGTCGGCGAGCCGCCAGATGATCGCCGTATACTCGTCGCCCGGAGCATCCGCAGGCGAAGTGGCGGTACCGTCCGTGCTCCCGGCCACATCCAGCGCCGCATCTGGAGACACCAGCCCCCCGTCGCGTACGAGGACAGCCCCGGTGAATCGGGGCGTCACGAGCAGGTGCCAGTCGCCCGACATCGAAATCACCGCCGTCTTGGCGCGACGCCAGACGCGGACGATGCTCAATCCTGTGCACGTCGACCCAAGCTGCTCCGCGTCGGCGAGCCGGAGCACATCCGCGCGCTTGACCTCGACCGCAACGATCGTACGCCCCGCCAATCGCGCGTGAAGCTCGCGCGCGATCGTCTCGACCTCAGGAAGCTCCGGCACGGCGGGCCAGCTCTCGCCACCCGATATCTCGGCGGAGCACCTTGTCGGGGAACTGGATCGATTCGGCGCCGGCCAGGCTCAGTCGCTGCGCCTCTTCGAACGAAGGCGCCACCGCGGTGACCGCGAAAACGCGCCCCCCCGCCGTCACCAGCGTCCCGTCTGCTCGGCGCTTGGTCCCCGCGTGGAAGACGTGAACGCCCGAAATCTCCTGAGGGAGCACGATCGGTGCTCCCGTGAAGGGCGTCTCAGGGTACCCTGGTGAGGCGACCACGGTGGTCACCGCAGCGCCCTCTCGAATCGCCGGCTCGGGGACGCCCCGAAGCCCCCCTTCGACCGCGGCCCCTAGCATGAGCGTGAGGAGATCGCCCTCGAGCAGGGGGAGGATCACCTGCGTCTCGGGATCGCCAAAGCGGCAGTTGAACTCGACCACCCGGGGGCCCTCATCGGTGAGCATCAGCCCCACGTACAGCAGCCCTCGAAACGGCGACTCGCGTCGACGCATTTCGGCGAGGGTCGGGGTCACGATATGCTCCCGAGTGAACTGGAGCACGGCGTCAGTTGCCACCGCCACAGGCGCGTAGGCGCCCATCCCCCCGGTATTGGGACCGGCGTCGCCATCGAGCAGGCGCTTGTGGTCCTGGGCCCCCGGAAGGAGTACAAAGTGCTTCCCATCGGTCACCGCGAAGACCGACAGCTCCTCACCCGCCATGAACTCCTCGACGAGCACCTCCGCCCCCGCCTCGCCGTACGCCCCCTGGAACATCCGGTCGACGGCCAGCTCGGCTTCGTCGAGCGTAAGGGCTACGACGACCCCCTTTCCGGCCGCCAGTCCGCACGCCTTGATCACCACGGGAGCACCGCGCATGCGCACGGCGAGCTTGGCAGAAGGCGCGTCGGTATGCCAGGATGCTCCGGCCGTCGGCACCCCGGCCGCGAACATGACCTCCTTTGCGAATCGCTTCGACGCCTCCAGCTCGGCCGCCGCCTTGGACGGGCCAAAGACGCGGAAGCCCGCGTCTCTCAGCGCGTCACTCACCCCTGCGGCCAGCGGGGCCTCGGGCCCCACCACGACCAGATCGGGGTGCTCGGCATTCGCCAACGCGACAACGGCCGCCGCGTCGGTCGGGGAGACCGGGACGCAACGGCCGAGCGAGGCGATACCAGGGTTACCGGGGGCAGCGACCAGGTCGAGCGACGGATCATCCTGCGAGAGCTTCCATGCGATGGCGTGCTCGCGCCCGCCGCTTCCCAGGAGGAGAATCTTCACGGCCCAGAGGATCCCTTGAATGCGCTGTTGAAGGCATCGCGCGCGCGATCGAAGACCCCGTTGAGCGAGTCCATCGCCCCGCGCGCCTGCTCCCCATAATAACCGACCGCATCTTCGATGTCCGAGGAGAGCGGTGGCGTCGTCGCATCGCTCCGGCGTCGGTAGTCGCCGCGGAGGATCTTGTCGTACTCGCCCGACGCGACCCAGCGCTGCAGCTCGGCCGCGCGCACCGTGCCGAATGGGTGCGTGCGGAACGCCGTGTTGATCACCTGCCAGACCTTGTCGGCGAACTCGTTCTGCCCCTCGTAGTGCGAGGCCTGCTCGAGGAAGGCGTCGACGGAGAGCGTGTCGTCGAGCTCCTTGCCCCCCGCCATCTTCATGAAGGTGCTGGCCGTGACCCGAATGTCCTGCGTGGTGAGCAACCCCGCGCGGTCGGCCGAGAACTCCGCCTTGCGGTACCACTCCATGAGGGCGAGCTGGAAGGGGAGCAGGGCGATCCCCGCGAGGAACGGGAGGTTGTTGAGCCCGAGCGTCAGGATGATGATCGCGATCGTGGTGTACGTCGTGTGCCCGGACATGATGTGCCCGAGTTCGTGCCCGAGGATGTCGCGACGCTCCTCATCGTTGAGCAGCTCCATCATCCCCGAGTTGAGCACGATGAACGGCTTGTCGAACCCCACCGCGGCGGCGTTGACCAACGGGGTCTGGGTGACATAGAGCTCCGGGACCTCCTTCCAGTCCAGGGTGGCCAGCACCTCCTGGTACTGGGCCCAGAGCTTCGGCCGCTGGTTGGGGCCGACCCGCACCGCATTGGCCAGGAAGAGCTGCCGAACGCCGCGCTCCCCGAAGAAGGACGCCACCTTCCGCACCACCTGGTCGAAGCCCGGGATGGCGCGCAGCGCGTTGAGGGCGGCGCGGTCGGCGGGATGTTCCCAGGCGGCGGACGAGATGTCGGTGAGTACGATGCGCTCGGCCATGGCTGCTCTCGAGACGGGAGAGAGGAGAATGCGTGTCCCAGCGAACGCTGGGGGGAGACGGGAGCTCGGACGCGACGCTCTCGTCTGCTGTGTGCTCTTTCTACGGCGGGGGAGCGGCGAAAGTGTCGCGCCCCCGCCTGGGGCTACCCTAGGCGACGCCCTCGAAGGCGTGGTCGATGTCGGCCATCAGGTCGTGGACGTCCTCGACGCCGACGCTGAAGCGCACGAGTCCGTCGCTGATCCCCAGCCGCGCGCGCCGCTCCGGGGGGACCGAGGCGTGCGTCATCGAGGCCGGGTGGCAGACGAGGCTCTCCACGCCGCCCAGCGACTCGGCGAGGGTGAAGAGGTGCAGGCGGTTGACCACCTGCGCGGCCGCCTCACGCGTCCCGAGGTCGATCGAGATCATCCCGCCAAAGCCCGACATCTGGCGCGCGGCCAGGGCGTGGTGTGGGTGCGAGGCGAGCCCCGGGTAGAAGACGCGCTCGTCGCCCAGGCGCTGGGCCAGCCAGTCGGCGATGCGCCGTCCGTTGGCGTCGTGGGCGGCCATCCGCAGGTGCAACGTCTTGGTCCCGCGCAGGACGAGCCAGGCGTCGAAGGGTCCGGGGACGGCGCCGGCGGCGTTGAGGATGAACTGGAGGCGGGTGGCTAGGTCGTCGTCGTTGACCACCGCACAGCCGCCCACCATGTCGCTGTGACCGTTTAGGTACTTGGTGGTGGAGTGGAAGACGATGTGCGCCCCGTGCTCCAGCGGACGCTGGAAGACGGGGGTGGCAAAGGTGTTGTCGACGATGAACAGCGCCCCGTGCCGCCGGGCGATCGCACCGACGGCGGCCAGGTCGGTGATCCACATGAGCGGGTTGGTCGGCGTCTCGACAACGACCGCCTTCACGTCCGGGGTCATCGCGTCTTCCACGCGCTGGGGATCGCGGGTGTCGACGTACGTGAACTGCAGGCCGTAGTTCACGAGGATCCGGTCGAACAGGCGCGGCGTGCCGCCGTACATGTTGTCGGCACAGAGGATCCGGTCGCCGGATTTGAACAGCTTCATGATTGAGTCGATCGTTCCCATCCCGCTGGCGAAGGCGAAGCCATGTGTGCCACCTTCCAGCGACGCGATGTTGCGCTCCAGCGCCTCGCGCGTGGGGTTCTTGCCGCGAGCGTACTCGTACCCCTTGTTGTGACCCAGCGCCTCCTGTGCGTAGGTGGAGGTCTGGTAGATGGGGGTCATGATGGCCCCCGAGGTGGGATCGGGGCGCTGCCCGGCGTGCACGGCGCGAGTGCCGCACGCGAACTTGAGGTCGTCGTCGAAGATGCGCGACATGCGTTTGCAGTTGAGAGGGAAGGGCGAGAAGATACACCCCGAGTCCGTGTGGGGCACGACGTCCCGCGGACGGGTGGTGTTGAACGCACGTGGTGCGGGCGATACTAGGAAGCACTCATGACGCAGACTCCCAATGCGCCGGCTCCGGCGCTCGAAGCGCAGGACTCGCTCCGCTGCCTCGTCGTGGACGACGAACCGCACCTGCGGCGCGTCCTCGTGCGCCTCATGCAGAGCGACGGATTCAACTGTGAGGAGGCCGGGAATGGGGCCGAGGCGCTCGTCTCCCTCGCCCGACGCCCCGTGCACCTGGTCCTCACCGACCTGCACATGCCCGAGCTGGACGGGATCGGACTGCTGCGCGAGATCCGCGCGCGCTATCCCGACACGGCGGTCATGCTGATCACCGCCGTCGCCGACGTGAGCACGGCGGTCAATTGCCTCGCGGTGGGGGCGATGGACTACCTCACCAAGCCGTTCCACCTGGAGGAGGTGCGGGCTCGCGTGCGCCAGGCGCTCGAGAAGCGCCGGCTGATCCTCGAGAACCGCGACTACCAGGAGCTGCTCGAGGAGAAGGTCTCGGTGCAGGCGCGCCGTCTCGAGGAGCTCTTCCTCGCCTCGATCCAGTCGCTCGCCGAGGCGCTCGAAGTGAAGGACCCGTACACGCATGGCCACTCGCTGCGAGTCTCAAAGTATTCGACGGTGATCGCCCGCACCCTGGGGCTCGACGCCGACGTGGTCCGGCAGATCGAGCTGGGGGGCAAGGTCCACGACATCGGGAAGATCGGGGTGCGCGAGAGCGTGCTGAACAAGGCCGGGCCGCTCACCGACGAAGAGTACCAGCACATCATGACGCATCCCGTCGTCGGGTGGCGCATCCTGTCGCCGCTCCTGTCCGAGATGCCGATGGCGCTGACGGTCGTGCGTTCGCACCACGAACGGTTCGACGGACGCGGCATCCCCGATGGGCTGGCCGGGCTCGACATCCCGCTGGAGGCCCGCATTGCCGCGGTGGCCGACACCTTCGACGCGATGACGAGCGAGCGCCCGTACCGCCCCGGCGTCCCGCTGCAGGCGACGATCGCCGAGCTACGACGCTGCTCCGGTGCCCAGTTCGACCCCGACGTCGTCGATGCCTTCCTGACCGCGCTGCATTCGGGGGCCATCGACAAGTCGTCGATCGGGGAGGGGAGCCACGCCCCCGGTTTCGTCCCGATGGGAGTGCGTTAGGCGCTCAGCGCGCGGCGTCGTGATCGGTGCGGGAGCCCGCCTCGCCGATGACCCAGGCGAGCGAGCCCTCCTCGCCAACGACGTCGGCGCGGTGCAGCAGGACCCCCGTCTCGTGGTACCACTGCTTCGCGAGTGCGGCGTCGAGCGCACCGCCACCGGCAAGGCAGTGTTGGAGCACCGGGGCATCCAGCGGGCGCCCCCGTCGGGCGAGGGTCTCGAGCATCGACGCGAAGGTTGCGGGTTCGGCGACGAGTCGCGAGACGCCCCCCGCTTCGAGCAGGGCGAGCGCCTCGTCCGACGCCAGGTCGCGGTGTGCGGTGACGCGCCCCCCGGCGATGAGCGGGGCCAGCGCCCCCACCACGACCCCGAACAGCCGGGAGAAGGAGACCAGCGCAAGCGTGTGGTCGCGCGCCGCCAGCTGCTCGTGTGCCGCGATCGCCCGTACGACGGCGAGGAGGCGCCGGTGTGTGAGCGGCGTGCCGAACGCCTCACGCCATGGATCGCCGGCGTCGGCGACCAGCACTTCCTCGTTGGCCCCCGGCACGTCGGCCTCGCCTTCGAGGCGAAGCCCGCCGTGCAGGGTGAGGTCGACGGGGCGCTCCTCTCCCTCGCGCTGCCACGTCGCCCGCTCGGGGGCCTCGTCGAGCAGCACCCGTGGCATCGCCGCCGGGAGTCGTGCGGCGAGCGACGCGACGGTGAAGACGGCGGCCGCGTCGCCTGGGGCCAGCGCCTGGGCGATGGCCTCGTCGGCGCCCTGCGCGTCGAGCAGGAGCGCGGCGCGACCGTCGCTCGCGGCGAGGGCGACCATGAGCGACGGCGACGGGGGAAGCAGGATGGCCGCGCGACGACCGTGCAGCGCCCGGACGAGAGGGGCGCAGCGTTGCAGGAGTGCCACGCCGGACGCCACCAGGCGTCGCACCGGGACCTCATTCAGCGTGCCGTTCGCGCCGGCGAGCGCGAGCGGTAGAATGGCGAGCGGATCACTCATGATCGCGGTCGAGCACGGCGGCGAAAAGAATTGACAGGTCGCGCGTCCTTGTGGAGTTCGGTCGGACCGCCGGATGTGCGTGGCGCCGGCGCGATCGTTCGGGGCGGTGACCGCGCGAATCGCGGGGGCGACATGTCCAGCGCCACCGAAGGTAACGCGCGAGCCGCCCCGTGTGCGCGCATCGTTAGGTTGTGTGACGTAGATCACGACGTAAGTGCCTTGAATACAACAGCTTCGCCGCTACTTTCCTCCCACACTGCCGGGAGCACTCGATGAGTCTTGAAGGGCTGATGGTCAGCGTGTCGGGCGTGCGTGGGCGCGTCGGCGAGGCGTTGACCCCTGAAATAGCCTGCCAGTTCGCGGCGGCGTTTGGAGCGTTCTCGGTCGGACGCTCGTCGTCGCGGGTCATAATTGTGGGTCGTGACAGTCGGGTTTCTGGCCCGATGTTCCACCGAGCCGTGGTGGCCGCGCTACAGTCGGTCGGCGCCGATGTGCTGGATATCGGAATGGCGCCGACCCCGACCGTCCAGATGGCGGTCGAACACCATCACGCCGCCGGCGGCCTCGCGATCACGGCGAGTCACAATCCGGTCGAGTGGAATGCCCTCAAGTTCATCGGGTCGTCGGGGCTCTTCCTCGACGCCGCCGAGGGAGCCGAGATGCGCGCCTGCATGGAGCGCGGCATTCCACGCGCGACCTGGGACAAGCTCGGAAGTGTCTCGAACGACGAGGCGGCGATCGATCGACACATCGAGGCGATCCTCGCCCTCCCGTTCCTCGACGTAGAAGGCATTCGCCGCCGCGCCTACCACGTGGCGCTCGATACCTGCCACGGCGCGGGGATCACGATGTTCCCCAAGTTGCTCGAGCGCCTGGGGTGCCGCGTGAGCGCGATCAACCTCGAACCGCACGGGCGCTTTCACCGCCCCCCTGAGCCTGTGGCCGAGAACTTGGGCGAGCTCGAGGCGCTCGTGAAGTCGAGCGGCGCCGTCGTCGGCTTTGCCACGGATCCTGACGTCGACCGGCTGGCGCTCGTCTCTGATGCGGGGGTGGCGATCGGTGAGGACTACACCCTCGCGCTCGCCGCGCGCGTCATCCTGCGACAGAAGCGCGGCACCGTGGTGACGAACCTCTCGACGTCGCGGATCGTCGCTGACGTGGCGGCGGAGGCGGGGTGCGAGGTGGTGCTGGCCCCGGTCGGCGAAGTCAACGTCGCGGTGAAGATGCGAAGTGTCGGCGCAGTCGTCGGGGGAGAGGGGAACGGCGGTGTCATTCTCCCCGACCTGCACCTGGGGCGGGATGCGCCGCTGGCGGCCGCCCTGATTCTCCAGCTGTTGCACGAATCCAACGGCACGTTGTCTGCAGTCGTGGCATCGTACCCGCAGTACCGGATCGTGAAGGACAAGCTCGATCGGCCCAATGTGCCGCTCGACGAGGTGTATGGCTCGCTGCGCCGGAGCTTTGCCGACGCGGTGGTCGACCTGCAGGACGGATTGCGGCTTACGTGGCCTGATCGCTGGGTGCACGTGAGGCCGTCGGGAACCGAGCCGATCGTTCGCGTGATCGCCGAGGCACCGACGGAGGAGGGGGCGAGGGAACTCGTGCGCCGCTGCCGCGCGCCACTGGATGCGCTGTCAGCCTAAATCAATCAAGAGAACTCATGTGCGGAATCGTCGGTTACGTCGGCGCTAAGGTCGCCACTCCACTCCTGCTCGAGGGGCTCAAGCGCCTCGAGTATCGCGGCTATGACTCCGCGGGTGTGGCGATCATGAATGGCACGGGCGTGAAGACCGTGAAGGAAGCAGGAAAGATCGCCAAGCTCGAGTCGCTCCTCGTCGCCTCGCCCGTGGAAGGGACGACGGGGATCGCGCATACGCGATGGGCGACCCACGGGCCGCCGAACCAGAAGAATGCGCACCCGCACATGAGCCAGGACGGCTCCATCGCGGTGGTGCATAACGGGATCATCGAGAACGCGACCGTCCTCAAGCAGATGCTCGAGGGGCGCGGCTACGTCTTCACGTCGGATACCGACACCGAGGTGCTCGCGCACCTGATCGAGGAGTGCTTCGACGGCAACCTCGAGGATGCGGTGCTCGAGGCGCTGTGGCAGGTGGAGGGGACGTACGGGATCGCCGTGATCTCGTCGGTCGACTCGCACAAGATCGTTGCCGCGCGCAAGGGGAGCCCGCTCCTCCTCGGGCTCGGCGAGAACGAGAACTTCATCGCCTCCGACGTGTCGGCGATCCTCGCGCACACGCGCCAGGTCGTCTACCTCGAGGACGGCGAGATGGCCGTGATCGACGACGCCGGCTATCGCGTCATCGACATGAACGCCATCGAGATCCACAAGAAGGTCGCGCACATCGACTGGGACCTCGCGCAGATCGAGCGCGGTGGCTACGCGCACTTCATGCTCAAGGAGATCTTCGAGCAGCCGAAGACGGTCGAGAACACGATGCGCGGTCGCTTGCTCGACGAGGAAGGGACGTCGAAGCTCGGTGGGCTCAACCTCACCGACGAAGAGCTTCTCTCCTTCACCAACATCGTCATCACCGCCTGCGGGACGTCGTGGCACTCGGCGCTCATCGGCGAGCACATGCTCGAAGAGCTGGCGCGCATCCCCGTCGAGGTCGAGTACGCGTCGGAATTCCGCTACCGCAACCCCATCGTCGACAGCAAGACGCTGTGCATCGTCATCTCGCAGTCGGGCGAAACGGCCGACACGCTGGCGGCGATGCGCGAGGCCAAGCGGCGCGGTGCGCGCACGTTAGGCCTGGTGAACGTCGTGGGCTCGACGATCGCGCGTGAGGCGGACGGTGGCGTGTACCTGCACGCCGGCCCCGAAATCGGTGTCGCGTCGACCAAGGCGTTCACCTCGCAGGTCATCGCCCTCCTGCTGTTCACGCTCAAGCTCGGCCGCCTGCGTGGCGCGCTGTCGCAGGAGCGCGGGGCGGAGATCATCGCCGGGATGCGCCAGCTGCCCGCGCAGATCCAGCAGGTGCTCGAGCGCGCGCAGGAGATCGAGGACATCGCCGAGGAGTACAAGCGCGCGAGCAATTTCCTCTACCTCGGCCGCGGCTACAACTTCCCGGTGGCGCTCGAAGGGGCGCTCAAGCTCAAGGAAATCTCGTACATCCACGCCGAGGGCTATCCGGCGGCCGAGATGAAGCACGGCCCCATCGCCCTCATCGACGAGATGATGCCTGTGGTCTTCGTGGCGCCGCACGATTCGGTCTTCGACAAGATCACGTCCAACGTGCACGAGGTGAAGGCGCGCAAGGGACGCGTGATTGCGGTGACGTCGCGCGACGAGGACGCACTCGTTGGGATGCTCGACTACGAGTTCCGCATCCCCGAGACCGCCGACCTGCTCATGCCGATCCTCGCGTCGGTGCCGTTGCAGCTGCTGGCGTACTACGTCGCGGTCAAGCGCGGCGCCAACGTCGACCAGCCGCGCAACCTGGCCAAGTCGGTCACCGTCGAGTAGCGGACGAGCGAGCGACGGGAGTACCCCGGAAAGTTCTGGGCACCTCGAGCGACACCGTGGGACGACGAGAGGACGGCAGCCATCGCTGCCGTCCTCTCGCGTTTCGGGGAACCGCAGGCCGTGAGTGGGAACAGCATATTGACAACCTTCGATGTATCAAGTAGCCTATTTCCATGTCGAAGGTCCTCGAAATCGTCGAACGCCAACTGGGCGACCGGTGCTGTGACCGCGAGGCGCGGCCGCGGATTGCGGCGCGTGATGCGGAGCGACTCGCCGAGGACCTGCAGTTGCTCGGACATCCCGTGCGGCTCCAGCTGCTCGACGTGCTGGGACGCAACGAAGGGCGGGTCTGTGTCTGCGACCTCGAGGCCGCCGTCCCGGTGAAGCAGCCCACCGTCTCGCACCACCTGCGCATCCTGCGCGAAGCCGGGCTCGTGGAGTCGGAGAAGGTCGGGCAGTGGATGTTCTATCGCGTGCGTCGTGACCTGATCGGTGCCCTGCGCGACCGCCTGGCGGCGCAGCTCGGATCGCTCGTGTAATCGTCGCCGTTTTTTTTCGAGAGTTATATCGATGAACGTCAATGAAGAGGGGCATGCCGAGTTGGGCGCCGCCGCGCGTCGTCAGGCAGCGCGCGTTGCCGAGGGGAAGGGAGAGCCTGTACCGCAGCTCAAGCCCACCGTCTATCGCCCCACGTACTCGGACCGGACCCTTCCCATGCAGTGCTGCTGATCTGCGCGGGCGCACCGCTCGCGTTCCCCCACGTGCATACGTCACGCACGCGTCACGCACCTGTCACGCATGCGACGCGTTCCCCGCGCACCGCCCGCTCCCTCACCCGGAGGTGAATCCATGACGACAGACGACTACGCGATCCGCGCCGCCCGCGAGGCAGACCTCCCGACCGTGCGGCAACTGCTGGTCGCCGCCCACCTTCCGACGGACGGTCTCGAGGAGCAGTTCGGCGACGGGTATGCGATCGCCGAAAGCAACGGCACCGCGATCGGCGCCGAGGGGATCGAGGTCTACGGCGAAGCAGGGCTCCTCCGTTCCGCGGTCGTCGACGCCGGATGGCGGGGGCGCGGGGTGGGGGATGCACTCACGCAGGATCGCTTGCGCTGGGCCGCCGAGCGCGGGCTTCGCGAGGTCTGGCTCCTCACCACGACGGCGGCCGACTACTTCCCGCGGTTTGGCTTTGCAGTGGCGACGCGGGCCGACGCACCCGTGCCGATGCAGGGGTCGCGCGAGTTTGCCGAGGCCTGTCCGTCTTCCGCGATTGCCATGCGCCGCTTGCTGGCCTGACGCTCTGCACCCTCACGATCCACCGGCG
>ERZ795044.4496-NODE-4496-length-11430-cov-5.380308_pt1 | contig 11430 bp, 11 predicted proteins | sample MGYA00375128_ERZ795044 | MGnify/ENA primary metagenome ERZ795044 (study PRJEB30173, sample SAMN05720213) | anaerobic digester metagenome | isolation source: active sludge of municipal wastewater-treating anaerobic digesters | place: USA | collected 2014-12-22 ... | reverse complement strand
GCCAGCACCATTTCCTGGGCGCTTTTCCACAGGGCTGCATACGCAAAGCGGCTTTGACTGACCAGTGTGACTGTTCCAAACTGTTTCCAGCCGCTGGAAATTTGCGCCTGGCCAGCTTGTGCATGTATTGGCAACAACCGCACGAACCAGGCGGGGGCGCCCAGATCTCCATCAGAGCCTATACGCTCGGAAATCACTTTTCCTTGCGGATTCGTCACGCGCACCAACTCGTAATGCCCACCATCGAACAGAGAAGCCACCACCAGTTCCACAGTGACTTCATCCGGATTGCTTTGACTCAAAGAAAGAGCCAGGGCCGTCGCGTTATCGGTGTTCTTGATAGAGAGCTGAGACTCCAGATATGCCCGCGCACTCAACATGGAAACCAACAGGCTTCCAGCCAAGGCCATGAGCGTACTGGCAATGATGGCTAGCCACAATTGACGAAACATTGACATTTTTATTTTCCTTAAATGGCTCCTGGTTTCAGTCGAAACCCTCTGCACGCGCGCGCTTCAGCAGATCTTCCCAACGCGACAACCGCCCGGTCCCGGCAGCTGGCACCGCTTCCTTTCCAGATACGCCGGTAAACACGCCTTCGCTGTTGAAGCTGAACACGGGCACCAAATCCGGTCTGCGCGACGCGGGGCGTATTTCACTGATCAAGTTATCCAGAACCAAAGGTTCGGCTTCTGGCTGTGCATAGTAGGCCAAGACCATGTGAGCCTGTGAGGCCACAGCGTCAGTTGACCCCGTCTTGGCGCGCACGTATATGAGTCGAAGCTTGTCGGGTGCAACCCCAACTTCCTTCAGTGAGTAGTACTTCGCAATGGAAAAATCTTCACAATCGCCAGCTCCCAATCCCAGAGTTTCAAGCGGGGTCGCCCAATAGTCGGGCTGACTCCAGATCGCAGCGTCTTCGGCAAACTTGATCTGGCGATTGAAAAAGTCGTTCACACGCTTTAGCCGCTCTATGTCCGATCCCGCGCGCGCGATTTGAAGCATGTTTTGCCAAGCGCTATACCGTGCGGCTACAGAATTTCCCCATCGCTGCGAATAGGCGGCAAACAACCGTTCAAAATCGGCCCCACCAAAGGCCTGCCCCAACCAGAAAAAAATTGAGAGCGCCAACAAAACAACAAGGCGATTCAACCCTCGAGGTGGCAGGACCTTTACTGGCCAACTGACAAAACCCAAGAAAGTGGGCATATGGCTAACCTTGAACTGCGCCAACCCGATGCGTGTAATTTTCCACAAAACCTCACTTTTTGATACCACCGCAGCTAATGCATCTATGTGTAATGCCCATTCTCAACGAAAATCGTAACAATCTGTATCCTGCACTACCTGTGCCAATTCCTTGGTCACATGTCGATACGATAGCCAATAACCCAAACGATTCCCAAGAATATGCCCAAACTTACTGCCATAAGCTTTGCCGTGATCGTTGTAGCCAACGGTCTCTGCCTGAGTGCAAACGCACAACAATCACCCGGTTCGATAAAGGACGCCGTTGAAAAGGCTGTCCTGCAAAACCCGGAGGTAAAACTGCGTTTCCACAACCTCGAGGCAGCCAAAGCGGAGCGCAAGGTAGGTGAAGGTGGCTGGATGCCGCGCATTGATTTGGAAGTGGCAGGCGGATCTTATGAGACAAAAAACCCTGCGCTGAGTACTGCGCTAGGCTACTCCGGCAACCGCGCCTCTTTGCAATTGCGCCAAACCCTGTTTGATGGTTTTGCCACTTTGCATGAAACCAGACGCCTGAGCTACGCGCAACAGACAGCTTACTTTGAGTTGCTTTCCGCCAGCAATCAAACGGCACTGGAAACCGCACGCGCCTATATGGATGTGCTGCGATATCGCGAACTGGTCCAGCTTGCTGCGGATAACTTTACAACCCATCAGGAAGTGCATGATCGCCTCAGTCAAAAGGTAACCGCGGGCGTGGGCCGTAAAGTGGACCTCGAGCAGGCCGCAGGCCGCATGGCGTTGGCTGAATCAAACTGGATCACAGAATCGAGCAACTTGCATGACGTATCGGCCAGATACCAGCGTTTGGTTGGCGTGGTGCCTGCTCCGACTCTGGCGCCTATCGATTCCATAGCCGTACCTCAAAAGTCTGGCGCCAGCTATCTGACAGAGGCAGTTCGCAAAAACCCGGAGTTTCTCGCCGCGGTCGCGACGATTCGTGGCTATCGCTCTGACTCCAGCGTCCGCCGTTCTGCGTATTACCCAACTTTGGAATTCAGGGCTCGTCAGAGCGTCGAATCCAACCAAAGCGGTGTAACTGGCGATTATCGGGATACGGCTTTCGAACTGGTTTTGAATTACAACCTGTACCGTGGCGGATCCGACAAAGCGCGCATTAACCAATACATAGCAAAGCTTGGAAGTGCCTACGATTTGCGGGACAAAGCCTGCCGCGATATTTGGCAAACCGGCGAAATCGCAGTGAACGATACACAGAAGCTCACCGCGCAAATCAAGCTGCTCGCGCAGCATGAGCTCTCCACTTCCAAGGCGCGCCAGGCTTACCAACAGCAGTTCGATATTGGGCAACGTTCTTTGCTGGACTTACTGGACACGGAAAACGAGCTCTACCAGGCCCGACGAGCGCTTGCCAATGCGGAATATGACCTTCAGTTGTCCACCATCCGCACACTCGCGGTATCGGGCACATTGTTAAGTGCTTTGAAATTGCAGCCATTGACGGGCGATGCACCTGAAACTTCCGGCAATTCGGAAGCCGATGACGAACTGATGCAATGTGACAGCCAGATCCCGACTACTCCAGTATTGGATCGCAGCTTCAGTTCTCGACCGGCCAATTTGCCAACGGATCCGGTAAAGCCCGCCGCCGCCGTGCTACCGGTACCTGTCGTTCCTGTTGTATCAGGTGCGCAGTGCGCCGAACTAACCAAAACCGTTGAGACCTGGCTGGATGCATGGAACCGCAAGGACGCAACGCGTTATCTGGATTCCTATTCCCCCAATTTTGTGCCAACCAAAGGCATGAATCGCACGCAATGGGAGACCCTGCGCAAGGCTCGCATCGGTAAACAGGGCGACATTCAGATCACCATTGGTAAAGTGGTTCAAGCCAAGTGCGACACACAATCCGCTGAAGTATCGTTCCCGCAGGAATACGGCTCTGCCAATTACAAAGACAAGGTTGAAAAGACCCTGTCCCTTGAAAACGTCAAGGGTGTCTGGAAAATCACCAAAGAAACGGTGACCAAGGGCCGCGCTTACTGAGCGGTGTTCATCGCAAGGTGCTGACAACAGTCAGCACCCCCATCAACACCGGCTGGTGCACCATGTACCAGGTCAGGCTCCAGCGGCCCATCCAGGCGAGTTGTGGTGCTGCAGGCAAATGACCAAAAACTTTCACTGGTCGGTTGATCCAGCCCCTAGAAATGACAAGTTGCCCGGTGGCCATCCCCCACCACATGACCCCCAACCAGGGTAGAACGGGCACATAGTCTTCCGTCACGGGTTTATGGCTGATCAGCCCGACCCAGTTCAGCACTTTGGTGTCCAGAATAGAAGCCATCGGCAGAGCGGCATGTATTTGCGGTGCAAGCCATGCCAGCAGCATGGCACCCGCACCGGCAAGCCACAGCCAATGCCCCCACGCCGCGGTGAGGCGGCATACGATGAGCATGGCTGCCATGCCGTGCAGCACCCCAAAATAGATCCAGCTATTCGGAAACATTAGGGCGGATCCGGCACTCACGGCCACCGCGCAAAGGGCGATTTGCATCCAGCGCTTCCAGAACCGGCGCCAATCCTGTCCGGCCTCAACGGCCATGGCTTGCCCAAAACCCGCGCAAAACAAGAAAAGGCTCAGGATGCAGGTTCGCTGTCCGGTCCAGACAATGTCGCGATAAAAATCCTGGTGAATGAACCCGAAATGGTTCAGATCAAACGCAAAGTGGAACGCTGTCATCCACAACACGGCCACCCCCCGCAAGATGTCCAGAAAAGGCTGCCGCACCTGCACCATCACTTGCTCAGTGCAGGCAATTCCAATGTGATTTGCGCCGGACCCTCAACCGTTGCGGCCAGAGTGGCCCGCCTTCCCGCAACAGACTGCACCAACAGCCCGTCAGCCACGGTCGCACCCACGGAATACGGTTTGGCAGGTTTACCCTCCACAGCAATCAAGGCTGCGCCACGCCGCGAGCCTTCGGCCAGCACTCCCACCAGCACAAACGGCGTGCGCCCCGAGACACCTTCCTTGCCAGCCAAAACCATGGCACCACCTCCCAGGGCCTTGGCTACGGATTTGGGATCCAATGGTTCGGCACCTGATGCAGCCACCGGCACTGCTGTCGATACACTGTGGGCCTGTGTGCTCTTCAAAACCCAATAGACCGCACTGAGTGCAGCCAGCATGGCCAGCGCGAAAGTGACCGCTCTGACACCCCCCGTATGGATAGCATTTTTTTGCATAGCGCGATTATGATTGACTCGAACATGAACCCACGACGCTCTCCATCCTCGGCCCGCAAGCAGAACTTGCACCACTCTTTGCGCAATGGCTTCACCCTGATCGAACTGATGGTGGTAATGGTCATCATCGGGGTTCTGGCCGCTCTGATCGTGCCCAATGTACTGGATCGGGCTGACGATGCGCGTGTCACAGCTGCGCGAACCGATGTCAACAACCTGATGCAGGCGCTCAAACTCTACAAGCTGGATAACCAGCGCTACCCGACAGCGGCCCAGGGTCTGCAAGCCCTTCTGACAAAACCGACTGAAGGCCCCATTCCCGGCAACTGGAAACACTACCTGGATAAGTTGCCCAACGACCCATGGGGACGCCCCTACCAGTACATCAACCCGGGAATTCGCGCGGAAGTCGATGTGCTGTCCTTTGGTGCAGACGGTCAGTCTGGTGGTGAAGGCAAGAATGCGGACATCGGCAGCTGGGAGTAGCGCATACCAAGGCTTCACGCTGCTGGAGTTGCTGGTTGTCGTGGCCATCATGGCCATCGCTACGGCAGGTGTTGGCCTGGCGCTGCGGGACTCGTCCCAGACCATGCTGGAGCGCGAGGCGCAACGCCTGGTGGCATTGCTGGAGTCGGCGCGCGCCCAGTCGCGCATGACTGCCAACCCCATACGCTGGCGCACTACCGAAAGAGGGTTTTCATTTGAAGGAGCCACCCCTGCTTCGTTGCCTGCAGCCTGGCTGGGGGCGGATGTGCGCGCCGTGACCACTAACCCTGTTTTACTGGGGCCGGAGCCCATCATCACGCCACAACGCATACAGCTGGCGACCCTGTCCAGCCCGGGGCACAGCCTGATCATCGCCACCGATGGCGTGCGACCATTTGCTATAGCCACGGCTGCCGACGCTCCAACCGTTGCACCATGATCATCTGGCCCGGAAAGCATCGCAAGGTTCAAGGCTTTACGTTGGTGGAGGTTCTGGTCGCCCTGGGCATCGTGGCGGTAGCACTGGCCGCTGGAGTGCGTACTTCTGCATCACTGACGCGCAATGCCGAGCGACAAACGGACTTGCTGTTGGCACAACTGTGTGCCGAAAACGCGCTGGTGAACGTTCGCCTGTCCAGGCAAATGCCTGCAATAGGCGACAACACCACCGTGTGCCAGCAGGCTGACCGCAACATGGGCATCACGCTGTCCGTGCGGGCCACGCCCAATCCAAATTTCTTGCGTGTCGAGGCACGTGTCGCTCAGGATGAGTCGCCGCTTCTTTCGCTGTCAACCGTTGTGGGCCGATACTGATGAAGATGCGCGGGTTCACGCTGATCGAACTACTGGTCGCCATCGGAGTGATGGCGCTCATGGCGGGCTTGAGCTGGCGGGGCATTGACGGCATGGCACGGACACAAACCCAGCTGGCAAAGCGCACCGACCAAGTCATGACCCTGCAAGCCGGACTGGCACAGTGGGCGGCCGATCTGGATGCGCTGGTGCAGTTGCCCAATACCGCATCGCTGGACTGGGATGGGCGGGCCTTGCGCGTTACACGGCGCAGTGCGGGCTCAGACAATGACGGCATGCTGGTGGTGGCCTGGACCCGCCGAACCATCCAGGGCCAAGGGCAATGGCTGCGGTGGCAGTCACTTCCGGTCACCTCTCGGGGTGCGCTACAAAGTGCATGGATCGCTGCGGCCCAGTGGGCGCAAAACCCGGGGGACGCCGAAAAACGGTTTGAAGTGTCCGTGGTTGCACTGGACGACTGGAAAGTGTTCTATTACCGCTCAGACGCCTGGACCAACCCCTTGTCCAGTGACGGCGCGCCACCACCCCCAACCAGCAACAAGCCCCCAGCGCCTGACTTTGCCGTGCCCGATGGTGTGCGACTGGTGCTGACCCTGCCCGCCAGTGAGGGTATTGGCGGCGTGATCACGCGCGACTGGGCACGCATTTCATTGGGAGGCGGCAAATCGTGAGGGTTCGCCACCTGGGTGCAGCCCTGCTGACCGCCATGCTCACTGTGGCGCTGGTGGCCAGCATGGCCGCCGCAGCCCTGTGGCAACAGTGGCGTGGTGTGGAAGTGGAAGTGGCTGAGCGCACCCGCTCCCAATCACTTTGGGTGTTGACCGGTGCGCTGGACTGGGCACGCCTGATTCTGCGCGAAGACGCCCGCGCGGGCGGGGCAGACCATCTGGGTGAACCCTGGGCCGTTCCATTGGAGGAAGCCCGCCTGTCTACTTTCCTCGCAACCGACAAGGCCACTGCAACGGACACTACCGAGGTGTCTGCACAGGTGTTTTTGTCCGGTCGCATCACCGACCTGCAAGGCCGGCTCAACGTCATGAATCTGGTGGAAAACGGCAAGGTGTCCGCACCCTGGCTGCTGGCGTTCTCCAGGTTATTTGAACAGCTCGGGCTGCCTCCAGCCGAGCTGACTGCCGTTGCCGAAAACCTGCGCTTTGCCCAGGACAACGCGGCGGAAAACGGCTCATCGCCCCTGGCACCCCTGTTGCCCCAGCGGGTGGGTCAGCTGCGCTGGCTGGGTTTGTCGGAAGTCAGCCTCGCCAAATTGGGCGGTTACATCACGGTGCTGCCGGCACGCACACCCGTGAACCTCAATACCGCCAGTGTGGCGGTGCTCTATGCCGCCATCCCCACGCTGGACATGGCCCAGGCCCAGCGCCTGGCCAGCAGCCGCCAGAGTGGGCATTTCCGCACCCTACTGGACGCAGGCAAGGTCGCGCCGGAGATTGGAGGCGAACTGACAGAAGCGCTGCACAGCGTCAACTCTCGCTTTTTTGAGGTGCAGGGACGGCTGCGCATGGAGCAGGCTGTCGTGGAAGAGCGCTCAGTTGTGCAGCGCGAGGGGCTTAACGTCCGAACCCTGTGGCGCGAACGGGGCGGCAACCCGGCAGTGAAACCCGCCGCCCTACAATGACTTGGCCTGAAATAACTGCATGAACACCCTGATCGTCACCCTACCCACCAGCCTGCCCACGCCGACGACGCCGTGCAGCATTGTGCTGACGCGGGATGGTCAAACCATCAGCCTGCAAACCGAAGCGGCGCCTGCTCTATGGCCGGATGCTGCCGACGGTGAAATTGTTGCAGTCGTTCCTGCCAGCCAGCTTTCATGGCACCGCCTGAACTTACCCAAGGGCACCCTGGATCGCGGGCTTTTTCAGGACAACAGCCCCTCACGTCTGCGCGCGGTTATCGAAGGCCTGATTGAAGATCGTTTGCTGGACGAGCCAGAGCAGCTGCACTTTGCACTGGAGCCCCGTGCAGAAGTGGGAGTACCTACCTGGACAGCGCTGTGCAATCGCAACTGGCTGATTGCCTGGCTGCAGGCCCTGGAGCAAGCGGGCAAGCCGATTGCACGCATCGTGCCGCAGGCAGAGCCACTCTCCGCAGATGCCGGGGTACCGGCACTCGTGCAAATCGTAGGCACCCCGGATTCCGCCCATATTCTTTGGAGTTCGTCCAGCGGAGTCACCCTGTTACCACTTGGTGCAACTTCTCTTGCACTGGTGGCCGCTGGTGCTGACGAGGAAGATGCAACCAAAGTCGTGGCTGAGCCAGCGGTTGCGGCGTTGGCCGAACAGTATTTCCCTGGCCGCATCTCACTGCAGACTGGCGCGCAGCGTGCACTGGCAGCGGCCGGGTCGGCTTGGGACCTCGCTCAATTCGAGTTGTTGCGCAGTCGCCGGGCCCGGACCCAAAAGCGTCTGTCCGGATGGGCCTCTAATCTGTTGCGTGCGCCGCACTGGAAACCAGCGCGGTGGGCTGCCCTGGCCCTTGTGGTGGTCAATGTGGCAGGGCTGCAAGCTTGGGCCTGGAAAGAACAATCCGCACTGACCACCAAGCGCAACGCCATTCGTGATGTACTGACCACCACATTTCCCGATGTCCGCGTGGTCGTGGATGCGCCGCTGCAAATGGAGCGTTCGCTGTCCGCCCTGCAGCGCCAGAGTGGCGCAGTGTCCAGCGCCGACCTTGAGGAAATGCTGGGGCGATTTCAGGCTGTAGCCCCCGAAATACCTGCGCCTGCGGCTATTGAATTCGTAGCAGGTGAATTGAAACTCAAGTTGCCGACGGTGGACGCAGTAGACCCCGATAGCCTCCAGGCACGTATGCGGGCTTATGGCTATGCGGTGCAGATGCAGGGTGACACCCTCGTGCTCAAACAGGAGCGCCGCCCATGACACGCACCGCCGCCAACCCGGCCGCAACCTGGCTGGAACCCCTGCAGGCCCGTTGGCAACAGCTGGCATCGCGCGAGCGAAACCTGTTGCTGGGCGCCTTTGCATTGGTACTGGCTGCCTTGCTGTGGCAACTGGTGCTGGCTCCATCCATCAAAACTTTGCGCACTGCCCCTGCGCAGTCGCAGGCACTGGATGGCCAGTTGCAACGCATGCAGTCACTGCAAGCCCAGGCAAAGGCCCTGCAACAACAGGCAAGCCTGGGCCATGACGAAGCAGTTCGCGCACTCAACCTGGCGACCCGGCAAACCCTGGGCAACAGCGCACAAATCAGCATCCAGGGCGACCGGGCCACTGTCACTCTGCAGGCGACAGGCGCAGACGCCCTCGCGCAATGGTTGGCACAAGCCCGGCTCAACGCCCGGTCCACCCCGATGGAAGCCCGGCTGAGCCGTCTTGCAACACCAGCTGGTGTCACCTGGTCGGGCGTGCTGGTGATGGGTTTGCCAACGCGGTGATGGGAATGGCACGTCACCCCCAGGCTTCGGCATTGGCAGCTGCTCCATGGCGCACCGCGCTGGCGGGAGCGCTGATCGGCATCGTGCTGGGCACTGCGGCATTTGCCCCAGCCAGCTGGCTGGCAGCAGCCATCAGCTCGGCCAGTGGAGAACAGGTCAAGCTGACCAATCCGCGCGGCAGCATCTGGCAAGGCTCGTCCCAGTTGGCGCTGTCGGGCGGGGTGGGCAGCGAGCAGGCGGTGGCTCTTCCGGGACAAATCCACTGGAAGGTACGCCCCGACTGGGCCGGCGTGCGCATGCAGGTGAGCGCTGATTGCTGCACCCCCCAACCGCTGCAACTGCAGGCAGCCACCCTAGGTTTTAGAGGGCTGAAGCTGGTGCTGGGCGATGGCCAGTCCCAATGGCCTGCGGGACTACTGGCCGGGCTGGGCACGCCCTGGAACACCGTCCAGCCTCAAGGCCAGCTGATTGCCTCCAGCCAGAACCTCACGGTGGAATGGGAGCAAGGCCGTATGCGGCTGATCGGCCAAATCCAGGTGGATGCGCTGCAGGTGTCGTCACGCCTGTCCACCCTGTCGCCCATGGGCAGCTACCGCATTACGGTGCAGGGCGGGCCGGATCCCAGTCTGCAACTCACTACGCTGGAAGGTAGCCTGCAACTGTCGGGCCAAGGCCAATGGATCGCGCAGCGCCTGCGCTTCAACGGCGTGGCCAGCGCCGAGCCCGAGCGGGTTGAGGCACTTTCCAATCTTCTGAACATTGTGGGTCGGCGCGATGGCGCACGCTCCATCATCACCGTGGGCTAATTGTGAGACTCCGTCCTATGCAAAAACCACCCCTTCACCGCAACCGTTTTACTATTACTCTGATAGCAGCTTACGTAATGTTAACGGGGTCTACAGGTCTTTTTCCCATTAATTCTTGGGCACAAGCCGACCCGACGGTCGCTGGTAGCGTGAAGCGTGGCGACCCCATCACGCTGAATTTCACCAATGCCGATATCGATGCCGTGGCCCGCACCATGGCCCTACTAACCGGGCGCAACGTGGTGGTGGACCCGCGCGTCAAGGGCACGATCACGTTAACTACTGACAAGCCCGTCAGCCCGGCACAGGCCTACAGTCAGTTTCTGGCCATGCTGCGCCTTCAGGGCTTCACAGTGGTGGACGCCGCAGGGTTGGACAAGATCGTTCCCGAAGCCGATGCCAAGCTGCAGGGCGGCGCGGTGTTTGACGGCGCGCAGATTTCCGGAAGCCAGATTGCTACCCAAATCTTCCGGCTTAATTTCGAGAACGCCAATAACCTGCTTCCCATCCTGCGCCCGCTGATCAGCCCCAACAACACGATCAACGTCAATCCGGGCAATAACTCCCTGGTTATCACTGATTACGGCGACAACCTGCGCCGCATCGGCCAGATCATCGCGGCCATGGATGTGTCCCAGGCGACGGACGTCGAAGTGATATCGCTTAAGCACGCGATTGCTGTGGACCTTGCCCCGTTGGTATTACGTCTGCTGGAGTCTGGCGGTGGCGTCAGCGCAGTACCCGGCGGGCAAGCCGATGGTTCGTTCAAGACCACGCTGGTGGCCGAGCCACGCTCCAACACCCTGATCCTGCGCGCCGCCAACCCGGCGCGTCTGGCACTGGCCAAGTCGCTGATCGACAAATTGGACCAGCAGAGTTCGCAAAGCGCCACCGGCAACATCTACGTGGTGTACCTGAAGAACGCTGAGGCGACCAAACTGGCCGCTACCTTACGCGCTGCGATTTCTGGCGAGGCCCGCTCAGCCACGGCATCCACCTCCAGCACAGTCGCCACCCCCGCTGGCACTGCTGGGGCCGCAGGAAGCGCGGCAACAGCCACCAGCCAGTCGTCAACCGGCGGGCAAATTCAGGCGGATGCAGCGACCAACTCACTCATCATCACCGCACCGGAGCCCCAGTACCGCCAGTTGCGCGCCGTCATCGACAAGCTTGATGCGCGCCGGGCCCAGGTCTATGTGGAGAGCCTGATTGCCGAGGTGAATGCGGACAAGGCGGCCGAATTCGGCATCCAGTGGCAAGGTGCCATGGGACAGAACGGTGATGCCAATGTGGGCCTTCTAGGCACCAACTTCAAAATCGGCGGCACCAACATTGTGGACCTGGCCACCAAGGCGCTGACCGGCGGCGCCACACTGGCAACCGGTGGCAACTTTGCCGTGGCCCACCAGACCAATGGCGTCTACGTGCTGGGCTTTCTGGCCCGCTACCTGCAGG
>ERZ795044.4495-NODE-4495-length-11431-cov-8.275141_pt1 | contig 11431 bp, 9 predicted proteins | sample MGYA00375128_ERZ795044 | MGnify/ENA primary metagenome ERZ795044 (study PRJEB30173, sample SAMN05720213) | anaerobic digester metagenome | isolation source: active sludge of municipal wastewater-treating anaerobic digesters | place: USA | collected 2014-12-22 ... | reverse complement strand
TCCTGATTGCAGGCGCGCTCATCGCCGCGCAGGCGCTGTACATCCCGGCCAAGGCGCAAGTCGCCCAGATCCTCATGTCCAACGCCTGGGAGCATCAGCTCTCAACCGGCGATCCCGCTCGCCCTTGGCCGTGGGCGGATTTCACGCCCACGGCCAAGCTCAGCTTTCCGGGGCAGAACCGCACCGTCCTCGCCGTCACTGACGCCGCTGGTGAAAGCCTCGCCTTCGGCCCGACCCTGATGGCAGCATCCGTGAAACCGGGCGCGCGCGGGGTCGCCGTGTTTGCCGCCCACCGCGACACGCACTTCGCTTTCCTGAAAGACGTGAAGCCCGGCGACGAGATTGCCGTCGAATTGCCGGACGGCGCCCGCCGTTTCCGCGTCACGAGCTCGCAGATCGTCCGCTGGGACGCATCGGGCATCCAGACACACGATGGCGGCGCGCCACGTATCGCGCTCGTCACCTGCTGGCCGCTGGACGCGAAGACGCCCGGGCCGATGCGTTACGTCGTCTGGGCCGAGCTTATTCCGGAACCACTTTCAGCTTCCACGCCGTCTCAGGTTTGAGCCATTTCTTCGCGGCAGCCTGAATGTCGGCAGGAGTGATGCTGGCATAATCCGAGCCTTCGCTGCGGATATACTCCAGACCTTTGCCGCCGTCGTGCGCGTTGCCGAGCAGCTCCATCCAGTAGCCAACGCTGGTCGTGAAAGCGCGGCGATACTGCTCGAGTTTCGGCGCGGTGATGCGCTGGATCTCTGATTCAGGCACCGGGTTGGTTGCCAGATCCGTGGCGATGCCCTGGATCTTGCTCTGCACCTCATCGATCATGTTTGGCGCAACTTCGATCGCGACGCCGATGAAGCCGTAGTCCGGCAGGAAGGTCGAGAAGTCGATCGTCTCCATCGGCGAATAGGTCGCCCCGCCCTCGCTGCGGAACAGACGCGTGGCGTTGTCACGCAGCATCTGCGCCAGCACGAAGCCGATGCGCTCTTCGCGGATGTTCTTGAAGGCGCCGGCATAGGTCGGCCAGCCGATCAGGGCATAGCCCTGGTCCGCGCGGCCCTTGTGCGGCAACGTCTTCGTGCCTGGCTTCGGAAACTTCACGTCGCGCATACCCTTCGGCTCGGCGATCGGCTTGCGCGCAGGCAGCGCGCCAAGCGTCTTGCCGACTTCTGCGATCACCGTCTCCACGCCGATATCGCCAACCACCACCACTTCGATCGGCGAGTTCTCGACGATCGGCTTGATGTACTTGATCGAGTCCGCGGGCTTCCACGTATCGCGCGCCGCCTTGGTGTTGATCGTCCAGCGCAGATCGCCCGAGTGCAACAGCTGATCGAGCTCCCGCTCGAGCACGCCGCTCGGTGTCAGCTTCAGTGAAGCATCCGACGCGTCAGACGCCTGCATCCACGACGCCCAGTCGTCAGCACGATAGGCCGAGTCCGTGATCATCGCCGTCATGATCTGCATCTGCAGCGGAAAGTCCTCGCGTGTCGCTACGTTAAGGTTGTCGAGCGCGTAGGCATCATCCAGCGTGCGCGCCACAGCCGCCGCACGACGACCGGCCAGGGTGCGCGACTGCTCCGTAACCGTCAGCTTGTTGAGACCGCCCGACGACCACAGCGAAAGGCCCATGTCAGACGCATCGATGACATTCATCGGCATCTGCAGCCTGCCCCAGCCCATGCGGACGCGGACGCTGATAAGGTCCTTGTTGGTCGGCATCGGCTTGATCGTCAACTTGACGCCATTCTCGTACGCGACCTTTGTCACGTTGAGATCGGCAACCAATTCACGCGAGGCCACGACACCTGGCTTGCCGAAATCGGTATAGGGCCATGGTTTCACAGCATCTGGCTTGTAGGCCGAAATCGGCGCAGCCATCGCGGCTGCAAACGCGCTTCGGAGTCCTGCTTCGCCGCCCTTGGGCGCCTCGCTGCCGCGATAGGTCAGCATCGGCTTGTCCGTGAACCGCGCCTTCAGCGCCGCGTTCACCTCAGCCAGCGTGATCGTCGGAACCTGCTCGACCAACAGCGCATAGGATTGCTGCAGCGAGACGAACGGCACATCCGCATCGATGTAATCGAGCGCCGATTCCACCAGCGAAACCGATGTACCCGTCCGTCCGCGCTCGGCTTCCCGCTTCGAGGCGTCAAGCCGCAGCGAGATCTGACGATCCAGCTCTTCCTGCGTCACGCCAAACTCGATCGCCTGCCGGTGAGCCTTCACCATCACGTCAATTGTCTTGGCCACGTCCGTCACGCGCCCGGATGACGCCATCTCGCCATTCCAGACATGGGTGATTGCCGAAGGCGACGCGCTGCCAATGAAAGCGGCAGGCTTCCCGGCCGCTTCATTGATACCCTGCATGCGCCGCGCAACAATGCCGGCGCCAAGCTGCTCGACCAGATTCTTGCGAACTTCCGCCTTGGTGGGCGTCCGCTCCTGATAGGGCTCGAACCAGCGCAGCGTGACGGCCGTATCGGGCGCGCCCGCGGTCACCAGCATGGCGACATCCGGCGATGGCGGTTTGACCATCACCGGCTTGGGATCGCCTCCAGGCTGGCCGCGACCTTTCCAGTCGCTGAACTGCTCGCTGATCTGCGGGATCAGCGCCTGGGCGTTGATATCGCCAACGATGAGCAGAATGGCGCGCTCGGGCCGATAGTAGGCGTCGTAAAAGCCCCGGATGGTTTCCGGCGTCACGGTTTCGATCGTCTTGCGCAAGCCAATCGGCGCGCGGCCATAGGGGTGGTCACCGAGCTGCAGCTTGAGCATCGCCATCGACGCTTCAAGCATCGGGCCGGCCCGTGCGCGCTCTTCAGCCAGCACAACGCCACGTTCGGCGTTGACCATTTCGGGAGCGATGGTCAGCGAGCTCGCGATCTGGCGGATGATCGAAAGCCCTGTCTGGATGGAGACAGCGTCATTGCGGGCGAGATCGAACTGGAAGGTGGTGCGGTCCGGCCCGGTCGAGGCATTGACGTCTGCGCCCATCTGGAGACCGAGGCCTTCGAGCACGCGGTTCAGTTCGCCATCCGGGTAAAGCGTGGTGCCGCGGAAGGCGAGGTGTTCGAGGAAGTGAGCCACTCCCTCTTCTCCCGGGCGCTCCTGCATGGAGCCCGCGTCGATGACCATGCGCATCGCGACCTGGCGCGGCGGCGTATAGTTGCGAAGCACGAGATAGCGCATGCCATTGGGCAGCGTGCCGAGAATGTAATCGGAATCGTGGGGAAGATCGCCGCGATCACGCGCCCATTGCGAGGCGGGCGGAGGAGCCGTCTGGTTCAACTGGATCGTCTGGTTCTGCGCAGACGCAACCAGCGCCCCGCCAGCCGCAATCGCCACGAACCCGGCGGCGACCCACCCGGCAAAACGCTTCACAGACAGTTTCATCAATCCTCCCGAGGGAACCTCTTCCCGCGAACCCGCACTCCACCCCGTTCAGGGGGGCAAGCGCAAGCCTCGAAAGCCGTGGCTATGCATCGTCACGCACGAGTTTCGCGAGCTTTTTGGGGGCCATGGCGCAATAGCTTTGCGTCATCCAGCCTTTCAGCGTCGATAGTTCTGCAAGGACATCGTCCTCTGCGTCGAAATGAGCAATCACCCAATCGTGTTGCTTGAACCAGCCCTTGCTCTCGCGAACGAAGTACAGATCCTGAACCATCCCGGCAGATATGGGCAATTTCACGATGATCGTGAGTTCATTCGGCTGCTCGTTCCGATCCCCGAAAACATAGAACATTTTCGAGCGGACTTTCAGCACCCGCGTCGTGGCCCAGCCCGGCCCTACCGATGTTTCGGGCAGCGACAATCCGAACTTCGTGAGTTCAGCCTCGGCTTTCTGCTGCGCCGTCGTTTTCCGCATGGGCGGATGATAGCCGCCCGTCGCCTCAGGGGAAGTTCCCGCCTTCACGTGCTGCCCGGGCCTTTTCCCCCGCAAAGCAGTCGGACTTCTCTGTCGGCAGCTTGAGCTGTGCGCGCTCTATTCCTGGAACTGGAAGCTCACGCGCATCAGCATACTGGACCGGCGCGGCGCCCGGCTCGATCTCGAGATGCGCAATCTCCAGCACCAGCTTCTTCCTGATCGTCGCCGACAGCTGCTTGAGATCGAACACCGGCGCGATGAACGCGCCGTCGCCGCCGATCACGCAATGCTTGTAGTAGCGATCCAGGTTCGGGATATCGATGCCCCAGGGATTATAGCCCCCGCCATAGCCACCCTGCCCGTTGGTGTGCAGCAGGATCGGCAGGCCATTGATATTGATCTTCCGCTTCAGCACGAAATCGCGCGCTTCCTCGACCGCCCCGCCGGTATTGTTTGCGCCATCGCCGGACACATCGATCACCTGCCGATGCGAGTCGATGCCGTTTTCCCGGATCAGGCGCTCGGCTTCGTAAAGCGCTCTCGTAATGGACGTGCGCCTTTCGCCATAGATCGGCTCGGCGGCCAGCCGGTCCGCGAAATCATGGGCCGCCTTGGCGCTGTCGATGATCGTCCACGGGATCACCTGTCGCGCATCGTTCGCCCATTCCATGTATGTCACCGCGATCCGGCCCTCTGGACCTCCGGTCAGCGCATTGATGACGTCCTTGTGGCGAAAGGCCGACACATAGCCATCGCGCTGCAGCGTGTGCTCGTCCTCATCCATCGAGCGGGAGATATCGACCGCAAGCACAAGCTCAAGATCGACGCTGGTTACGGCCTGTTTCTGCGCGGTAGCATCACCATCCAACAAAAGCGGAGCGGTCGCGGCGAAGGCGATCGCAATCAATGTGGCAAGACGGAATGGCCGCTTCATGTCGGCTCCTGCGAAGGGACCAGCCTGAGGGCGAACCGCATCGCCATCAACCCTATGAGACGATCACGTTGCCATGATACCCGCGCGTTGCTGCTGTTTGCCTCCGCGAGCGGACAGGCATACAAATGAGCTATTCGACGGGGAGTCGGGACATGCGCCTTACAGGACTGATCGCTGTTTTCGTGGCGGCTGCCACTCTTGTGGCCTGCGCCGCAGCCGGGCCAGATGAAGCTCAGCAACAGGCGGCGGCCCTGACGCCCGCCGCAAAAACCCTAACAATCACAGATGCCAGCTTCTCCTGTATCCGCGACCTCAAGCCGGTGCGCGGCTTCTATGTCGGCAACCTGCTGGGCAATGTGGACGCCACGATTGCCGCAGCGAACGCTGGCGGTGGCACGCCTTATCCGGTTGGCTCGATCGTGCAGCTCGTCCCCGGAGAAGCCATGGTCAAACACCCGCCGGGTTTTGACGCCAAGACGAACGACTGGGAGTTTTTCGAACTCGACGTTCAACCGGTCGGCAGCAAGATCAGGGTGCGCGGCTCGACAGACGTCGTGAACCAGTTCGGCGGCAATTGCCTCAGCTGCCACGCGCAGGCCGAGGCGAAGTGGGACATGATCTGTGAACAGGGCCATGGCTGCGCGCCGATCCCGGTTACGCCGATCATGGCGAAGGCAATCCAGAACACGGATCCACGCTGCGCCAAGATCGATAACCTGCCGGCCGATCAGGTGGCCGCGCTGCAGCAGCTCGCCGCCTTCCGCGCCGCCGCGGCAACGAGGGCCGCTCCGCCAGCCGGCAACTGAAGTCATACGGTCGGGCTTTCTCACGCTGCACCTCGCAGCGGGCTTGCCATCGCGGCTACTTCGCGCCTAACCGGGCAGTGAAACTGCGAGGGGTCAGATGCGTAACAGTTTTGTGGCGACCTTCAGCCTTCTGGCTCTCGCCAGTTGCACCAGCACCCGCGAGTCGGTGGCAGCATCCAGCGGCGCGCCCATCGAGATCCACATTCTCGCAATCAACGATTTCCACGGCAATCTCGAGCCGCCCTCAAGCGGCGCCAAAGTGTTCAACCCTGCGACACCGCGCGAATGGGGAACGGTGGCCGCAGGCGGCGCGCCGCGGCTTGCTACCGCTGTTGCGCAACTTGCTGCGCGCGATCCGGCCAACACGATCATGGTCGCTGCTGGCGATCTCATCGGCGCGTCCCCTCTTCTGTCCAGCCTCTTCCATGACGAACCAACGATCGAGTCGATGTCGAAGATGGGCCTCGCGCTTACCTCGGTCGGCAATCACGAATTCGATGAAGGCTGGCAGGAACTCCGCCGCATGCAGACCGGCGGCTGCCATCCTGTCGATGGCTGCAAAGGTCCTGCACCGTTCAAGGGGGCGGAATTCCAGTATCTTGCCGCATCGACCTATCTCGACAATGGCGAGACGCTTTTCCCGCCCTACGCCATACGCGACTTCTCCGGTGTGAAAGTCGGCTTCATCGGCCTGACGCTCGAAGGCACACCGGACGTCATCACGCCCGCCGCCCGTGTTGGCATTTCCTTCAAGGACGAAGCGGACACCGTGAATGCGCTCGTCCCGAAGCTGAAATCGCAGGGCGTTGAGGCGATTGTCGTGCTGCTACACGAAGGCGGCTACACGACCGGTGCGCTTGACGATTGCCACGGCCTTTCGGGAACCATCGCCGAGATCGTTCCGAAATTCGACAAGGCCGTCGACGTGGTCGTGACCGGTCATACCAACGGCATCTATATCTGCACGGTTGATGGCCGCCTCGTGACCAGCGCCGGCGCTTACGGCACACGCGTCACCGACATTTCCGTTCTGCTCGATCCGAAGAGTGGCGACGTGATCGGATCAAAGGCCCGCGACATCATCGTCGCCGAAAGCGACTTCGCTGAAGACCCCGCCCAGGTCACCCTTATCAGCGCCTACAAGAAGCAGGCCGAGCCGCTGATGAACCGCGTGGTCGGGCAGATTACCGCAACCGTCACCCGGACCGGCAACAATCACGGCGAGAGCGCGCTGGGTGATATCATCGCTGACTCCATGCTCGAAGCCGGTCGCCGGGAAGGCGGCAAGGCAGATATCGGCTTCATGAATCCCGGCGGCATACGCACAGACCTGCCGTTCAGAGATGGACAGGTGACCTACAGCGACATCTTTGCGGTCCAGCCATTCGGCAACGATCTCGTCGTTCTCACGCTGACCGGCGCCGATATACTGACGCTGTTGAAGCAGCAGTATCAACCCAGCGGCAACAATATCCTGCAGATATCCGACGGCTTCACCTTCACGTGGCGCCAGCCTGCCGGCAAGCCGATCGAAGTGATCGCTGAATCCGTGAAGCTGAACGGCCAGCCTATCGTTGCAGGTCAAACCTATCGCGTCGTGACCAACAATTTCATGGCAGGCGGTGGCGACGGCTTCACAGCCTTCCAGAAGGGAACAGACGTCGTCACGATCGGCACCGATATCGCGTCGCTTGAAACATGGCTCAAAACGCGCTCCCCGCTGGACAACACAATACGCGGCAGGATCACGCGGGCGCAGTAGCCAATATAAGAGCAGCACGCTCAGCGTCTGCCCGCCGCTCTGGCAACCAGGCCTGGCGCAATGTCTCATAGCGCGCGCGCACATGCGGCGGCGCCAGATCTGGACGACCGCTATCGAACGGCAGCGCTGGCGCATACTCCAGACCAAGCTGCACCGTCTGCGCGAGGGTTTCGCCACCGATCTCGGCCAATACGGTGAGCGCGAAATCAATTCCCGCCGTTACACCGCCGCCAGTGATAACGTTGCCATCGCGCGCCACCCGCGCCGGATCGTGGATCGCACCGAAGATGGGCAACAGCTCCGCATAAGCCCAGTGGCACGCCGCGCGCCGCCCCTTGAGCAGACCTGCCGCACCGAGGATCAGCGACCCTGTACACACCGACGTGACATACCGTGCGCCCTGCGCAAGCCGCCTGATCTCACGAATGAACTCCAGATCGAGCGCTACTTTCGTGGCGTTGGTCCCTCCGGGAACACAGATGAGGTCGCAGCTTCTGACGTCTGCGATCCTCACCGTGTTGCCGAAGGTGAGCCCATCCGCTTCCACGTTTCCGCCGGCCGGGCTGGCCACGATCGTTTCCGATCCCGGCAGGCGGCTGAGGAATTGATGCGGCCCGGTGAAGTCGAGATGCGTCATGCCCGGATAGATCGCGAAGAGTATGCGAAACTTCGTGTCGGCTTCTGGCGGCATGGGGAGGAAACCTCGGCTTGACGACGCCAACATCCTCGATCTAGCGTATGGCTGAAATGACATTGTTCCCGCGTTTTCTGCCAAAGGCTCGAAAATGCCCCGCTTGTTGAAGCCTCGCAGCATCGGCGTGCTGATTTTCGATGACTTCCAACTTCTGGATGCGGCCGGTCCTATCGGTGCTTTCGAGATGCCGATGCGAGGGATGAAGCCGCCGCCATACGAACTGAGCATTATCGCTCCGACGCCCGGCCAGGTCCGCTCTTCGTCAGGCGCAATCATGATGGCGGAGCCGATCCCGCGCCAGCCGAAGTACGACACGCTGATCATCGCGGGCGGCTGGGGCTCGCGCACCGCCATGCTCGATCCGAAGGTGCAGGCGCTAGTCCGAGCCGCAATGAAAGTTTCCCGGCGGGTCTGCTCGGTGTGCTCTGGGGCTTACATCCTGGCCCAGACGGGCGTTCTTGATGACAAGCGGGCCACAACGCACTGGGGCCGCACGCCGGATTTCCTGAAGCGCTATCCCAACGTGAAGCTGGAGCCGGACTGCATCTATACTCGCGACGGCAAGGTCTGGACCTCGGCGGGGATCACTGCCGGCATCGACCTCGCCCTGGCTCTGATCGCTGACGACCTTGGTGAGGAAGTCGCTCGCCGATCGGCGCAGGAACTCGTCGTCTATCACCGCCGTCCGGGCGGCCAGTCGCAGTTTTCGGCGCTTCTGGATATCGAGCGAACGGAGGGGCGGTTCACGCCGCTGCTAGGCTGGATGCGGGAACGGCTGGAAGACCCGCTGACAGTGGAAACACTCGCAAGCCAGTCCAACATGAGCCCGCGCAATTTCGCCCGGGCCTTCACCGCCGAAACGGGCGTGACGCCGGCCAAGGCAGTCGAACGCCTGCGGCTTGAGAGTGCGCGTGAGCGTGTCGAGCACTCCACTAACTCGATTGATGTTATTGCGCAGGATGTCGGCTTTGGAGATCCTGAAAGAATGCGGCGGGCGTTCGTCCGGGCATTTGGGCAGCCGCCTCAGGCCCTACGGAGACTAGCGCGAACGGAAACCGTGGCCGCGGGTGCGCAGGCCGGTTGAGCGGCTTAAGCGCCCTGTCCCTGATGCCGGGCAATCCGGCTTTCCAGCTCGGCCAGCCGGGTCCGCCAGACCACCAGCTCACGCGCTGTCAGCCCGCCTTCGGCCGGGGAAACCGGCTCCAGCGAGGCAAGCTCGGTGGCGATCCGCTCGCGTCGGTCGCGGAGCTGTTTCAGGGTCATCTCAAGAGGTTCATTCTGAGCCATGAGGCCAATATGGTGAGCACGAGCCAGCTGACGAGTCGACTCCCGCATGCGGAGAAAGCTTTCCACAGCTCGAGCCCGAGTGCTCCACATAAAGGCTGCGGCGCCGGGAATTCCGGCGTCCGGCGAAATTCGGTTTTAGGCGCGCCAGACCATTGACCGGCCGTGGGGGTCCACCTCCGCCAGGGTGGCCTCGGTGCGCCGGCCATTGTCCCAGCTAACCACGTTCAGCACGTAGCTCGCCGTTCCAGGCTCGCCGCCGAGGACGCTTTCGGGCTCGAACCGGACCCACGCCAGCCGCCGCCCACCTGCCGTCCGGGAGCCGGCCTCTTCGATCGCATCCCGGATCGCGTGTCGTGCCGCTACTGGCGGGTACTGGTAGAACACGGAGTGATAAACGACGCTGGTTCCTTCCGGCAGCGGGCCGCCCAGCCGGGTGCGAACCCATTCAGCGGCATCGGCTTTTTCCGGTTTGGAGCCCGTCGTCCGCCCCAGTTCCAGCGCTGCATTCAGCCGTTCCATGCGGGCCGTCTGGTCGGCCCAGATGTAGGAGCGCAACCGCAGCCGGTCGTCGGCATTGGCAGGATCGAGCGGGTTCTGGTCGCAGGCGGCTCGGGAAGCGATGGCGACGTCGCGCCATCGGGGCGCTGGGCCTTCGACTTGTGTCGGTATCATTGGACCAGCGACGGCAGCCCTGCCCCATGCGGGGTAAGAATAGGCGAACCTGTCCCAGTTGAGATTGAGCCCGGCGCTCGCACCCAGCTCCAGAAGATGGAGCGGTTGGGGCGAGCGATCGGCCAGCCACAGAAAGCCGCACGCCAGCCCGGTTGCCCGCGCCGTCTCGTTGGTTTGCGGAGGCGACTTCATGAAGTCGCGGACGTAGGCTTCTTCCCGCTCCATGAAATCTCGCGCCAGAGGCCAGATCCGGCCCATCGACCAGTCGGACCGGGCTTCGGGATATTCCGCGGCCAGTTTCGGGTCTCGCCCGGTCAATGCAGCCGCGTGCAACGCCCCCGCCAGACGGAGGGAAACTGCATCGGCGCGTGGATGGCCTGGCCAGCTATCCGTCAGCCTTGCAACGATGCCGCCCGCCTCGATGTCCTCAGCGCAGCGCGCCAGCAACTGCTCGGTGAAGGGCGACCCGAACTCGCCGCAGAAGCGCGACTGAAGCCGGAACTCTTCAAGGACGCTGATCACCTTACGCCCCCGGCGTCATCACCACGCGGCCGATCACGCGCCCGTCGCGCAGATCATTGAGCGCAGCATTCACCTGCTCCAGCGGACGTGTCTTGATCGGCACGTCAGGCGCGCCTGTGCGCTTCACAAGGTCCAGCAGCTCGGCGATCTCGACGAGGCTGCCGACATAGCTGCCCTGCACGGTCAGCGCTTTCATCGGGAAGAACGGCGTCGGGATGGTCACGTCGCCACCGAACAGGCCGACGACGATCACCTTGCCGCCCTTGATGGCGGTGTCGACGCCGAGCTTCACGGTGGGACCGGCGCCGACAAAGTCGATCACCGCCCAAGCGCCGCCGCCTGTGGCGGCGCGGATCTGATCAGCGGCATCCTTTGCTGCGCCGTCGATCACAAGCGATGCGCCCGCCGCCTTCGCCGCTTCGCGCTTGGCGGGATCGATATCAACGACGATGGTGGAGTGACCGCCCATCTTCTTGTGCAGCGCCAGCGCCATTAGACCAACGCCGCCCGCACCGATCATCACCACCGGCGCCTGGGCCAGCGTGTCCGACACTTTCCTGAGCGCGCTGTAGGCCGTGACGCCCGAGCATGCGAGCGGCGCGGCTTTCTCTGGCGCGATGCCACTGATGTCGAACAGGTAGCGCGGGTGCGGAACGAGAACGTGCGTTGCGAAGCCGCCGCCGCGATGGATGCCCACGCTGCACGGCTTGGTGCAGAGGTTCTCTTCGCCGCGCTTGCACACGATGCACTCGCCGCACCCCATCCATGGATGGATCAGGCGAACGTCGCCAACCTTCACGCCCTTCGCGTCGGGGCCGACAGCGACGACCTCGCCGACATTCTCGTGACCCATGGTCAGCGGCAGCTTCACGCCGCGATCCTGCAG
>ERZ795044.4487-NODE-4487-length-11440-cov-7.826438_pt1 | contig 11440 bp, 7 predicted proteins | sample MGYA00375128_ERZ795044 | MGnify/ENA primary metagenome ERZ795044 (study PRJEB30173, sample SAMN05720213) | anaerobic digester metagenome | isolation source: active sludge of municipal wastewater-treating anaerobic digesters | place: USA | collected 2014-12-22 ... | reverse complement strand
TTTCATGAATCGCTCACCCTGGCGGCGTTGTACCAACTTCCCGTCTTGTTCGTGTGTGAAAACAATCTGTACTCTACGCACTTGACGCTGAAAGAGCGACGGGTCAAGGACAATATTGTGGAGAGCGCAGATTTGCACGGGCTGTCGGGTGAACGGGTGGACGGGAACGATGTCATGGCCGTACAGAGCGCGGCGCAACAGGCTGTGCAACGTGCACGGGCCGGCAATGGGCCGACACTCCTGGAATGCCGGACCTATCGATGGCGGGGCCACGTCGGACCGGCAGCCGATCTTGAGGTCGGCGAGGACCGGCGGCGTGAACTGGATGAATGGCGGCAGCGGGATCCGATCGCACGATGCCGGGAACGGCTCCGCGCACAGGGTCTGTCCTCGGAGCGGTTCGAGGCGCTTGAGGCCGCTGTGCGGGACGAGGTTGAGGAAGCCGTGAGTTTTGCTCGCCAGTCCCCTGCCCCGGATGACAGCGAATTATTGCACCATGTCTACGTGTCTCGGCGAGGAGTCTAAGCGGATGCGCAGGTTGAGCTACGCCAGGGCGATTCGGGAGGCTCATGCCCAATTACTCGCCCAGGATCCGCGTGTCTTCCTGATCGGCCAGGGCGTTCGAAATCCCTGGTATGCGGGCACGAGCCTGCAGGATCTCGATAAGGAATTCGGGCGTGAGCGGGTGATCGACTCTCCGGTCTCCGAGAACGCGACGACCGGCGCGGCCATCGGCGCGGCCATCACGGGCATGCGACCCATCCTGTTTCATCCGCGCATGGATTTCATGCTGCTGGCGGCGGACCCGATCATGAATCAGGCGGCGAACTGGTCGTACCTGTTTGCGGGGCAGGTGTCCGTCCCGGTGGTGATTCGGGCAGTGATCAACCGTGGCGGCGAACAGGGGGCGCAACATTCGCAGGCCGTACAGGCGCTCTTTGCGCATGTGCCGGGACTGAAGGTCGTCATGCCCGCGACGCCCTATGACGCGAAAGGGCTGCTCGTCTCCGCCGTCCGGGACGGGAACCCCGTGCTCTACATCGACGACCGTTGGTTATATGAGTCGGAGGGGGAGGTGCCGGAGGCGCTGTACGAAGTCCCGATCGGGTCGGCTGCGGTCCGTCGGAGCGGCAGGGACGTCACGCTGGTAGCTACCTCGTACATGGCAAGTGAAGCCGCCAAGGCGGTTGAGGTGTTGGCTGGCAGGGGTATCGACGTGGAGTTGATCGATCTGCGTTCCATCAAGCCCTGGGATCGCAATCTCGTGTATTCGTCGGTCGGGAAAACCGGTCGATTGGTTATTGCCGATGCCGCGTGGGTAAGCGGCGGCATCGCGGCGGAAATCGCCGCCTCGGTGGCGGGGGACATCTTTCACGCCTTGAAAGCCCCGATTGCGAGAGTCTGTCTGCCGGATGCGCCGGCCCCCACGTCCGCCGTGCTGGAGCAGGCCTATTACGTCGGCGCAGAGGAGATGGTCTCCGCAGTGGAAAAAGTCTTGCTGTAAGGTCATTGCCGCCTATGTCGTACCACATCCCCTTCATCGACCCCCGCAGCCACTATGCGAAGCTCAAGCCTGAGATTGATCGGGCGATCATCGATTGCCTCGCCAGCGGCGATCTCGTCAACCGGCACCAGCTGAAAGATTTCGAGCAGCACCTGGCCGAGTTCGTCGGCGTGAAATATGCTGTCGGCGTCAATAGCGGCTACCACGCGCTGTTGTTTGCACTGCTCGGGGCCGGGGTCGGGCCGGGGCACGAAGTGATCACAGTGGCGCACACGTTCGTGGCGACGGTGTCCGCCATCGTCCATTGTGGAGCGCAGCCGGTGCTGATTGATGTCGGGCGGGACTTCAACATGAATGTCGATCTGATTGAGCGGGCCATCACGTCGAAAACCAAGGCGCTGCTTCCTGTCCACTTGAATGGACGGGTCTGTGAGATGGACCGCATTCTGGCGCTGGCTGACAAGCACGGACTGGCCGTGATCGAGGATGCGGCGCAGGCGCTCGGCGCCACATTCGACGGTAAGCGCGCCGGAAGCCAGGGGCGCGCCGGCTGTTTCAGTTTCTATCCCTTCAAAGTACTCGGCGGCTTCGGAGACGGGGGCGCGATCACGACGAACGATACGGCGCTTGCCCGCATGGCGACCCTGCTCCGTTATAACGGCGAGGACCGCGCGACCGGCGAATATCACTACCATGGGCAGACGGCGTTGTTGGACAACGTTCAGGCAGCGGTGCTGGATGTGAAGCTGCGTCATCTCCCCGAGTGGATCGCGCACCGGAGGCGAATAGCCGCTGCCTACCATCGAGGTCTGACGGGAATTCCCCAGCTGCAGATTCCGCAATTCGACGAGGCACGGCACCAGGACATTTTTCAGAACTATGTCATTCGCACCCGGGTCCGCGATCAACTGCGCGCCTATCTGAAGGAACAAGGGATCGAGACGCTGGTCCATTGGCAGAAACCCATGTGGGAACACACAGGGTTGGGACTCGCGGTTCCGGATGTTCCGGAAACGCTCTCGATCTGCCGGGAGGTGGTGTCCCTGCCGATGAGCGCTGAAACGACCGCCGCGCAAGTCGACGTGATCGTCGCCGCGGTCCGGGCGTTTTTCTCCACCCAGCCGTGACCCTGTTCGATTACAGTCCCGTGACAGAGAAAGCAGGCGACTGGGTGACACCCGAAGCGGTGTCCATGGTCTACACGCGCTACCGCTTCGCCGCGGACTTCTGTCGAGGCCGTCGCGTATTGGAAGTCGCCTGCGGCCCTGGAGTCGGACTCGGTTATTTGAGGCGCTCTACCGATGCGATCGTCGGCGGCGACCTGACGGATCGTTTGCTTCGACAGGCCCGGAGTCATCTGCAGGGTGCCACGCCGTTGGTGCGGCTCCAGGCCGAAGCCTTGCCGCTGAGCTCGGCATCTCGCGACGTCATCGTCTGTTACGAAGCGCTCTATTTTTTTGAAGACGCCGGAAAGTTTCTGGCGGAATGCCGGCGGGTGCTCGCTCCTCACGGGCATGTGTTGCTCTGTTCGGTCAATCCTGAATGGCCGGAATTTAATCCGAATCCTCATGGTCGCCGCTACTACTCCGCCCAGGAGCTATCGGCGTTGCTGCGGGAGTCGGGATTCCAGCCGGAGCTCTTCGGCGCGTTCCCTGTCGCGCCGGCTTCGATACCTGCGGCCGCTCTCTCATGGATCAAGCGTGTCGCCGTCCACTGGCGCCTGATCCCGTCCAGTATGGCGGGCAAGCGTCTCCTGAAGCGGCTGTTTCTCGGGAAGCTGGTCCCTTTTCCTGCTGCGGTGACTGAGGACATGGCCGTCTATGTCCCTCCCGTTTCAATTTCGTCTGAGCAACCGGCGATCAGCTACAAAATCCTCTTTGCCGTCGGCCGGCGACTGTGATTCTTCTGTACGATTCGGGGGGGACGGCGGATTGGCCCTGAGGCATCGCCTAGGGCTGGATTCGGTCATTCGAGACGAGGTATCTTGAGAGTTGACCCTCCCGGGGCAGTGTCGTCCACGATCGTTCCTGGAATCTGTTATGTCCGCGCCTATTGTCACGACCATGACGGCCACCCATCGCCGACTCCTGCTGTTTGTTGCGTACCTCGCACTCGCGGCATCGTCGAACTGGCTGGCGTTCCTCCTTCGCTTCGATGAAGCCATTCCCACGTCGCAGTGGGAACTATTCGCTTCCATGCTTCCGTTGTTGTTGGTCATCCGGGCGTTGGCCTTTTATCCGTTCCGGCTCTATGACGGACTCTGGCGGTATACGAGCTTGTGGGATGTCCGGGATCTGGCGCTCAGTATTGCGCTCAGTACGCTGGTGTTTGTTGGAGTGGTGCGGGTCGGATTGGGCCTGCTGGCGTACCCGTCCTCAGTTTTTATCATCGATGCCTTGCTGCTGTTCTGTCTCCACACGGGCTTGCTCGCAATTCCCCGGCTTGTACGGGAGCGCGGATGGATGGGGACTGGCAGAAAGCGGGTACTGGTCGTCGGGGCGGGTGATGCCGGAGCCTTGATTGTACGGGAGATGCGGAACAATCCCTCTTACGGTTATCGTCTGACCGGCTTCATCGACGACAATCCGGCGAAGGTCGGGCATCGCATTCATGGCGTGAAAGTGCTGGGCAATCGAGCGCAGCTGCCGCAAATTATTCGCGAGCACGGGCCTGATGTGGTGCTCGTCGCCATGCCAAGCGCGGCCCCGGCCACCATTCGGGAAGTGGTCAAGGCGTTGGAGCCGTTCCACCTTCCGATCCAAACCCTTCCTCACTTACGGGATTTGCTCCAAGGCCGGGTGGAGGTCGGTCAGATTCGGAATCTGTCTATCGAGGATCTCCTGGACCGCGCTCCAGTCGATCTGGACCCCGAACCGCTCAGCGCGCTCCTGCGGGGGGCTCGCGTATTGGTGACCGGCGCCGGGGGATCGATCGGCTCGGAGTTATGCCGGCAAGTAGCTCGGTTGTCGCCGGCGACGCTGGTGCTGTTGGATCGGTACGAGAACGGCTTGTTTGCGGTGGCGAATGAACTCCTTGCCGCGGGCTACTCTTCGATCGCCCCTGTGATCGGAGACATCACCGACGTCGGACAGATGAACCGGCTGTTTGCGGAATACCGGCCGACGCTGGTCTTCCACGCGGCCGCCCATAAACATGTGCCGCTCATGGAAGGGAACCCCTGTGAAGCCGTCCTGAACAATGTCGGCGGAACCCGCATCGTGGCCGAAGCGGCACATCGGCATGAAGTGGCGCGGTTCATTTTGATCTCGACCGACAAAGCCGTGAATCCGGTGAGCGTGATGGGGGCGAGCAAAGGAGTCGCGGAACTGCTGCTCCAGAAGATGGCCCGCTCGTCGCGCACCATATTTGCGACCGTCCGATTCGGGAACGTCTTGGGCAGCAACGGCAGTGTGGTGCCGCTGTTTCTGGAGCAGATTAAAGCCGGTGGCCCCGTGACGATTACTGACCCGAACATGCGTCGATATTTTATGCTGGTGGCGGAAGCCATCCACCTCGTGCTCCATGCGGCGCGCCTGGCAAAGGGCGGGGAGCTCTTTGTGCTGGACATGGGGGCGCAGATCAACGTGGAGGACATGGCGCGTAATCTGATTCGTCTCTCGGGATTGGTTCCCGACCAGGACCTGTCTCTGACCTATGTGGGGTGCAGGCCGGGAGAGAAGTTGGTCGAGGAATTGGTCGCGGCTCATGAGCAGGTGGAGGCGACTCTCGTCCCCAACGTGCTCTGCGTCACGCCGGATCCACTGCGCGATTTCTCCCGCCTCACGGCCCTGGTGGCACGGTTGGAGGAGTCGGCCGCCGAAGGAAGCGTATCGCACGTGCTCAGCCTTCTCGGTTCCATCCTTCCCACGTATCGCCCTGGAACGCCGTCCGGTCTGTCGGACATCGTGCATGAGGCCGAAGGGGGAGCGGCAGATGATGCGCCTGCTTCGGCGGGGCATCATGTGACGGCGTCAGGGTTGGCGCCGATCGGGCCTCGCAGGCGGACATGATGCCTGCTCGAGGTGGTGCCCGAATGTCCCGTACTGCGCCAGCAATCTGTCCTCGTACTTCATCTTTACTGCTGGTCTGGCCTGCCCTGTGAACGCCTGTCGCACCGCTTGTGGTCTCCTGCTGAGTCTGGCCCTGTGGATGGTCTGGAGTGGGCCTGCCGTTGCCTCCAGCAATGTGCCGCTGCACCATTGGAGTTATGACGCCATCGAGCGCCTGATCGCCCTGGGAGTGATCGATAAGGCCTTGGTGGGCGCGAAGCCGTTTGCCCGCATACAGGCGGCTCAGTATGTGGCGCGGGCGATCGAGCGGATTCGCGCCGACGAGGTGGAACTGGACGGGCGCGAGGCGATTGCCGAGCCGTTGTTGGAGCGATTGCTGGCCGAGTTCCGTCCGGAACTTATTCGTCTCGGTACTATCCGCGCACGTCCTGATGACAAAACCGGTTCGCTGCGGTTCGGTGCCCGGGTCACGTCTGAGGTCGATGCGTCATCGATCGGCGGAGGGCAGACAATCCGGTTTCGCGAAAATCGCGGCGGGGAATACTCGGTGAACGGCGTTCAGAATCAAACCGACGTGCGGGCCTGGGCAGAGTTGAATGAATGGGCCGCCGTGATGGTCCAGCCCAAGTTCATCAGCAATCGCCATCTGCTGGGATTGGGTGCGACCAACAATAGCGATAACTTCTACATGCGCGAGTTCAGCCTTAAGTTGAGTTACGCCAACATCGCGCTCGAGGCGGGGCGAGGGACGCAGTGGTGGGGGCCGGGCTATCACGGGTCGTTGTTGCTGACTGATCATGCGTTTCCGATGGACATGATCAAGTTGGGTACCGAGCGGCCGTTTCAATTGCCGGGATTTCTGAGCGGCATGGGTGATTGGAAGGTGAATGCCTTTCTGGCTCAGTTAGAACGCAATCGTGATTTCTCTCGCGCCCGAGTGTTTGGATTGCGCATCAGCTACCTTCCGACCCCCTGGTTGGAGTTCGGGCTTACACGCTTGACCCAGTTCGGTGGGCGCGGGCGCGATCAATCGTTTCCGGAAACGATCGTCGATACCTACATCCATCCGGCGAATCAGGGGTCGGGCAAGGACGTGAACGAGCAGGGCATGGCCGATTTCCGGCTCAGGCTGCCCTCGGTGCCCTACCTGATTCCCTTTCCTGCCGGCCTGCAGCTCTATGGCGAGATCGGAACGGAGGATAAATGGTCGCAACTGCCGATCCCGAGCCGCGCGGCGTTTTTAGGGGGCATCTATATTCCACAGGTGTTTCAGGGCGACACCATGGACCTGCGTATCGAATATGCCGATACGGACTACGGCCGGCGGCGGCACCCTGAACTGGGAGGCGTCTGGTACAACAATGGAACCTACACCAGCGGCATGCGCTATCGGGGGTTTCCGTTGGGGCACCATATGGGCACCGACGGGATCGACTTGTTTGTCCGTAGCACCCGATATGTGACCGACACCCTCCAGTTGGGCGCAAACTTTAATATTCAGGAGCGGGAACGGGGCCGGCCGGTCCATGAGAAAAAGCGGGAAGCGGCCGTTGATTTGACCTGGTGGTATTCCAAGGACGTTCAGGTCATGGGTGGATACACCTTTCAGCGCCTGACCAACCCCGGCCAGGTGTCCGCGATTGCACCGTTTGCTGAAACGTTCGCCGCCGGCGTAACGGTCCAGAACCATTTGTTCTGGACTTCTCTGTCCGTGCAGTTTTAGGCTACCTGCTTGATTGAGAGACCCCTCACGCCGTGAGGGGTCGGCCGGGCTCTGGGAGAAGGTGCCGCCATTTTCTCGTGACATGTGCGCTGGAGGATCGACTCGTCATGGTCGTGAATAGCAGATCTTCTCACTACTCGCGGTACCGTCTCTGGTCGACGACCTGGTCCCATGCCGTGATCTGGATCCTGATCTTCTCCTTCGTTCTCCCTCCGTCGCTCTTGGCCCAGAATCTTCCGGCCCAGCCCGGGGGCCCGGGCATGATGCAGCAATCGGGGTCCGGTCTGCCGGGCGGACTGTTCGGACAAGGCGGGTTTACCCCCCCTGGAGCAACAGGCGGGTTCGGGCAGGCCATTGTGACGAATCCCACCGCGCTACAGCCGATTGTTCCCGCTCAGGTTCCTTGTCCGACTCCTCTTCCCTCCGATCTTGCCTCGAAGGGGACCGTCCCCAACTTGAACGACTATTGGCCGGTCGAACCGAGCAGTCTGTTGCCTAGTTCCATCGAGCAGCGGATGAAACAGGAACAGGAGGAACACGATCGGCGGCTGGAGCGTTTGCAGGCCGAAAAAGAAAAAACGAGTATCGAATATCAGGTGCAGGCTGAGCGTGAAAAGAAAGGCGTGGCGCAGTTGCCATTCGGACAGGGCCCGGCGCTAGGCACGCAACCACCTGTCGGCCAAATGTCTCCCTCCCAGCCGGGGTCTCAGCCTGGCGTCCAACCTGGAGTTCCCCTGCGTCCCTTGCCGGAGAAAAAGATCTTTACGGCGGAACTGCTGCGTCAGCAGGACTTCAACGTCGAGGAGGCCTTTGCGGAGTTTTCCGTGCTGCATGGCGTCAAGAGCCGGGTGCGACAGTTCGGGTACGACTTTTTCGAGGCGCAGGCCAATACGTTTTCGCCGATTCAAGATATTCCAGTCGGGCCGGATTATGTGGTCGGCCCGCAGGATTCGTTGGCGGTGCACATTTGGAACGTTCCCGATCCCAATTTCAATCGAAGTTTTATCGTGCCGGTCGAGCGCGACGGGATGATCGTGATTCCGCAGGTTGGGGCGATTCCCGTTGGCGGACAACCCTTCTCCCAGGTAGAGCAAACGGTGCGAGCCAGGCTGAGCACTCTCCTGAAGCGGTTCGAGGTCCATGTGTCGATGGCGAGGATCCGCACGATCAAGGTGTTTGTGGTCGGAGAAGTCATTCGGCCGGGGGCCTATGAGATCAGCGCGCTGGCCACGGCCTCGAACGCGCTCTATGCCGCCTGCGGCCCGGCCCGCTCAGGATCCTTGCGGCAGGTCAAGGTGATGCGCGAGGGGAAGTCGGTGGCCGATCTGGATTTGTATGATTTCTTGTTGCGCGGAGACCGGCGGTTCGACCAGCGCCTGCAGTCGGGAGATGTCGTCTTGGTTCCGCCGCTCGGTCCAGTGGTGGCGGTCAGTGGATCGATCAAGCGGCCGGCCATCTATGAAGTGAAGCCGGGCGTACGGTTGACGGAACTTCTGACGCTCGCCGGGGGACTCACGCCCTTGTCGGATCGGCAGCGTTGCCATCTGTTCCGCCTGGATCCCGAGCGTGGACGCATCATGGTGGATGTGGATTTAGTCGGCGCACTCGCATCGCAGGGGCAAGAAAAGAGCCGACCCGGTGTGGCAGGAGGGGATCCGCTTTTGCTGGATGGAGATTATGTGCGGATCGGTATTCTTCCGACCCAGATTAGCAATGTCGTCAGTCTGGTCGGCGCGGTAAAAAGCCCCGGCCCCTATGAGTTTCGGCCCGGCATGAAGGTGAAAGATCTCCTGATTCATGACCAACTGACGGTGGACGCTTACGCCGACCGTGCTGAAATCGTCCGGACAGATCCGGTCACCTATCAAACGAAGGTGATTCAATTCAGTCCCCGCGCATTGCTGGACGGCAGCGATGCGGAGAACCATCCTCTCCAACGGTTGGACCAGGTGGTGGTGGCGAGTCAACATCGTCCGCCTAAACTGGTGTTGGTGGAGGGCGAATTAAAGAGACCGGGATACTTCACCATTGAAATGGGCGAGCGGCTGAGTTCGGTGTTAAAGCGCGCCGGCGGTGTGACGCCCAATGCGTTCCCTGCCGGGTTAGTCCTCACGAGAGAATCAGTCAAGCTTCGGCAGCAGGCAGAACTCGAACGGTTCATCGCATCGGAGCGCCAGCGGTTGACGGCTCAGGCGGCGGGCGGCGCGGCTGGGGCGACCGGATTGAGCACCACGGCAGTGTTATCTGCTGGCGGAGGGCTCGCCGAGCAGCAGGTGTTGACTCTCCGTCTGCAGCAACTGGAGGCTACGACGTCGCGATTGGAGTTGGGCCGGGTCGTGATTCGGATGGAATCAGTTGAGCAACTCGAGGGTACGGAAGACGATATCATTCTCGAAGCCAGAGACCGGATCATGATGCCGACACCGTCACAGACGGTGAGTATCATCGGATCAGTCAAGAATCCCAGTACGGTGGTCTACCGGCCGAGCCTGGGGTTGGATGACTATCTTCGGCAAGCGGGTGGGTTGACGGAGGATGCCAATAAGAAGGAGATGTACGTGATGCGCGCCAACGGCACCACGGACTCAGCCTATCTGGCCGTCAAAGACCTGCGCTCAGGGGATACGATCGTCATTCCACAGAAAATCGAAGCTCGAACGCCGCAGCTTGCCTTGTGGCAGACCGTGGCCAGTATTATCGGCAGTGTGGCCCTCACGGCCGCGGGCATCGCCGTGGTCGGTCGATAAGGCGGATAGGATCGGCATGATGGGGCCACTGCTGGAGTCACCCCAGGTCGCTATGACACCCACTCTCGGGAATGGAGCCGGCCCATCGGCAATTAGATCGGCGGGGCAGCTCGACCTCTGGGTCGTCCTGTCACGGCGGCGCGGTTTGGTGGCTGCGATCGTCCTCTTGTCTCTTCTGGGAACCTTCGGCGTGAGCACCCTGGTGCTTCCGAAGATGTATGAATCGACCGCCACGCTGTTGCCCCAGTTGGACTCCAAGGAAAGCGGAGGACTCGCCGCGCTATTGACGGCGACCGGGGCTGGAGGCATGGCGCAGAACCTTGGCGCCACGTTGCCCAATATGCCGACGACGCCCACCGACGTGTTTGTGGCGATTTTGAAATCCCGTGTCATGGCGGATGAGGTGATCGCGAAGTTCGGCCTCATGGCGCTCTACGACGAGCGGACGATGCATGACACCCGCGTGGAGCTGTCGGAACGGGTACGTATTGCTGTGTCGAAGGAGAAAGTCATCAAGGTGACGGTGGAAGATACTAGCCCTCAGCGGGCCGCCGACATCGCGGCCCATTTCGTAGCAGGCCTGGACCGCTTGAATCGCACCTTGAATGTAAGTAAGGCCGGACAGAATCGTGCCTTTTTGGAACGCCGTCTCAATGAGACGATGGACACGATGGCCAAGGCGGAGGAGGCCCTTCGGGATTTTCAGGCCAAGAACAAGGCGGTGGCCGTGGAGGCGCAGTCGAAGGCCATGATTGAGGCTGCTGCAATGATCCAAGGGCAAATCACCGCGCAGGAAGTTCAGCTGCAGGTGATGGAGGGTTATCTGTCGCCGGACAATCCCGATCTCTCCCGTGTCCGTTCCAGTATCGAGGAGTTCCGGAAGCAGTTGGGCATGATGGAGTCCGGCAAGGGGCCCAAAGGAGTACCGGCAGGAGGACGTCTCCATCCCGCCATGGTGACGGTCCCTGATCTGGCCCTGCAATATGGACGGCTCCTTCGCGAATTGAAGGTCCAGGAGACGCTGTACGCGTTGCTCACCTCGCAGTATGAGCAGGCGAAGATTACCGAAGCTCGTGACACCCCGACCGTTCAGGTGCTGGATCCGCCGGTTCCGGCGGATAAACAGATCAAGCCACGCCCGGTGTTCTACACCGCCGTCGCCGGCCTCGCGGGGCTCTGTCTGGCGACGGTCCTCGCCTATGGGTTTGAGTGGCGTGCGCGGAAGACTGGTGGCCTGCCTCACTGACCCTTGCCCAAATTGACGATTTTTCAATCGCAATGGTAGAATCCGCTCGATTTCTCTGCTAGAAGGCCGGAAGTCTCAGTCGTTATTCACATTCACATTTACCAGAATAGGAGAACGGGATGGCTGTTCCAGTCTCCCAGATGTATACAGTGACGAAGTACGTGTTGACCCAGAAACTCCGGGGGGTCAAACGGTATCCGCTCGTGCTCA
>ERZ795044.4469-NODE-4469-length-11468-cov-7.584246_pt1 | contig 11468 bp, 9 predicted proteins | sample MGYA00375128_ERZ795044 | MGnify/ENA primary metagenome ERZ795044 (study PRJEB30173, sample SAMN05720213) | anaerobic digester metagenome | isolation source: active sludge of municipal wastewater-treating anaerobic digesters | place: USA | collected 2014-12-22 ... | reverse complement strand
TTCGGCTTCGAATCCTCATCATAATACCCATACCCGTGATACCCGTAACTATACCCGTATCCATAACCGTAACGCTGATGATTTCCGGCATCATTTAAAAGAATACAAATGTTTTTTACTTGTCCGGCTGTATAGTATGTGTTGATGGTTTTGATATAATCTTTCTTCGAATAATTTTCGCGTAGAATGAAGATGTTGATGTCAGCAAGATTCATTAGCATCATAGCGTCACTAACGATTCCGACCGGTGGTGTGTCGATAATAATGTAATCGTACATCTCACGCAATTCATTCATCAGATTGATCGTTTCTTTCTTCGCAAGTAATTCAGCCGGATTCGGTGGAACCGGTCCTGCAGGAATGATGTCGAGTCCGGGAACATTTGTTTTGCAGATCACGCTTTCGAGTGAACTTTTACCTATGAGATAAGTGCTCACGCCAATATCATTACTCACTCCAAGATCCTGTACCAACTGCGGCTTGCGCAGATCCATTCCGACAATGATCACCTTATGACTTTGCAGTGAAAGAACTGCGGCAAGATTTAATGTCGAAAAAGATTTCCCTTCGCCACCAACACTTGATGTGATCAATACGATCTTGTGTTGATCAGATAAACCGAAAAACATGAGGTTAGCACGAATGGAACGAAAAGCTTCAGCAATCGACGATTTTGGTTTAGTAGAAACAACCAGTCTTTCGCCTGTAGTGTGATGTCCGACAACTCCAATGATCGGTGTCTTGGTCATCTTCTCAATGTCTTCGCGATTGGAGATCGTATTACGGATATAACTCTGAAGTAAAATGATCAGCAAAGGAACGATCAGGATCAGCATCAAAGTAATTATCGCAACGGCTTTACTATTTGGAATAACAGGAATGTCATTCACTGTTGCAGTGTCCAGAACTTTGTTGTCGCTTACAGCAGTTGCTTTGGCAATTCCTGTCTCCGCTTTTTTCTGAAGTAGATAAACGTAAATATTTTCATTGACAGTAAAGTTCCTTTGAATCGCTAATAATTCGCGTTCAATATTCGGAATTTTACGAATGTCGTTCTCGTATTTTGAAAGTTGTGAATTGATTCCCTGTAATCCGGTTTTTGTCAGGTTGCGTAGATTATTGATGCTTTCAACTAATGATCGTTTTGTTTGCCCGATCTGCTCATCGATAACCTTCAATGCCGGCGACTGCGCGCTTGAACCGTACGATAAACTCTTACGCTTATTCTGTAGCTCTTTCAACTTGGCAATGAGTTCTACCAGTGTGGGATCCGGATTGTTAAGAGTAGATGGAGAAAGCGATTCAAGGTCGAGGTTGGATGTGATGTAATCATACAGATAATCGAGCGACTTAAGATCGATCTCTGCTTTTACTCTTGTTTCATCAACAGAAGTTACACGTTCAAGATATGCTTTTGATTCTTCACTCAGATTGACCGTACCTTTGGATTCTTTGAATTTTTGCAGATCAAGTTCTGTTGCATTCAATGTTTTAGAGATCTCCTCAAGTTGTTCGTCAACGAATTTTAAAGTCAGTGCGGCAACCGATGATTTGTCTTTGACATCACGATTAATATAAACTTTTCCTAATGTATTCAGAAAGTCAACTGCGCGATCTTTGATCTTGTCCTGGACACTGATCGTTACGATGGTAGCGTCTTTATTGATCGGTTCGATCTTCATTTTCTCGTTGTAATAAGCGAGAAGTTTATTCATCGAATTGATTACGAAAGCATATTTTGTTTTCTGTGAGTTGTCGAAAGTGAATTCGTTTTTTGAAATTGTGATGGTGAAATTTGGTGTACGTATCTCCTCACCATAACTATGTTTGTTACTGTAACTATATTGGAACGCACGGTTGTCAGCATCCAGTTCAAGTTGAAAGGTGTTCTCATCGATAGGAGAAAGTTTAAACTCTTCGTCGTAAACGCCATCATTCACACGGCTCACAGAAACCAGGAATGGAGAATTTTTATAAACCGGATAGCTGAAAATGCTCGACTTGTCAAAATAACTTACGCCAAGATTCAATTCATTGATCGTTTCTTCAAGAACTGACCTTGAGCGGAGGATGCCAATTTCCGTTGCAATATTTTTTGTATTTCCTAACAGATCTCCTGTCAAGATATCTTCGATATTTTTTGATGTATTCTTTGAATCCTTTATTAAAACGCTGGACGTTGCTTCATAAACCGGAAGGGTAAAGCGAGTGTATAGAAATGCACCAAGTGCAAAAATGATGAAAGAAAAAATAAAATAATGCCATTTTTTCCGGATACTCCCAAAGAGTAAACGAAGATCTATTTCGTCATCATTAATCCGTTGGTTTTCGGAATTAGTTCTCATTGGAATTATTTATTGGTATTGGTAATTAAAAATGTCATTACAATAACAGTGGTTGTAAGAATAGAAGTAAAGACGGTTACAGAAGGACTGATACTCTGAAATGCTTTTCTTTTTATCGGTGAAATATAGATTACATCGTCAGGGTGTAGAAAATAAGTGTCAGCAGTAACTGAATTTGCATCGGTTAGATCGATATAAAAATCTTTCGTCTGGTTATTTTCAGTACGGATCAAATGGACATTTTTCCTGTCGCCATATTGAGTAAGATCGCCTCCTAAACCCAGAACTTCCAGCAGTGTTGCTTTTTCATTCATGATTGGATACGTTCCCGGCTTATTGACTTCACCAAGGATCGTAACCTTGAAATTTAATTTTTTGACTGTGACGATCGGTTCATCGATAAATTCTTTGAATTTTGTTTCAAGCAAACTAACTGCTTCCGGAATTGTAAGTCCGGTTAAATTCACCTGCCCGATAAGCGGAAGCTTCAATTCACCTTTTTCATTTACAACAAATCCTTTTTCATAAGCGGATCTGTTATCGCTCACAGGCTTGTCAAAACCTGTAGCTAAATACGGATAAGCTTCAGCGTTGATGGTGAAAATACTGATGCCAAGGATGTCGTTTGGATAAATTCTCAGTTTAGAATTTGCATCCTGCTGCAACGAAGGCGTTTTTCCTTGAAAATAAATTACATCTTTTTGCGAAGTACATCCGGCGAAAATAATTAATGTAAGAATGAATAATGTCCGGAGATGGTTTCGCATTTTTTTTACTGTGATGATTTAATTTGTTTAATGTTTAATGTTACGTGTTAACAAAGGCTGGAAGTAAAATTAAATCCGGCAGTTTAATCGGAGCCAATAAATCCGCAATCCGCAATCCGCAATCCGCAATGCGAAATCAATTTCACTTTCCAATAATCGCACGCGCAATTACAATTTTCTGAACTTCACTCGTACCTTCATAGATCTGAGTGATCTTTGCATCGCGCATTAGTCGTTCAACATGGAATTCTTTTACATATCCATACCCACCGTGAATTTGTACGGCTTCGATAGTAGTATCCATAGCAACTTTAGAAGCAAATAATTTTGCCATTGATGCAGATAGACCATAATCAAGATGCTGATCTTTCATCCAGGCTGCTTTGTAACAAAGTAATCTTGCGGCTTCAATTTCAGTTGCCATATCTGCCAGCTTAAATTGAATTGCCTGATGCTGACAAATCGGAACTTTAAATGCTTTTCTTTCCTTCGAATATTGCAGAGCTAATTCATAAGCACCGCCGGCAATTCCAAGAGCCTGCGAAGCGATACCGATTCTTCCACCCGTAAGTGTTTTCATGGCGAACTTAAATCCGAATCCGTCTTCACCGATGCGGTTTGCTTTTGGTACTTTCACATCCGTGAACATCAATGAGTGAGTATCACTTCCGCGAATCCCAAGTTTATTTTCTTTCGGTCCGATCGTGAATCCGGGCATTCCTTTTTCGAGGATCAATGCATTGATTCCTTTGTGACCTTTTGCAACATCAGTTTGTGCCATTACCAGATAAACAGAAGCGTTGTTCCCGTTAGTGATCCAGTTTTTCGTCCCGTTCAAAATGTAATGATCTCCTGCATCAATTGCAGTTGTTGCCTGAGAAGTTGCATCAGAACCAGCTTCAGGTTCTGACAAACAAAATGCGCCAATGATCTCACCCTTTGCGAGCGGTACTAAATATTTTGATTTCTGTTCTTCATTTCCAAAATTTTCAAGTCCCCAGCAAACCAGAGAATTGTTTACAGACATAACAACTGAAGCAGAAGCATCGATCTTCGAAATTTCTTCCATTGCCAGGACATAAGAAATGGTATCCATTCCACCGCCACCATATTTCGGACTCACCATCATTCCAAGAAATCCGAGTTCGCCCATTTTCTTGATCTGCTCTGCAGGGAATTTTTGATGTTCGTCGCGTTCAATTACACCGGGTTTTAGTTCATTCTGTGCAAAATCACGTGCAGCCTGACGGATCATTAAATGTTCTTCGCTTAGTTCGAAATTCATAATTAACTTGATTATTCCGCTATTTAGAGCGGATTTGTGGAGATTGTGAGATTTTAATTGAGGACGACAAACCTACTCGTTTTCGACGTTATTCACAAACCTATTACACCATGACAAGTAGCTCATTAACAATAGATTTAGACAATTGTTGAAATTTTATCAAATACCTTTTCTGTGGAGAATTAAACAATCTCAATATCTTCGCCGCAATGACACTCTCCAAATACAATGTGGTCGGAATAATGTCCGGCACTTCCCTCGATGGGGTCGATCTTGCATATTGCACTTTTTTACATGAATTAAACTGGAAATTTCAATTCCATTTTGGGAAAACTATTCCTTATAGTAATCAGTGGAAAGAAAAGTTAAAGACTGCGCAGTTCCTGTCGCCGGAAGAACTCAATGCTCTTGACGAAGAATTTGGGACTTACCTTGGCGGGTTGGTCAAAGATTTTATAGATGAAAGAAATCTTGAAGTTGATTTTATCTCATCACATGGTCACACCATTTTTCATCAACCTCAGAAAGGAATCACTGTTCAGATAGGTTCCGGTCAGGCAATTAAAAATGTAACCGGTAAAACTGTTGTCTGTGATTTCAGAAAAGGAGATGTGGCACTAGGCGGACAAGGAGCGCCATTGGTACCAATAGGCGACAAACTACTTTTTTCTCAGATGGATTATTGTCTGAATCTGGGTGGCATTGCTAATATTTCATTTGAAAAAAATAATGAACGAATTGCTTTTGACATCTGTGCCTGTAATATTGTGTTGAATGAACTTGTTGGGGAGCGTGAACTGGTATATGATGAAGACGGCGAAATTGCGCGAACCGGAAAATTAAATAAAGCGCTACTTGAGGAATTGAATCAAATCAATTTCTATAAACAACCATTTCCAAAATCACTTGGGCGGGAGGATATTGACAGAGAAGTTTTTCCGGTATTGGCAAGATACGAGATCAGTCTCGAAGACAGATTGAATACCTTTTGTAAACATATTGCAATTCAGATCAGCGAAGTTCTTGGTCAAGATATCTCGGATGCAAAAATGCTGATCACAGGTGGTGGAACACTGAATAAGTTTTTATTGGAATGCATAGAAGATAAATGCAATCTGAAAATTGTCATTCCGCCTAAAGACATTATCGACTTCAAAGAGGCCATCATTTTTGCTTTTCTGGGAGTGTTGAGAATAAGAAATGAAATCAATTGTCTGAAAAGTGTGACCGGAGCCGAACGAGACTCTAGTGGCGGGGTTGTTTTTCTGCAGTAGGTTACTTTTTCAGGCGACCCGTTTGAGGTCAAAGGTAAAGGGTCAAAGGTCATTTAGTGTCGTACACCAATTGACCTTTGACCCTTGACCTGATTACCTAAGGAAAAAAGTTTCAGTTAAAAGTCATCATCATCATCCTCGAAATCTCCAATCGGAGCATCGTCATCAAGTTTGATGTCATCATCATCATCGTCATCATCTTTAGATACTACTTCATCAACTTCGTCTGAATCATCAGTTTCATCAACGTCAGCATCTTTAAGATCAATTTCTTCAATATCGACGATTAATAAATCATCATCATCATCATCATCAATGATAATAGCTTTTGGTTTAATTGCCTGAGCTTTTTTCGGTTCAATATTTTTTGCAACCGGAACTACTTTTTTCGGAGCAGCTTCTTTTTTAGCGGGAGCAGGTTTTTTAGCTGCCGGTGCTGCTTTCTTAGCAGGAGCTTTTTTAGCCGGTGCTTTTTTCTTAGCAGCCGGTGCAGCTTTTTTCTTAGCCGGAGCTGCCTTTTTAGCGGCTACTTTTTTCTTAGCGGCCTTTTTAGCCGGAGCTTTTTTGGTAGCTTTCTTAGCAGCTTTTTTAGCCGGAGCTTTTTTCGCTGCTTTTTTTACTTTGGATTTCTTAGTTGCTTTCTTTTTAGTTGCCATGGCTGGGAGTCTGGTTTTGACAGTATGCAATATTAAAAGGTTAGTTTCAAAATTACAATATGATTGTCGTTAATTCCAAAAATAATTAAATATTTTTTTTCTCCGGAATAAATTCAATCTCGTGGAATAGAATTCTTAATGAGATCAGACAAAAAAGGGCAAGGACAGAGTAGTTTTTCTGAGAAAGATCCGGTCGATTTTAACCATGTTATTTGCTCAGGAATCCTTACGTTTGCGCTTCCAAATAAACGTATGAAAAATAATACTACAGCAGAGGTGACATCAATCAGGGAATTGATTCAAAGGTTTGAAGAAAAGCGTCCGGAAATCGTTTTTGAATGGAAGGACAGCGAAACTGAAGCGGAAGGGTGGGTAGTAATCAATTCACTACGTGGAGGTTCTGCAGGTGGTGGCACCAGAATGAGAAAAGGCCTGGATAAGCGGGAAGTTGAATCTTTGGCCAAAACGATGGAGATAAAATTCTCTGTAAGCGGCCCTGAAATTGGTGGTGCCAAGTCGGGAATTAATTTCGATCCACAGGATCCCCGGAAAAAAGGAGTGCTGGAAAGATGGTTCAAAGCCGTCATGCCTTTGCTGAAATCCTATTATGGAACCGGCGGTGACCTGAACGTGGATGAGATCCACGATGTAATTCCTATTACAGAAAAATATGGTCTGAAACACCCGCAGGAGGGTACTGTTGTAGCACATTTGAAAGTTTCAGAAGAAAAAAAGGAAAGAATTATCAGACAATTGCAAGTTGGTGTGAAAAAACGACTCGACAGTCCGGTGTACTCTCCGGATATCAATCGGATGATCACAGTTGCCGACATGATTACCGGATATGGAGTTGCACATGCAGTTTATGCGCACTATAAATTGAATGGAATTGATATTAAGGGTAAGCGTGCAATAGTTCAGGGTTGGGGAAATGTTGGTGCTGCTGCCGGATTTTATCTGGCACAAATGGGAGCAAAGGTCGTTGCGATAATCGACCGCCTTGGGGGTGTTATGAATAAGAATGGTTTTTCTTTTGAAGAGATCACTTCGCTTTATCTTGAAAGAAACGGAAACCAATTGAATTCGTCAGCAATTATTCCTTTCGAAGAGATCAATAAGAAAGTATGGGAAATGGGCGCGGAGATTTTTATTCCTGCTGCTGCTTCCCGGATTGTCAATGAAGCAGAAGTAAGATCGCTGCTTGAAAATGGATTGGAAGTAATTTCATGCGGAGCGAATGTTCCTTTTGCAGACAAAGAGATCTTTATGGGACCAATTGCTGAGTATGCAGATTATGAAGTAAGTGTTATACCAGATTTTATTGCCAACTGCGGAATGGCAAGAGTTTTCAGATATCTGATGACTGATAATGTTCCAATCACAGATGAAGCGATATTTAAAGATGTTGCTTCTTGTATTTCCGCTGCATTGGAAGAAGTTCAAAATGTTAATTCCTCAAAGGTGAATATCAGTAAAACAGCTCTTGAAATTGCAATTAAAAAACTACTGAAATAATTACTTGATGGGTAAGATTAATTTATTGGATCACACTTTTCTTGGGAATACGATTGAAACTTACCTGTGGTTTTTCGGGATCTTATTCGCCGGAATTATCCTTAAAAAATTTCTTACTAGAATTCTGACGCGATTTGTGTACGAAATTTTCAAACGCTATGGCAAGACAGTCGGTGTAGAAACTTTTTTAAGACTGATGAATCGCCCATTGCAGTTTTTTATAATGGTGCTCATCGTTTATATGGCATTTAACCGTTTGTCATTTCCTGTTGAATGGCATATCGGTCCTCAACACAAATTTGGTTTAAGGCTTGTACTTTTCAGATTATTTCAAGGTGTACTTATCTTCTCTATAATCTGGATAGCTGTCAGGACAATAGATTTTATAGGAATGATTTTTCTTTCCCGTGCACGACGAACTGAAAGCAAATCAGATGATCAACTGGTCCCGTTTGCAAAAGAAGCTATCAAGGTTATAGTAGCTGCAATTGGGTTTTTGATTCTGATCGGTGTAGTTTTCAATCTGGATATTGTAAGTCTTGTAACAGGATTGGGAATTGGAGGTTTGGCCTTTGCCTTAGCAGCAAAGGAAACATTGGAGAATCTGTTAGGATCATTCACTATCTTTCTTGATAAACCATTTGTAGTTGGCGACTCTGTAAAAGTTGGAAACATAGAAGGAAAAGTTGAATCAATTGGTTTCAGATCTACACGGATCCGTGCTGTCGACAGAATGATTGTCATTGTTCCCAATAAAAAAATGACCGATGCAGAATTGATCAATGATACTGATAGAGCGTCTCGTCGTTCTTCTTTCACCATATCACTTTCAAATCAGACTGCAGAAATTCAAATGCGAGCGATCATAACAGAGATCAGGAGAATGCTCACAAATTTTACACTTATCGAACCTAATCCAACGGTTCGTTTCAAACAAGTGAATACAAGTTCACTCGATATTACAGTTGCCTTTTTTGTTCTTACTCCCGACATGGATGAATACCTCGCTCTGCAGGAAGAAGTAAATTTCGAGATCCTGAAGATCCTGAAAGCTAATAATGCTTCTTTTGCTACGCCGACTTCAACTGTTTATTATAAAGGTGATAGTATTGCAAATTCAGTCGAGTAATTATTTGGTTAATCGCCTGAATGCATTTAAACCCATATTTCCCGGTACGATTTTTCTCTCTGATTATTTCACCAATTAATACAGTCTTTTTACCAATTTAATTATTGTTCTCTCCAATCGCAATATATTTTTGGTTCCATGAAAAAGAAAATTGAATTTTCTACAGCGCGGTTATATACTTTGTTTTATAAACAGATTTTAATAAACCTGATGCTTATTTGCATGGGAAATATGGCATATGCATCACTTGGTGTATCGGTCGCAAATTCTAACTGGACAAATGCATCAACCTGGAGTTTTAGTGGAGTGAACCGTCTGCCAAATTGCAGTGATTCAATCAGGATCGGAAGCAGTAATACTGTGACTGTAAATAGTCAGGTTGATTATACAGCATGTTCCGGACCTATGATCATATATGTATATGGAATTTTAGAATTCACGAATGGAAATAAGCTGGATCTTCCTTGCGGGTCTGTCGTCTTTATTATGTCCGGTGGTCTGATTAAAAAAAGTACTGCAGGCGGAGGGAGTTCGACATTAATAAGTATCTGCGGCGTTACAGAATGGAAAGCCGGTGACGGTCCACTTTCCGGAGTAGACACGCTAGGATCTGCTACAACCTTGCCTGTAGAATTGATAAATTTTGAAGCAGATAAAGTTGATGGGGCAGTAAAATTAACCTGGTCAACTGCTACCGAAGTCAATAATGAATATTTTACCATAGAGCGAAGCAATGATGGAAAACATTTTGGCGAATTAGAAAAAATCACCGGTGCCGGAAATTCTTCTTTTAGTAATACCTATTCCATGCATGACAATGACCCGCTTGAAGGTGTTTCTTATTATCGTTTAAGTCAGACAGATTACGATGGTAAAAGAGTGACATTTCCTACCGTTGCAATTAGAAATGTGAAAGGTGATAAGAATGAAGTTTTACTTTTGAATAATCCTTTTGTAAGTAGTATAGCATTTTCAACAAAGCACATCAGAACAGGTGAATTGCAGATCTCACTATTCACTGCAGACGGCAGAGTAGTGCTGGAGGAAAAAAGAATAGCCAATGAAAACTCTTTTTATACTATTGATAATTTAGAACATTTAAGTAATGGGTTTTATTTGTTGCAAATAAGACAAACAGGACAGATTATACATTCTTCCACAGTAATTAAAAACTAACAAATAACGAATAGCTAACAACTGGTTAGTTATAAATATAAAGTTTCTGCCCCGCCTGATCATAATCCACACGGTATTGTTTCATAGGCGTTGTTGCCGGGCTTGAAATAACAGAGCCGTCGACCAGATTATATTTCGAGCCGCAATGAGAATCTTCGACAGTTAATCCCCCTGTAACGACATTTAATAATGCATCAGCATTGGTTGGGTCATAAGTACAACCTCTGTCAAAGACCACCCATTCGTCGATGGAACGGTGGTATACGATGAGACCTTTATATCCGGCATCATCGATGTACATATAATTACCTACAATTTGCAGGTAATTGTAAGGCGGAAGGTTCATGTAAACGAACTTGCTGACACTTACGGAAGGGAAATTTGCGTTAACAGATGATTTCTTGCATCCGGAAGATGGAAGAATTATAACAATCAGTATTAGTAAGATTAATTTTTTAATGAGAAACTTCATCGGCAAATTTGTATGGCATTGATTACCTTTGCAAGATAATCAATCTTATAGAACGTATGAACAGATTAACTATTCTGATGATATCAGGCTTTATTTTGTTTTCATGTAAGAATTCCGGAAACAAAGAGAATTCTCAAGTACAAGATTCTTCAGCTGTAGAGTCAAAGAAATCCGGCGAATCGGAGTATACTTGTCCGATGCATCCCGAAGTTGTCAGAAAGGAAGCAGGAACGTGTCCGCAATGCGGAATGGAGTTGCAAATAAGAAGTTGAAGTGTCAATAGAATACAATTAATTGAAATTCGTTTGAGGAATGTCGGGATTAACCTTATAGAAAGACTTAAGAAAAATGGGAAATAGATTTGGGGATAAAATTAAAATGGTACTGAAAAGTATGCTTGTTCTGGTTATCTGCGCTTTGCCATTCGCTTCATTTTCTCAGGATGTGGATGCGCGATCGCCCAAGCCAAACAGCGGAAGTAGCCAGCAAGTGAAAGCAGACAAAAAGAAAGAAAAGCAGAAAAAGGAGGCTGCCAAAGGAATTGAAAAAGGAAAGCAGCGGCACGAGAAATTGCAGGCAAAGAATACAAAGAAAATGATGAAGGCAAGTAAGCGAAAGTCAAAGCGTTGGAATGAAAATAAAAGAGAGTTCTTTTTAAAACGCTGGTTTACCAAAAAACATCATTAATTTATGCCTTAACGAATAACGTATAACTAGACTGTATTTGTAAACTCGACTTTTTTTAATTGTAGGAGTTGTGTATTGGAAAGTAATTTCGATTTTTTTTAAATGCTAATTTTTCACTTCACTTCACTTCACTTCACTTCACTTCACTTCACTTCACTTCAC
>ERZ795044.4465-NODE-4465-length-11485-cov-5.899300_pt1 | contig 11485 bp, 10 predicted proteins | sample MGYA00375128_ERZ795044 | MGnify/ENA primary metagenome ERZ795044 (study PRJEB30173, sample SAMN05720213) | anaerobic digester metagenome | isolation source: active sludge of municipal wastewater-treating anaerobic digesters | place: USA | collected 2014-12-22 ... | reverse complement strand
ACGGTGCCGACGCGCGCGGGTCGGCCCAGGGCCCGGACCTGCGCGAGCGGGTCCGCGGCATGAGCCGGGACGCCTTTGTCAGCGCCGTGCTGCGACGCTACCGCTGGACGATGCCGGCCACCAGCGCAGGCGGCGAGAGCGAGGCCCGTGAGGCCCTGGTCCGGGGCGTGCTCGAACCGCGGAACGGCTCCGGCGGGATGCCGGCCTGGCAGGACCAGCCCGAGGTCGCCCAGGGCGTGCAGTCGCTGTACGAGCACCTGAACACGGTCTCGCGCTGAGGGGCACGGCCGGCGCCTCGGCGCGTCGCTTCGGCCCGCGGCCGGGCCTGTGGGGTCGCCTGGGCCCGGCCGGGCCCCGCGGGGCTCAGGCCAGCGCGCTGCTGCCGACCACGCCGGCCACCATCTCGGCGGTGGCCGCGCTCAGCGTCCAGCCCAGGTGGCCGTGGCCGGTGTTGTAGAAGACGCGCGGGCGCCGGCCGCGGCCGACGCGCGGCATCATGTCCGGCATCATCGGCCGCAGGCCGGCCCAGGGCACGACGCGGCGCGTGGCCACGCCGGGGAAGCAGCGCCGCACCCAGGCCACCAGCGGTTCGATCCGGTCGGCGCGGATGTCGCGGTTCTCGCCGGCGAACTCGGCGGTGCCGGCGATGCGGAAGCGGTCCTCGCCGAGGCGGCTGGTGACCAGCTTGGCCTCGTCGTCGAGCAGGCTCACCACCGGTGCCGCGCGACGGCTCGGATCGTCGTCGAGGTGTACGGTGATCGAGTAGCCCTTGACCGGATAGACGTTGACCGTGTCGCCGAGCGAGGCGGCGATGCCGCGGCTGGCCACGCCGGCGCAGACGACCATCGCGTCGAACGAGCTCGTCTCGGTCGTCCCGTCGGCCTGGCGCACGCGGACGCGGGCCGACTGCGCGTCGGCGTCGACGCCGTCCACCGCGGTGCCCAGGCGCAGCGTCACGCCGCGGCGCCGGGCGGCCTGCGCGAGGCCGTGGGTGAACTTGTGGATGTCGCCGGTCGAGTCGCTCGGCGTGTAGAAGCCGCCGTGGTAGTGGCCGGCCAGGCTGGGCTCGATGTCGCGCATCTCGGCAGGCGTGACGGCGCGGCGCTCGAGGCCGCCTTCGGCCAGCAGCCGCGACACGCGCGCGGCGTGGTCGAAGCCGGCGCGGTCGCGGTAGACGTGCAGGATGCCCTGGCGGCGCAGGTCGAAGTCGATGCCTTCTTCGTCGGCCCAGGCGAACAGGTGCTCGCGCGCGGCGATCGCCAGGCGGGTGGTCGCGACGGTGTTGTCGCGGTAGCGGCCCATGTTGCCGATGAACTGCGCGAACCACGACAGCTTGTGCCAGCTCGGCCCCGGGTGCACGAGCAGCGGGGCGTCGCGCCGCAGCATCCATTTCAGGCCCTTGACCACGGTGCTCCAGTGCGTCCAGACCTCGGCGTTCGACGCCGAGAGCTGGCCGCCGTTGGCGAACGAGGTTTCCATCGCCGCGTAGGGCTGGCGGTCGAAGACGGTGACCTCGTGGCCCTGGCGGGCGAGGGCGTAGGCGGTGGTGACGCCGGTGATGCCGGCGCCGATGACGGCGATCTTGCGCATGATGAATCCAGTCAGGTACACGCCGGGGGGTGGGCGCCGGCCCACGAAGGCGTGGACCCGCGACCCCCTCTGTACGTGACCTGAGAGATTCACCCCGGACGCCACGCAAGGCGGCGTCCCGGGGCTTGCTCCTTCGGTGCGCCGGCGGGCGATGGACGCCGGCGCTCTTCAGAGTGCTTGCACGACGCCGGTCCGTGGGCCTGAGAGATTCCGGGGCGGTTGCTCCTTCGGCGCCGGCCGCAGCGCCTGGGCGCGGGCCGGACTCTCCCGATGTCGTGTCGGCCCGTGGGCCGAAGCCGCGATTGTCGCCCAGATCGGGACGCCGCGGCGTTCGGCCCCTGCCGGCCGTCGGGATTCGTGAGGTCCCGAATCAGCCTGCAGCCGATGGCCGCCGGCCACCTGTCGATCTACAAGGGCAGGGTCAGGCGGCCGGTGTGACCGGGCCGGCGACCCCTCGAACCCGGAGGCTCCGACGATGAAGATCCCGCAAGCCGTTGCTGCCGCGCGCGGAGCCCGGCAGGCCGCGCCGACGCCGTCGGAGCGGCCGTCCGCGCCGCGCGGGCCGATGCACGACGGCCTGCAGCAGTCGCCGCTGCTGGTGGCGCAGCGGGCCAGCCTGGGCGCGGTGTTCGGGCGCGGCCCGGTGGTCCAGGCGCGCATCCTCAAGCCGATCGAGGTCAACCCGAACTGGGCGCAGCGCGAGACGCTCGGCCCGGGCGCAGCGCATGCGATCGCACAGTGGATGTACGGGGCGGTGGCCTCGCACCCGAACGTCACGCTGGGCCAGCTCTTCCAGAGCATGGACGACCAGGGGCTCAACGACCAGCAGAGCGCCAAGCTCGTGCTGTTGAGGAAGCAGTTCGTCGATCTGCTGGACGGCCTCGAAGGCTGGAGCCTGGTCCGGGCGCAGGCCGAATGGAAGTCGCTCGACGAACAGGTCGAGAAGTTCTACATGCAGGTCTTCGCCGAGCGCGTGAACACGCCGATGAAGGTCGACCGGGGCATGTCGGCCAAGCTGGGCCAGGCGGCGCTGGGCGAGACCACCGAGGGCTGGCGCAAGCGGGGCGCGTACGGCGGCATCAAGTCGCGTCTGCCGGCGTCCGACCAGCATTACGCCGTCGGTGGCGCCACCCAGGACAAACCGGGCTCCGAACGCGTGTACACGAAGAACATCAAGCTCGGCGACAAGACGCCTGCGCTGGAGGCCTATTACTCGCCGACCCACGGCGACTCGAAGGCGAAGGGCGCGAAGGAGGTGCGGGTGTTCTCTTCCGACCCGATCGGCGGCAAGGAGGCGATCGCGCCCTGGGACCCGAGGCAGAAGCAGCCGGGCTGAGGACCCACGCGCCGGCCGAGCCGGCTTCAGCGCGGCGCGTCGATGCGCTGCAGGCGGCCCTCGGCGAAATCGAGCGAGACGCGGCGGCCCTGCAGCACCGACCGGTACGACCAGCGCTCGCCGGCCCGATCGGTGGCGCGGCGATCGGCCGGCGCGCCGAGCAGGGCCTGCACCTGCCCGGCCGTCATGCCCGGCCTCAGGCGGGCCACGCCGTCCGGGCCGAGGTCGGGTTCGGTGCCCGAGGCGATCGCCTGCGCGGTGAAGGCCTGCATCGTCAGCGGGTAGCGGGTGCGCGCCTCGGCCGCGCCCATGCGGCCGAGCTCGTCCATGTCGACCCAGGACTCGGCGTAGCCGAAGGCAGCCTTGGGCAGGATCTTCGTGCGCGTTTCCGACCCGGTGAGCACGTGTACGCTGCCGGCCGCCCAGAGCGCTGCGAGCACCGTCACGGCCAGCAGCGCCGCGAGCGCGGCGCGCAGGCGCCGCGGCGGGCGCCGCGTGGCCGGGGCGGGGAAGGGCAGCACTCGATCGCTCACGTCGTCGGTCTCCGGGTTCGTCTGCCACCAGCGTAGCGAGGCGCACCGCGCCCGGGGCGGGGCCCCCCCGCGCCCGCGGGACCCCCGGGTACGGGGCGCCCGGATGCGGGTCCTGTCCCGGACCGGCGTCCGGGCCCCGGCGCTGGACGAGAATCGGCCCATGCCCGACATCACCTTCATCCTCCCCGACGGCGGCGAGCATGGCTTCGAGGCGCCGGCCGGCGTGAGCCTGATGCAGGCGGCCACCGGCGCCGGCGTGCCCGGCATCCTGGCCGACTGCGGCGGGGCGCTGAACTGCGCCACCTGCCACGTCTACGTCGACGAGACCTGGCAGCCTCGCCTGCCGCCGCCGCAGGCCGACGAGATCGCCCTGCTCGAACTGACCGCCGCCGAACGCCGGCCGACGAGCCGGCTGGCCTGCCAGGTCCGACTGACCGAGGCCCTGCAGGGGCTGGTGGTCCATGTGCCCGAGTGCCAGCAGTAGCGCGCCCGGCGTGCAGGAGAGAACCGGATGAATCCCGCGGAACAAATCGTGATCGTCGGCGGCGGCCATGCCGGCGTGCAGCTGTGTGCGGCGCTCGCCGCCGCCGGCCAGGGCGCGCGCGTGCAGCTCGTCTGCGAGGAGCCCGAGCTTCCCTACCAGCGGCCACCGCTGTCGAAGTCCTTCCTGAAGAACCCGGACGAGGCGCTCCAGCTGCACCGGCCCGAGGCCTGGTTTGCCGAGGCCGGTGTCACGGTGCACCGCGGCGACGCCGCCGTGGCGCTGGACCTCGCCCGCCACGAACTGCGGCTGCGCTCGGGGCGCACGCTCGGCTTCGACCGCCTGGTGCTGGCCACCGGCTGCCGCGGCCGGCGCCTGCCGGACTGGCCCGAGGCGCCGGCCAACGTGGCGGTGCTGCGCAGCGCGCACGACGCGCAGGGCCTGCGCGAACGGCTGGCCGCGGCCCCGTCGCTGACGGTGCTCGGCGGCGGCTTCATCGGGCTGGAGGTCGCCGCCACCGCGCGCGCGCTGGGCAAGGCGGTGACGGTGCTCGAAACCGCGCCTCGGCTGCTGATGCGCGCGGTCTCGGCCGAACTCGCGGCGCACGTGCTGCAGGTGCATCGCGACAGCGGCATCGACCTGCGCCTGGGCGCCCGTGTCGGCGCTGCCCGGTTCGACGGCGACCGCCTGCGCGAGCTCGAGGTCGACGGCATCTGCCTGCCGGTGGACCTGCTGCTGCTGGCGATCGGCGCGGTGCCCGATCAGGCCCTGGCACAGGCCGCCGGGCTCGCCTGCGACGACGGCATCGTCGTCGACGCCGCGATGCGCACGTCCGACCCCGCCGTGCTGGCGATCGGCGACTGCGCGCGTGTCGTCGATGCCGCGAGCGGCCAGCGCCTGCGGCTGGAGTCGGTGCAGAACGCCGCCGAACACGCCCGCGTGGCCGCGACGACGCTGCTGGGCGCGCCCACGCCGGCCCCGGCGCTGCCCTGGTTCTGGTCCGACCAGGGCAGCCTGCGGCTGCAGATGGCCGGGTTGCTGCCGGCCGAGGGCACGCGCCACCGCCGCCCCGGCCCGACGCCGGCGGGCTTCTCGATCCTGCACTACGCGGGCGACCGGCTGGTCAGCGTCGAAAGCGCGAACGCGCCGATGGACCACCTGATGCTGCGCAAGCTGCTCGAGGCCGGCCGCAGCCCGACGCCGGCGTCGGCCTGCGACCCGCAGGTGCCGCTGAAGCAGTGGCTGGCCTGAGGCCTGCCCGTCGCGTGACTCAGGCCGCGCCGACGAGGGCGAAGCGCGGCTGTTCGCGCCCGCCGACGTTCACCGTCTCGAAGAACATCGCGTAGGGCCGGACCCACAGGCCGGCACCGCCGTCGCGCGGCCGGTACAGCACCATCGCCTCGAGCGTCTCGCTGTGGCGCACGACCCCGAGCACGTCGTATTCGCCGCCCTTGTGGTGGCGGTAGCGGCCCGTCACGACGGGCGGCAGCGCCGGCAGCTCGTCGGTCTTCACGGCCGCCCCTTGGCGCGCGTCTCGAAGCGTCGCCAGTAGCCGAACTCGTCTTCGTGCACCTCGAGGTCGAGCTCCGAGACGCGCGCCTGCAGCCGCTCCTGCACGTCGGCGACCGCGCGGTTGTAGATGCTCGGGCCGATCTCCTCGAGGAAGAAGGCGAGCAGGCCGCCGGCGGCGATGTTGCCGATCTTCTCGTCGCGGTTCACCTCGAACCAGCGCTCGATCGACGTGATGGCACGTGCGCGCACGTCCTTCGGCAGTTCGATGCTCATCGATGCGTCCTCTCGCAAGGCGACACGGGGCTCATTTCGGGCAGTCGCCGCCGACCCGGACCGAGCCGTCGCGGCATTCGGTCAGCAGCGCCTCGCCGGGTGGCGCGGCCGGCGCGTCCTTCGGCGTGTAGACGATCTTCTTCGTGCCCAGGTCGCAGCTGCCGACCACCTTGCCGGCGATGCGGGTCGGGGCGTCGACGACCTGCAACGAAAACGCCGCGACGCCCGAGGCGCGGATCTTCGCGTCGATCTGCGCGCGGATCGCCTCGCAGTTGTCGGCCGCATGCGCGGCGCCGCCCGCGGCGAGTGCGGCGCAGGCGACGGCCCGGGCGAGGCGGCGTCGGGCGGGAGGGTTCATCGTTCGTTCCGTCGAGGCAGGCAGGGTCGGGGCACCGCCGAGGCGGCGGGCTCGATTCTGCCCCTGCCGCCGCGTCAGGGCGGATCGACGCGCGGCCGGAACGTCAGGTACACGCCACCGAGGAAGAGCAGGGCGATCACGGCATAGAAGAGCGTGTTGCTGTTGCGCAGGCCGCCCAGCGCGGGGTCGCAGCTCAGCAGCGCGCCGGCCACCAGCAGCGTGATCAGGCCGCCGACGAACAGGAAGACCAGGTACGGGCGGCCGAGCCGGCGCACGTTGCACGAGGCCAGGTAGGCGCCGATCGAGACCAGGCCGACGACGATCAGCCCCTGCAGCAGCAGGCGCAGCGCGACGCGGTTCGGGCAGACGATGCGGCACAGGCCGGTCACGTCGACGCCCTTGCGCAGCTGGAACACCGAGATCAGCTTGTCGCCCACGTCCGTGCCGGCGCCCGCGCCGGGCATCGGCGGCGGCGACAGCGTGACGCCGCCGAAGTTCCACCACAGGTACTGCAGGTCGTCGCCGAGCTGGCGGGCGGCGCCCGCGTCCAGGCCCTCGTCGCCGACGCCGGAGTGGAACAGCATCGGCACGATGCTCTGCAGCACGGCCACGCGCGGTGCCCCGCTGAGCGCCGAGGTCGCGTCGATCTTCTCGCGCAGCACCTTCTTCGAGGTGGTCGTCGGTTCGGCCAGCGGCACGATGAAGCGCACCGTGACCGGGCTCTTGTCCTTGTAGTCGGCCGGGTCGGCCTGCTCGTTCACGGCCGTGAGGGACGTCGGCTCGGCGGTCACGAGGTAGTTCAGCAGCCGCTCGACGCTGAACGCGCCCGGCTCGCCCAGCCGCTCGGCGGGCACGACGATGTTCAGCGCGAAGCTGCGCCGCGGCGCCTCGCCGGCACGCTTCTGCATCGACGCGATCAACTGCCGCATGAACGCGTCGAAGAAGCGCGCGAAGTCCGCCGGCGAGGCCGCGCGGCGCGAGGCCTGGTCGAAGTCGACGGTGATGCCGCTGTAGATCGCCGCGGGTTCGCGCCAGAACGGCAGCAGCAGGTCGTTCAGCGACGCGTCCAGGTCCTGCGGCGTCGTGTCGATCAGCGCCACCGCGGTCTTCGCCGCCGTCTCCGCGACGTTCAGCTGCTCGGACGCCGGCAGGCGCAGCAGCGACGACCAGTCGTGGCGGTGCAGCACCAGGTCGACCTGGGTGCCGTGGCGCTGGGCCGCGCGCGCGAAGGCCGCGTGCGTGGCCTCCCAGCCCAGCGGCCGCAGGTAGTCGCCCTTGTCGTCGGGCACGAGGCCGAGGTAGCCGATCCGGTTCAGCAGGCTGAAGTCCACGGCCTGCGGCGTGTCGCCCGCCGCCCAGAACGGGTAGAAGGCCTCGAAGTGCCCGAGCGACGCCACCGGGGCGCAGCCGCAGTCCCGGCCGTCGGCCTGCCGGCCCACCCACAACGGCGGCTTCGCCTTGTCGAGCGGGTGGAGCTTGCGCGCCGCGTCGACGACCTTGTCGCGCAGGTCGGGCGGCAACAGGTGCTCGTGGAACTGCGCGAGCGGGATGCCGCTGGCGGCGCGGGCGGGTGCCGCCGCCTTGCCCTTGGGGACGACCTCGGCGGCCGGCGGGCAGTCCTTCGGCGGCGTCGCCCCCTGCTGGCTCGCGATCTCGCGGGTCAGCTTGAAGTAGTAGCTGCAATGCGCGGCGTCGAGCGCGCTCAGGAACAGCGCGCGCGTCGGGTACTCGATGTTCGTCAACGGGGCCACGAGCTCGGCGAGCTGCTCGGCCAGCGGGTAGGCCGGGACCGCGGACGCGGCGGCGGCGGGCGTCGCCGGCACCGAGGTCAGCGGCTCGGCGCCGGCGGGCGCCTCGGGCGCCGAAGCCGCGCCCGCGGCCGGGGGGGGCACGCCGAGCGACTCGAGGTCCTTGTCCGTCAGCATCCAGGTCAGCACGTTGCCGGCGAGCACCTTGCTGCCCAGCAGGTCGGTGTCGGCCGGATCGACGCTGGACAGCGTCTTCGCCGCGGCCGACGCGGCGGCCGAGGCCGGGGCCGCCGCCGCGGCCGCCTTCGCGACGGCCGAGCGCGGCACCTGCACGCGCAGCGTATAGGCCTGGCGAGCGGTCTGCGCCGGCGTCGATGCATCGGCGACGCCGAGCGCGAACGGGAACACGCCGACCCGCGTCGGCACGCCGGTGAGCCGGCCGTCCGGCGAGATCGTCAGGCCCGGCGGCAGCCGCCCGTCGATCACGGTGATCGCATAGGGCGGCCGGCCGCCCTCGACCATCAGCTTCGGGCCGTAGGTCTCGTCCAGCCGCGCCGACGGCATCGGCACGCTTTCGTACAGCAGCTGCAGGCTCGGCACCGGCGTGGCGGTCGCCGCCGGCAAGGGCACGGGGCTCGCCGGCGTCTGCGGCGCGACCGGTTGCGTGCTGGCCGCGGTGCGCGGCGCGGCGCCGGCCGGCAGCGTGCGCAGCACGCCCGAGGCGGCCGACAGCGCGCCGGACGCGGCGTTGACCGCGCCTGCGGCCGAGGCGGCGAGCCCCTGCACCGAGCTGGCGGCGGCGTTGACGGCCGAGGCCACGCGCGCCGCGGCCTGCGGCAGCGACTCCAGCAGGCCCAGCGGCGAGTTCTTCGGCGGCGCGTCGGCGGCGTGCGGCACCAGGCCGTCGATGCCGAGCCACAGCAGCGCCACGAAGACGGCGGCGCGCAGCCGGTGCTGCCGGCAGCGGCGGCAGCCGGAGAGCGCGCCCAGGCGCTGGCGGAGGCGGGTGATGTTCATGGCGTGCCGGCCGTGCGGCCTTCCTTGCGCATTTCCTTCGTCACGCCCTTGGCGAGATCGGCCATCGCGATGTGCTCCCGGCCGCGCTGCAGCGCGGCGATCGCCGCGGCGCGCACGACGTTGGCGATGGCGCCGCCGCTGAGTTCGTGGGCCTCGGCCAGCGCCGGCAGGTCGACGTCGTCGGCCAGCCGCCCGGTCGGCACGAGCATGCCGCGCCACAGCGCCAGGCGCTGCTCGGCATCGGGCATCGGGAAGTGCACCATCGACTGGAATCGCCGCGCGAAGGCGTCGTCCAGGTTGCCCTTCAGGTTGCTCGCCAGGATCACCGTGCCCGGGAAGTCCTCGACGCGCTGCAGCAGGTAGGACACCTCCTGGTTCGCGTAGCGGTCGTTCGAGCTCGAGGTGGCGGTGCGCTTGCCGAACAGCGCGTCGGCCTCGTCGAAGAACAGGATCCACGCCCGGCTCTGCGCCTGGTCGAAGACCTGCGCGAGGTTCTTCTCGGTCTCGCCGATGTACTTCGACACGACCATCGACAGGTCGACGCGGTAGACGTCGGCGCCGACCGCCTTGCCGATCAGCGTGGCGGTCAGGGTCTTGCCGGTGCCCGGCGGGCCGAAGAACAGGCTGCGGTAGCCGGGCTTGACGGCCTTGGACAGGCGCCAGCCGTCCATCAGCGTCGGCGCGTGGCAGATCCAGGTCGTGATCGCGTCGACCTCGTCGAGCACCTCGTCGCCGAGCACCAGGTCGCTCCAGTCGAGCACGGTGTCGATGCGGTGCGCCGGGAAGCCCGCGCCGAACTCGGGCCGGTGCGGCAGGCCGCGCGTCAGGCGCGCCAGGGGCTCGTCGCCGAGCAGCAGCGCGGCGCTGCCCGCCGGTTCGTGCGGCGCGTCGTGGTCGAGGCGCAGCACGCCGCGGCGGCGGAAGAAATGGCCCTCGTCGAACAGCGCGCCGAGCGCGAAGCGCTGGGCCAGGTCGTCTCCCGCCACCAGGAAGGCGGCGGTCTCGACGCTCGGCAGGAAGCCGCCGTGCGCCTTGCCCTTCCAGCCGCCGAACTCGGTGAAGCCGCGGTCGAGGTTGGCATTGCGGGCGAACAGCAGGTCCAGCGCCTGCGGCCGCACGTGCGGCACCAGCGCGAGCAGCAGCACCAGGCGCTCGGCGAAACCCAGCCGCCCCTCGCGCACCAGCGCGGCGTAGGGCGAGGTGTCGCCGTCGAGCGCCGGCGGCTCGATCTGGCGCACGTCGGCATGGGCACAGGGCTGGCCGAAGTGCAGGCTCAGGCGCGCCTTCAGCACGACGTCGAACCAGGCCAGCTCGCGCTCGAGTGCCAGCGCGTTGGCGCGTTCGGCCGGCAGCCCCGACGGGGCCGGGGTCGAGGCGAGCCGCAGGCTGCGGGCTTCAACGCCAGTCGACATGGAGCAGGCCCTCCATCCACGGGAACGTGAGCATCGCGTAGCCCCACGGCAGCCGGTCGAGCAGCATGTCGTAGGGCCCCGGTGCGACCTGCAGCCGCCAGGCTTCGCCCTCGCGCACCAGGCGCCCTTCGCGCTGCAGGAAGGTCTGGCGCAGGCCCGCCACCGTGGTCTTGCCGATCGCCGACCAGTGCGCGATCACCGCCTGCAGCAGGCCGTCGATCGCGGCGCGCTCGGCGTCCAGCACCTCGATCTCGCGCGGAAGCGGCGCGTCGATCGGCAGCCCGCACAGCAGCTTGTTGAGCACCAGCAGCGGCTCGGGGGCGTCGCCGCGTTCGTCGACGATCACCTGCAGCAGGTGGACCGCGCGCTCCCGGGCCGCGTCCGAGACGAAGCGCCGCTCGGCCGTCAGCCCGAGCCGGTCGAACAGGCGCGGCAAGTAGGGAGCGACCAGCACGACGCCGGCGTTGCCGATCTGGATCGGGCCCTCGTCGGCGAAGTCCGGTGCGGTGTCGATGTCCAACTCGGCCGCCGAGGACGCCGGCCCGCCGCCCGGCCGCCCGGCGTGCGCCGCCTGCGCGGGGCCATGGCCGAGCGCGGCGGCCATCGTGCGCGCGAGCCCGGCCGGTGTCGCCCCGGGCTCGGCGCCGGGGCGGGTCGGCGCCCCGGTCGGGACGCCGGTGCCGGCGTGCAGGCCGAGCTGCAGCCGCCAGAGTTCGTCGCCCAGCGACTGCCGCCAGCGCTCGGGCTCGGGCGCCTGGCAGACGCGCGCGAGATGCTCGAACATCGCCACGGCCAGCGCCCCGGGGTCGAAGCCCGACGCGGTGCCCAGGCGCTCGGCCCAGACCGTCGTCCAGGCCTGGCGCGCCAGGTCCGCCTCGGGAACGGCCAGCCCCGTGCCGCGACAGGCCGCGAGCATCAGGTCGACGCAGTCCAGCAGGCCGTCGCGATCGTCCGGGCACAGCCAGCCGAGCAGCTCGTGCTGCTGCGCCGCGCTCAGGCGCGTCGCCAGTCGCTGGGCGAGCGACGCGCCGCCCTCGGGTCGGCGCGCGACGCCGATCGTCGCCGATGCGGTCGGCCGCCCCTTCACTGCGGCTGCCGCGCCGATCGTCAGGGGTAACGCCGCCCGGGGCACCGCCGGCCGGGCGACGGAAGACAGGTCGGTTCGTGCCGGGCCGTGCGCGACCCGATCGGCCGCAGGCGCGCCCGCGCCGGCCAGACGCGCGTC
>ERZ795044.4462-NODE-4462-length-11486-cov-4.824512_pt1 | contig 11486 bp, 5 predicted proteins | sample MGYA00375128_ERZ795044 | MGnify/ENA primary metagenome ERZ795044 (study PRJEB30173, sample SAMN05720213) | anaerobic digester metagenome | isolation source: active sludge of municipal wastewater-treating anaerobic digesters | place: USA | collected 2014-12-22 ... | reverse complement strand
GTAGCACTTCCTCAAAATGCCACGCCAGTATCCAACCGATGTTCAGGATACTGGTAAGAAGGTATATGAAACCTGTCTTTTCTACGAATTGAGTCCTGTCGGCCTTGCCCCCGATAAGGTCGGACGATTGGTAGATCGTAAAGAGCAAGAGCAATACATAGATGACGCCCCAGACGGAGAATGTCACACCGGCCGGCACGAAGAGGTTCGGATACATGTCCGACAGCTGCTCTGTAGTCCTGTTGTTGATCGGAAGCAGCACTGCCAGCGCATTTACGGTCACTACTGCCAGGAAACCAAGAACGTTGAGGACTTGGAGCACCTTCTTCATCTTTTTCGCCTTCGGGTTCTCCTCCCTACTTGGCTTTCACTTCCTTCTTCTTCAATTTTCTGTAATCGAGCCCCTTGAAGAAATCCCTGAGGTTCTTCACGGCCGTAATCAGGGTCTCCTCCTCCAGGGGGGACAGGCCCTGAACGACCATCTCGACCATCTTCATATGGAATCCGGCGTGGGCTTCGTAGGCCTCTTTCCCCTTCTCCGTGAGCTTCAGCCTTACGACCCTGCGGTCGTCATCCAGCCTCTGCCTTACGACATAGCCTTTCTTGTCCAGCCTATCTGCAGCCACGGTCATCGTCCCCAGGGTGACGCCGAGGGCGTTGGCTATCTGGCTCATCCTCAGCTCCTTGTCGGGGCCGAGCTTTTCTATCAGGTGCATCTCCTGTATAGAAAGGTCGCTCTCTCCTCTTAGGGTGTATTCCTCGAACTTAAGAATATAGTGGAAGACGTCGGTCAGGAATTCGTTCAGAAGCACCCTCCCACCATCGGCGCCAGCCGTTTTGGCCCTTTCGTTCTCCAATCGAATCAACACTCCCCATCCTCAAGCTAATCCATAATTATTTGTTTTCTAGGTTCGTGCCTCCTTATCCTGCATCGGAGTAGTTAATAATGCCATTTGCTGTGGTTTCGCATATCAGCCTGTTTAACTGCCGTTATCGCGCGTGCTCCCTCTTGCGCGTGATGTTTTTCACGTACTAATCGACTTGAAACCTCTGTATATGTATGAATCCTTTTCCTTGACGATGCGTATCATGTCGCAGTTCGAGATGAAGCCTCTGCGGGATATGAAGCCCGGCACGTCATAGACCATACCGAGAAGGAGCCCGAGCATCACACCCCCATGGCTTACGATGACGAGCTTCGATCCGTCTTCCTCCTCCTCAAGGCGGCCCAACGCGCCCATGAACCGCTCGACCGCCTGTTTCAGGCTTTCTCCCTCCGGAAGCCTCGCTTCCGTGTCGCCGAGCCTGAACCACCTGCTCCAAACCGCGTTATGGATGAGCCAGCTGTCAGGGTCGGACCTGCCTTCCAACCTGCCGACCGATATCTCCCCCAATTCGGCCAGGACCCTGTGCTCCACCCCGTTGCCCGAAGCCATGACCTCGGCAGTCTCGTATGCCCTCCTCAACGGGCTGCTGTATATCCTCGAGAACCCGCCGAAGAATCCTAGCATCGCTTTCGATGCCTCTTCGGCCTGCCGGAAGCCCTTGGGTGTCAATCCGTGCTTCCAGCCGGTGTTCGAAAAGACCCTGTCCGTATTGGAATAGCTCTCCGCGTGCCTTACCAGTAGAAACTCCAATTACATACCTCCCGGCGCCTTTTAGTCGATTCTATCACCATGATGCATATCCACGTATCGGCAATGTCGGTAGATCATATTCGCCAAAAAGACATGGCAATATTCAAACGACGCAGTGTCCGGCAGGGACGCTATCGTCATTTCTCCTGTCGGGGATTCATCCACAGGAACGACTCAAGTGTTGAATAGTATCGATTTGCAGGAGTTCCTTATACCAGGTAGAATAATCCATCTAGTTTGATCATTCATTCTGTATAGGAGGTGTTCTTTGCGTGTTGAGCGGAGCTTGGCTTATCATTCTACTGGTTCTCGCAATCGTGTTCATCGTGCTGATGACGGGCAAAGTAAGGATGAACGCCTTCCTCGTCCTTCTGCTGGCTGCCCTTTTCGTGGGACTTCTGGCAGTGGACCCACCCCTTGTCCCCAAGACCGTTGATGGCAAGACAGTGCCGGGGATAATCGAATGTATCGCCAACGGGTTCGGAGGCACCCTCACTAACATAGGAATAGTCATAGTGGCAGGTACCATCATCGGCGCGATACTGGAGAAGACCGGCGCTGCCGTAGTGATGGCGCGTACCATGCTCAAGCTCGTGGGCAAGAAGAACTCGCCGCTTGCCATGGCGTTTTCCGGTTATGTCGTATCGATACCCGTCTTCTGCGACAGCGGTTTCGTAATCCTCTCGTCCCTTAACAGAGCGCTCGCAGAATCCGGCGGAATTTCGCTGGCGGTGATGGGCACGGCCCTTTCGATGGGCCTCTATGCGACCCATACCATGGTGCCGCCGACTCCCGGGCCCATCGCCGCGGCAGGCAACCTGGGGGCAGATCTCGGCCTTGTCATACTGCTGGGCTTGATCGCCTCGATTCCCGCTACCATAGCCGGCTGGCTGTATGCCATAAAAGTCGGCTCGAAGATCGACATCAAGCCGAAGGCCAGCATGTCATATGAAGAGATGCTCGCCAAGTTCGGCAAGCTGCCGAGCACTCTGCAATCGTTCATGCCGATACTGATACCGATCATACTCATAGCCTTAAGATCCGTGGCGAACTTCAATACGAACCCGTTCGGCACGGGCACCTTCAAGACCGTGATGGTATTCCTCGGCAACCCTAACCTTGCTCTGTTGTTCGGCGTCTTCATGGCGATGACGCTCGCGCCCAAGATCAACAAGCAGGTTTACGGCGACTGGGTCGACGACGCTATAAGGGACTCCGCCGTGATCCTGGTCATAACCGCAGCAGGCGGTTCCTTCGGCGCCGTACTGCAGGCGACCGGCATCGGAGGTGTGCTCGGAGACATACTGTCCAAGTACAACCTGGGCATATTCCTGCCGTTCATAATCGCGGCCGCGATCAAGACCGCCCAGGGTTCGTCGACGGTATCCCTGATCACCACTTCGGCTATACTTGCCCCGCTGCTGCCGTCCCTCGGTTTCGACAGCACTATGGCAAGGGCCCTGGTGACGATAGCGATCGGTGCTGGCTCGATGGTCGTGTCCCATGCGAACGACTCTTACTTCTGGGTAGTGTCCCAGTTCTCCGACATGGACATCAACCAGGCTTACAAGCTTCAAACGGGAGGCACGTTGTTCGTAGGCATAGTGTCGATTCTTACGATAGCCTTGATGTCCTTCATATTGATCTAGCCGTCAGCTTATATCAAAGACGCGGGAGCATTTCCGATGCTCCCGCGTTTCTTTCGGGTGTCGGCGCAGGGATCAGTCGAAAGGCGAGAAGCCCATCTTTGACCAGAATCCTTCGCGCATCTCCTCGTACTGTGCCTCCAACATCTCCCTGTGCTCTTTCTCCCATTCGGAGAGCTTCTTGAAGACCGCCTTCGCATCCTGTCCCTTCGCATGTGCGGATGCCCTGCTATAGAACTCGTACAGGTCGTTCTCTATGGCAAGGGCGATCCTTATCGCAGAAAGGTCGGACGTCATCTCCCCGATCTCGAATTCCGTCTCGCCCGCCTTGCCTTCCTCCCGCGCCTTGAAGACAGTTTCCGCCGTCTTGCCCTCGTCATACCCTTCGATGGGCTTCAGCTGCCATCTTCCCTTTTCCTTTATGCTTTCGATGTTGGCCTTGATATAGGCTATATGGCCTTCCTCCATCTTCATAAGGTCGAGGAAAATCATTTTCGCGTTAGGATCCCTGACTGTCTTGGCCGCCCTTTTGAAGAACTCCAAGCCGTTGTTCTCCATCCCGAGGGCAAAACCCAATACAGTAAGCGGCTTTTCCATAGGATACCCTCCTTTCATGCACGTGTTAGGTTCTGATTCTATACGTATGCCCCTTTCACCTTTTTATGGTAATGCGGCTGTCGTCGAGGCTGCAGGCCGTAGTCCGGCGGCTAGTTTACAGCGGTTCGTACGGCCCCGTTGGCGGCACAGGTGCCTTATCGAAGCCCGTAAGGCCCCTAAGACGGGGATCCTGTAAGGTGTTTTAGCACCGCCGATATGAAAGGATGGCCCGATGGGCCATCCTTTCATGTCAGGCATTGTTATCCGGGTTAGAACTTTATCAGAGCTTTGATGTAGAAGCCTTCCTGCCACGGCTTCGCGTCCATTATGTCCGTATCGGAAAGGTCCTTGGAGTTGTATCCGACAGCCACGCTAAGCAGGCTGAAGACCTTCTGGACCACCTGTACGCTGTATCCGTATTTCCAGTTCTCATTCCATCCTATGCTCCTGAAGAACAACTCCGTATCCGTCGTCTTGGTCACATGCAGGGATACTCCCGTCTGCAACAGCATGAGATGGCTTGTCGCCATGGGTTCGCCCGATGCCGCTTCGGCAGCCAGCTTGTAGGCCGCCTTAGCCGTCACGGACAGGTGCTTGCCTGCTTCGAAAGTCCAATCCGTGGAGGCAGTGGCTATCACGGCATTTTCCTTTGCACCGAACCGCTCGCCCGTGTAGTACTTCCCGTCCAGCCTGAGGAGTCCCGTCACTATGGTGTTTTCCGGCCTTGCCGCCACGGAGAACGATGCCTCTGCCAATAAAGGCAACCCTTCCCTGTTAGGCGAGTTTCCGTAGTAGCATGCCGCATTTCCCTGTAGGCTCAACCAATCGGCGGCTTTCCCGCTCAGGTCGAACAGGCTCAAGGACGTAAGGCCGGATGAGGTGTAGGAAAGTTCCTGCTTCAAGCTCGCCCTGAAGCCGCTGCTTGCGGTATATTCCAACGAAGCCGAAGCTGCGGCCTTTGATGTCTCCGCGGACAACCGGCCGCTCGGGTCGAAACCGATTGCTCCTTCGGCCGCAAAGCTTGCCTTCAGCCCCTTCGATAGCGTGTAAGCGTCTTTGTAGCCAAGGCTTAGCGTCCTGGCCGATTTCGAGCCGAACGGAAGACTCAGCCTGCCGTACAGCTTGCCTTCCGCAGTCACCGCAAGATCCGCAGCCATGGACAGGGAGTGGTATCTTCCGCCTGCTTCCGTCCCTGTGGTGTAAGCAAGTGTAAGTGCCAGCTCCGACACCGGTTTATACGATATCGAAAGGCCGTAGTCGCCGTCATCGTCCTTGGGAGAGCCAATCTTCGCCACCTGGGCGCTGGCCCTCAAAGACAGCTGCGGCAAGGGTTCTAACATCGCGAACGCATCGATTATGGCACCCTTCGCATCGGTCACGCTCTCATAGGTATACGTAGTCGTCATACCCAGCGACAGCCCTATCCCCAGAGGAAGGCGATAACCCGCAGTAAGCTTGTTGTAGCTGCTATAGTCGAACGATGCGCCCTTCCATGTGTTCTTGGTGTCGATGCCCAGTATCAGATCCTGGCTTTCTTCGATCCCGGCCTTTCCGTACAGGGTTATCTGCTGCGGCATGGGTACCGTTTCACCGGGTTTTATGAACCCGCCGTCGCTTGCCACGGTCTCCAGCTCGGCGACTATCTTGCCGATCCTTGCCTCGGCGCCCGCCCTAACGGCATATCCGCCGAAAGTACCTTCATCGAAGTAGGATGCCGCCTCTGCATATACCTTTAGCACGGAACCGAGGGTAAAGCTCGCGTCAGCTCCCAAGACCACCTCACTGTGTCCACCCGTTGCTTCTATAGCCGTGGTGGCACCCAGCTCGAGCGGCCCCAGGTCCGTCCGGACCCTTGCGCCAGCGGCTATTCCCTCTGTCGAACCGCCTAAAGAGTGGTACGTAACCTCAAGATGGTACCTGTTCCCTTCGGCATCGCAGGTCGGAAGAGGACCTTCGAGAAGGATCGCACCGGTCTCGTACTCGATCTGGTAATCCACATTCCTGTTAAGCGGTGTTCTGTCGAAAACCGACTCGTCGTCATAGTACCTAGTACGGATTACATATATAGTCTCGCTGCCGGGAAGCAAAGGATAAGTACTTGTGAAGTAGTATCCGGAAGTTCCGTTCCCGTTTATCCTTTCCGTCACGGTCCCTTCTCTTTGAGGTGCGACGAAGCCTGAAATGCTTAACTTGCCAAGGCCAAGCGAGGCCGAGAAGCCCGTCATCTTGGTCCTGAAGCCCGCAAGCTCGATGTCCTCGTATTGAGGCTGGAAGTCACCCCACATCGCGCTGAAGTGCCTGGTGACCAGGCTCGCGTAGAACGGGCCTGCTGAAGGGGCGGAGTTTTCCTGCCTAGAATCGTCTCCGTACATTTCGTACATGTCATCCTTGTATGCGTTGGAGAACAGCCCGTCATCGGGCCCCTGTTCGCTGTCGTATCGCAGAATGAGCACGCCTCCGGCGAACTCCTTCCTGAAGAAAGCCCTCGCCTTGATGTATGAATCAGAGTATCTTGCCAGGTTATGGGCCAGCTCTATGGTACCTGATATGAAAGCCGGCCTGTCATGAGGCACGAGCTCCGAGATTTCTGTCTCTTTGCTTTCCTTCCCGACAAGCATCGTCAAGGATACCTTGGCCTTGCCGTCGGTTACCGACAATACGAGGTCGTAATTCCCCTTCTCATTCGCGCTTGGCTGGTAGCCGTCCCTCTTCGCATCGAGGTCGGCGCCCGTAAACTCAGCACCGGTGACGAATGCGGCAAGGTCCGAGTTCTTCCCCGCCGGCAGCGACATCCTGTCCATGGCAAGTACCGACATCGCTATCCTGCTTCCTATGTTGAGTCCTTCGCCCGAGGGGACCGTCATAACCATCGAGGATACCGCCTGCCCGGGCATCAGGACTATCGCCGATGCCATCTGCCTGCCTGTGCCTGCATCCAAAAGCTGCAGTACGTTCTCTCCCTGCTCCAGGCCGACGCTGATATATTCGATGGCGGTGATGCCCCTCACGCCGTCCTTGGTTACAGCACCTATCCTATCCTCCGTCTGTACCTTCCCGTTGACAGCAAGCCTGGTCTCTCTTCCGATGGGTGATACTGTCCTCACCGTTATATGACCTATGTAGGACAAGGATACAGGAGCAGGAAGCGTTATCGCATAACCTTCCGCTGCAGCGCCGGCTTCGGCCGCATGAAGCACAGATACCGCGCTTGTGCCGATCAACAGCTTCGCCGAGCCTGATTTCTCCTTGACCGATGAAACAGCCGCGCCCAATAGTATGCTGTTATAGCGGTTATGGACGCTCTCGACCGTGATATCAATGGGCAGCTCGATCGTGCTGCCGGGAGCGACATCCTTGACGCTTATTAAGGGATTCCCTATTACTACCGTCGCCCCGGTTTCGGCGACGATGCCCTTTATGCGTACCTCAAGTTCGCCCGAACTGCCTGTGCCTGAGTTGGTAATCTCCAATTTGCCCTTCATCCTTGTGCCGCCGCCTTCTATGAGCGCGATGTCAGGTACCGTCAGTTTTGCGGAGATCGACGCGGACGCCGTTACTTCCGGCATCCATACGGCAAAGTCGGCCCTGGCCGTACCGGATGGCAGCACGTTCACGAAGAAGGAGCCGGACACCCCCAGGAAGTCACTGAAGCCGTTGGTCAGCTCGGCTCCTTCGGGCAAGGTGCTCTTATTCAGTTTTATTGAGCGGACTCCGGGCTTGACCTGGTTTATATGGTATAGGCCGTCCGCGTCGGTCAGTACACGCAAACCATCGTCCATGATCAGCTCTATGTTGGCTATCCCGGTTTCTCCGGGATCCTGTATGCCGTCACGGTCCCCGTCGTTGAAGACCTTACCCAGTATGATGCCCAGCATGGAGAAGGCAGGACCTTTCAGCAGCACCCTAGCCGATGCGGGGCCTTCTTCGAATGGATATCCGAACTCGCCCATGCCCGTCACGACGGCAGTGTTGATTCCGTCTCCTTTAAGGGCCCCCGCTCCCACGGATGTTTTGTATACGATCGTACACGACATGCCGATCTGAACATCCCCGACGGACCAGGTCATTTCGCGGCCGGCTATCTGGGGATCGGCTGACGGTACTCCGCCTATCAGGGTTGATCCGCCGACATACGTAAAACCGACCGGTAATGTATCCGTCACCCGCACATCATGCGCCGCCATAGGTGTGAATGCTTCCTCAACATTGGATACGATTATCCTGTATGTGACGATATCTCCGGTGGACGCGCTCGCGGACGCGGCTTCTTTCGTTATGGTTATTCCGGGATGCCTTGCTACCAGCACCATGGCTGACGAAGATGCCTTGGCACCGCCTTCCGAGGATATGTCGGCCCTGTTCAATATGATCCTTCCGTCGGCAACGTCATCATCAATATTGGCGACAAACGTTTCCTGACGCTTCTCGGAATCGGCATCTACGGATTCGTAGGACCATGTAATCGTGCGTGTCGTCGAGTCGTATATCCCCCCGCCGCTTATCGAAGGCTCATTGACGGTTATCCCCTCCGGCAGCATGTCTACAAGCATCAGCCCGCTCAAGCTCGCTTTGGACGTATTCGACCAAGTGATCGTGAACCTGACATCCTCGCTGGGGGAGGCATTTGATTTATCTGTGGTTTTTAAGATTGATAATTGGGTCGATTGTATCAACAGCATCGGTATGTCGAAGTTCACTACCGGCCCTTCGTTTATAAAGGGTTCCGATAGGTACTCCTGGTAACCGAAGGCTTCAGCTTTCACCATGTACTCTCCGGGTTGGACGAAGAATATGTAGCGTCCGAACGTATCCGTAAACATGGGGTTGTCCTGATACAGAAGCTCGGTTGAAGCCGGAAGGGGCACGGGTAGTCCTTCTAGCGGCCCGGCTGCGTATAGAAGCGTTACCTTTGCGCCTTCGATAGGGGCAAGATTCGTGGCGTCATATACCTTTCCTGGTGAATGGAGTTGGAGCAGGTTAGCTATTAGTATCTCGCCGTCGTTATCCAACACCGCGCCTAGATATGCCAACGAACCTCCCTTCGATACCGCTTTGATCAAGTAATTCCCTTTAGGCAGGTCAAGGAACCTGAATTCCCCCAGCTCATCGGATACGGTCTGCGCAATCAAGGTGCCATCCTTGTAGAGAGATATCTCCGCATCCACCGCCGGCGTAGCGGAGCTCCCGGCTCCGGTCAACGATGCTTCGACCTCTACTTTGCCCAGTATGGCGCACTGTGTGCTCCAGATGGCTCCCTGCAACCGCTCTACGTTCACGGGCATCTCTACTATGCCCTTAGGATCCGTCCCCATCGTATACACCCTGACTATGTATCTATCTATCATAGGTGCCACCAAAAGGTAACGGCCCTCATCATTCGTGATGGTGGAATTAACTACCCCGCCTGTCGAATCGACCAACTCGGTAAGCACGCCGGTAACGGCCTGGTCGGTATTCCCGTTCCAGACTATGCCTAGTATTCCTGCAGGTGAGAAGATGATCAGTATGCTGTCATATGCTTTCCCTGTCTCCTCGGTACCCGCGCTTACTTCCACCATGTTGGAAATCGGCTCCAGGCCATATAGCAGAGGAGAGATGAGCACGACTTGGGCTATGCCATCAGTCGTGGTCGTAGAGTAAGTCGTCAGTCCGTTCGGGAGGAAGGCCCCCGCCTCCGTGCTGAAAGTCACAGGCGTACCATCCGGTACAGGATTGCCTAGTATATCAAGGACAGTGGCTGTCAGAAGGGATTGTGACACTCCGTCTCCGACAATTACATCAGGGTCGGCAACCAGGAATATCACGGCAGGAGCTCCCGTAACGAGCCCGGTGGGTTCAGAATCCTCCATTAGCGTTCCATAGTCCCCGGCCAGTACGGCAGCGTTGAGCACATAAGCTATGCCAGGCCCTGCGGTGATTACGCGAACACGCACGGAAAAAGTATACGAAGATGCGGCCGGCATGCTGCCGATATCCCAAACGACCAGTCTGTTGACAGGATCGTATGACCAAGTGCCCCCTGCAGTGATGAATTCAAGTACAGACGGTATAGGCACACTGATTGATACGCTGTCCATCGGGATGTCCCCGTTGTTGCCGAAGCTTACCTTGAACTCGTACTCAGTGCCTCTATATGCGTATTGAGGGCTGTCGTGCACATCGATGTACGGCAACGCCTGATCCACGGAGATGACATCCTCTGAGCTATCCGTAACGGAAGCATCGATTCCGCTGGCGACTGTCGTCGTGAACGATGCGTCCATCGTAAGCGGCGCATCAGATGGAACGGTTACCCTTATAAAGAACATCAGGGACTGACCGGGTTCGAGAATGCCGGTGTCTGGAATCCCGTCCGTATCCGTATCAGCAAATGGGATATCAGCCACGGTCAGGATTGAATCCCCATCGATATCCACGAATACTTCATACGGCAAAGCATCGGAATTGGATACTGTAACAGCGATTGTGTCCGGTGCGTTCCCCGTATTCATCAGAGTATGGGCGAAGGTAACAACCTCACCTGGTTTTGCTGAGATGGCTACCCCGTCGGAAACATCCACGCCTGGGACGACAGATACGCTAGTCTCCACAATATTGCTAAGAACCTGGAAGGCTTCGCCACCCAGGTTTTTATAATCCACTATAGCTTGGTTCGTTATGATGGTCCCTGCCCGAGTGGGAGGTTCTGCACCCACGGGCAGCATTGCCAATAATGTAAGTATAAGTACCGCTTGTATCACTAATACACTACGCTTCATATTTGGGTGCCCTCCCAGTCAGGCTGGGCCTTAGGTGTTATCTATGGCCCAGCCTCTGCTCTACAGGTTGCGCTTTCCCTCTACTTGATAGTTACCTTGAAAATGATGGTATAGGTTACCTTCGGTGTTCCTGAAGCTAAGGTGCCATCTATCTTCGGTATCTTAACAGTCAGAACATTGGCATCATGCTTGGTGTAGTCCCCATCTTCAGCATCTGTCTGTGCAACATCGTCAACAGTCGTGGAGTCTACGACGTAATCTATGGAGGATATCATCGAGCTTAGGTTATCGCTGATGATGACCTCTATAGCATCACCAGTTCCGGTGTTCGTGACTACAATTGTGTAAGTCAGTGTCTCCCCTGGATCCGCTGTCGCCTTATCGACACTCTTAGTAAGTGTCAGGATTGGCGCTTTGATCGTATGTGTAATTATTATTACATCAGAAGCAAAAGGTATTGGAGGTTGAGTGCTAGTTGCGTATATTGAGATCGTATTCACAAATGTATCAATGGCATCAACTGGCACATTAGCAATTGCTACATAGTTGTTTATTTGATCAACTTCAATTGAGCCTGTCGTACCAATGCTGGTATCTGTTTTTGACGTGCTACCAACCATGGTTTCGTAGGTGCCATCCTTGTTAACGTCTAAATATATCGTCCATACAATATCAAACGTGCCTGAGTGTATAGCCGAGAGTATAAAGTCATCAGGGCCATTTCCTTTGTTCTCAACTGTGAAATAGACTTTCAACTCATCTCCTGGATCGGCAAAGCCATTATAGCTTTCCGCAATATCCACCCCAGCTTTATTGGCCACAGTAACAGCACATATATCTGTATCTGC
>ERZ795044.4453-NODE-4453-length-11497-cov-8.377644_pt1 | contig 11497 bp, 9 predicted proteins | sample MGYA00375128_ERZ795044 | MGnify/ENA primary metagenome ERZ795044 (study PRJEB30173, sample SAMN05720213) | anaerobic digester metagenome | isolation source: active sludge of municipal wastewater-treating anaerobic digesters | place: USA | collected 2014-12-22 ... | reverse complement strand
CAATTTATTCATAAACCTATTTTACTAACTTATATTTTATTATACCACGCTACCGTCAAGCTATAAACTACCTAGCCAAAACCATGTTTTATAAAAATAAAAATCCCTCAACACTTTTTGATACAATCTCAGTGTTGAGGGAATGTGTATTTGTTTTTATTTTTTAAAAACTGCGATGGGACCTTTCCAGTCCCCATAAACTTGAAGTGGATATGCAACCCACTCCTTCTGTTGATGATAAGACAAGCAACCAGCAATAAAATAACATTTTGGGGTTGCTATGTGGTCATAAACATGTTTAGCCGACCCTATAAATAAAATTTTTCCCATACTTTTCCAGCTTTCAGGAATAAACTCTGGATTCTGGATTAGGAAATTGAGGAAATAATTTCCGGCCGCTGAATAACCCTACAGATTCCAGAAGTAGAACATTCTGCCCATCTTTTTAACGACAAGCCGAAGCTTGTCCATGTCGACCAGACAATCTTCTGGTCGATCAAACAATCTGCTGCTCTGGACCCATGGTCCGTGCTTGATATCACAATAGTTTGTGATATCATCGATTTTGGACAAATTGATAACCATTTTTCCTCCATCTCCATTTTTATTTATTTAATTATTTTAATGTACAAATTAACTATTTAATAATAGCACAATATAACATATCTGTCAATATATAAAATAGGAAAACTAACTAAAAAGGCTATTAGTTTTGTTTCATCTATCTGTGGAGAAAGTGGGACTCAGTTGGAACTTTTCTAAACAATTTTTGGCTCAACAAATAACTTGGGAAAATCTGTCCCAATTTCATCAACACCCATTGCTATTAATTTATCGCCCAATTCTTTACTGTTAACCTGATAGGCATAAACCCTCTGACCTAAGCTGTGAGCTGTGGTCACGAACTCGGCGGTAATAATTTCTGAAAATGGTGCCAAGAAGTCTAACGGTATTTGGTTAATCAAATTCCAAATATCCGCCATAATCTCTTCATTTCTAAATAATAACCCAACCCTTAGACCTGGATTGAGTTTTTTAATTTCAACCAGCAAGTCTATTTTAAAAGAGGTGATAAATACCTGATCTTCAATACCGTTTTGTGTAATCAAGTCGCTAACCGGCTGTGGTGTGCCCTCGGCCTTCAATTCAATTTGCAAATCAATCTTATCCTTACAAATATTAATAACCTCTTGAAGGGTGGGAACAAACTCATTGCCTAAGCAACGCAACTTTTTTAATTCAAGTAGGTTCATTTCATTAACCAAGCCTGTTCCATCGGTCAATTTGGAAACCTCTTTATCATGAATAACAACTACTTGTTTATCTTTGGTCAGCCTAACATCTAATTCGGTCCGATCACAGCCAATTTTAATAGCTTCCCTAAAAGAAGTTAGTGTATTTTCCGGAGCATAACCAGCCGCTCCTTTGTGGCCGACGATTATAGCCATTGGAGAAATTTATTATATGCTTTCATAAAGTGATTAAAAAATTCTTATCTTCTCTGAATATTAAATAAGCAAAAGCATTTTTAATAGAAAACCACTGGACGCTTCTAACATTATTCTCTATGGGACAAGCCTTTGCTTGTTCAGTCTCAAACAAAAACATACGAATATAATAATATTGCCTTCCCGTCAGCCACCGACCTTTGATATATTCCCAGCTCTTTAATTAGCCGGAGTTCTTTTATCCCGGTTTCTTCAAATATTTCGCGCTTAGCCGCTTCTATCTAATGATATTTCACCAGATTCAATCGTCCCTTTCGGAAAAGCCCCCAACTTCTTCATTTTTACCAGAGCAATATTGTTACTATTTCTTACTATGCCACCAGCGCATTCTATTGTTATACGGTTTTTGTCCATAGAAACAATAAAATCTCTGCCTAATCTTAACAAAAATAACCCTATTTTACTAGGATTATTTAGTCTGCGGAGGAGATGATGGGACGCAGTTGGAAATTTTTTGACTATAAACTAATATTTTGACAAGCATTTATTAAAATAATAAATAGTTTGCTCTTTAGGTAGTTTTTTTATCTCAATATCGTGTCCATCTATTGCTTTAACAGAAAAATGTTTGGTTAAGTTCTTAACTGTTAAAAGCATATAAGTAAAGACATCAACTGTTTTGTCATTAGCCTGGGGATTTTTAGTCTTAGATAAGACTATTTTGGCTAGCTTGCGATGAATATGCTCATAACCCTTATTAACATCTTCTAACGGTAGAGGAATAAAATGAGACGGAATAATTATCTTTGGTTTTAATGCATTGAGAATACTTAATTCAGTCTCTATTATATCTGATCTTGATTTAGGCATTGGAATAAATAAAATATCAATTTTGCCAAATTCAGCAATTTGCTTAGCAGTGAGTGGGTGAGAATTGTCAGCTAGATGAAGACACCGGAAACCATCAACTGTAAAATGATAAGCAAAACATAGATCGCCATTCCATTCTCTAACTAAAGTACCTTTTAGATCAAGGTCGGGAAATATTTTAACATCAATATCATTATCTTTTTCATCAGTTTTTTGAAAATGTTCAGTGTATTTTTCATCTAAATTAGCGTGGTCAGCATCAGCATGAGAGGCTAAAAATATATCAGCCTTTAATGTCTTTGGTAAAGTTAAACCTAAAGAATATTCCGGTTCATCTTTAAAAAGATCAATTAATAATCGACCACCATTACTGTCTTCAATTAAATAAGATGATAGCCCGACGAATGTTATTTTCATAATGTAAATTTAACTTTAGATATAGATTATTATCCAGTAGTAAACTCTCTTTTTAGCCCATTACGTCCTAAGTTAAGCCAATAGTCAGTTTCTTCTGAACTATTTCCTTTGATGAACTTCTCTGAGCAAGCACCCATGAACTCCATTGCTGATCCGGCCAAGGCATAGGGATATAAATACTTCTTTTCATCTTTAGTTAAGGGGGTAATCTTATCATATTCAGTGATAACCAGGTCTGTCTTTTCACGAAGTGACCCCGAATCGGTCTCGCTATGTAAGAGATTAGCAGATATCACGGCTAGCTCTTGGATGCGCGGATACCAATTTGAAACTGAGAAATCCAAAATATACATCTTGCCGTCTATCCCTTTAAGAATGTTGGCCTTGGTAAAATCACCATGCACCAGAGCGTGGGGCAAAATGTCAGCCGGAATCTCTTTGTATTTAGATATCGCTTGCTCGACAAGCCTCAAATCAGCAGGCTCAATGAAGTTCTTTACCTTATCGAACATCACCTCGATGTTGGGGATAGCCCAGCCGTCAAAAAGAAAAATTGGGTGATAATCGATACCATTGATCTTAGCGGCTTGCTCGATAATAAGTTTCAATTCTGCATTATCAGGAGCGCGATCAAGCTCAAAAAAGGTCTCACCGCCAATAAAATCCATCAGCACCATCGAGATTCCGTCGGCCTGATCGTCACAATAGATCACTTTTCCCTCACCGGTTCTTATTAGTGGTGGATGGTTTACGCCAGCATCTAACACTTTAGTCATTATCTCCACATAGCGAGAGATTGTTTCCTTGTTTCGTTCCTTAGAAAATATTTTGGCGACATATTTTCCCGATTGAGTCTCTATAGTAACGTTGCAGTCCTCATATCCGACAGCGATTATAGAAAAATGAACTGACTCTCCAATTCCATAAGCTTCACATAAGCGCTCGATAACTGGATCTAAATTACCGGTGTAGCCTAATCTAGTGGACGAAATTTTGGTCATAATATTTAATTAGTGGCTCATTACTAAAATTGCCTAAGTTAAGGCTATTTTAACACAAAATCTGAAATAAAATAATCAACCGATTAAGACTTTACAAAAAGCTCCGTAAATACAGGGCTTCGTGGGTGGCACGATAAAAATTATCTTGGCGGAGGAGAAGGGATTCGAACCCTTGATGCCATTGCTGGCATAGTGCTTTTCGAGAGCACCCGATTCAACCACTCTCGCACTCCTCCATCTATTTTAAGCCCTTTTATCTTGGGCTAAACGACGTAATCTGTCAATCTCATTGGCGGTCAATGGCCGATAAGCGCCTTGCGGTAATTGACCTAATTTTAAACCAGCTAATGAGTCTCGTTTTAGATCAACCACTTCATAGCCGGCGGCCTTCATTAAAAGGCGAATTTGTCGTTTTTGTCCTTGGCGTAAAATTATTTCTAAACGATCGCTGGCTAATTGTCGACTAATTTCAGCAGTAGCAATCGCTTGATCATCATATAAACGACAACCACGAGCTAAAAACTCTTGAAGCTTAGCTAGTGCTAAACCATTCAAGCCTGGTCGTATAGTCACCTGATAAACCTTGGGTTGAGCAAACCGCGGATGAGTTAATTTAGCAGTTAAATCACCATCGTTAGTTAATAAAACAAGGCCGCGACTATCTTTGTCTAAACGACCAACCACAAAAAGACGGCCAGTAAAATTAATTAAAGAAAAAATATTGCGTTCACCTTTAAAACAACGATTAGTACAAGTATAACCAACTGGTTTATTAAGCATAAAATAAACTAGCGGCTCATTATTGTTGGCCACTATTTGACTATCAACTTTAACTATTGTCTGATTATTATCAATAGTTTGTCCCAGTTGGGCTATCTGATCGTCAATTGTTACTCGACCAGCCCGAATTAAAGCCTCAGCTTGCCGTCGCGACCATGGCCCATGACTAGCTAAATATTTAGTTAATGGCTGGCTAATCATGATCCGGTTTGTTTTTAACTAAATTCTCTTTAATCCACATCGTCATGGCTAAGCCTAACCAAAATAATACGGCTAAATCGTTTTTAAAATAAGGCACATCAACTAAGCCATGAATAGCGGCCGCTAGCCAAGCGCCCAATAGTCCCCAACTTAACCAAGCTAATTCTTGCCGACGATGACGACAAAAATTGACTAAATTAATAATGATCGCTTTTAACCAGAGCCAAGCAAAAATAATTAAGCCAGCCAAGCCCAATTCGGTCCAAAAATTTAAAGCAATATTGTGCGGATAAAGATAAATTTCTAATGGTTGCCAAGTTGGTTGAGCTTTTTTATCGGCTGATTTAATCCAAATACCCTCGTGATGATAGGGTTCTACTGTTGTTTGATAATTAGCTAACCCCGCCCCGGTCAACCAGCGGCCATCACGGAGCATCTGCCAAGTTTCTTGCCATTGTGATTGACGAATTTGGCCAGATAAATCAGCTAAGCGCACTTTTTGTTCAATCGTCGCCCGATAATCCGACCGCGGCCAAATTACTACCCCAACAATGATCGTCACTACCAAAATTGCCAAACGACTCCATCGATTAGCTAATAAACCTAAAACAATTAGGGCCGCGGCCAAACCAATTAATGCTCCCTCGCTATGAGCCCAATAAATGGCTAACCAGCCCGAAATAATGCTGCTAATTAGTAATAAATTAGGCCAATTAAACCACTGTTTAGTCTTTTTTATACGATAAATTAAATAACCCAGCAAAGCCAAGCTAACCGGTCCGGCCAATAAACCAATGGCATTAGGATAACCAAACACAGAAGTTGCCCGCCTGGTGGCAGTAGCCGCCCAAAAAGGATTGGCAATCAAATCACCAGTCCCATACTGGTAACCGGCTATTAAGCCGATCACCAATAAACTGCCAGCTAAACATAAATAGCCAAAATCAACATATTTTGTTCCACGCGGAACATGCCAAAAAAGAATAAAAACGATAATTGGTTCAATAAAATAAGCTTTCCATAAGCCCAAAGCGCTAGTTGTATTACCGCCAATCAACAAAGCTAACCAAGCGATTAATAAAACTAGGACAATCTCAGTAGATAGCGGATAGGCTCGCCAATTCTTAGCCCGGGAGCGTAGATTGACCCACGGTTGTGGATATTGCTTAATCAACCAAATAGCCGTGGTTAATAAAATCAATTCTTCCAAAACAGTCATTGGCAGGGGACCAATCCTAAAACGCAACAGATAGGTCGGCAATAGGCCAGCTAATAGACTAACGGCCAGCGGCCAGTGCCGCCAAGCCAATATTGACCACCAAATAGCTACCAATAAAGCAACTAACCACATATTACTTGTCTAATTGCTGCAAATTTTTTAATTCCCAGACATTATTTAGCGGATCATAAAGAGCAAAAGTGGCCGGATAATAAACTCCGCCTAAGGTTCCCGGATTAACGCACCAAATATTACTGAGCTGCTCTTGCCATGGTTTATGGGTATGGCCATAAAATAAAACATCAACAGCCCCGTCATGAAGAACAATCTCCTGGTATTCCGGCTCATGACAAACACCAATGGTGCGACCATCAATAGTAAAACGGCCATGGCGACCTAAATTATAAAAATCAGAGCGTGGGGGGACATCGGCGGGGGCGTAATTATCGGCATTGCCTTGAACAAAATAAAGCTGACCTGACCAAAGAGACGCTAACTGCTGAAAAGTGTCGCTATTGGTCAAATCTCCGCAAAAAACCGCCGTCTGGATACCGGTTGCTTGGCACCATTTAGCCCACAACTGTAAATTAATTAAATTATCGTGCAGATCGCTAAAAACCGCCAACATATTAATTAACTACCCGCCAAATTTCATCTAAACTAGTTTCGCCATTAACAGCCTTCAATAAACCGTCATGGGTCATCAATAAGGCCCCTTGGCTGATGGCTAATTGTTCTATCTCAGCATCAGTGGTTAGCGGCTGTTGAATTAATTTTTGCAATTCCGGGGTCATAACAATCACTTCATAAAGACCAACTCGTCCTTTATAGCCGATACCGCGACACGCTGGACAGCCAACCGGACCATAAAATTGCGGCTGATCAGGCAACTTTAGCTCGGGACGAGTTTTTAATAATTGCCAAAATGGCTCAATTTGAGTGTGCATTTCCGGGGAAATATTGACTGCTTGTTTGCATTTGGGACACAGTCGCCGCACTAAACGCTGACCAATAGAGCATTCCAGAGCGCTGGCCAGCATAGCCCGCTCTACACCCAAGCCGGTAAAACGAGCAATAGCGCCGGCAGCGCTGTTAGCATGAATAGTGGACAGGACCAGGTGGCCGGTCAAACTGGCCTCAATGGCGATCTTGGCGGTTTCATCATCACGAATTTCACCAACCATAATAATATTAGGATTCTGCCGCATCAATGACCGTAAAGCAGCGGCAAAAGTATAACCACCAGCCGTATCAATTTGGGTTTGCATTAAGCCGTCTAAATGATATTCAATCGGATCTTCAATAGTAATAATTTTAATTTCCGGACTATTAAGGCGTTTCAACAGCGCATACAGAGTTGTTGTTTTACCAGAACCGGTCGGACCAGTAGTAATAATAATGCCTTTAGTTTTATGTATTGATTTTTCAATAGCCGCTAAAGAAGCATCACGAATACCCAAATCGGCCAATTCCAAACTAATAGCCTGATTAGACAATAATCTAATAACCACTGTCTCGCCATAACCGCCAGTAATTAAAGAAACGCGGCAATCCATTCGTTCGGTAGGCAAATCCATACTAAAACGGCCGTCAAAAGTTGGTTGTTTAACGCTTAACGATAAACCGATTAAATTCTTAATCTCACCAATTAGCGGCACATAATGCTCCGAACCTAGAGTGACAATGTCGTGCAGTATACCATCCAAGCGATAACGAATCTTAACCCCGCCTTCAATCGGATCAATATGAACATCGGCCGCTTTACTAACAATAGCACCAGCCATAACCGCAGCCAACATTTCACTGGTTGGTTTATTAGCCAATAATTTCTCCGCTCCGACAATATCTTGAGCGACGCTTTCTCCAAACCGCAAATTGTCGTCAGAAATCTTTAAACCACGACCTAAAGTTTGTGAAACAACAATATCATATAATTCATTGATGTAATCAATTTTACCGATAACTCTCATAACCTCTTCCAATGAAGTCTGACCAGCTAAAACTTTAAGGATACCATCTTGAAGCATAGTGACCATACCGTCCTCAATGGCTTGGCGCATAATCTTAAATGACGGCACTCCATCGGCAATTAAAGTTTTCATGGCTTCACTCATGGTAAAAATCTCATAAATACCAACCCGCCCTTTATAACCGAAACCAGAACACGCTGGACAGCCGTCGCCGGCCTCATAAATAGTTGGTAACTCTTTAGGTACATCAATATTAGCCTTAGGTGAAATAACTGCCAAAATCTTATTAATCTGTTGTCGCTCAGTTTCACTGAGCTGATGAACGCGACGACACTGCGAACAAAGTCTACGCACCAGGCGCTGACCCATAATCGCATTAATTGCTGGAACTAATTGGTAAGGCTGAACTCCCAAATCAACTAGGCGCGGCAGTACTCCGGCGGCATCGTTGGTATGTAGCGTTGAAAAAACCAAATGGCCGGTTAGGCTAGCTTGAACGGCAATTTCGGCCGTATCCAAATCACGAACTTCGCCAATCATAACGATATTGGGATCCTGACGTAAAATTGATTTTAAACCATTGGCAAAAGTATAACCGCTTTTTTCATCAACCTGACTCTGATTAATACCCGGGAGTTCGTATTCAATCGGATCCTCTAGCGTAATAATCTTAACGCCGGGTTGATTAAGTTTATTAAGAACAGCATATAGAGTAGTGGTTTTACCGGAACCAGTTGGACCGGTGGTCAAAATTAAACCATTGGGTTTAGCTATTTCATTTTCTAAAATTTGTCGAACCTCCGGCCGCATCCCCAGACTATCTAACGGTAGAACTGCTGATTTCGGTCGTAATAAGCGCATAACCACACTCTCGCCATAGGCAGTTGGTAAAAATGAACTGCGCACGGCTATTTTTTCATCGGGCAAAAAGATATCAAAACGGCCATCCTGCGGCTTATCTTCAATATTTAGCTTAACCCGGGCGATAACTTTAAGCCGAGACAATACCTTTTTCCACTGCTGTCGAGGAATGGTGGCCACCTGTTGCAATAAACCATCAACTCGCAAGCGGACAATAACCGCTGTTTCTTCGGCCTCAATATGGATGTCACTGCTTTCAGCTCGCAAGGCCGCGGCAATTACCAATGTTAATATTTGGCTGATATTAGATTCTTTTAACTTATTATTTAATAAACTCATCTCGCTGAGCTCAGCCTGATAGCGAGCCAATTCTTCCGTATCAATCTCCACCCCCTCTAAACGAGTAATCTTCGGTAAAGTGTCATAAATCTTATGGGCATATTCTAAACTGCGTTGAGAAATCAGATATAGCTTAATCTTAAGACGATTATTAGCCGATAATTCTGCTATTTTGGCCGTTAGGGCTTCGCTGGGTTGAGTTGTCCCAATTCGAACAATATTCTTCTCGTAATAAAAACAGACGGCTGCTAAATCAGTGGCATCATTTCTGTCTAGTAGGCTAATCGCCTCCGGACTAATCGGAAAATTCAATAGATTAATATATGGCAGTCCCTGGGTCTGAGCCTGAGCTGCTACCTGATCTTCAATTGCCTGATAGCGAAGATCTGATTGCCGTTGACTAAGTTGAGCCGCTGGCGAATCTTTACTGGCCAACGCCTTGTCATTAAGCAAATCTTCAATGGAAAGATGATTGTTTTCAACCATAAATTTAATTTATTTGGCTCTTGCGCTCTTTAACATAATTAGTCCAATCCTCGGCCATATCAATAAAAAATTTAAATGGGGTTTCAATAATAAAATCTAATAAGAACACAAAAATATTAACTTTGCTAAATTTCTCACTCAACCATTTACCAACAGCCATTACCGGTAAAGTAAAAATATCAAACAGAATCCGCCACAAGCTCTCTTTTTCTTCAGTAATCTTTAATTCATTGGTCACCCGCTTGATGCGAATAATAAAGAAGCTGACAAAGACTAAGAAAAATAAGAAAATAATTATGCTAATTAAGGTAAAGTGCAGAATATGTAGCAACCAAACAATAGCGCTGAAAGTCACTAAAAAAGTCAGGGCGTAAATAATATTAAAAAATTTCGTTAATATACCGGCCTTTTTTTGGGGTAAGCGAACAATGATTGGTGTTTCACGGCGATTTTCCTCAAAAGATAATTCATTAACGATGCTGATTATTTTATTTGTATTAGATTCATTGGGCAGTTTAGTAATCAATACCGAGAAGAATAGCAGCGCTGCCGGGAAAAGAGCATTAATCAATAAAGCCATTACACTAACTGACGCGCCAAATATTTTATTGGCTGGAATTTCCAGAGCAATTACTAAAATTGTTTTGGTTAAAAAGATATAAATAATACTACGCACCGCTGCCCGCCACAATAAATTTTTAGCTTTAGCATAGTTCTTTTCACAAACTTTTTTAATCTGCCGCGGAAAAGCTTTGGGATCAGTCTTGATACTCGTATAAATACCAACCGGATCAGATTGTAAAACATCGAGCAAGACTGAGGTGCAAACCGCATAACGACGAGTCAATTTATCGAGCGCTGGCGCTAAGGGGTGCTGTAATTGCTGATTGATAGCTTGACGAATTTCATTAATTTTTTTGGCAACGGCTGGCCAACGGCTGGCCTCCAGTTTCTGCCAATTAGCTAAATAATATTTAAATAAAATAAAAGCCAGCATATCATTGTCTAGCTTGGCAAAATTACGATTGACCGACAGGTAAATTTGAATTGGTAAGTCAGCTGATAATTCGGGATGATTAGCTAGCTCAATATTATCTAGTAAATATTGATATAAATTATTAATGGCTTGGTTTAGCGCCTGATCATTACCGAGCCGGCTCTCTATTTCGCTGGCGGCCACGGCCAGCAACCAAGCTACCAAGTCGTTGCGCTGCGACAATTCTTCTTTGAATTTGACTAAATCCTTCTTAATTAAACTGGTCGGCTCGGCCTGATGGTCGAGTTGAGCCACGGCAATGTCTTTGATAACTAAGTATTTCCTAATAATAACGGCCACCTCGTCAATTAAACTGGTCGGTAAATAATTGTTGGGCAAATAACCACCACGGATCAATTCGGCCAATAGATGCTGGCTTATTTTTTCATGATCATTGGCCGCTATTGTGCTCTCAATCAATATCTGCCGCCGCAAAATCCGCTCAATCGCTTCTTTGCGCAATAAATATTCTTCTTTATAATCAACAGCATTCCGAATCTTTTCATAAAAAAAAGACATCCGCGAAATGACGCTGGAAACCTTAATTCTGGGCTGATCACCCTTGGCGGCACCAGAACTATGCTGAGCGCGATAAATAGCGCGCAACAATTTCTTGGTACTATCATTAACTGTCAAGGTCACAACCGAACGTTTGTGAATTTTTGGATTTAACATAAATTAACCATTGCTTCAATTAAGCATAGCCAAAAAAACCCTAAAAGTAAATGTTAAAAACCAATTATTGCCCTTGGTCTGCTTTTATCTCGTCGTATATTTCACCGACAAAATCGGCTATTTTCGGCTCGACTTGTTTCCAAAAATCCAGATAACCACTTGGATAGTGGGCATGTTCTGCTAAATATTTGTCC
>ERZ795044.4452-NODE-4452-length-11498-cov-5.450931_pt1 | contig 11498 bp, 9 predicted proteins | sample MGYA00375128_ERZ795044 | MGnify/ENA primary metagenome ERZ795044 (study PRJEB30173, sample SAMN05720213) | anaerobic digester metagenome | isolation source: active sludge of municipal wastewater-treating anaerobic digesters | place: USA | collected 2014-12-22 ... | reverse complement strand
CATGGCGGGCGAGAGCGAGTCCGAGAGGCGACGCATCACCTCGGCGCATGATGCAGGGCACTCGTTTGACACCGCCTCGGGCGAAACGCGTGTCAGGCACGCAGCCTAAGCGGCACGTGCTGAGTACCGGGAGCGTGGGCGCGCCTTCCATCAGTGAAATCGGCGCGAGAGGAATGGTGTGTCCGCGGGCGGAGGGGCGGTCAAGAATCGATGGTTGTCGTGCGCGACTGTCAGGCCAGAATCTTCGGCTGCCCGATGCCGGCAATGACTTCTTCGGTAATCACGACGGACTTGACGCCGTGTAACGCCGGCACGTCATACATCAGGTCGAGCATCACCTCTTCGAGAATCGTGCGAAGCGCCCGCGCGCCGGTCTTCATCACCGCTGCCCGGCGAGCCACAGCTTTGATTGCAGCCTCGGTAAATTGCAGGTTAATGCCTTCGATCTCGAACAGCGCCTGATATTGTTTCACCAGCGCGTTCCTTGGTTCGCTGAGAACCCGAATCAGCGCCGGCACATCGAGATCTGTCAGGGTCGTCAGAACCGGGAATCGACCGACAAATTCTGGAATCAGCCCGAATTTGAGCAGATCTTCGGATTGTACACAGCGCAACACTTCGCTGTGGCCATCCAGTTCACCGGCAGGGGCCAGGGCGTCGAATCCCAGCCGCTTGGGCATCGTCCGTTGAGCGATCATAGCATCCAATCCGACAAATGCCCCGCCGGCGATAAAGAGAATGTTCGTCGTATCCACGCGAATGTAGTCCTGCTCCGGGTGTTTGCGTCCGCCTTTCGGCGGCACATTGCACACCGTTCCCTCGACCAGCTTCAACAGCGCCTGCTGCACCCCTTCGCCGGACACATCCCTCGTCAGTGAGGGATTCTCGGACTTACGGCTGATCTTGTCGATCTCATCGATGTAGATGATGCCAGTTTCGGCGCGGGCCACGTCGTAGTCGCAACTCTGGAGCAGCTTGAGGACGACGTTCTCGACATCTTCCCCTACATAGCCGGCCTCCGTCAGCGCCGTCGCATCGGCAATGGTAAAGGGCACGTGAAGAATACGCGCCAGCGTCTGGGACAGCAGCGTCTTTCCCGTCCCGGTCGAGCCGATCATGAGGATGTTGCCCTTTTCGAGATCGACGTGTTTGAGCCGCTCTCGATTCACAATCCGTTTGTAGTGATTGTGCACGGCGACGGAGAGGACCTTCTTGGCGCGGTCCTGCCCGATCACATATTCGTCGAGCTTGGCTTTAATATCCGTCGGCTTCGGGATTACTAGCGGAAGGGGCGAGGCTGAGGTCTGGGAATCAGGAGGTTTGTTCTTGGCCAGGGACAGGGAGCAGCGCTGAATACATTCCTCACAGATAGACACCGCTGCCGGGTTGCGACAGGACGTGCAGGAAAACGGCTCTGAATTCGTGACGAGCGTCCGGCCGGCATCTTGAGGCTTGCCGCAAAACGAACAGCGCCGGTCTGGTTTCTGCGTCGAATGCCGCTGGTCCCAGAACACCGCATTTCCTCCATGCTGCGAGATGCGCCTGGATGCGATGCCTCATCTTATGCCTCCAAGACGGCGACCTGCAAGCATGGACAGGCTGATTAGAACGTCACACCAATCCCACCGGCAATGATGTGGCTGCGATAGTTCAGCGTGAAGGAGGGACCCCGGGAGCCATTCGCAAATTCGCTCTCCCACTGGTAATTCGCCACGAAATATTTGTACTCCGTGAAGAGAAACAGGCGGTCCGTGACATTGGCGCGAACGCCGCCGATCAACTGGTAGGCAAATGCCCCGTCGGCGGCATTTTCATTCACCACCCCGATCGTGCTGTGCTGGAAATTCAAATCGCGGGCAAATCCACCCGACAACCCCGCGCCGATGCCGATATACGGCTGAATCGTCTCCCCTGGATAGCGCAATAGGACGTTGGCCATGACGTTGATCGATTGCAATCGAAAATTCGTCGACCTGGTTATGCCCCCGCTCGTCGCCGTGGGCGCGTTCACCTTACCGTCGAGCCCCGATAGTTCGGCTTCCAGCCCTAGATACCGCCCGGTAAATGCCGGGAAAAATCCGATCTTCAATCCGCCGCCCAAGCCGCCCTGAACATCCGTATTCGTGAACGGGTCTTCCTGCAACCGGGCCGGACGATTCAGCGGCCGGCTGCCTTGCACGTACAGGCTGATATACATGTCCGTCTTGGTGTCTTCCGGTTTCACCTCAGCCGGAGCGGTCGAAGACTTCGTGGCGTTCGACGCGGAATCCGCAGCCAGCAACAGAGCCGGATGAGCCTGCGCCAACACCCCGGCAAGCAAGATGACGGCGAAAGAAGAGCAAATCGATTTCATGATGGACTCCTGTGAGTACGTAGCGAGACAGGACGGGAGCCGCCTGCCATAGGCCACTCATATCATGAGAGAGAACTCTGACAAACTGATTCGGAAGTTTGCGCGACCAGGAGAGACAGGTCAGGAAGCGGCACAGACGCAAGACGCGTCGTGATTGGCGGGGCTCTCGTTCATACGGGAGGCGAGGGCTACACGCCGGTGAGGAATTGCTTGAGGGTCTCCTCGGGAACCAGCCCGACCAACAGCCGGTTGTCCGCCCGTTGCAACAGCGGTACGCCCTGATGGTCTGCCTCTTCCCATCCCTCGCCCCATTCGTGCACCACGAAATCCACGGCAGGCGCAGCCGGACCAAGCAGGGCTGTTCCTGCAAACCCGTGGCGTTCCGCTTCCAGCCGCAGCAGGTGTTCATCGGAGAGATCCGCGCCGTTCACCCAGAACGCGCGATACAACGAACGAATAAACTCATCGGCTCGCGAAGAATCTATACGCAGCGCACGCGCCGCCGCAGTAATGGCTAATCCGGTATTCGGCTTTCCCGCCGGCAGTGAGATCGACAGCTCGGGCGCAAGCCGCCGGACCATCTCCACCTCTTGCCTCAATTCCGCCTGTAAGTGCCCGGCCCATATGGCCATGGGCTGCGGCAAATGCGGGGCATGCTGCACCCCGTGCCAGGAGACTTGATCCATAAGACCCAGCGCATAGAGCCGTTCATGCATCGCATAACAGAACGGGCAGTTGAAGTCGCTATAGAGACGACACCGGCTTGTCTCATTCGTCATTTGCCGTCTCGCGGCGGAAGGAGCGCAATGATGCGAACCGGCGCGCCTGTGCCTCCCGCGATTTTCATCGGCAATGCCACGAGCCTGGCGCCCGACGCGGGAACCTCTGCAAGCCCCGCCACGTTCTCAAGCCCATAAAGACCCGCCGCATTCACGATCCGATGCACGACAAAATCCTGAGACGGCCCGTAATCGATACTGGCGGTATCAATGCCGATTCCGGAAATGTGCCGTTCCTTGACGAGCAGCTCCGCCGCTTCCTTTGAGAAACCGGGGAAATGCAGTGTGGACGCGCTCTCCGGGGTCGCGCTGCCGAAGTATCGTGCACGATCGTGCCAATAGGCGCCCCAGCCGGTCAACATCATGACAATGGCACCGGCCGGGATAGTCCCATGGCTGGCCTCCCACCGACGGATGTCGTTCGTGGACAGACGATAGTCACGGTCAGCGGCCGCCGCGGCGCGCACATCGATGACCACCGCGGGCCCCATCAGCTGCTCGACCGGAATGCCGTCGATCCCCACCTGGCCCTGCGCGAAATGAATAGGCGCATCCATGTGTGTGCCGGCATGCTCCGAGAGCGCCACCTGCCCGGTGGCATACCAGGCTTCGGTGGCCGTGCCGCCCCGTTGAGTGGAGTCGCGATGAAACGGAGGATTGCTGGGCCAGACTTGGGTCGTATCATCAAATGGATAGGTCAGGTCGAGCACGCGTGGTGCCGCCTCCCCGGCATAGCACCACCCTGCCGCCGATAACTGCATCGCCGTACAGACCGCCAGCGCCGACAACCGGAGCCGATAGAGACAGTTTGATTTTGGGGCCATGATTCCTCGTTGCATCAGTAACTGAACGCAGGCGCTTTCTTCCAGGGCGCAGTTACGGTACCCTCTCACACCTCGGCAGTGCAACGGGCAAGGAACGGATATGTCCGATCACCACCTTCATCTTTCCGGTCAACGCTTTTCAGTTGAATATCACATTCACGGATCGAAGGAAGCCGCGCAGCGGCGGGCCGCCCTCCTCTGTATCGATCAGACCGTCGAAGCTGCAGACCATGTGATTCCGTCAGGGGCGATTCGTGACCAGCTGCTTGGCCAGGTAGTTGGCGTGAACAGCTTAAAGGATGGAATCTACCGCGCGGTGCTGACCTTTCCGGTTGAACTGCTCGATGGAACCATGGGCACCCTTCTGCACATGAGCTTCGGTATGGCGGGCTTACAAGACAACGTCCGCCTCACGAACCTCGCGCTCCCGGATGAGGCCCTCACCAGGATGGCCCGCCCGCGTTTCGGAATCGCTGGACTTCGCGCACTACTTGAAGTTAATGCCCGTCCTCTAGTCTGCGCCGTGCTGAAGCCACTCGGCTTATCTCCCCGCGCCCTCGCCGAGCTGGCTTACGAATTTGCACTCGGCGAAGTGGATCTGATTAAGGACGATCAAAGTCTCGGTGATCACCCGTTCTGTCCATTTGCGGAGCGTGTGACCCGTTGCGCCGAAGCCATTGCCACGGCATCCAGACAAACGGGCAAACGCTGCCTCTACGCGCCTCACGTGTCGGGTCCCTGGCCCATGCTCCTCAACCGGACCTCCCTTGCGCAAAACGCCGGTGCCGGCGCACTGCTACTCTGTCCAGGGCTGACCGGCTTTGACGCCCTCAGCTCGATAGCCCGGCTCCCTTCTCCGTCACTCCCCTTGATCGCGCATCCGGACTTTCAAGGCAGTCATTACGTCAATCCGGCCAGCGGCATCGCGCCTGCCGTGCTCTTCGGTCTTTTTCCCCGATTGGCCGGTGCCGATGTCTCGATCTATCCCACCTTCGGATTGGATTTCCCGATCTCAGAAGAGGATTGTCACGACATTGCGCTCGCCTGCCGAAACCGTTTGGGCCCCTGTCCTCCGATCTTTCCCTCCGCCGCCGGGAAGATGAGCGCGTCACGAATCCATGAGATGCTCGCACTCTACGGAACCGACGTGCTCTTCGTGCTTGGCAGCGACCTGCGTCGCGACCCCACTCGTATCCGAACGGCCTGCCAGGAATTCATTCGGCTGCTCGAGGCGCGAGTCGTCGCGCAATTCACCTCTCCACAATAACTCAAGGTTAACTCCGTAACATGCTAATATCACGAGCTATTTATAACTCACCACATACCCATCACACTTTGCACAGCCCTAGAATTTTCTCCGTGTCTCCTACAACATGATCTGGTAGCCACACAGGGATATCCTCTCGTTTTTTCAAGTTTCCTCTGCCGGTCTCCGATACAGGCCATAGCCGAAGTACGTACCGTATAGAGTGATCCCCTGCCTATCTCTGAGCAATCATGGCCATGGCCACAGCCAACACCGACGATTCCAGAAAACTCGACAAGTCTGGCGCACGAACGCTCAGTCCTGAGCACCTTCGTGTGGGGATGTATGTTGACCTGAATTGCGGTTGGTTCAGACATCCCTTCCCGCGACGTTCATTCAAACTGAGCTCTGAAAGTCAGATTGCCACGATTAAGGGACTTGGCCTTCCTACCGTCCTCATTTACCCGCGAGAATCAGATCCGGATCCGGAAGCGGAAACGGACGGAACAGCAGGCGAACCCGCTCCGATATCGACCGACAATGCCGAACCAGCGACGGACTCGACTCCTGACGAGACCGCTGGCAAGACACCTGCTGCTCCCACGGATGAAGAGCTTCCCACGCATGGCGACTATCATCAGGCCGTAGAGCTGGCCTCGGAAACCTATCGCCAGATGCTCGGTACCACCGGTGAGATGATGGACGCGCTCACCAGCGGATCCGAGGAAGGCATGCGTTCTGCCGAGACCATGATCGGCGGGATCAGCACGTTATTAACCAATACCCAGGCCGCCGGCACCGTCGCCAGCGCCTTCGACCCTGAAGATATCGAGGATGCGACCGTCCTCCATTCCCTGAACGTGGCAACCCTCTCGATGATGGTCGCCCAGCAATTTGGCACCGATCAGCACACGCTGCAGATGATCGGCCTGGCAGGGCTTTTGCTCGACATCGGAGAGCGACGGATCCCGCGTCATATTTTAGAAACTCGCGCGCGACGCTCCGAAACGGAACATGTCAAATACCAACTGCATCCCTATCTCGGCGTGGAAATGCTGCGCGGATTTCCCGGCATTCCCGAAGAGGTGTTGGACGTCATCCGAAGCCACCATGAACGACTGGATGGTTCAGGCTATCCTGAGAAGCTGAAAGGAGACCAGATTTCATTCCCCGCGAGAATCGTCAGCGCCGTCGACCACTACGACACGTTGGTCAACAGCCTTTACGCCGAGGAAGCGCTTTCACCGGCTGAAGCGCTGGCGACCATGTACAAACACCAGAAGCAGCTGTTTTCGACCGAGGTGGTGGTGGCCATGATTCAGACATTGGGCGTGTATCCTCCGGGAACCGTCGTGTCCTTGTCTGACGGCTCATTCGGCCTCGTCCTCAACATCAACTTCAAGAATCGCATGAAGCCTTTGGTGTTGATCTACCATCCCACTCCCGGCCAGGAACCCCACACCGTCGATCTTCTGGAAGAACCGGAGCTCACCATCCTCCGCGTCGTGCCTCGTGAGGAACTGCCCTACCCCATCGTCGAGTTCTTCCGGTTAAAACGCTGGACCGGGTATTTCATTCAGTCCACGGTGCGCACGGCCTGATACACGACGGAATCCTTCGCCTCATCACTGGCAGCGGCGCAGTGCAGTATGGTATTTCCCAGGCATGAGCCTGCCTCGCGTACTCCTCATCATTCCTCCGCTCACGCAATTAAACACGCCCTATCCCGCCACGGCCTATCTCACCGGCTTCCTGAGATCCCGGGGGTACAAAGCGGAACAGGCCGACCTCGGTCTCGACATGATCCTGCGCCTGTTCTCACGGACCGGACTTGAGGCAGCGTTTTGCCGCATCAAGGCAAGCAGGAAGGCGTGGCGCGGAGAAGTCCAGCAATTCCTGGCGCTCGAAGAGGGCTACCTGACGACTATCGAACCGGTGATCGCCTTTCTTCAGGGAAAAGATCCGATGCTGGCCCCACATATCGCCCGCCCCGGATTTCTTCCGGAAGGCCCTCGCTTCGCTGCCGATGGGCGACCGGGATCAGGCCCCTTTCCCGCTTCCCCGACCGACAGCGCCCGGCATCGCGCAACGCTGTATCTCGAAGATTTGACCGACCTCCTCCACGAAACGATTGCGCCCCACTTGCTCCTGAATCGGTATGCCGAACAGATCATGCAAGCGACCTCTTCATTCGACCGGATCGAACAGTCTCTGGCTGAGCCCCCTAGTTTCACCGACGAACTCCTCCTCCAGGCGCTCCCTCCCCTCCTCGCCCATCCGCCGGATGTCGTCGGTCTCACCGTGCCATTTCCCGGGAATCTTTTCGGGGCCTTGAGGATTGCGCAGGCGATCAAAGCGCAGCAGCCGACGACTGCTGTCGTGCTGGGCGGGGGCTATGTCAACACGGAGCTTCGTCGCCTGAAGGATCCGCGCCTCTTCCGATACGTGGACTACGTCACGCTCGATGACGGCGAACGCCCCTTTCTGTGCCTGCTCGACTTTCTGGCGGGGAGACAAACACAAGACCGTCTCTGCCGGACTTTTGTGCTGGCCGAGGGGGAAGTGGTATTTCGAAACGGCAACACCGAACCGGACCTGCCGATGCATGAACTCGGCACGCCCACCTACGAAGGGCTCCCGCTGGGCCGTTATCTTTCAATTCTGGACAGCCTCAACCCGATGCACCGGCTCTGGTCGGAAGGCCACTGGAACAAACTGACCGTCGCGCACGGCTGCTACTGGAAACAATGCACCTTCTGCGATGTCGGGCTGAGCTACATCGCACGCTACGAAATGACGCCCACCGATGTCTTGATTGGACAGATCGAGGCGTTGATCCAAGAAACCGGTCAACGCGGGTTTCACTTCGTCGACGAAGCCGCGCCGCCGGCCGCACTGAAAGCGCTTGCGCTTCGCCTGCTGGAAACGAATCAGACCATTTCCTGGTGGGGGAACATTCGCTTCGAGGAAGCATTTTCACCGGACCTGGCCAGGCTCCTGGCCGCATCCGGGTGCATCGCCCTCACGGCCGGACTTGAAGCAGCCTCTGACCGTTTACTGAAACAGATGAAAAAGGGAATCACCGTGGACCAAACGGCCAGAGTCGCGGCGGCCTTCCGTCATGCCGGCATTCTGGTCCATGCCTATCTCATGTACGGACTGCCGGGGGAAACCATCGCCGATACGGTGGACTCTCTCGAACGTGTCCGCCAATTGTTTGCAAACAATTTATTGCAGTCGGCCTTCTGGCACCGCTTCACCGCCACCGCGCACAGCCCGGTGGGACTCAATCCCGCCGCGGAAGGCATCACGATTCTCGGGCCAACATTCGAAGGATTCGCCGAAAACGATCTCCGTCATGCCGACCCCAGCGCCTCGTGCCCATCCTGGCTTGGTGAAGGCCTCCGCACGGCAATCCTCAATTACATCGAACAAGCCGGACTCACCGTACCGGTCCAACAGTGGTTTCCCCAAGCTGTGCAACCCCCTCGCGTGCCAAAAACCTGGCTGACTCGGGCGCTAGCCGACGTCGTCCCTGAACCGCTGACCGCCGAGCGGCGGTGCGTGTGGATCGGTGGCCACCCTGTCATAGCGGGACAAGGCACCATGCGCACCAAGATCATCCTGCCGACACGCATGGAAGATTTCTCGATCAGCGTCTCCTCCGATCAGGCCGCATGGCTCGTCGATCTGCTTCAGAATGCCAGTCCCTCACCGCACCGAACCGGCCGCGACTATCCCCGCTTCGCTGAGGCGCGAGAGCGCTTTCCTCGCACCGGTGCACGTGGATTCGATCGATTTGCCAAAACCGCTGCCTGGCATAACACTCGCCAGGCGGGATTGCTCCTGGTCTAAATCCGGCGGGCTCCTCATCACGTCGACAGAGCCCTTGCTCACGTCCACATGTCAGAAGCCGCATGCCGGCCATAGCATGGTGTGTGTTGCCTCCCAGACGACGCGGGTTATAGCCGGGAGGATCTCGCGCTCCAATACAACAAGAGGAGTCGGCCTGCCGGCCGACTCCTCTTGCTCTACCTGCACAATGGCAGTGACTGGTACTGCTACTTGTTGGGTTGTGGTGTCAGTCGCAGATACGGCTTTACGGACTTGAAACCCTTGGGGAACAGGGTCTTGGCTTCGGCATCGTTCACCGCCGGGGTGATGATGCAATCCTGGCCGTCCTTCCAATTCACGGGGGTGGCCACTTTATATTTTGCGGTCAATTGCAGGGAATCCACCACCCGCAGCAATTCATCGAAATTTCTCCCGCATGACGCCGGATAGGTAAGCATCAGCTTGATCTTCTTGTCCGGGCCGATCACAAACACCGAACGCACCGTCATACTGTCCAGCGAGTTCGGGTGAATCATATCGTACAAGTTGGCGACCTTTTTTTCGGGATCGGCGATGATCGGATAGGTCACCGTGCAGTTCTGCGTCTCGTTGATGTCTTTCATCCAGCCGCGATGCGAATCGAGCGGGTCGACGCTGATGGCCAAAATTTTCACGCCACGTTTGTCGAATTCGCCCTTGATTCTGGCCATGTAGCCCAATTCTGTCGTACACACCGGGGTATAGTCCTTCGGGTGCGAAAACAAAATCCCCCACCCGCTGCCCAGCCATTCATGGAAATTCACCGTCCCGTCGGTCGTTTCTGCTGTAAAATTCGGGGCATCATCGCCCAATCGTAATCCCATGATTTCCCTCCTTACATATCTGGTCGAACGTGGTGAAGCAATGAACACATCAGAGCCGACAACGGCGTAAGACTACCGTGTCTACGCGGCGAGGCGCAAGCGGGAAGCGCCTCCAGCGCCGCCGCATGGGTGTGCCGACAGGCGGAGGAGCCACGACAACCACATGCTTCTCAAGTTTCGGCTCGTGGATCCGATAAGGAACACAGGTGCCAAAGGAGCTCCCATGGACAACACGAAACCACCTGCGACAGGACTCAGGATCGCCAACGATCCCATGTACCGTTTACTTCGCGAGGGGTGCATCAAGGAATTTAACGTCAAACGCGCCACGGGCGAACCGGTCGACCTCACCCGGTGCGATCTGCGCGGGCTGGATTTGCGCGGATTGGAAGTCGATGGGTTGGATTTTAGCGAATGTTATTTCCGGCAGGCGGACCTTCGTGGCATCGATTTCCGCAAGGCCAAGCTGGAAGGCGCCAGCATCAATGCGGCAAAAATTTCCGGCGCGTATTTCCCGATCGAATTAACCGCCAGTGAGATCGAACTGTCGCTGCTGCATGGCACGCGCATGCGATACCAACCCAAACCGTAGCCTCTCCACCAGGCCATTCAGCTCCCCGTCAAACTCAAATGCACCTGAATCTGCGGCTTGTCCGATGCCGCCAGTTCAGACTCGACCAAAAACACCCGCTCATCCGGCAGGTGGCCCTGTTCGATCAGATGTTCGCGGATGGCTTTCGCACGCTCTTGCGCCAAGGCGCGCAGTTCAGAATCGTCCACCGTCATGGCCGGAAACAGTTGCTGCCGGAGTTCGTCGGCCGTCAGCACCCGCTCAACGGATTTTCCACCGGGAAGATCTTCCCGCTTCATCGGCTGCTTACCCAACTTCTCCGCATACAGGTCACTCAGCAGCTCGAACTCCCGCGAAGGAGACGGCACGGCTTGCAGGTTCTTCGTGCCTCCCTGGGTAAACCGCCGCTGGACTTCAGCCGCAATCTTCTGCAGGGCAAGCGCTTGCCGGTCCCGTGCCGGGTCAGCCACCCCCGTCACGTCCACTCGTAGCGCCGGCCGCTCCTCCAGAGCCTTGGCAATCGATTCCAGCTTTCGTTGCTCCGTCGATTCGAGGCTCTCGCTTCCCGCCTGAAACTCCACAAACTGCAAGTCTTCTCCCCCGCCGCCGACGAGTCCGCCCAACGCCGAAAAGGGAGAGGTCGCGACTTTGGTGAGCAGATTCACCAGCGCATTCAACACCACCCGACCATACCGAAAATCCGGTTCGTTCAAATCTCCCCGTACCGGCATATCGATATCGATCCGGCCCCGCCGGTCCTTCAACAGGCCCACGGCCAAGCGGACCGGCAAGGTCGTCGCATCGGGGCTGTCGGTTTTCTCGCCGAACGTCAACTGATCGACGAGCAGCTTATTCTCCCCGACCAATTGTTGTTTGGAGATTTGATACATGAGATCCAGCGACAGTTTTCCCTTGGTGATCGGATACCCCACGAACTTGCCCGCGTAGGGCGACACCGCGGTCAAATCCACTCCCTGGAACACGAACGTGAGATGCGTAAACGTATCTTCGCTCAGCGGATTGATCTG
>ERZ795044.4445-NODE-4445-length-11504-cov-3.895013_pt1 | contig 11504 bp, 13 predicted proteins | sample MGYA00375128_ERZ795044 | MGnify/ENA primary metagenome ERZ795044 (study PRJEB30173, sample SAMN05720213) | anaerobic digester metagenome | isolation source: active sludge of municipal wastewater-treating anaerobic digesters | place: USA | collected 2014-12-22 ... | reverse complement strand
TCCGTTCTATCCAGCGCGGCTTCCTCGATCTGCACGCCGAGCGCCTCCGCTTCTCGCAGCACCACCGCGCGCATGACGCCTGCGACGCCCGCCTGATCGAGTCGGGGCGTGCGCAATCGATGACCGGTGACGATGAACACGTTGGTCATGGTGCCACAGATGACATGGCCATCTGCATTGCACATCAGCGCTTCCGCGTCCGTGCTGCCCGCGAGTTCCACTCGCGCCAGCACCTGTTCGAGCCGGTTCAGATGCTTGACGCCCGCGAGACGCGGCTGGCCTGCGAGCGTCACGCCGCTCCACACGACGCTCACGCCTTCAGTCCAGAATTCGTCCGGATCGCGCGGCATGGGATATCGCAGCAGGATCCGCGTCGGCGTCCCGGCCTCGGCCGGCGCATAGCCGCGCCCGCCGACGCCACGTGTCACGATCACCTTGATGATCGACGGCTCGACCGTGCAGGCGGCGGCGGCTTCGCGGCGCAGTGCGTCCATGTCGAGGGAGCCGATACGGAGTTGCTCGCAGCCTCGTGCCAGACGCTGCCAGTGCAGCTCGGCGAAGCGAAGATGGCCGTTGCGACAGGTCATCGTCTCGAACAGGCCGTCACCATAGTGCAGGCCTCGATCAAGCGCGGACGGCGATGCGCCCGCGATGCCGTTGATCCAGTACGTCACGCTGTCGTCGCCTTGGCCGCGATCGGATCGAACGCGCGCAACAGACCGCGCGCCTTCGCGCGGGTCTCCTCGAGTTCACGCTCGGGTGAAGAATCAGCGACGATGCCCGCTCCGGCGCGCCAGCGCAGCTGCTCGCCGACGCGGGTCATGGTGCGAATCAGGATATTGAAATCGGCGCTGCCATCGAGCCCGAGCATGCCGATCGAGCCGGTGTAGGCGCCGCGGCCGGTCTGTTCCAGTTCGGCGATGATCTGCATGCAACGCACCTTCGGACACCCCGTGATCGTGCCGCCTGGAAACAGCGCCCGCAACACATCTACCGGTGTGACGCCCGCCCGTACGCGCCCCGACACCTGCGACACGATGTGGTGGACGTGCGCGTAGCTCTCGATGGCCATGAATTCGTCCACGACCACACTGCCGGCCTCACAGACACGTCCGAGGTCGTTGCGCTCCAGGTCGATCAGCATCACATGCTCGGCACGCTCCTTCGGATGAGCGCGCAATCCGGTGGCTGCGTCCGCATCGGCGGCGAGATCGGGCCCGCGCGGCCGCGTGCCCGCGATCGGCCGGGAACTGGCAACGCCATCATGGATGCGCACCAGTCGCTCGGGCGAGGAGCTCAGGATGTCCAGTTCACCCCAGCGTGCCAGCACCGCGAACGGCGCGGGATTGGCGCGCCGTAGCTGGCGATAGACCTGCACGGAATCGAACGCACGCGGGGACGCCGCCGCGATGCGCGCCTGCCAGCCGCGAGACAGGTTCACCTGATAGACATCACCCGCCGCAATGTATTCCTGCACGCGCCGGACAGCCGCCAGATATCGCGCGGGGGATTCCTCTTCGATCTCGACATCCGTGAGCGGTGTCGTGGCGTCGGCCACTCCATGCGCGGCGCCGGCATCAGCCTCGATCAGATCCAGCCAATGTGCACTGCCCGGCTCCGCCAGCGCGTATACCTGCGAGCTCGCGTGATCGTGGACGATGGCCGCCGGGGTACGCAATGCGAACGCCCGCAATGGCTCGTCACTGCGTGGCAGGCGCAGCGTGGGCTCCACTTCAGCCGCCATTTCATAGCTCAGGAACACGGCAAAGCCGCCCTGCCACGGCGAATCGGATCTCCCTTTCACAGGGGCGCCACTGGCTTCCGCTTTCCACCACAGATCGAGTGCGTCCAGGAAAGGACTTCGCGATCGCGCTTCGACTTCCGCGCCATCGCGCGTCAGGCGGCCGGTGCGGTCGAGCTCGAGGCTGCCGCCATTGCAGGCCACCAGCACCGTGAAGCGGGACAGTGGCCCCTCAGAGGCACTGTCGAACAGCACGGGATAGCGCTGCGGGTGGCGCGAGGCCAGCGTCAGCAATGTCTCGGGAGAGACCGGCAGATTCCGCTGCAGAAGCGGCTCGGGCACCGCGATCAGCCGTGGAAGCGCCGCAGGACCAGCGTGCCGTTGGTACCGCCGAAACCGAAGGAGTTGGAGATCGCGACCTCGATCGGCATCTGCCGCGCCGTGTGCGGCACGTAGTCCAGATCGCAGTCCGGATCCGGGTTGTCGAGGTTGATCGTCGGCGGCGCGACCTGATCGCGTATCGCCAGCACCGTGAACAGCGCTTCGACGACGCCTGCGGCACCGAGCAGGTGTCCGGTCATCGACTTGGTGGAACTGACGGCCAGCTTCTTCGAGTGTTCGCCGAAGGCATTCTTGATCGCGATCGTCTCGGCCCGGTCGCCGAGCGGTGTCGAGGTGGCGTGCGCGTTCAGGTACGCCACGGCATCGGGCGTGATCGCCGCGTCGCGCATGGCGTTGACCATCGCGAGCCGCGCACCCGCGCCATCTTCCGGCGGAGCCGTGATGTGATACGCATCGCCGCTCATGCCGAAGCCGATCAGCTCGGCATAGATTCGCGCACCGCGGGCGCGCGCATGCTCGAGTTCTTCGAGGACCATGATGCCGCCGCCATCGGCCGCGACGAAACCGTCACGGTCTCGATCCCAGGGCCGCGACGCCTGTGCTGGGGAATCGTTGCGCGTCGACAGCGCCTTGGCCTGGCTGAAGCCGCCGATGCCGAGCGCAGTCATCGACATCTCGGCGCCGCCTGCGAGGATGACGTCCGCGTCGCCGTACTGGATCGTGCGCATGCCGAGGCCGATCGCATGGGTGGACGTCGTGCAGGCCGTCACCACGCCGAGGTTCGGGCCGCGCAGGCCGTACTTGATCGACAGGTGCCCGGAGATCATGTTGATGATCGAACCGGGAATGAAGAACGGCGAGATCTTGCGCGGGCTGTTCGCTGCGAGATACGCGTTGTGTTCGCTTTCGATCGTCGCGAGGCCGCCGATGCCGGCCCCGGTGATGACGCCGCAGCGCTCCGTATCGACCTTCGCCAGATCGAGACCGCTGTCATTGAAGGCCTGGATGCCCGCTGCCACGCCATAGTGCATGAACTCGTCCATGCGGCGGGCTTCCTTCGGCGGGATGTAGTCCCCGACATTGAAGTCCTTGACGCTGCCGCCGAACTTCGTTGCGAAGTTGCTGGTATCGAAATTGGTGATCGTGGAAATGCCGCTCTGGCCGCGCAGGATCGCTTCCCAGGTGGAGGCGACCGTACTGCCCAGCGGCGAGACGATTCCAAGGCCAGTGACGACGACGCGGCGTTTGCTCACGCGGTGCTCAAGTGTGGCAAGGGGACAGGCAACAGCCGCCCAGGGGGCGGCTGCCGGCCAGAATTCTCAGCAGAGGACGTCAGGCCTTGCGACGTTCGGTGACGTAGTCGATGGCCTGCTGGACGGTGGTGATCTTCTCGGCATCCTCGTCCGGAATCTCGGTCTCGAACTCTTCTTCGAGGGCCATGACGAGTTCGACGGTGTCGAGGGAATCGGCTCCCAGATCGTCCACAAACGAAGCGTCGTTCGTGACCTGCTCCGGCTTGACCCCGAGCTGTTCGGCAACGATCGCCTTCACTTGCTGTTCAACGGTGCTCATCTTTGATGGTTCCTCTTGTACACCACGAAATTTCGACTCAGGCCACCCGAGACCGGACCCGGGGCCGAAGGGCGCGTATTGTAGGGTAAGTGTCTGCGGCTGACTATGTTGCGGCGAGTTGATTGTTACGCCCGGCCGTTTAGGCTGTCGCTGCGCCAACCCATTGTTTTATATTGACTTTGTGCTCAACGTGGGCATGGACATAGGGTGGGCTCACCCCTAAGGCATGTACATTCCGCCATTCACGTGCAGGGTTTGGCCGGTCAGATAGCCCCCGGACGGTGAAACCAGATACAGGACGGCGGCTGCAATATCGTCGGCGGACCCGAGCCGGCCCAGCGGAATCTGCCCGGCCAGCGCCCCACGCTGTTCGTCGTTGAGGGCGCGAGTCATGTCGGTGTCGATGAACCCGGGGGCGACGGCATTGACCGTGATGTTGCGGCTCGCGAGCTCCCGCGCCAGCGACTTCGTGAAGCCGATCAGGCCGGCCTTAGCCGCCGCGTAGTTCGTCTGGCCGGCGTTGCCGATCGAGCCGACGATGGACGTGATGCTGACGATCCGCCCGTGCCGCTCCTTGACCATGCGCTTCACGCAGGCCTTGGTCATGCGGAATACGGAGGTCAGGTTGGTATTGATGACGGCGTCCCAATCCTCATGCTTCATGCGCATCAGCAACATGTCGCGGGTGATCGCCGCGTTGTTGACCAGAATGGTCGGCATGCGGCCGCCGGCCTCCAGCGCTTGCAACAGTGCCTCGATCGAGGCCGGATCGGCCACGTTCAACACCGCGCCCTGCCCTGGCGTCGGCGCATTCGCGAGGGCGGCCGTGATCTGCGCGGCGCCCTCTTCCGAGGTTGCCGTGCCGATGACCGTGGCACCCGCCGCCGCGAGCTGCAGCGCAATCGCCCGACCGATGCCGCGCGTGGCGCCGGTCACGAGGGCTGTTTCACCATTCAGCATGTTCACGCTCCACCCTTGCCAGTCATTGCCTCGAGCGCCGCATCCAGCGTGGCCACGTCTTCCAGCGCGAGGCAGGTGACGTCGGGCCGCTTTTCGATGCGCCGGTTGAGCCCCGTCAACACCTTGCCCGGGCCACATTCCACGAGCGCGACCGGCGACGGCGCCGCAAGCGCGCGCACGGTGTCGATCCAGCGTACCGGGCTTGCGAGCTGTTCGACGAGCAACGTGCGTATATCCTCGGCGGCAGTGCGCTCGCGGGCATCGACCGAGCTCACGAAGCGGATGCGCGGCGCACGAATTTCGACGCCGGCGAGCTGGTCGCGCAGGCGCTGCGCTGCGGCTCGCATCAGGCTGCTGTGCACCGGCGCGCTGACCGGCAGAAGTACGCCGCGCTTTGCGCCGCGCGCCTTGGCGGCTGCGATCGCGCGCTCCACGGCCGCCCTGGCGCCCGCGATGACGATCTGGCCCGGCGCGTTGTAGTTCACGAGTTCCACGACGCTGCCCTGCGCCGCCTCATTGCAGGCCGCCTGCAGTTCCGCATCATCCAGTCCGAGAATGGCGGCGACCGCTCCCTCGCCGGCCGGAACCGCCTCCTGCATGAAGCGACCGCGCCAGCGAACGAGATCGATGGCTGCCGCGAAGTCGAGTGACTCCGCAGCGACCAGCGCGCTGAACTCACCGAGGCTGTGCCCTGCCACCACGTCGGGAGCCGGCCCACCGCGCCGCTGCCAGACACGCAAGGTTGCAATACCAGCAGCGAGCATGGCCGGCTGCGTGCATTCGGTGGAGTTGAGCTGATCCTCCGGACCCTGCTGCGTAACTTGCCAGAGGTCATAGCCGAGTACAGCAGACGCTTGTGCGAAGGTGAGCTGGACTTCCGGGTACTCGACAGCGAGCGCCGCGAGCATGCCAACGGCCTGCGAGCCTTGGCCGGGAAACACGAATACCGTCGTCATGCCGCAGAAGTCCTCGAAGAAAAACTGCGCGATTATAGCGGCGTTCGGCGCCTCCGCAGCGGTTGCTGCAGCAGAGCGCAAAGCGCCACGACCATACCGCCGAGCGCGCCGTAGAGATGGGCGTCGACCACGACGACGCTGTCCCCCGCGAAGGGCAGCGGACCCACTGCCTGCTCCCAGATGAGTTTGGCCGTCACGATCACGATCACCCATCGCGCGAGCGGATCGTCGCGACGCGCCTGGAGAATCGCGCCAGCAACCAGCAGCCCATGCAGCATGCCCGAGGCGCCGACGTACCATTCGATGGCGGGACTGAGCCACCACAATCCCGCCGCCACCGCGGCCACCGCCGCGAGCGTGACGATGAGCCAGCCGCGAACCGACAACGCGGCACCGACGAGCGCCCAGATCATGATGGAGCCAGCTGCGTTGGCACATGCGTGCAGCAGATCGAGATGCACGAACTGCCCGGTGACGAGTCGCAGGACCTCTCCCGCTGCAATCGCGTCCCTGTCATATCTCAGCGCCTCGGACATCGCGGCGCCTCCGAGCAGCTGGGGCAGCAGGATCGCGGACACCAAAGCGGCCAGCAGCCAGCCGTGAGGCCCCGCGGCATTCGCGCGGGCGAGCGCGTCGCGCCCCGCAGACAGCCGGGCTGTCACAGTCATTTGCTATGATTCCTGCACTGGAGGCCGCACACGCACGCGGCATTAATCTCATGATTCAAGCACACGCTCCGCGCTCCTCACAGAACGGCTTTACGCTGATCGAGATCATGGTGGTGGTCGTCATCATCGGCTTGCTCGCAGCGGTCATCGTGCCGCAAGTCATGGGTCGCGTCGATGAGGCCCGCATCACCAAGGTCAAGGGCGATGTCCAGATGCTCGAGACGGCCCTGTCGATGTACCGGCTCGACACCGCGCGTTATCCCACGTCCCAGCAGGGGCTGCTGGCGCTGGTCACCAAGCCCGAGGATCCGGCAGTCCGCAACTGGAAATCCGGCGGCTATCTGTCGCGAGTCTCGAAGGACCCCTGGGGCAACGAATATCGCTACGCCTACCCGGGCCAGAAGGGTCGCGAATACGATCTCTATTCCCTCGGCCCCGATGGCCAGGAAGGCACGGACGAGACCGACAAGGACAATGTCGGCAACTGGAATCTGGATAACTGAGGCCGGGTGTACGCAGCACCTCTGACGCTCCGGCCTGCGCGAAGCCCGCGCGGCTTCACGCTGGTGGAAATGCTGGTCGTCGTGGTGATCATCAGCGTGATGATCGCGGGCGCGGTGCTCGCACTCGGCGTCGCGGGCCGCGATCGCGCCCTCGAAACGGAGACTGACCGGCTGGTCGCGCTGCTGCAGTACGCGCGCGAGCAGGCTGAGTTGCAGACACGTGAGTACGGCCTGCGCATCGCCCCGAACGCCTACAGTTTCCTGACGTATGAGCCACGAACAGGCATCTGGAACGAAGTGCAGGACGATACCCTGCGCCCGCGTGAGCTTCCGGAAGGTATCGGGTTCGAGCTGATCCTCGAGGGACGCCCCGTCGTGCTGCGAGATGCCGATCCGAAGGCCGTGCTGACGCCGCACATCGGCGTGCCGTCCGACGGTGGGTTTCCATCGTTCGAACTCGCGCTGGTCCGCGAGGCCGGCGGTCCGCGATCGACGCTCCAGTCGGATCAGAACGGCGAGATCGTGGTGTCCGGGCTCATCGAAGGTCCGCCATGAGGCGGCACTCCAGCACCTTCGGGTTCACGCTGATCGAAGTGCTGGTCGCACTGGTGATCGTCGCCGTGGGTGTCGCCGCCCTGCTCAGTGCGCTGAATTCAGCGGCCAACAGTACGGCGTGGCTGCGGGACAAGGCCTTTGCGCAGTGGATCGCCGCGAACCGGATCGCCGAAACGCGCCTGGCGACCAACGCTCCGTCGACCGGCAAGAGCGAGGGGGAGATCGAGTACGCCGGGCAGCGCTGGCAGTGGCGTCAGGACATCACGGCGACGCAGTTTCCGTCTTTGCGCAGGATCGATGTCCGGGTGCGTCCGATGAGCGCAGCGCCTGCTACGGCGCCCAGCGCAGCGCCTGCTGGGGCCGAGGACGATGGTGGCGACTGGACCATCGTATTGAGCGGCAGCATCGGTTCATCGGTTGCGTTCGCGACGGGCGCGGATCCTGACTGGGAGCCTGTCGCGCCGGGCGGAGGGCCCGGAGGCAGCAACCCGCCGCCGGCACCGGTGCCCGCAACATGATGTTGGCAGCGCATCGTCGCGTCCTGGGTTTCACGCTGGTGGAACTGCTGGTCGCGCTGTTCATCTTCGCGGTGATGAGCGCCCTCGGATACACGGCGATCAACCAGGCGATGCAGAATCGCGAGCGAGTTCGCTCGCAGCAGCAACGCCTTGCGGAGCTGCAGGTCGCGATGCGGTATCTGGTGCAGGATTTCTCGCAGATCGCGCCGCGCCCGGTGCGGGATCTCGTCGGCGCCGCCGATGAACCGTCCCTGCGCGGCGATCCACGCAGTCAGCCGCTGGTAGCCTTCACGCGTGGTGGCGTCGCGAACCCTGCGGGCCTGCAGCGCCCGATGCTGCAACGCATCGAGTATGCGCTCGATGAAGCGAACCTTCAGCGCGTCACCTGGCCCACGCTCGATCGCACCCAGGCCGTCACGCCGCAGCGTCGACGTCTGTTGGGCGGCGTGCGGGCGATTCGACTCCGTTACATGGACGCGGCGCGGCAATGGGTCGAGCAGTGGCCCCCGACGAATACTCCGCGTACGCCGAACGAGCGGCTGCGGATGCGCCCGATCGCGGTCGAGGTCACGCTCGAACTCGAGGATTTCGGTACAGTGACCCGGCTGATCGAGGTGGTCGGGTGAAGCGCCAGCGCGGCGTTGCGCTGCTGACCGCGATCATCCTGGTCGCGCTGGCGACGGTGGTCGCCGCGGCGATCGCCTTCGACACGGCCATGAGCGCGCGGCGTGGCGCCGGCAGCGCGGCGCTCGATCAGGCTTTGCTGATCACGGGCGGAGCAGAAGCCATCGCCGCCTATGCGCTGGGAGAAGAACTGCGCGGCAGCAATGCGACGATCCGCGGCGATCAGTCCTGGGCGCAGCCATTGGGTCCCGTCGAAGTGGCGCCGGGATCGCTGCTCGAGGCGCAGGTTTTGGATCTGCAAGGCCGCTTCAATCTGAACAACCTCGTCGATGCGAACGGCGTGCGCAACGATGAAGCGGTTCAGGTTTTCGAGCGGCTGCTGCGCAACCTCGAGCTCGAGACCACCTGGGCCGAACTGATGGTTGACTGGATCGATACGGACAATCAGCCCCAGTCGGGTGGCGCAGAAGACAGCACCTATTCGAGCCAATCCCCGGGATATCGACCACCGAACCGTCCCATCACGTCGATCAGCGAACTGTTCGCGATGCAGGAGTTCGGCATCGAGCGGTACAGCAAACTCGCGCCGTACGTCGCCGCCTTGCCGCGCGGCACGTCGATCAATCTCTGCACGGCATCGGGGCCGCTGCTCGACGCGCTCGCGGACCAGCAGCAATGGACGCAGGCGGCGGACGCCCTCGCCCGCAACCGCGTCGGCAAGTGCTTTCCGGACGATGCGACGTTCCGCGCCTCGGTGGCCGATCCGCAGCGCTACAACGCGCTGGTGCAGGCCCTGCCGCTTGGTCAAAACTCGACGTACTTCTCGCTACGCAGTTTTACCAGTATTGGCACTGCGGAGTTCGCCTTGTACAGTCTCCTGCACTACGAAGGCGCCGCGGGCGGCGCTCCCCAGGTGCGCGTCGTACTGCGCAGCTTCACGGAATGACAAGACCCCAATGACTGAGTGGCTGCTGGTTCGACTCTCCACCCGTCCGGATTCCCGCGACGCATCGTGGATGTCCGTGGATGCCGCCGGCCATCTCGTCATCCCGCCGCAGACCGGCCCACTCGCGGACGCCACGTCACTCGCCGCGGCCCGCCGCGTCGTGCTGGTGGTTCCCGGCAGCGAGGTCGTTTCGCTGGACGCAGAACTGCCGGCGCGCGCAGGTGCCAGGCTGCTGCAGGCCGTGCCGTTTGCGCTCGAAGAACAGTTGGCAGAAGACGTCGAAACCCTGCATTTCGCGATCGGCGTGCGCGGCGACAATGGCCGGACGGGCGTGAATGTCGTCTCGAGAGCGCTGCTCGATTCCTGGTTGGCTGAACTGTCGGCAGCCGGGCTCACCGCCGCCGCCGTGTTCGCCGACACGGCGCTGCTGCCGGACAACCCGGGCCAGATCGTGGCATGGCTCGAAGGCGATGAACTGCACATCCGCGTGCCGGGCCAGAACCCGGTCAGCGTACCTTCCTCGCCGTTGGCGGGATCGATCGAGCTCGCGGTGCCTGTGGGCACCGAACTGTCGACGCTCGGTCTGCTGCTGTATGCGACCCCGCAGGAATGGCACACGCGATCCTCCGAATTCGAGGCAATGCGAGATCGGTTCGCCGGATTCAAGGTGCAGTTGTTACCGAACGGCCCGCTGCCGCTGCTGGCATCCCGCGTTGCGCAGCCCGGCGCCGACGCGAGTGCACCGATCAATCTGTTGCAGGGTGAACTCGCACCGCGGAGCAGCTCGTCGAACAGCCTGCGTCCCTGGCGTCTCGCCGCAGGACTCGCCGCTGCCGCAGTCCTGTTGCACGCCTCAGCGCAGCTGTGGGAGCTGCGCCGGGCCGCCGCCGCGGAGACGGCACTCGATGCTTCGATCAACGCGGTCATTGGTTCAACGTTCCCCGGCGAGTCCATTCCAGCAGATCGTGCGCGCGGCCGCATGGAGCAGCAGCTGCTCGCGATCCGCAGCGGTGGCTCGTCGGGCGGCGACCTGCTGCCGGCCCTCGCCGCGCTCGCGCAGGCGAGAAGCGCAGCACCCGATGCCGAACTCGAGTCACTCGGATTCGATGCCGGCACGGTCGACGTGCGCATCAAGGCAAAGAGCGCCGAGAGTCTCGAGAAAATCAACGCGTCGCTCCGCAACAGCGGATGGCAGGCCGAGCTGCAGGGAGGCACGGCCTCTGCGGCAGCCTATGAAGGCCGAATCCGCATCCGCGCGGCTGGAGCGGGATCATGAGCGGCTCCGCCCTCGCCTCGCTGCAGTCGTGGTACGCGCAGCGCGAGCCGCGCGAGCAGCGCATACTGGCGTTCGGCGGCGTCGCTGCCATCGTGATCGTCATCCTGGGGGGGATGCTCGCCCTGCGTGGCTCCGTGGCTGCGGCGCAGGCACGGGTGGATCGCAAGCAGCAGGACGTCGCCTTCCTGCAAAGCGGCTCGGCTGAGGTTCTCGCAGCAGGCCCCGTGCGAGTGCCTTCTGCGGCGTCGGAGCCGATCGTCGTCGTCGTGGATCGCGCCGCGCGCGAGGCTGGCCTCGCGGAGTCGCTGGGCTCCAGCGAAGCGGTCCCACCGAGCGGTTTGCGGGTGCGTTTCAACGCCGCCTCGTTCGATGCATTGGTCGGCATGACGGCGCGCCTCGCGCAGCAGCAGGGCATCACCGTGACGGCCGCCGCGGTCGAACGCACGGCAGAGCCAGGTCGTGTCAACGCCACGCTGACGCTGCGCAGCTCTGCCTCACCCTGATGCCGGGCCTGCGGCCGGTCCTGCTGCTGGCGTTGCTCGGCTTCGTGGCCGGGCTGGTCGTGGGCATGCCGCTGCGCTGGGCTGTCCCGCTCCTGCCGAAATCCCTGCGGTGTGACGCGCCTTCCGGAAGCCTCTGGTCCGGCGCCTGCGCGAACCTCAACCTCGATGCGCTGAATCTCGGCGCGGTGCGCTGGACGCTGAACCCCGGCTCGCTGTTGCGTGGGCGGCTCGGCGCGCAGCTGCAGGTCGTGCAGCCTAGTCTCTCGGGACGCGCGTCAATCGCAATTGGCTTCGGTGGGCGCGTGACCGCACAGGACGTCGATGCGCAGATATCGCTAGG
>ERZ795044.4442-NODE-4442-length-11505-cov-6.572052_pt1 | contig 11505 bp, 8 predicted proteins | sample MGYA00375128_ERZ795044 | MGnify/ENA primary metagenome ERZ795044 (study PRJEB30173, sample SAMN05720213) | anaerobic digester metagenome | isolation source: active sludge of municipal wastewater-treating anaerobic digesters | place: USA | collected 2014-12-22 ... | reverse complement strand
CCAGGTCGGAAAGGGCAAGGGGGTGCGAGGGGATGTCATCGTGCGGGTCCGTGGCGGTGTTCGGGGCGGGGCCGGCGTGGGCCCGGCGGGTCGATGGGGGCGGACTGTACGGAGCGACTCCCCTAAGCTCAATCATTAAAGACTTATGCGAATCATCAGGTCGGCTTATATTTCAGCGGCGTCCGCCATCGACACCGGGAGCGCCGTGCCGACCGTGGGCCCAAACCCCCTCCACTCCTCGGGAAAGTCCCCGGAAGAAAGCCGTCGGTCCCCATGAAGAACCTCAGCCTGCGCCAGCTCCAGGTGTTCGACGCGGTGGCCGAGACGCAGAGCTACTCGGGCGCCGCCGAGGCCCTGGGCATCACGCAGCCGGCCGTGTCGATGCTGATGCGCCAGCTCGAGGCCGACGCCGGCCTGCCGTTGACGCTGCGCCAGGGCCGGCGCATGGACCTGACCCCCGCCGGCACGCTGCTGCTGAGGCACGCCCGCAGCATCCTCGAGCAGGTGCGGCTGGCCGAGGAGTCGCTGGCCAGCGTGCGCAGCGGCACCCGCGGCCACCTGCACCTGGGCGTGGTGTCGACCGCGAACTACTTCGCGCCGCGGCTGCTGATGGAGTTCCAGCGCCGAGTTCCGGGGGTCAACTTCAGGCTGTCGGTGGCACGGCGCGGCGAACTGCTGAGCATGCTGAAGGACCACCGCGTCGACGTCGCCATCGCCGGCCATCCCCCGGCCGAGGCCGACGTCGAAGCCGAGGCCTTCGCGCGCCACCCGCACTGCATCGTCGCGGCGCGTGACCATCCGCTGGCCGGCGAGCGTCGCATCCCCTGGGGGCGGCTGAAGAACGAGCCCTTCCTGTTCCGCGAGGCCGGCTCGGCGACCCGCCAGTTCCTCGAACACCTGCTGCAGGCGCAGTCGGTGCGGGTCAACGTGAGCATCGAGCTTGCCGGCAACGAGACCGTCAAGCAGGCGGTGATGGCCGGCATGGGCATCAGCTTCATGTCGGCGCACGCGGTGCAGGTCGAGCTGGCCGCCGGTCTGCTGGTGGTGCTCGACGTGGTGGACATGCCGAAGTGGCTCGACTGGTGTCTGCTGCACCGCCGCGACAGCCAGCTCGGCGGGCTCAGCGCTGCGTTCCGCGAGTTCGTGCTCCAGCACGGCGCGGCACTCGCCGCCTGCGATGTCCAGGGTCCGGCGCGGCGCGGCTGACCCGGAAGTCCGTCACGCCGCCGTGGCTCATCTGCACGGCAGACCAGCAATCTGCGAACAATGGTAATCAAAACCGCAAAAAGTTCATTCTTGGACACACACGGGCCGAGGAAGTTTGGATATCCTTACAGGATCGACACAATATGTTCACTATACGAACAATTGGACATCGGTCTGGGGAGACGGGTTTCAACGCCGGCCGCGATGTCCACTCGCGGGCGAGTCGAAGGTCTTGGGGGTTCGGATGAGGTACGAGGACAGCATCGAGCGCAGCGCGGAATTCCTGCGCCAGGCCCTGCCGCACATGTCGCGGCAGGCCGCGGCGCTGCACCCGATCAGCTATGCGGTCTGGTACGAGTACGTGACCGGCCGCAACCCCGCATTGCGGGCCGAGATCGACCGCGTCACCGCGGCCGGGGGCAAGCTCGACGAGAACGGCACCCAGGAGCTGTTCAGCCGCCACATCGCCGAGGTCGACCTCAACACCGCCCGGCGCGTGACCGACGGCTTCCAGCGCGTGCTCACCGGCATGGCCGAGTCGGCCGCGTCGGCCGGGAGCGAGACGGCACGCTTCGGTGACTCGCTGCAGCGCTGGGGCGCGCAGCTCGTCGACGGCCAGGACGACTCGGCACGCCAGGCCGCGCTCGACGACGTGCTGAGCAGCACGCGCCAGATGCATGGCGCGGTCGAGCAGCTGCAGGCGCGGCTGAGGGAAAGCCAGGCCGAGATCCAGACGCTGCGCGACGAGGTCGCGCGGGCCCGTGACGAGGCCATGGTCGACAGCCTGACCGGCCTGGCCAACCGCCGCGCCTTCGACCTGGGCCTGTCGGCCTGCTTCACCGACGAGGCGGCGTCCAAGGACCTGTGCCTGGTGATGCTCGACATCGACCACTTCAAGCGCATCAACGACAGCTACGGCCACCTCTTCGGCGACCAGGTGATCCGCGCCGTCGCGCAGGTGCTGCGCGCCAACGTCAAGGGGCAGGACCTGGCCGCGCGCGTGGGCGGCGAGGAGTTCGCGATCCTGCTGCCGGCGACACCGCTGCCCGGCGCGCACGCGCTGGCCGAGAAGATCCGCGCCACCATCGCCGGCAGCCGCATCCGCCGCCAGGGCAAGGACGACATGCACGAGCGTGTCACCGTGTCGCTGGGCGTGGCCCGCCTGCACCCCGGCGAACTGGCGACCTCGTTCATGGACCGGGCGGACACGGCGCTGTACGCGTCGAAGAACGCCGGCCGCGACCGGGTGACGATCGCCCAGGCCCCGCGCTGACCCGGCGCAGCCCGGCCGCGACACCCCCGCACACATCTGCCGCCGGGCCGGCGCGCCGCGGGCATGGACAATCCGCATTTCGCCCGCCGCCCCTGACCGGGGCGGCGCCCGTTCCGCTCTCGATTGCCCGCCCTCTTCCGTGTTCAAGAACCTCACCGTCTACCGCCTCGGGCCGCTCGACGCCCTCACCCTCGACCAGGTCGAAACCGGCCTGGCCACCGCCCGCTTCGCGCCCTGCGCCCCGACCCAGGCGCAGTCCGCCGGCTGGGTCGAGCCGCGCGGGGTGGCCCACGCCCCGCTGGTCGAATCGATCGCCGGCCAGTGGCTGATGGCGTATCGCGTCGAACGCCGCATGGTCCCGGCCTCGGTCGTCAAGCGGCGTGTCGAGGAGTTCGCCGCGAAGATCGAGCACGACACCGGCCGCAAGCCCGGGCGGCGCGAAACCAAGGAGCTGAAGGAGCAGGCGCTGCACGAACTGCTGCCGATGGCCTTCACGAAGCTGGCCGAAGTGCGCGTCTGGCTCGACCCGGTGAACGCCCTGCTGCTGATCGGCACCGCCGGCGCCACGCAGTCCGGCGACGTCGTCACGGCGCTGGTCAAGGCCCTGCCGGGCCTGGTCGTCGGCGACCTGCAGACGACGATGTCGCCGGCCGCCGCGATGACCGACTGGCTCGCCACCGGCGAGCCGCCGGCGGTCTTCAGCGTCGACCGCGAATGCGAGTTGAAGTCGCCCGACGAGATGAAGTCGGTCGTGCGCTACACGCGCCACGCCCTCGACACCGACGAGGTGCGCCAGCACCTGGCGCTCGGCAAGGTGCCCACGCAGCTGTCGATGACCTGGGGCGGCCGCGTGTCCTTCATGCTGACCGACACGCTGCGCCTGAAGAAGCTGGCCTTCCTCGACGGCGTGTTCGAGGGCCGCCCGGAGAAGGCCGACGAGGCCTTCGACACCGACGCCGCGATCGCCACCGGCGAGATCGGTCGGCTGCTGCCGGACCTGATCGACGCGCTGGGCGGCGAGCCCGCGGCGGCCGGGGCGCCGGCCGGCGAAACCGCGCTCGCCTGATCCGGGCCCGTCAGGTGATGCCGGCGAGCCGCCCGCTGCGACTGGCGCTGGCCGGGCTGGCCCTGCTGGCGGTGCTGGCCGCCGGCGCGTGGACCGGCTTCGAGCAGCTGCGCCGGGCGGTCGAGGCCTCGCTCGGCCGCGACGCGACGATCGGTTCGCTGCGCGTGGGCTGGTCGGGCGTGGAGGCGCTCGACGTGCGCGTGCGCGCCAGCGCCCGGGGCTGGCCGACCGAGGACGAACTGCACGCCCGGCGCGTGCTGCTGCGGCCGTCGCTGGCGAGCCTGTGGTCGCGTGGTTGGCGCCTCACGCGCGTCGTCGTCGAGGACGGCTACGTCTCGACGCTGCGCACGCGCGGCGGCGCGTTGCGCCTGCTGCCCTCGCTGACCGAATCCCGCCCGGGCGGCGCGGAGCAGGCGGCCGCCGGCGCCGGCGCGCCGTTGCGCATCGACACGGTCGAGCTGGTCGGCGCCACGCTCGACGTGCACGACGCCAGCGTGCGCCAGCCGCCGCTGCGCGTGCGCCTGCACGGCCTGGACGCAACGGTCGGCCCGCTCGTGCTGCCGGCCCTCGACGAGGCGATCGAGGTCGAGATCGACGGCCTCATCCAGGGCGCCACCCCGGGCGCGGCGCGCGACGGCCGGCTGCGCATCGCCGGCACGCTGACGCCGGCCACCCGCGACGCCCGGCTGGACGCACGCTTCACCGACGTCGACCTCGTCGCGCTGCAGCCCTACCTGCTGAAGTTCGCCGAAGGCGGCGTGCGCCGCGGGCGGCTGGACCTGAGCCTGCACGCCCGGGTCACGAAGAACCAGCTGCACGCGCCGGGCACGCTGACGCTGCGCGACCTCGAGCTCAATTCCTCGGGCCGGCTGATCGACACCTTCGCCGGCGTGCCGCGCCAGGCGGTGCTGGCCGCCATGAGCCGCGACGGACGCATCGAGGTGAAGTTCACGCTCGACGGCCGGCTCGACGACCCGGCGTTCTCGCTGAACGAGAACCTCGCGACGCGCCTGGCCTCGGGACTGGCCGAATCGCTGGGCGTGAGCCTGGGTGGCGTGGTCGAAGGCGTGGGCAACGCGATCAAGGGCCTGTTCGGCAAGTAGAGTCCGCAGCGGGCGCCCGAGGTCGCGGCGCCGGAAGGTCCCGACATGCCCTCACCCTCCGACTGGCCCACGCACTGGCTGAACCCGCCGCCGCACGCCGAGACCGGCGCCGACGGCACGCTGACCCTGCGCAGCGCCGCACCGACCGACTTCTGGCAGAAGACCCACTACGGTTTCGAGGCCGATTCGGGCCACTTCCTGCACGCCGCCGTGGCGGGCGACTTCGTGATGACGGTGCACCTGCGCTTCCGCGCGCGCCACCAGTACGACCAGGCCGGCCTGATGGTCCGGCTGTCGCCGGCGTGCTGGATCAAGACCTCGGTCGAGCACGAGCCGGGCGGTCCGAACCGCCTGGGTGCGGTGGTCACGAACCACGGCTACTCGGACTGGTCGACGCAGGACGTGCCGCTGTCGCTGGACGCGCTCTGGCTGCGCGTGCGCCGCGAGGCCGCCGACTACCTCGTCGAGTGGCGCGCCGACGAATCGCAGCGCTGGACGCAACTGCGCCTGGCGCGCCTGCTCGAGGACGACGGGGCCCGCGCGGTGCCGGCGGGCGTCTACTGCTGTTCGCCGAAGGCGGCGGGTTACGAGGTGGTGTTCGACCGCTACTCGCTGCGCCCCGGCCGCGCTTCCTGACCGATCAGTCGAAGTGCACCCGCAGGTGCGGGTGCGCATAGATCGCGTACGCGAGCCAGGTGCCGTCGCCCGCGTCGCGTGCGCGTGCCCGGGCGTTCCGGGCGGCCTGCGCCATCGTCGCACCGCCGCGCAGCGCCCGGTAGAGCTCGGCCACGAAGACGCTCGCGGACTGGTCACCCACCGACCACAGCGCACCGACGAAGGCGCCGGCCCGGCCGAGCGACGACCCGGTGCCTTCACGGGTGCCGAGAAAGGCCGTCGCGAAGCCGCCCAGCCCGGTGAGCGCATAGCCCAGACGGCCCGTCTGGCACGCGTTGACGACGACCAGCGGCCGGTTGCCGTCGGCGCGGCGCAGGTTGGCGACCTGGTCCACCGTCGAGGCCAGCAGCGACTCCTTGCCCCAGGTCTGGCCACGTGGGGTCTGGAAGGTCTCGCCCTCGAGCAGCAGGGCCGCGGCGTCGATGTCCTGGGCGTCGGCCTTGCCGTGGCAGGCGAAGTGCAGCAGGTCGAAGCTGCCCGGCCGGCGCAGCAGTTCGACCAGCACATCGTGGCGCGGCGGCACCGGGGTCGCGTGCAGTTCGGTCTCGAGCACCTGGCGCTCGGCCCCCTCGGCCCAGGCGAGCCGCAGCTTCGGGTCCGGGTAGTGCGGGATCACGTAGCGCGCGGCGCCCGCACCGACGCGGATCGCGCACGCCGGCGGGGCCCCGTAGAGCCAGCGGCACAGCCCGATGTCGCCGAAGAAGCGGCCGCGCCCGCTGGCGGCCGGCGCGGCCGGATCGTCGAGCAGCACCACCTCCCAGGGCAGGAAGGGCTCGTCGCTGTAGACCAGGATGTCGGCCATCTGCCCGGCCTCGAGCAGCCGCCACAGCGCCTGCTGCAGCGGCAGCGGGAAGAGCTGGCGGAACATGGCGCCGCCGATCGCCTCGAGCCGCTGCGCAAAGCGCTCGACGGCGCGCTCGCTGCCGAGCCAGGCCTTCTCGATCTCGGCGTAGCGCGCGTCGACGTAGGCCCTCGGATCGACCTCCACCGCCGCGGACCGGAAGCGGTCGTCGACGTCGCCGGCGCGCAGGATGTACTCGTAGGCCAGCTGCCCGGCATGGCGCCGGTCGAAGATCTGCAGCGTCGGGCACAGGCCGCACTCGGGGCCCGGCGTCAGCGCGGCACTGCCCGCCGACAGGCGCCGCGCCGGCTGCGCAGCTTCGGCCAGCACCTGGGACCGCAGCGTCAGCGTCAGCACGCGCTGCGCGCCCTGCCGGATCGCGACCGTCACCTCGCCCGGACCGACCTCGCTGGCCACCAGGTCGAAATCGAGCACCACCGGTTCGCCCACGCGCGGCGGCGCGACCTCGGCCCGCCCGCCGCTGGCGTCCGCCGGGTCGAGCTCGAAGCCGCAGCGCGGCACGACGTGGACGGTCACCGTGCGGCCGGGCTGCATGACGAAGCGGCCCGAGGCCGAGGCCAGGCCGGCCGTCGCCTCGACCTGTTCGGCCGACAGCGTGAGCGTCAGCGGCACCGATTTCCTCAACGGCACTTCGGCCGGCATCTCGGCGGTGGCGAAGGTCTCGGTGCGCGCCGGCAGCGGCGGTGGCGGCGCGGGCTCGACGTCTTCGCGCGGGCCCCCCCGGGTGACGCGCAGGCGGCTGCGCCGCGGGGTGTCGCCGTCGTCGTCGGCGTTGTAGTCCTCCTCGTCGACCTCGTAGGGCGCCGTGGAGTCGCCGAAGGCGTCGCGCTCGCGCCCGCCGCCGTCGCGACCGACGCCGAACAGCTCATCCATCGACGCGGGCTCGACCGCGGCCGGCGCCGTGGCCAGGTCGGTGGCCAGCGAGAGCAGTTGCCAGGCATCGGCCGCGACGTGGGCCGCGTCGAGCACCGCGGCGGCCTGCCGGCCCTCGAAGACGATGCTGCGCCGGGCGTGCGGCCGGACAGCGCTGGCCGACGGCGCTTCGGCGCCTTCGAAAGGCAGGGCCGCGCTGTCGCAGGCCGTCGACCGGTCGGACTCGTGCAGGTCGAACGCGTCGATGACCGCGTCCGTCGGGGCACGGTCGCGGGTGCGTTCGAGCAGTTCTTCGGGACGCACGGCATATCGCAGCCGCGCCGTCGGGTCACCCGGATCCTTCCGCTCGATCACGAGGAATCTCGGCGTCTCGGTCTCGATCAGCGCACGCGCCTCGGCCAGGCTCGCCTGGGCGTCCAGGCGCGCAAAGCGCCGTTCGGCGCCGGCGAGCTGCAGCGGATCGATGCCGACCAGCGGCGACGGCAGCTGCAGCCACTGCGCCAGCCGGCCCGCCGTCTCGGGCCGCAGGAAGTAGTTGGTGTGGTAGACGAGCGGGTTGCGGCCGAAGTCGAGCACGTCCTTCACGAAACCGCCGACGGCACGGTCGATGTCGGTCATCGACGCGACGTCGACGACCAGGTCGTTGGCGACGCGCTGCCCGCCCTCGCCCCGCATCAGGCGATCGACGACGCCGTCGGCCAGGATCGCGGCCAGGCGCCAGGGCAGCTCCTTCGGTTCGTGCTCGCCGCTGTCGAGCAGCCTGGCGTAGAAATCGGACACGATCGCGTAGCAGTCGATGTCGCCGGGCCCGGGCTGGTCGGGCTGGGTCAGGTTGAGCTCGCGCACGAAGTCGCCGGCCGGGTCCATCGCGGCGATGCCGGGCACCCGGCGCTCCCGGACGGCCACGCCGACCAGGTAGCGCACGAAGTCGCCGATGGCGTCGATGACCTCGTCGGCCACCTGCGCGGCCGCGGCGGCGGCCGGGAACAGCGACAGCAGCCCGGCCGTCGCGGACGTGAGGTTGGTGATCAGGTCGACCAGCGACTCCCAGTTCTCGGGCCGGGCGAGCTCGGTGCCGCGGTTCGTCGCGGCGACGAAGACCGCGCGCCGCACCCGCAGCGGCAGGCCCGCGCCGGGCAGCAGGCGTTCGGTCAGCGTGCGCAGCACCAGGCCACCGCGGCTGTGGCAGATGGCGTCGACCTCGATCGGCTGGGTTCGCGGCAGCGTGGCCAGGGCCGCCAGCAGGGCCTGGGCGTTGTCCAGCGGCGACAGGGCCAGCGTGCGGTGGTCGAAGCCGACCACGGCGTCGTAGCGCGCGAGCGCCGCGGTCAGCAGACGCTGGCCCCAGGGCGTCACGCACAGCTCGCCGAAGCCGCCGACGGTGCTCGAGAAGGTGCCGTGCACGAGCATCAGCAGGCGCACGGGCCGGTCCTTCGGCAGGGCGACGTCGCGCAGGTGCTCGGGCCGCAGCCACGTCGCCGGGTCGGTGGCCGAGGTGAGGACCACCGGACCGTCGCGCCGGCGGCGCTCGAGCAGGTGGACCGCGCCCGCCGCCGCGGCCTCGGCGGCGAAGTACAGGACGATCGCCTTGGCGCCGTCGACCAGCCGGTCGCGAAACCAGCCGCGGCGCGCCGCGGCATCGGCCGGGACGCCGGACACGTCGGCGATCGGCGGCAGCCCCAGATCGAAGACCTTCATGCGCGGCGCAGCGGTGCCGGCGCGACGGCGCGCGCCGGCCGGCGGTGGCACGGCCGGCGCGTCCGTCCCGTAGCGCCAGGCCAGCACGCCGTCGCCTTCGACGAGGACGACCGCGTCCTCGTCCTCGGCCAGCTCGACCCGCAGCCGCGTGGGCAGGGCCGGCGCGGCCGCCGTGCGACGGTCGGGCGCGGTCGCGGCCGGGCCCGCACCGATCGGCAGCGCCCGGCTGGCACGGCGGGCCACGCCGCCGGCGACCAGTCGATCGGCCAGGCGCTGCGCCGCGCCGTCGCCGGCCGCCGGCGCGTCGATCAGCACGGGCGCCTCGTCGCCGAAGGGATCGACGCCGCGACGCGCGGACGCCGGCGGCGCGGGTTCGACCCGGAACACCGCGTCGTCGAAGTCCAGCCAGAGTCCCGGTTCGTGTTCGATCGTGGCCATGCACCCTCCTGCAGCCGCACGCAGGCCACGGCGCGCACCCGCGCCGGCCCCCCTGTGCACGACTCTCGTCCGGGCGCGCCCTCAGGTCAAGCGCCGCCCGTGGCGGCCGCGGGCCGGCCGCGCGCCGGGCCGCTCAGGGCGCCTCGAACCGCCCGCTGCGCTCGGAGGCGTAGAGCGCGTCGAGGATGCGCATGTTGCGCACCGCGTCGTCGAGCGCCGCAGCACTCGGCGCCTCGCCGCGCACCGCGCGCGAGAAGGCCTCGGCCTGAAGCTGGTACTGGTCGCACACCGGCAGCGTGACGGTGCGGATGCCGCGGCCGTCGAGCGTCGGCGCGGCATCGACGAAGTAGCGCGTGGGCACGTCGGGCGGGGCGTTGAACGGGATCTCGATCTCGATGCGCCCGGAGGTGCCGACGAGTTGGATGCGCTGGTAGGGTGCGGACTGCGTGGACACGGTGAACGCGAGCTGGCGGCCGTCGCCGAAGTCCATCAGGCCGCTGCTGGTGCGGTCGGTCTTCATCACCGGGTCGCGGTCGATCGCGGCGATCACGCGCTGCGGCTCGGCCTCGAAAAACCAGCGCCCGGCGACCACCGCGTAGCAGCCGATGTCGTAGAGCGCGCCCCCGCCGATGTCGGGCTGGTTGCGGATGTTCGCCGGGTCGGCGTTGAAGTAGCAGAACGGCACGTGCAGGAAGCGCAGCGTCCCGATCGCCCCGGCGCGGACCTCGTCGCGCACCGCGGTCCACTGCGGATGGTGGCGCACCATGAAGGCCTCGCGGATGTGGACCTGCCCGGCGTGCGGGCGCAGCGCCTCGAGGTCGGCCGCCGTCAGCGCGAACGGCTTCTCGCACAGCACGTGCTTGCCGGCGCGTGCCGCCGCCAGCGTGACCGGCACGTGCAGGTGGTTCGGCAGCGGGTTGTAGATCGCCTCGATGGACGGGTCGGCCAGCAGCGCCTCGTAGGAGCCGTGGGCGGTGGGGATGCCCAGCCGCGTGGCCGCGGCCTGCGCCGAAGCGAGCTCGCGCGAGGCGATGGCGGCGACCTGCAGCTCGCGGCTCTTGAGCATGCCGGGAATGACCTTCTCGGTGCCGATCTTCGCGGTGGACACGATGCCCCAGCGGACGAGTGACATGGCAGGCTCTCTTTCGTGAGGTGCGGCGCCGTGCACGGGCGTGCCGGTGGCGGGGCGCCGATCATAGCCAGCGGGCCGCCCCTGCGTTCAGGCGCGTGGCAGCAGCCCCTCGTGCAGGGCCACGCGTTCCAGGGCCTGCTCGAACTGCGCCCGCGCGGTCGCGGCGACGCGACGCAGGTCGGCGTGCAGCGCGGCGTCGGCCGGGCTGCGCTGCTCGCATTCGGCGCTGTAGGCCTCGAAGTGTGTCAGGCGCAGCAGCAGCTCGGCCAGGTGGCGCGGGCACTCGCAGGCGAGGGTCGACGACAGCCCGGCCATGTCGGCCAGCGTGGCATCGTCGAAGCGCCGCGGCGGCGCCTCCGAGGCCGCGGGCTCGCCCGGCGCGTCGGGCCGGGCGCGCAGCATCACGCCCGCGTGCGTGGCGGCCACGGCGCGCAGCTGCACCATGTCCAGCGTGGCCAGGCCGCCGATGGCATGGCCGAGGTCGGTGAGCTGCCGCAGCAGCGCCAGGCGCCGCACCTGGGCGCCCGAGTACAGGCGCTGGCCGCTGGCCGTGAGCGCCGGCGTGGCGACGCGATAGCGCCGCTCCCACACGCGCAGCGTGGCCACCGGCATGCGCAGCATGCGGGCCACCGCGCCGCTGCGGTGGCGGGGCGTGTCGTCGGAAGCGCCGCTGTCGTCGTTCATGAACCCTCGCTTGACGCCGGTTTGACGCCGATTATCGGAGTGCCGCGTTCGGGGTTCGACCCGGCCGGCCCGGCCCGCGTCGGCGCTGCGTATGCTCCGCCACCGCGCGTTCGCCCTGTCAACGCCGTGCCCGGGCCCGCGTTGGTCCGGGACCCGTCGCGGGTTCGCCCCGGCGTCCGGCCCCCAGTGCCTGTGTGTCCCCTCGAGGAGTTCCTACATGTCCCTTCCCCGCCGCGTCTTCCTGATCACCGCCGCCGCCACCGGCGCGGCCTTTGCCACCGCCGCCCGCGCCCAGGCGATGGTCGACGAGAAGGACGCCCAGGCCGCCACGCTCGGCTACGTCGCCGACGCGACCAAGGCCGACACCAAGAAGTTCCCGAAGTACGCCGCCGGCCAGCATTGCGGCAACTGCGCGCTGTTCCAGGGCAAGGCCACCGACAAGGCCGGCGTCTGCCCGCTGTTCGCCGGCAAGCAGGTCGCCGGCGCCGGCTGGTG
>ERZ795044.4440-NODE-4440-length-11508-cov-7.952414_pt1 | contig 11508 bp, 8 predicted proteins | sample MGYA00375128_ERZ795044 | MGnify/ENA primary metagenome ERZ795044 (study PRJEB30173, sample SAMN05720213) | anaerobic digester metagenome | isolation source: active sludge of municipal wastewater-treating anaerobic digesters | place: USA | collected 2014-12-22 ... | reverse complement strand
CGGTGTTCGCATCGATGCCCCGGCTCGGACTGATCGTCGTCGACGAGGAGCACGACCCCTCGTACAAGCAGCAGGAGGGCGCGCGATATTCGGCGCGCGACCTGGCGGTGTACCGCGGTCGCCTCGAGGGCGCCACGGTGCTGCTGGGCTCGGCGACGCCGTCGCTCGAGAGCTGGCAGCGGGCCAATGAGGGCCGCTACCGCCGCGTGGCGCTGCCGTCGCGCATCGGCGGCGGGGCCCTGCCCATGGTGCGACTGGTCGACATGAGCCGCCTGCCCCAGGTCAAGGGCGTGACCACGGCGCTGTCGGCGCCCCTGGTGGCCGCGCTGCAGCAGCGCATCGACCGCGGCGAACAGAGCCTGGTCTTCCTGAACCGCCGCGGCTATGCACCGGTGCTGCACTGCGCCGACTGCGGCTGGAAGAGCGCCTGCCCGCACTGCAGCGCCTGGCGCGTCTTCCACAAGCTCGACCGCACGCTGCGCTGCCACCACTGCGGGCTGGCCGAACGCGTGCCGCGCGCCTGCCCCGACTGCGGCAACCTCGACATCGCACCGATGGGGCGCGGCACCGAGCGCCTGGAAGAGCAGCTGGGCGAAGCGCTGCACGGCGTCGACGGCGGCCCGGCGCGCGTGGCCCGCATCGATGCCGATTCGACCCGCCAGAAAGGCGCGCTCGAGGCGCAGCTGGGCGCCGTGCACGCCGGCGAGATCGACGTGCTGGTGGGCACCCAGATGATCACCAAGGGCCACGACTTCCGGCGCATCACGCTGGTCGCCGCGGTGAACCCGGACTCGGCGCTGTTCAGCAGCGACTTCCGCGCGCCGGAACGGCTGTTCGCGCTGTTGATGCAGGCCGCGGGCCGGGCCGGTCGCGACGCGGCGCAGGCCGGCCGCAGCGAGATGTGGGTGCAGACCTGGCATCCGCAGCATCCGCTGTACGCCGCGCTGCGCGGCCACGATTTCGTCGCCTTTGCCGAGAGCCAGCTGAAGGAGCGCCAGATGGCCGGCCTGCCGCCCTATGCGCACCTGGCCATGTTGCGCGCCGAGGCCCGCACGCCCGAGGCCGCGCGCGACTTTCTCGCCGCCGCGGCCGAACGCGCCGCCACCCTGCCCGGCGCCGACACGGTGATGGTCTACCCGCCGGTGCCGATGGGCGTGGCGCGCGTGGCCGATGTCGAGCGCATGCAGATGCTCGTGGAGTCGGCCTCGCGCATGGCGCTGCAGCGCTTCCTGGCGGACTGGCTTCCGGCCTTGCACGCGATGCGGCGCGAGCGCCAGGGCCCGGGCGCCCGCATCCTGCGCTGGGCCGTCGACGTCGACCCGCTGGCGATCTGACTCAGCGCCGCGGGCGCGGCGTCGGGCGGCGCGTGGCGCGGGCCGCCGGCGGCTGGGCCACGTCGGCCAGCAGCAGGGTCGCCCGCACCAGTTCTTCCACCGCCTCGGCCAGGTCGGCCGGCGGCTCGAGCGATTCGATCTCCTCGAGCAGGTCGTCGGCGTCTTCCAGGTCGTCGGGGTCGAGGTGGCGGTACAGCAGCGCCAGCGGCTCCGTCAGCACGCCGGCCTCGGCGCGCATCAGCATCGGAAACAGCTCGAGCGCCGTCGCGAAGCCGGCCACCCAGGGGTAGACCGCCGACGGGTCGTCGGGCGCCCCGTCGAGCTCGAAGACCCAGGGGTCGAACCATTGCCGGTGCCGGATCGCCCACGCCAGCTCGGCGTGGCGTCGGCGCGCGAGCGCGTGCAGACGGGTCGCGTCGAATCCGGTCGGCAGCGCACGGCCGTCGACGTCGGTGACGTGCGGCAGCCAGCGTTCCGTCGGCACCGGTTGCGGCTGCACCAGCACGCCGCACAGGAAGCCGTCGAGCATGCTCGCATCCAGCGCCTCCAGCGGCGCGGGCACGCTGGCGAGCAGGCGGTCGAGTGCGTCGAGTTCCGACGCGTCGAGGCCCGGCGGGGGCGTGCCGCCGGCGGCAGGGTGCGTTGCCGGGGCAGGGCGGGTCGCGCCGGGGCGTTTCGGGGGGGCAGCCATCGCGGGATTGTCGCGCGCGTGCCTATCATCGCCACGATGGACCCGCGTCATTTCCTCTTCCTGGTGGCCAGCAGCCGCCGGCCGGGCGTCGTCGGCAACACCGAATGGCTGGCGCGCCGCGCCGCCGCCTCGCTCGAGCCCGAGGCCACGCAGACCTGGATCCACCTGCACGGATTGAACCTGGCGCCTTTCGAGGATTGGCGCCACGACGTCGGCCACTATCCGATGCCCGAGGGCGACGCTCGCGTGCTGCTCGACGCCACGCTCGCGGCCACCGACCTCGTGTTCGTTTCGCCGGTGTACTGGTACAGCGTGCCGGCGGCGCTGAAGCTCTACCTCGACCACTGGAGCGCCTGGCTGCGCGTGCCGGAGCTCGACTTCAAGCCGCGCATGGCGGGCAAGCGCCTGTGGGTCGTGGTCACCAGCGGCAATGAAGCGAAGGCCCAGCCGATGCTGCAGAGCTACGCGCACTGCGCTCAGTTCCTGTCGATGGCGCATGACGCGGCCTTGTGGGGCCCGGGCGGGCCGCCCGGCACGGTCGCGCAGGACGCTGCCGCGCTCGCGCGCGCGCAGGGCTACTTCGCCGCCCCTTAGGCCCGCGTTCACGCGTGGGCCGTATGCACTGCCGTGCCGAGGTGTGGATCGAGAACCACTTCCCTCGTCTTGGGGATGGCTGGGCCTGCGAGGCCCACCTACAGTGAATCCACTGCTGTCACACGGGCCTGTCGAAGGTCAAGGCAAACAGGGTCCGAAGCACCACGAGAGCCCGAATCGATCGGGCCGCATGGTCAGAGACCCGCAACGATCCCAACGACGTCCTTTCTTGAGGACTTCCAGAACCCACCCGCTCACCCGGGTGGGTCTTTTTTTTGGGTCGCGCAACAGGCTCAGGGCCAGAAGCCCGCGGCGAGCGCCGAACGCAGGTGCTCCACCAGCACCTGCACCGCGCGCGGGGTGCGCGGGCTCCAGGGCCGGATCGCATAGACCGCGTCACCGAAGAAGCCCACCGGGCGCCAGCCCGGCAGCACCTCGCGCAGGCGCCCCGCGTGCAGCGCGGGTGCGGCGCTGAAGTCGGGCACCTGGGCGATGCCCAGGCCCGAGAGCACGGCGTCGCGCAGCAGTTCGGAGTTGTTCGCGCGCAGCGGCCCCTGCACCGCCACGCTCACGCGCTCGGGCTCGCCCGTGCCCTCGCGCGACTCGAACATCCAGTTCGCCGGCCCCGGACGCAGGTAGGCCAGGCAGTCGTGCTCGCCCAGGTCGGCCGGGTGCGAGGGCGTGCCGCGGCGGCGCAGGTAGGCGGCGGTGGCCACCAGCAGGGTGCGCGATGCGCACAACTTCCAGGCGACGTGGTTGTCGGGCGGTGCGCTGGTGTGGCGCACCGCGAGGTCGAAGCCGGCCTGGGCCAGCGGTGTGACGGTGTCCGACAGTTCGAGTTCGACGCGCACCTCGGGGTAGGCCCGGAAGAAGGGCTCCAGCGTGGGCGCCACCTGCTGGCGTCCGAGCGCCACCGGCGCCGTCACGCGCACGCGGCCGCTGGGTCGGCCGGCGAGGTCGCGCACGTCGGCCAGGCTCAGCTCGATCTGCGCGAAGGCGCCGGCCGTGTCGTCGACGAGGCGCTGGCCGGCGTCGGTGAGACGCACCGAGCGCGTCGTGCGCTGCACCAGCGGCACGCCGACGGCGCGTTCGAGGTCCGCCAGGCGCTGGCTGACGGCGGCCTTGCTCCAGGCCAGGCGCTGCGCGGCGCGCGTGAAGCTGCCGGTCTGCGCGATCACGCCCAGCAGGTGCACATGGGCCCAGAGGTCGGCGGTGCGGCGTTCGTCCACGATGCAGGTTTGTCTCTATGACGGGTAGCCTATTGTTCATCATGATAAACAATGTGATCAGCGACGGGTCATGTTCAAAGCGGGTGGTGGCGCCTAGACTTCGCCGCACACCCTCTTTCCAGACCCTCAGGAGACCGACCATGGGCGCACCCGAAGCCTTCACCAACCCGACCGAAGCGGGCCATTTCATCGGCGGGCGCCCCGTGGCCAGCAGCAGCGGCCGCCGCCAGGCGGTCTACAACCCGGCCACCGGCGAGGTGTCGCGCCAGGTGGCGCTGGCCAGCATCGACGAGGTCAACGCCGCGGTGGCCTCGGCGAAGGCCGCGTTCCCGGCCTGGGCCGACACGCCGCCGATCCGCCGCGCGCGGGTGATGAACAAGTTCCTCGAGCTGATGAACCAGCACCGCGACACGCTGGCCGCGATGATCACCGCCGAGCACGGCAAGGTGTTCACCGACGCGCAGGGCGAGGTCACGCGCGGCATCGACATCGTGGAGTTCGCCTGCGGCATCCCGCAGCTGCTCAAGGGTGACTTCACGGACCAGGTGAGCACCGGGATCGACAACTGGACGCTGCGCCAGCCGCTGGGCGTGGTGGCCGGCATCACGCCGTTCAACTTCCCGTGCATGGTGCCGTGCTGGATGTTCCCGGTGGCCATCGCCTGCGGCAACGCCTTCATCCTCAAGCCCAGCGAGCGCGACCCGAGCGCCAGCCTGTTCATGGCGCAGCTGCTGCAGCAGGCCGGCCTGCCTGACGGCGTGTTCAACGTCGTGCAGGGCGACAAGCTGGCCGTCGACACACTGCTCAACCACCCGGACGTGAAGGCACTGAGCTTCGTCGGCTCCACGCCCATCGCGCAGTACATCTACGAGACCGGCGCGCACCACGGCAAGCGCGTGCAGGCGCTGGGCGGCGCGAAGAACCACATGGTGGTGATGCCCGACGCCGACATCGAGCAGGCCGTCGACGCGCTGATCGGCAGCGCCTACGGCTCCGCCGGCGAGCGCTGCATGGCCATCAGCGTGGCGGTGCTGGTGGGCGACGTGGCCGACCGGATCATGCCCAAGCTGGCCGAGCGTGCGAAGACGCTGAAGGTGAAGAACGGCATGGAGCTCGACGCCGAGATGGGCCCCATCGTCACGCAGCAGGCGCTCGAGCGCATCGAGGGCTACATCGAGCTCGGCGTGAAAGAAGGCGCCAAGCTCGTCGTCGACGGCCGCGGCCTGAAGGTCAAGGGCCATGAGAGCGGCTTCTTCACCGGCGGCACGCTGTTCGATCATGTGACGCCGGCGATGCGCATCTACCAGGAAGAGATCTTCGGCCCGGTGCTGGCCTGCGTGCGCGCGAAGGACTTCGCCGAGGCGCTGGCACTGGTCAACGACCACGAGTACGGCAACGGCGTGGCCTGCTTCACCAGCGACGGCAACGTGGCGCGCGAGTTCGCGCGGCGCGTGCAGGTCGGCATGGTGGGCATCAACGTGCCGATCCCGGTGCCGATGGCCTGGCACGGCTTCGGCGGCTGGAAGCGCAGCCTGTTCGGCGACATGCACGCCTACGGCGAAGAGGGCGTGCGCTTCTACACCAAGCAGAAGTCGATCATGCAGCGCTGGCCCGAGAGCACCGCCAAGGGCGCCGAATTCGTGATGCCGACGGCGAAGTGAGGCCCCCCGGCGCCAGGCGAACCCGGCGCCGGTTCCGCGCTTCAGCGGCTGTGCGAGCTGAGCACGCCGAAGCGCTGGTCGTCGAGCTGCGCGAGCGACTGTTCGATGATCGCGCGCCGCTTGAGCGCCAGGTTCGACACGAGCACGTCGACGATCACCGTCTGCATCAGGCGCGAGACCATCGGCACGAGCGCGTGCACGTCCTCGGGGTAGTCCACCGGCAGCACCACGTCGGCCAGGCGGGCCAGATCGCTGCGCTGCGGGCACATCGCGATCACCACCGCGCCTGACTTGCGCGCCCGGGCCACCGCCGTGTTCACCGGGTCGTGCGATCCCGAGTTCGACAGCACCAGCAGCACGTCCTCGGCACTCAGGAAGGCCGCGGTCAGGCTCTGCAACTGCGCGTCGGTGCGCGCCACGGCGTTCAGGCCGAGGCGGCCGAGCTTGTTCTGCGCATCCTCGGCGCTGACGGCCGCGCTGCCGGCGCCGTAGATCTCGATGCGGCGCGCCTGCGCGAGCTTGCTGACCGCGCGGTCGAACTCCTCGGGCCGCAGGCGGTCGCGCATCGCCACCAGCGCCGAGATCGAGTTGTCGAGCACGGCGGCCATGCGTTCGGCGGCCGGGTCGCCGGAGCGCACCTCGCGGTGCGAGAGCTGCGCCTTGCCGGCCAGGCCGGCGGCCAGCCGCAACTTGAAGTCCGGCAGGCCCTTGAAGCCCACCGAGCGGCAGAAACGCATCACGGTCGGCGTGCTGACCTGGCAGCGTTCGGCGATCTGCAGGATGGGGTCGGTGAGCCAGGCGCGCGGCGCCGTGAGCACGTCCTGCGCGACCAGGCGCTCGGCGGCGCTCAGGTTCGGCAGCGCGGCCTTGATGTCGTCGAGCAGCCGGCCGGCACCGTGATCGACGCTGAGGTGGTCGTCGAGGATCGCCGAGACGCCCACCAGCGTGTGGCGCGGGGCGCGCACGACGAAGGTCGGCACCTGCGACATCCAGCCCGAGAAGCGTCCCTTGGCCTCGAAACGCTCGCGGAAGCGCGAGGCGCGAAAGAAGTCGAGGATCTGCGGCACGATGCCGCCGCCCACGTAGACGCCGCCCAGGCTGCCCAGCGTCAGCGCCAGGTTGCCGGCCACCGTGCCCAGCATCGCGCAGAACACGTCGAGTGCGCGGTGCGCCACCGGGTCCGGCGGCTCGGCGCGGGCCGCTGCCGAGATCTCGATCGCGCTGCGGGCGGTGTCGGCCCGGCCGGCTTCCCGGGCCAGCACCTCGTAGGCGAGTTCGAGGCCCGGGCCGGAGATCAGGCGCTCGGCCGAGGCGTGTCCGAAGCGCTCGCGCGCGCATTCGACGATGCGCTGTTCGGTCGCGTCCTGCGCCGGGTAGCTGACGTGTCCGCCTTCGGTGGCCAGCGCGACCGCACGGTTCTGGAAGCGCACCAGGCCCGACACGCCCAGGCCGCTGCCGGCGCCGATCACGCCGATCACGCCGCCTTCGACCGCCTCGCCGCGACCGACCTGCAGCACTTCGTGCGCCTCGAGCCGCGACAGGCCCATGGCAAGCGCCGTGTAGTCGTTGACCACCAGCAGGGTCTGCAGCTTCAGGTTGCGCCGCAGGGTCTCGACCGAGAACGACCACGGGTGGTTGGTCAGTTGCACGTGGTCGTCGCTGACGGGCACCGCCACCGAGAACACCGCATGGCGCACCGTCGGGTGGCCATGCTCCTGCAGGTAGGCGCGGACCGCCGATTCCAGGCTGGCGAAACGGTCGCTCGGCAGGGCGGCCAGGGACTCGAAGCACTGCGGGGCCGGTTCGAGCGTCAGGCGCACCTGCGTGGTCCCGACGTCGGCCAGCAGGCGCGGGCCGTCGGCGTAGCGGGTGTCCTCGGAGGGGGCGGGTACGGACATCGGGTGGCGGCGCAGGCGCCTCAGTGCACCCGTCGTGTAATGAGATTACGCCATGACCCCGGGACTGGCAAGCTGCGCGTCGGCCCCTCGGTGATGCCCCGACAGGGCAAACCCTACTGGGGATCGTGACAGCCTGCAAAGTCCAAACCGTTATGGATTTAGACTCCGACCATCAGTGGTAACCCTAGTGGTGGGCGAAATGTATTGAAATTACATTCCGTCGCGTGGCCTTCGGTGCCACCCAACTTCGACTCACGACTAGGGGACATGTCCATGAGGTTCACGATGAACAAGCTGGTCATCGCCGCGGCGCTTGCCGCCGGCGGCATGGCTGGCGCACAGGCGGCCACGATCACGATCTCCTGCGGCTCGAATGCCGCGGATGTCGAATACTGCGGCAAGTTCGCCGAGGAATGGGGCAAGGCCAACGGCCACACGGTGAAGATGTATTCGCCCCCGGCGAGCACCACCGACAACCTGGCCCTGCTGCGCCAGCAGTTCGCGGCGAAGTCCTCGGACGTCGACGTGATCATGATCGACGTGGTCTGGCCCGGCGTCATCAAGGACCACCTGGTCGACCTCAAGAAGTACTCCAAGGGCGTCGAATCGACGCACTTCCCGGCGATCGTCGCCAACAACACGGTGGACGGCAAGCTGCTGGGCATGCCCTGGTTCACCGACGCCGGCCTGCTGTTCTATCGCAAGGACCTGCTCGAGAAGTACGGCCTGAAGGCGCCGAACACCTGGGACGAACTGGCCGCGGCGGCCAAGAAGATCCAGGACGGCGAGCGCGCCTCGTCTCCCGACTTCCAGGGATTCGTCTTCCAGGCCAAGGCCTATGAAGGCCTGACCTGCGATGCGCTCGAATGGGTGCACAGCTACGGCGGCGGCGAGATCGTCGACAAGGCCGGCAACATCACCATCAACAACCCGCAGGCGGCCAAGGCTCTGGACACCGCGGCGTCGTGGATCGGCACCATCGCGCCGGGCGGCGTGCTGAACTACGGCGAGGAGGACTCGCGCGGCGTCTGGCAGAACGGCAAGGCGGCGTTCATGCGCAACTGGCCTTACGCCTGGTCGCTGGGCCAGGCCGCCGACAGCCCGATCAAGGGCAAGATCGGCGTCGCCGCGCTGCCCGCGGGCACCGGCCCCGGCGCGAAGAAGGCCGCCACGCTCGGCGGCTGGCAACTCGCGGTGTCGAAGTATTCGAAGAACGTCGATGCCGCCGCCGCGCTGGCGATGTACATGACCAGCGCCGAGATCCAGAAGAAGCGCGCAGTCGGCGGTTCGTACAACCCGACCATCCCGTCGCTCTACAAGGACGCCGACATCCTGAAGGCCAACCCGTTCATGGGCGAACTGCTCGACGTGTTCACGAACGCCGTCGCGCGTCCGGCCACGGCCACGGGCCTGAAGTACCCCGAGGTCAGCCAGGCCTTCTGGGACGCCACGCACGAGGTGCTGTCCAAGAAGATGAACGGTGCCGACGCCGTGAAGAAGCTCGAGGCCAAGCTCAAGCAGGTCAAGCGCAACAAGTGGTGATCTGCGCGGCCCGCCGGCGCCGCCGGCGGGCCGCTCGTTCCACGAGGCGGCCGGTGCGGCGCCCCGTTCCCCGCGTCACTTCTCACCCGGCGGACCCGCGATGAAAGACCGTGCTCGCATTGCCTGGATGTTCCTGCTCCCGATGCTGTTCCTGATGGCGTTGGTGGCGGGTTGGCCGCTGGCGCGGTCGATCTGGTTCAGCTTCACCGAAACGAACATCAACGACATGTCGGCGAGCACCTACGCCGGCTTCTCCAACTACTGCGGCGAATTCGGCCTGTTCTGCAGTGAAGGCTTCTGGCAGAGTGACTGGTGGACGTCCATCAAGAACACCTTCCTGTTCTCCTTCGTCTCGGTGATTCTCGAAACGCTGGCCGGCCTGGGCGTGGCGATGCTGCTCAATCAGGACTTCAAGGGCCGCGCGCTGGTGCGCACCGCGGTGCTGGTGCCCTGGGCGATCCCGACCATCGTTTCCGCCAAGATGTGGGGCTGGATGCTGCACGACCAGTTCGGCCTCATCAACCAGTTGCTCGTCGACTGGGGTCTCATCACGCAGAAGATCGCCTTCACCGCCGACCCGGCCTATGCGCTGTGGACCGTGGTCGCTGTCGACGTCTGGAAGACCACGCCCTTCATGGCGCTGCTGATTCTGGCCGGCCTGCAGACGCTGCCCAAGGACTGCTACGAGGCGGCCCGCGTCGACGGCGTCCACCCGCTGCGCGTTTTCTGGAAGGTCACGCTGCCGCTGGTCAAGTACCCGCTGCTCGTGGCGGTGGTCTTCCGCATGCTCGATGCGCTTCGCGTCTTCGACCTGATCTTCGTGCTGACGTCCAACAGCAGCAGCACGATCAGCATGTCGGGCTTCGTGCGTCGTGAGATGGTCGACAACGGCAACCTCGGTTTCGGCTCGGCCGCGTCGACGTCGCTGACGCTGATCATCTTCCTGACCGCCGTGGTCTTCATGCGTGCGGCACGTGTCAAGCTCAACGAGGAGTCGTCGTGAACCAGCGCCCCCTGCTCGGCAACATTGCGCTCTACGCGTTCGCCGCCTTGATCGTCGTCGTCTCGGTCTACCCGTTCCTGTACACGGTCGCGACCTCGTTCAAGACCGGCAACGAGCTGTTCAGCACCAACCTGCTGCCGAGCGCGCCGACCTGGCGCAATTACATCCAGCTGTTCGAAGGGCGCCAGCCCTTCGGCCGCCACCTGCTGAACTCGATCATGGTCGCGACGGTGACCGTGGCGATCGCGATGCTGATGGCGATCACGGCGTCGTACGCGCTGGGCCGCATCAACTTCAAGGGCAAGAGCTCGCTGCTGCTGGCGATCCTGGCGGTGTCGATGTTCCCGCAGGTCGCGGTGCTGTCGGGCATGTTCGAGCTGATGCAGTGGCTCGGCCTGTACAACCGGGCGATCGGGCTGGTCGTGCCCTACACGATCTTCACGCTGCCGTTCACGGTGTGGATCCTCACCACCTTCATGCGCGGCCTGCCCAAGGAACTGGAAGAGGCCGCCATCATGGACGGCTGCGGCCCGCTGCGCATCATCTTCGAGGTCTTCATGCCCTTGCTGGCGCCGGCGCTGGTGTCTACCGGCCTGCTCGCCTTCATCGGCGCGTGGAACGAGTTCCTCTTCGCGCTGACCTTCGTCACCACCGACACCGAGCGCACCGTGCCGGTCAGCATCTCGCTGATCACCGGCGCGACCGCCTACGAGATCCCCTGGGGCAGCATCATGGCGGCCTCGGTGATCGTGACGGTGCCGCTGGTCATCCTGGTGCTGGTGTTCCAGAAGAAGATCGTCTCGGGCCTCACCGCCGGTGCGGTCAAGGGCTGAGCGTCTGGATCCTCGCAGGCAGAGCAGGCTCACATGAAGGCGCCCAACAGCCAGTGGTGGCGCGGGGGAGTGATCTACCAGATCTACCCCCGCAGCTACCAGGACAGCAACGGCGACGGCATCGGCGACCTGCCGGGCATCACGCGCCGCCTCGACCACATCGCGCGGCTCGGCGCCGACGGCATCTGGCTGTCGCCGTTCTTCAAGAGCCCGATGAAGGACTTCGGCTACGACATCACCGACTACAACGATGTCGACCCGATGTTCGGCACGCTGGCCGATTTCAAGGCGCTGGTGAACCGCGCGCACGAACTCGGACTGAAGGTCATGGTCGACCAGGTGTACTCGCACACTTCCGACCAGCACCCCTGGTTCGTCGAGAGCCGAAAGAGCCGTGACAACGCCAAGGCCGACTGGTATGTCTGGGCCGATCCGCTGCACGACGGCAACCCGCCGAACAACTGGCTGTCGATCTTCGGCGGCAGCGCCTGGCAGTGGGACACCGGCCGCAAGCAGTACTACCTGCACAACTTCCTGACCAGCCAGCCCGACCTCAACTTCCACCAGCCACAGGTGCAAGACGCCGTGCTCGCGGCGGTGAAGTTCTGGCTCGAGTTCGGCGTCGACGGCTACCGCCTCGACGTCGTCAACTTCTACTTCCACGACCGGCAGCTGCGCAGCAACCCGGCGCGTGGTGCGCCCGACGGCAGCGATCCGGCCGTG